>Ga0256405_10005263_pt1 | contig 22738 bp, 15 predicted proteins | sample RumenRJG_02DNA_FD_189096 | JGI IMG/M metagenome (GOLD analysis project Ga0256405, IMG submission 189096) | Bovine rumen microbial communities from Lethbridge, Alberta, Canada - RJG_02 | ecosystem: Host-associated > Mammals > Digestive system > Stomach > Rumen | place: Canada: Alberta... | reverse complement strand
AGATAAAAATGTTTTACGTCTTGTAAGAACGATGAACCAACGACAGGCATTCCTTGGACTCTGGAGAACAACTGAAAACTTTGATATCACCCAAACTAATTGGGCCTAACGACCGATTTGGGTTTATGAAACTTGCAAGTGCGCTGATCTGTACAATGACGACAGTGCTATTCGCGTCGTGCTCATCCGAAGACCGCCCGTCGGCAACGCCAGATGCGGAGCCCTCCTCACTGGCCGACGTCACCATCATGTATTATGGTCATGGCGGCGGCAACCTCGACACCCACTACATGGGCAACATTCGCGGCATGTACAAGGCTGCGGCATCGAGTTACAAGAATGTGAAAATAGCCGTGGAATACAAGTTCTCCAAGGAAGACAACCTTCCTGACATGGCCTCCGAGTCGGAGATGAAGGAAATGGACGAACTCGTGAGGACTGGCGGAAAAGATGCCGAGGCAAAACTCTCGAACTTAAACTACCTGAAATGGATGAATCCCGTAGGCAGTAGCACTCTGCGCTTTGTCGTCGACCCGGCACAGACACTGAAAGAGCAGGCCCAGGGGCATTATCTCCCGGGCAAGAATGCCGAAATCAGCAACCCCGACTCCCTGGCCAACTTCATCAGATGGGCCGCCAAGGCCTGTCCTGCCAAGAAATATGTGCTGGTATTAAATGACCACGGCGGAGGCTACTCGCCCGATGCTGAGATCTACCAGGACAAGGCCGCTGCCACCCGAGGCGTCATCTTCGACGATGCATACCGTGGCAATCATTTTTCCGCACCCTCTCTGAATCATGCCATCAAGGCTTCTGGCATCCGGCCCGACGTGGTATACTTCGATGCCTGTCTGATGAACACGATGGAATATGCGTTTGAACTGAAAGACGTCGCCGACTACCTGGTAGCCTCTACCTACGTCACACTGGCCGGAGCACCGTATGCAACGCTGATAGACGTCCTTTCGGCAGCCCACGACGATATGAGATACGCCTTGGAGAAATACACGGAATACTATGTCAAGTCATTTGACCCGGAAGATAAGGATGAGGTCAACTATTACGACATGACGGTGACGGAGACGGCCAGGCTCGACCAACTGGGCAAGTCGATGCGCGAGTTTACCGACCGTCTCTGCAACACTTACAAGAACGGTACCGCCGAGCAGAAACAGAAGATTGACAATGTGACCCGAGATGCCGTTAGGGTCACCGATTCAGGTGCCTTGTACGATGCGGGCAGATATATGGAGGCGATGAGGAAGGCACTGCCCGAGGTGTTCGACGACGCGTTCTGGGCCGAACTGAAGGAGTCGTTTAACAACTGTATCGCCGCTCAGTACACCAGCAAGTATCTGCTCAATCACGACTTTCAGGTAGACTACAGCGTGCTGCTTGCCACACGGGGCACCTATCTGCAGTCAGCATGGAAGGATGTCGAATCTGATCCTGACTCGAAAATCCTTACCAACCTGGGCTTCTTTGATCCTGACGGGAAATTCACCATTTACGTCGTAAAAGACGGCTTGTTTAAGAAGGGTGTCACGCCCGCTTATACCCTGGAGTTGGCTGACCAAGGCCAATGGGGAGGCACGCTCGAGGCGGTCTATGGCGCCCTGGCCTTCGACAAGGCCACTGGCTGGAGCCGCTGGCTGCTTCTTAACGAGCAACAGCCCTCGCTCTGGTGCAACAACGATTTCAATACGCCTCTTCCCAAGATTAGCGACTGACGCCAACTGGTGACGGGCTTCAGCCACCAGCCATGGGGGAGGGGTGTGTCAAAATTGACACACCCTCCTTACTGATGGGGTTCAGAAGTCGGTGAGTTCGCTGTTCTTGAGTTTCAGCTTCTTGTTGGCGGGGGTTTCGAGTCCTTCGTAGACGATGCGGATTATAGCCATGTCGCGGATGAAGTCGACGGAGCCTACTTCAAGCTTGATGACTTTCACGCCAAGTCGCTTCTCAAGGTCGGCCTTCAGCTCGTCGCGCCGCTCGGGGACTATCAGTTCCACACGGTCGTACTGGACGTACTTCGTGGGTTTGGTCTTCAGACTGTGCTCAAGGGACCAGACGGCAACGACGACAATAACGTTGGTGAGAATCAGCTCCAGCATAGGCACCCCCTCGGCGATGGCATTGACCAGGGCAAGGGCGATGATGATAAAGAGGTAGGTCATCTCGCGCACTGGCATGGCGTCGGTACGGTAGCGCATGATGGAGAAGATGCCGAAGAGTCCGATACCGATACCCATCGACGTCTTGCCCTTCATATCCTCGAGGACGAAGACCATAAAGAAGACGATGAAGAAGATGGCAATGGAGATGAGCATGAAGGTGAAACAGAACTCGCGGTTCTTACTCTTCTTGTAATAGAGCCGGAAGACGATGAACCACGTTACTACTAAGCTGATGAACAGTCGCACCAGCATCTGGGCAAAGCTCGGGGATAAGGTGAGGAAGTCTAACATATTTACGATTCTTTATAATTCATAATTTACAATTCACGGTTCAGCAGTCGTTCGATGTCGTTGACCTTGGGCTTCATGCGGTTGCAGTGCAGGTTGGGGTTGGTGAGTGCAGAGCCGATGACGTACTTCGAGAAGCCGTGGAGTTTGATGCGAAGGTCGCGGAGCATATGGAGGATGGGCGACGGCTGCAGGCCGTCACGCTTCAGCTCAATGATGACGATGTCGTCCATAGCACGCCGCCTGCCCGTAGCCACATTACAGAAGCGCAGGTTGGTGTCAATGGTCAGCCGCTCAGTCTTGGCCTTGTTGACCAGTGTGATGCGGTCGAAGCGGTTCTCCAGCTGTCGGCAGAGCGTCTGCGGGTCGTAGCGCAGGTACTGATGGAGGAATTCTCCGTAACAATCGGCTTGCAGGTCGAAGCGTGCTGAGTCGTCGGGATTGAAGTCGTCGAGCGCCACCCGCTTTTTCTTCGTCCTTCCTCGGTTGTTCTTGGTTTTCACTTCAAGGAAGTTCAGGTGTGAGTCGACATAGGAGCGCACGCGGAGCTTCTGCCGGTTGGTGTGTCCCGTCTCGTGGACGGTGTACATATTACAATCCGTCGTATCGAAGTAGACAGTGAAGTAGGCGGCAATGCGCTGGCCGCCAATCGCCTGTGCGAAGTAGTCATGGCGTGCCATCGCCAGAAGGCGTTCGAGCATCGGCCTGGTGGTGACGAACTTCGTGTCCGTGCGGTTCATCAGGCGTATGCCACTCATCTCGTCGAGGGTGATGGGGTCAAACTGGTTGAGTATTTCTTGCATTGCTTTTGGTTTCGTTGACGGTGCAAAGTTAGTACTATCGTCTGAGTCTTGCAAAATAATTCAGCGAAATGGCGTGCTGGTTCAGCAAACCGCTCATTTAATCTTCGGTTTCAGCTCGTCGGGCGAGTCGTTGGTGAACATATTGACGGGCGGTGCCTGTTTCGTAAAGAAGTCGGCGACGACGGCGGGCGTCAGCGTCAGCGCGGGACGGAAGTCGCGGCTCTGCATATAGTGGAGGATGGCATGCCGCATCTGGCGGGCCACGGGGCGACTGTCGAGACGGTCCGTGATGTCCATCGTCGTCATCAGCAGGCGCCCCTTCCCCACCCGAGCCTCGACGAGCATACCCAGCTTGCGCGAGACGTGCCAGGTGTCGATGGGCTGAATGGGCGACTGGTAATCAGCGGGCAGCTCCATGAGGTTCATCACCTGTGCCTTGTTGAGCAATTCCCACCAGTTCAGGTTTGACCACGAGTCGGTGGGGAAGTCGTGCTTGAACAGCGGGTGTGTCGTGTCGATATAGGCACCCGTGGTGTGTGGCGGGCGCATCTTGAACCACGAGGTGTTCCAGAAGACGGGCAGGTAAGTCTGCTTCACGTCGCTGCCCAGCGTCACCTTGCCGGCTGCCGTTAGCAGCACGGTCTTGCCTTGCTGCAAGGCTTTGAGGGCAGTCTTGTAGTCGGCGGTCTCGACGATAGCGGAAGATTTCACAGAATCGGGCACTTCGGCAGGATAGACCCAGAAGTCCCAGTGGTTCTTCCAGTTCTTGTCGGCGAGCCGGACGGTGAGCGTCAGTTTCTGCGGAGCCTTGAAGCCACTGAGCGGCAGTGTGACCGTGCCCAGAGGCGTGTTCTTGCCTATGGGCAGGACGGGCGACGACAGCTGACCTTGAGCGACGACGCGTGCACTATCCGCAGTAATCGTATAGACGGTGTGCAGTCCGCCGACAGTGTTCGAGTAGGCGTTATAGACCTCAACGGGCACGCGGAGCGTATCGGCAGTGGTATAGACGAAGCGCGGGAAGCGAGCCAGAGGCACGATGACAGAGCAGAACTGGCGCCACTCTTCAGCGGTGCAATAGCCCTTCTCGCGCCAGAAGACGTTGAGCGGCCCCACGAGAGCTGTTCCCTGTCCGCTGTAGTCGTTGAGTCCCAAGAGCTGGAAACCGGCATAGTCTTTGGTACGCAGGTTACGCTCAATCTCGTATTTATAGCAGAGCACTTGCAGGCGACCGCTGGCCATGAGAAACTTCTCGGCCATCGGCTCCATGCCGTTATCGCGCAGCAAGTCGCGGAAGATTTCAAAATTACGGGCTTTATAGGCACCCGTATACTGGCTGATTTCCTTGAAGTCGGGGAAGGCGCACCACTGCCCCTGCTCGTGGGCGACGATGGGCGTCTGATTGGGCACCGTGTCCTTATAATTGCGCGGGAACTCGATGCCGCTGTAGTAATCGTTGTCGGACGACGGTGCCGAACGGTTCCACTCGTCGAGTCCTCGGGCCCCGCCCTTGACGTGATACTCCGAACCGCCGTCCCATGCCCAGCCGCCACCGACGCTGGCTCCACAGTAGAGCTTCGACGCATCATACTTACGCATCTGCTTCACCCAGTCGTTGCAGTAGCTTACCCAGTCGCCGGCAGGCTCGTTGCCGGCAGCCATCATCACGAACGACGGATGGTGGCCGAACTCGTCGAGAATACGCTTCGACTCCTCAACGAGGTAGTCGTCAATCTTCATGCCGCGACGCAAGCGGACACCGTGGTTAGGCCACGTCGGACCTTCCACCTGCAGGTAGAGACCCAGACGGTCGGCAACGGCGAAAGCCGCCTCCGGCGGGCAGTAGCTGTGGAAGCGGATGTGGTTCAGGCCGTACTCTTTACACTTGCGGAAGACACGCTCCCACGACGGTTCGTCGGTCGGTGGATAGCCCGTCTCGGGGAAACAGCAGTTCTCGACCGTACCGCGCAGGAAGAGCGGATGACCGTTGATATAGAGCTGGCGCCCCCTGGCCGTCACCTCGCGCAGACCGAAGGTGACAGGCACGTCCCAGCCGTCGTACTCCAGCACCTGTGTATAGAGCCGTGGATTGAACTCATCCCACAGCTCGGCCTTCGGGTCGAAGTTGACGCGGTAGTGGCGCTCGTTGATGGTGATGTCAAGGTAGTGGTCTTCCAGATGGGGCACCACCCGCTTGCGCCATATATTGACGCCAGCCTGCAGCTCGATACGTCCGACGACACCGTTCCAGTTGCCCTGCGTCTGGTCGGTGACGCTGTGGGAGTCCTGCCCGACGCAGACGTTCTCGATGCCGTTGTAGACGCGCAGCACTATCTCGTTCGGCTCACCGAAGCGGATGACGTCCGTCACGTCATAGCGATGGGGCGTCGACAGCGACATCTGCCGTCCTATCTCATGACCGTTGACGTAAGCCTTCGTCTCAATGTGTGCCCGTTCCAGGAAGAGCGTTACGGGCTGACCGCGCCACTCCTGCGGCACGTAGACCTTACGGCGGTACCATGCCGGACCGACATAGTGGCGCTCAGGCGTCAGGAAGAAAGGAAACTTCATCTGGCCTTCCACGCGGTACTTCTCCATATAGGGATTGAAGTAGTACGACGAGTCGTAGAGCGAGCCTGTCCATGGCGTCTTCACGCTGACAGGTTCACCCTTGCCGTTGGTCAGCATCGAGCCGGGCAGCATGACGTAGTCCGTATAGGCAGCGGGCTTGCCATTGCTGACAGCGAAGTCCCACGCGCCATCGAGCGATATGAAGTCCTGGGCATGGCTGTTCAAACAGCAAAGGACACAGAGGGCACTAAGGATTCTTCTTCGTATGCTTGTCTTTCTCATAATTTTCTATGGTTAATGTCCAGTTTCTCCACCTCTGCAAAGTAGCGGGCCGCCTTCTCATGATTGCCCATACCATCGTAGCCGAGAGCCAACATATAATAGCAATGGATGCGGTTTTTCACGTCGAGCGAATCATCCCAGATGAGCAGGTCGGGCAGCGACACTGCGAAATAGTCCATGGTCTGCTTTTCAAAGACATGCTGTTTGCCATAGTTGATGAGCTTATAGAATCGTCCGTGCGCCTCATTCTCACGTCCCAGTTTCAGCAGGGCCAGTCCTTGATAGTATATCTTTTCCGGCTTGGCATCGTTATAGTACATCGCTGCAGCAGGTTCCTGCGGTCCTTTTGTGGCTTGTTCCCAACAGTCACGCGCCTTGTCCGCCTCTCCCTTTGCATCGTAGGCAATGCCAAGATAGTAATAGAAATCGTTCTCCTGAGCGCCATAGAGTTTGCCCTCGCCAAGATGATGCGGATACTCCAGGCACTGCTGCAACAGCTGGATAGCCTTCTCGTACGCCTTCACGGCAATGGCTTGCTTCGCCAGTTCTACCCGGCACATCTGATACTGCGCAGGTACCTTGCCTTCACCGCCTTCCCAGGGATGGAACTGATGTGCGTCAAGTTCTGTCATCGCCTCCTCATAACGGCCAAGCTGGTTGAGCAGGGTTATCTCCTCGAGCACAAGGTCATCACGCTGACGGATGAGTTGCGGATATTGCCGCAGGAAGTCGAGGCGCTCCTGATGCGGACGCTGGAGCCGCTTGTACAACTGGTCGAGCTCCATGAGAATGCGGCTATCGGTCTCGTCAAGGTGGAATGCCTTCTCCATATATTCCAATGCCTCATCTTGCAGATGCTGCTTATTGAAGCGGACGAGGGCAAGATTGCGCCATACGGTGGGGAACTGCGGATTAAGCTGAGCAGCCAGTTCCCAGTTCTCGACAGCCACATCGTATTGCCGTTTGTCATAGAAGAGGCAACCTAAGTAATACGGTGCGCGTGCTCCGTCGGGATTCAGCCACTTGGCCGACTCCAGGACCAGCACATCTTCCAGACGATTGGGGAAGCAGTAGTCTGGTGCTATAGCCTCTGCCTGTTTGTAACAGGCTTTCGCCTCGTCTTGCTTGCCCAGCATCGACTTGGCATAGCCTATATAATAATAGGTGAGCGGATGCTGTTCCGTTGGCATCTGCAGAATGTCGATGCACGCCTGCCACAATCCCGCCTGGGCATAGTCAAGAGCCAGTTCGTGGTAATTATACACATTGTCGTGCATCAATTCCTTGAGGTGCTCCTGTTGATGCGCCTCGTACATACAGCCATAGTTAAAGCGGTCCAGTTTCAGCGATTCCCGTATCCATGCCTGTGTCTCGTCCTGACGTCCCAATAGTCGCAGAACGGCTGCTTTCAGCGCACGAGCCTTATGGTTGCAACTGTTGAAGACGAGACTGCGGTTCAACTCGTCCAAAGCGTCGTCGTAACGCTTCTGACTAACGCTGATACAAGCAGCCTCAAAATAGCCGGCATCGGCCCATGCCTTGTTCCAAGTAGATTTCCAGAACAATTCATAAGCTTCCTGCAGCCGGTATTGGTACTTCAGACAGAGGGCGAGATGGAAGAGAGCCTCGCCATCGTAGGGATTAGGGTTGCGCTTCTGCCATATTCTGACAGCTTTACGCAGATAGGGTTCGGCCTTGCTGAAACGACCGCGACGCAGATACCACAGTCCCGTCTGATTCAGACAGCGCACGTCATTGGGGTCGCGCCGAAGTGCTTCCTCATAGTAGTCGAGGGCCGACCACGTCGCGTGGCGGTACTGCTCCAGATGGAGTCCCGTGAGGTAAAGCTGGTCGCAGGTCTTCGTCTCCTCTGGCGACAGCGCGGCTTCGGCAGCGTCGGGAATGGGACGTATCTCGTCGTCTTCGGCCATCCAGGACAGCTTTCCTACCTGCAGCAACAGGTCGGCAAGCGTAGCTCCCTGAACGTCGACCGTCTGCTGGAAGACGTCCTCTGGCGACAGGGTCACTGCACGGTTAAAATATTCTTGGCCGTTCTTATTTCGCAACATGATGCCAACGTCCTGCTTCGACGTTGCCAGCACCTTGACGGTGACCTTGCCGTCTCCGGCATCCTCGATATTCAGGATAAAGTCTTTCGACGCCTGCTTCACCACGCCCAACTCACGGTAAGGCATGAAATACTGCACGAACTGCTTCTCCTCGTAAGGCATAAGCCACGTGAAGTCGGGCTGGTTCTCGGTATAGACGCCGGCCATCAGTTCTATATAGGGACGGAATAGAGACCCACCCCCGTCCCCTCCCTGTGAGGGAGGGGCGTAGTTACCTTGTTCGCCAGTCTTTTCTGCTTTTGGAGTATCTACTCCCCTCCCAGTAGGGAGGGGCATGGGGGTGGGTCTCTCATCCGTCAGATTCCTATCCCAAGCGCGCCCGAAGTCACCATTTCCCCACGTCCACTGCTTCTTGCCTGGTGAGAAATGGTGGCTGGCCACGTGCAACATGCCGCCCTTGGTATCGTTCTCGTAGCCGCCCTCGAAGTCGTACTTGGAATTAACGGCCATATAGCTGGTGGGCACATAGATATTACGGTAGTTGGAGATGTCGACACCTGCCGAATAGTCCATCTTGTAATACGTGCCCGTTGCGATAGGGAACGACGAGACCGCACGTTTGCCATGATCGAAGACGGCATTCACGTCGGGAGGGAACACACTCTGATAGGCATCGTTCACCTCGACGGCAGGGTTCGCCCACCACAGGAAAGTCTGCGGCAGAGGGGTGCGGTTGCTCACGCGTCCCTGTATTTCAAGATAGGCACAGCCGGGCCTGAGCGTAAAGCCGGCGGCACCTTTCTGGTGGAACATCCGCTCCATCTCGTTCACCCACACCGTGACAGAGCCGTCTTCGTTCTCGACGATGTCGCAATCGACGGGCAGATAGGTTGAGGGACGGTGGTGCTGCGGCCAGTTGAACTCTATGCCACCGCTGATCCAAGGCCCCGTCAGACCGACAAGTGCCGGCTTGATAACGTGGTTGTAGTAGACGAAGTGGCGCTGCTTAATCTTGTCGTAAGCCATTTGGATGCGTCCGCCCAGTTCGGGCATCACCATCACTTTCAGGTACTCATTCTCTAAAAAGACGACCTTCCATTCGTGGGGTGTCGGCTCGTCGGCTATCGACTCAATGACGGGATAGGGGTACACCACCCCACTCGACCCCTGATACACACGTTTCTCAAGAAAAATCGGATTCTTCTCTGCTTTTCCTATCTCATAGGTTGGTATCGTCACCAACTCTCTCCAAGCTTTTACCATCATAACGTTATTTTACCAGTTCTTTTTCCAGTTCTTCAAGACTCTTACCCTTCGTCTCGGGACAACGGCGGAACAGGAAGACAAAGCAACAGATGCAAATGCCGCTGTAAATCCAGAAAGAGCCACTTGAGCCCAAGGCTGCATTCATCGACGGGAAGGAGAACGTCAGCGTGCAACAGCCTACCCAGAGGGCGAAGGTACAGGTAGCCATCGCGACACCGCGGATACGGTTGGGGAAGATTTCTGCCAGGAGCGTCCAGGTGACAGGCCCCAGCGTCATGGCATAGACCGAGATGGCTGCTACAACGAGTACCACCATCATCACGCCCTTCACTTCGAAGAAGTAACAGGTGCCCAACGTCAGGTAAATCAGTCCCAGCCCGCCGGCACCAAGGAGCATCAGCGTACGCCGGCCCCACTTCTCGATGGTGTAGAGTGCTACAAACGTAAACAGGACGTTGGCAATACCTGTAATCACAATATTGATGAACATACCGTCGACATCGAAACCGGCACCGACGAAAATCTCCTGCGCATAATTGAAGATGACATTCGTGCCACACCACTGCTGGAAAACGGCTATCACCAAGCCCAAAAGCAACACACGGCCGTACTGCCGCTGAAACAATTCCCTCAGCCGGCCCTCTTGCCCCGCATGCTGCGACGTCGTCGCTGCTCGAAGCTGCAGGTACACCGGACTCTCGGGAATAAAGAAGCTCATCAACAAAAACAGCGCCGCAGGCAGCGTCTCAGCCCAGAACATCCAGCGCCATCCCCACTCCAAGTTCCACGCCATACTCTCAGCCACGCTGGTATCGCGGGCTAACAGCATATTGACAATCTGCGCCGAAAGGATGCCCAGCACAATAGTCATCTGGTTCAGCGACACCATACGTCCGCGAATCTCGGCAGGACTGACTTCGGCAATATACATCGGTGCCAAGGCCGATGCTACGCCGATGCCCATTCCCCCGACGAAGCGGGCTATATTAAATAAGGTGAAATCGTTAAACAGACCTGTGCCAATGGCCGACACGGTGAACAACACGGCCGACGTCATCAGCAGGGGCTTGCGCCCCCAACGGTCGGCAGCGGCTCCCGCAATCATAGCACCTACAAGACAGCCCACCAAGGCTGTCGACATAGCCACTCCCTGCAACAGCGGACTGTCGGCAATGCCAAAATACAACTCATAAAACGGCTTTGCACCTCCTATAACCACCCAGTCGTAGCCAAAGAGCAAACCGCCCATTGCCGACACGCAGCAGATAAAATAGGTAAACCCCTTGCTGTAATGATTCATTGCTTTCTCTTTTTCTCGTATTGACGCAGCTTTCGCAAGTAGTAACGGCGGAAATCTTTCCAATGGTAGTAGGGCGCGCAGTCAGTGCGGATAGGCAGCGTAGCCTCCTGCTCGTTCAGGAGCACCTTGAAGAGTACATCCCTGTCGGCAGGGCTGCTCCTGTAGAAGACGAACTGCACGTTGCCGCCCATCGGGAAGGCGCTGGCACTCCACCCGCGCTTCTCGATTTCGCCGAGATCGGTGGTCCGCAGGTCGTAGCCGTTGATGCCCAAGAGACAAGCCAACGGCAGCAGCACGGTGTCGTGACCATAGCGCAGTTGTGCGCCTGGTTGTTTCAGACGGATGCAACTGTCGGCATCGGCAATCATCTGTCTGAGCAGGTGGCGCTGACTGTAGGGATAGTCGCCACCGTTCAGCGGACAGAAGCCATACTTCATGTACCACAGCACGTTGTCCATCTGCCACATATTGTAGAAGTCTTTCGCAGTGAACAACTCCATCAGGTAGGGCTTAAACTCAGGATGGGTATTCTGCAGGAAGAGTCCCATCTTCATCAGATAGTAGTTGAAGAACGATTCGTCGACCAGTTCCTTGACCACGTCGGGATTCTTAAAAAGCTGTTCCATCATCCGGCTGTTGCCCATACGGTTGGCAATATAGGCGTCGTAGGCTTTCTGGGCCTGTGGCGTCAGCTTGCTCTTCCGCAACAGCGGGTCCTGGTGGTTCATATACCACTGTGTGCTCTTCGAGGCGTCCATCGTGATGTTGAGCTTCGGATTGTGCTGCGCCAGTTCCAGCATGGCTACCTCCATCGACATGATACAGCGGGGTACGACAGTACTGCGTGCAGCAACGGTAACAGAGTCGGCAAAAACTTCGGGAAACCGTTTGAACATACGGCGGGCTATCATCATGTGCTGAATCATGCCCAATTCTGTCAGGTCGCCCCAACGGTCTTCGGAGTCCTCCAATATGACGTTCATTTCCTTATACACACGGATTCCCGTCGGCGTCAGTTCGTTGACATCGTTGGCCATAGACATCATCTTATAGGGAATGTCATAACCCGACCGCTTATTGATATAGCGCGAACCGTGACGCCCGTAGTGTGAAATGTAGAAGGGGCGCTTGCCCTTCGGGGCCGGTGTCAGGTTGTCGGGAATACTATCGGGATAAGTGTTATAATTGCAGGAGGCGTAGGCGGGTTTCTGCTTGATGATGTCAAGCACCTGCTGCCCCTGTCCCGCCAGCGCAAACAGCCAGAGACCAACGGCCAACAGCCAGTATCGACTTCTCTTATTCATCATTTCTCTCACGTGCATAGGCATAAAGTTTACGCAAATAGTATCGCTTCACATCCTTCCAGTGGTAGTAGGGCACACAGTCGCTCTCGATAGGCAGCCGGGTCTCGCGTCCGTTCAGCAGCACACGCACCAACGGGTCGGTGTCATTCTTGTCTGTCCGATAGTGAACCATGACAATGCTACCGCCAAGCGGAGCAATGCGGTAGTCAGCCCATCCGAGTGCTTCGAGCGAGTCAAGACAGGCCGTCTGCACGCCATAGCCGTCGAGGTCCAGCAGGCAGGCGAGCGACATCACATTCCTTTCGTTGGTGTAACGGAGGTGGATGACCGGATAGTCGAGTTTCATGATGCTGTCGCCCATGTGTATGAGATTCCACAGGGGTCGGCGCTGCACATAGTGCTGACGACCGCCATTCAGCGTACAACCGCCATAACAAAGATACGCCCAGGCATTGCGGCGCATCCAGAGGCGATGTATGTCTTCTGAGGAGAAGATGTCGTAGAGCGACACTGCGTCTGGTGTCTCCATATACTGTGTGCTACCTGCAAGGTCGAAGAGCTGCCGACTCAGCCCTGCTGCATCAATCCCACTGGCATAGCCGGCATCGTTGAACAACTTCTCCATCAGTGCCTTGTTATCGGGAGCCCAACGGGAAGTGAAGTCGGCATAGGCAGCCTGTGTCAGCGAGTCTTTCCGCAGGTTTTCCAGTTTGTCGTCCCGAGGATTCATCCACGAATGGAAACGGCGCGAAGCGCTGATTTTGCCCTTGAATAACGGCTGACAGGCACGCGAAAACTGCAGGACTGACTCGCCTAACGTAAGCAGACAATGGTTCTGCACAACACTGCATGCATCAAGATAGCTGTTGTCTTTAAACATATCCGGCACTCGTGTTATCATCTGCTGTGCTATTTCCCTCGCCTGTCGTTTGCCGGCCTCCGTCAGTTCGCCCGTCCTACCACTGGCGTTCTGGCGCAACTGTGCCACCTGCTGCAGCACGCGCTGCCCCAGCGCAGTCAGCTTCCCTAAGCTGTCGGCCTTTGAGAGTATGGCGAAAGGAGCATCATAGTAATCTGGCCGGTCCAGATAGTAAACCGAGGGTGAGCCGCAGTGGTTGATGTAAAAGGGTTTCTTGCCTCCTGGTGGCGGTGTGTCGTGGGGCGACTTTTCCAGCGTCATGGCATAGCGCATACCAGCCGCCCGCCGCACATCCTCGCGCAATTCGTCGACGACTGTCTGCGCCGTCATGTCCAACGTGGCACAAAAGGCCGACACGACACAGATGATTGACGAGAGTCCTCTCGATGGTTTTATCATATATGTCTTGCTTAAATATGTTTCACAGTTTGACGCTCACTTCACGTCCGTCATAGTCAACGGTCTTCTGCGTGCCGTCGGGCAGTACGACGGCGAACTGACGGTTCGTCAGCATACCCTGGTACTGTCCCTGACGCTGCCCAATAGTCAGCGTGCGTGTCTTGTTGTCCCACGTCATCGGGATGGTGGTGTACTGACCTTTCTCGTAGTTGTAGTTGTCGCCTTCGTCCTCGTAGAGGGTGAACTGACCGTCGGCACCGGGATAGACGCGTAACTCTAACTGCTGCCACGAACGTTCGCCCACATACTGCATCTCGGGACCGAGGGGCAGGATGCTACCGGCACGGACAAACATGGGTACACGGTCGAGCGACGTCGTCAGTAGAACGTTCTGACCGCCCTTGTAAAGCTTGCCCGTCCAGAAGTCGTACCACTGAGCGCCCTTGGGCAGATATTTCGTGGCTGTCTTTGTCTGAGTAAAGTCTACTGATGTGCTACCGCTCTTGGTGGCCGTGGCCGTCTTGTTGCTCCATCCGTCGAGTCCCTGTGCGTCATGCTTCGAGCGGTCGACGTCCTCCTCTGTGTACTGTGCCTCAACGACGGGGGCGGCCAGGATGCTGCGACCGAAGAGGAACTCGTCGCCCATCTGCCACGTGCGGCGGTCGCCGCTGAAGTCGCTCCACAACGGACGCATGTAGCTTTCGCCAGCCGATGTCACCTGCCAGGCGGTACTATATATATAAGGTAGTAAACGGTAGCGCAACTTGATCTGCTTGACGATGGCGTCGTAGACGGGCTCACCCTTCTTGCCGAATTCCCACACCTCACGCGAGCACTCCGTGCCGTGACTGCGGAAGACAGGACAGAACAAGCCGTATTGCATCCAGCGCACGTAGAGTTCTTGGAACTGAGGGTTGCGTGGTGCAGAACCGGAACCACGGGTGTTGTAACGTCCACAGAAGAAACCGCCGATGTCGGTATTGAAGTTAGGACAGCCTGTCAGTGAGTAGTTCAGGCCAAGCGGCAACTGCTTCCTCAGCACGTCCCATGACGAGGTGACATCGCCGCTCCAGAGACCCGAGCCGTAACGCTGCTGCCCGGCAAAGGCCGAACGGGTCATAATGAACACGCGCTTGTCGCTGGTAGCGCGGCGCTGGCCTTCGTAGACACCACTGACCGTTGCCAACGGGAAGGCGTTGCGGTAGCGGCGCCACGTGCCGTCGCCAGCCTTGTGGTCGTAGTCGCTCTCCTTAGGATAGAAGCAGTCAGGGTCTGTAGAGTCCATCCACCAAGCGTCGGTTCCCTCGTCAAGAAGGGTCTTCAGGTAGCGCCAGTAGATGTCGCGAGCAGCGGGACTAAAAGCATCGTAGACACGCACACCCGACGGATAGTCCCTGCGCGGGGGCCAGAAGGGCAGTCCACTCTGCGGCCACGTCTCGAAGTCGTAGAGCAGCCCTAAGGAGTCGAGTTCGTGATACTGTTTCGTCATCGGACCGAAGCTGGCCCATATTGAAATCATAAAGTGGGCATTCTGACGGTGTACCTCGTCAATCATCTTCCGCCCGTCCTTGAAATCCTCATTGATAAACGCCATGGCGTTCCACGTATAGTTTGAACCCCAGTACTGCCAGTCCTGGATGATGCCGTCCAAGGGTACTTCCTCCTGACGGTAGCGCTTCACCACGTCGAGCAGCTCGCGCGACGTCTTATATCGCTCCTTCGACTGCCAGTAGCCGTAGGTCCACAGCGGGAACATAGGCACCTGCCCAGACAGGGCGCGCATCTCGCGGACATTGCCGTCGGCCGATCCGCCTAACATGAGGTAATAGTCTACGGCGTCGCCAACCTCCGACGACAACGACATCGTGGTGCCGCCCTTGGGCGAGTCGAACGTGGTGCGCGAATAGTTATCCCAATAAATAGCCCAGCCACGGATGCTCTGCAGCACGAGCTGGAAGTCCTCTAAGTTTGACTGCTCCATCACCACATGCTTGCCACGGTGCGACAGGAGGCCGTCCTGCAGTGTGCCTAAGCCGTAGACGGGTTCGTCTTTCTGCAGACGGAAGGTGGTGTTGACGCGGCAGGCACCACGGTCGGGGCCGTCGGTGCGCTCTTCGAAGCTATAGTCTTGCTCACTCAAGAGGTTCTTCAGACGAAGGCCCTCGAAGGCGACGCGCCCCGTCGTCTTGTTGACGCGGACGGTCAGCTCCTGACTGCTCAGCGTCAGCTCGCTGCCGCTCTCGCCACGGCGCACGGCAACGTCCTGCGGCTGTGCCACGACGACCAAGCTCTTGCGGTTGACGGACTTGCCCTTCGGCGTCTTGGTGATATGTACGGTACGCGGCGTAAAGAACGTCACGCTGACGCTGACACCCTTCGGGGTGGTCAACGTCAATGATTCTGCCTGGGCCGTTGTCATCATCAGGACGGCACCCGCCAGGGTAAGCATAAGTTTAGTCATTGTTACTTTTCTGTTCATTGTTAAAGGTTAATGATTTACGCCTACAAAGTTACGGCTTTTTTTTTATATCAGCAAATAATATCGACAATAATTGCTACAAGTAAAAACGAACCCACACCTCCCGCACCTCTCACACCTACCTCAGGTGCGGGAGGTGCGGGAGGTGCGGGTTGTTTTTCTGTTTTGCAACTATTGTACGCATACGCGCGAGAGGATGCAACAAATTGAAAAGTGGTCAGACAAAGCGGTCGCCTTTCACCACGCGCCTATTTTTTTTCACGAGAGGCCGTGAGAGATTCACGAGAGGCCGTAAGAGATTCACGAGAGGCCGTGAGAATTTCACGAGAGGCCGTGAGAATTTCACGAGAGGCCGTGAGAGAATTCAAGACTATTGTATCCTTTAATACCGCAAGCAAAGCTCCACGGGGCAGTGGTCACTACCGAAGATGTCGGTATGGATGGCGGCATCTACCACCTGCGGCATCAGACGTTCTGAGACGACGAAGTAGTCGATGCGCCAGCCGGCGTTCTTCTGGCGGGCCTGAAAGCGGTACGACCACCACGAATACTTGACCTCGTCGGGATAAAGGGTGCGGAAGGTGTCTCGGAAACCACAGGCCAGCAGGTCGGTGAACGCCGCACGCTCCTCGTCGGAGAAGCCGGCATTGCGGCGGTTGCTCTTGGGATTCTTCAGGTCAATCTCCTCGTGGGCTACGTTGAGGTCGCCACAGAGGATGACGGGCTTCACGGCGTCGAGCTGCTTGAGGTAGCGGCGGAAAGCGTCTTCCCAAGACAGACGGTACTCCAGGCGCTTCAGACCGTCTTGGGAGTTGGGCGTATAACAGCAGACGAGGTAGAACTGCTCCATCTCGAGCGTCACCACCCTGCCCTCGTGGTCGTGCAGGTCGACACCGATGCCATACGTTACCTGTAGTGGCTGGTGACGGGTGAAGATGGCGGTGCCGGAATAGCCTTTCTTGTCGGCATAGTTCCAGAAAGACTGATAGCCGTCGAACTGCAAGTCGAACTGGCCGGCCTGCATTTTCGTCTCCTGCAGACAAAAGAAGTCAGCGTCAAAGCTGCGGAAGACATCACTAAAGCCCTTGCCCTCGCAGGCACGCAGGCCGTTAACATTCCAACTGATGAATTTCATGATCATTTATATGGTTAGCTGAGCGCAAATTTACCACTTCTTTCCGAAATGGCCAAATAATTAGGCAAATATTTGGAGAGATATAAATAAATATGTACCTTTGCAGGAGAAATTACTGTCAAAACAAAAAACAAACGATATGAATAAGAAAGGAATCATTCTATTTTTAAGCCTGCTCATCAGTTGCGCGACCTACGCGCAAAAGAGCGACTTGCAGCAACATGCCGAAGCGGCTCTTGAGAGCGCCAAGCCCATCGAGGCTCGCTACACCTTTATCCGTGCCTACGAGGACTATGCGAACAAAGGCCAGATGAAACAGAGCGTGGAGTGCGGCGTCAAGGCGACAGCCCTCTACTATCGTGAGAATCTTTACAAGGAGGCCTTCGAACTGTTACGACGCATTGAGCAGTCGATTATTGCCAGCCAGACAGACGCTGCCAAGAAGTCGGCACTGTTCTACCTGACTTCCAAGGAGCGCTACAATATGTACACCAAACTGCACAAGGGCGCCAGCGCCAAGGAGCAGCTGAACATCATGGAGGCTCATGCACAGAAGTCGAACGATGACGAGGTGAAAAACGATCTGCTCTACAACAAAGCCATCTATTACTACACTATGGGCCAGACGCAGCAGGGCAACGCCGTCTTCAAGCAGATGGCCGACAAACTGACGGCCTCGAAGGAATACGACAAGGTGGACGAGGTCTACAAGACGCTCATCGCCAGCGGACGACGCTCGGGCAGTGCCAATATGGTGGCACAGTCGTACAACAGCTATATGGCATGGAAAGACTCTACCAACGCGCTGAAGACTGCCGACCAGATAAACGCGCTGAAGAAGCAAATTGCCGACAACGAAGCGTCAATAGCAGAGAAGGACAGCTCGCTCACGACGCGCCAGGTAATCATTATCGGCCTCGGCATACTGGCAGCAGCACTCGCGGCAGCACTGGCAGTGGGCGCCATCATACTGCTTCGCTTCATACTACTCACCCGCAAGCAGAAGAAGACAATCAATATGCTCAACGAGAACAACGCGCTGAAGGCGAAGTTCATCAGCAACATCTCATCACAGCTGTCGCCCACGCTACAGAAGATGGACGCCCGTCAGCCTGAGGTGAAAGCACTGCTCGATTTCTCGAAACACATTCAGACGCTGTCCGAACTGGAAAGTACGATGGACGAGGGTGTAGAAAAGGAGGACACCCAGATGCCGCCGTTCTGCGAAAGCCTGATGAAACAGATAGAAGGCGACGTGAAGAAGGACGTCAGCCTAAAGGTGGAAGCACCGAAGATGAGTGCCAAGATTAACAAGGAATACGTGTCGCACATCCTGCTCCACCTGCTGAAGAACGCCGCTGAATATACGCCGGCTGAAGGCAAGGTGGCTCTGGAGTTCAAGAAGCGTAGTGCCCACACCTACCAGTTCCTCGTGACAAACACTGGCGAGGCCATACCGGAAGAAAAGCGCGAGAACATCTTCAAGCCCTTCCTGGAAATCAAGGATCTGACCACTGGCGACGGTCTGGGACTGCCTATCTGCAAGCAGATGGCTGTCAAGATGAACGGTGACCTAGAGGTTGACCCTGAATTCACCAAGGGAACGCGCTTCATGCTGACACTACACGACGCATAAAGCCATCAACAAACAACATAAAAGCAGCCGGGTGATGTACCACCCGGCTGCTTTTTATAGGACGCTGTTTTGAAGCGTTTAGAACTTGGCCATCTTGATGGCGACGACGGCGCACTCGTCGCCCTTGTTGCCCAAGCGGCCACCCGCACGGTCCTTGGCCTGCTGCAGGTCGTTGGTCGTCAGCAACCCATAGACTACGGGAATGTTGTTCGTGGCGTTCAGACGGGCAATACCCTGGGTGACTCCCTGACAAATATAGTCGAAGTGAGGAGTCTCGCCACGGATGACAGAGCCTAAGACGATGACGGCATCGTAGCCGTCGTTAAGCGTCATCTGACGCGCACCGTAAATCAACTCAAAGGAGCCGGGCACGGTCTTCACATGTATATTCTCAGGCAAAGCGCCGTGCTTCTCGAGTGTGCTGACACACCCTTGAAGCAAGGCGCCTGTGATTTCGGGATTCCATTCTGCCACGACGATGCCGAAAATCATGTTCGACGCGTCGGGCACTTTATCCACATTGTATTCCGAAAGATTTTTAGTTGCCATCGCCGCTTGATTATTTTGCAGAAGCGCGCTCAATATAAGCGTCAATAGTCTGGTACTGCATAGAGTTGAAGTACTTGTCCTTCACCGTCTGATACAGCTTCAGAGCCTCGTCCTTCTTGTTCTGGCTCTCTAAGATTTCACCAGCCTGAATGAGGAAGGTGGGCGACAGAGAATTATTGTCGGCCCTCTCAGCAGCCTTCTTCAGCGTAGCAACAGCCTTGTCAAGCTGGTTCAAGTGAGCATAGGCGTTGCCTAAGGCACCTAAAGCAGCGGGGGAAATCATCTGGTCGTCCTTCAGGTCAAACTTCTCCAGACTGTTGACGGCTTCCTGCCACTTGTCGAGGTTGGCATAGCACAGGCCGGCATAGAGGTTGGCCAGGTTGGCAGCATCGCCACTGAACTCGCTGGCAGCCTTCGCAAAGCCTACGAAACCGGTGCTATCGCCATTGAGCGCCTTCTCATACTGCTCGTTAGCGAAATACTCCTGACCCTTAGCCAGAGCGGTGTTGTCCTTCTCGGCATTAGGACCTGCAACGTAATTGTTGTAGAGAATACAACCGGCAACGATAACCACCAAAGCTACCACAACGCCGATAATCTGTTTCTGATACTTGAGGAAAAATGCCTCATTCTTGCTGAGCGTCTCCTCAACGGGAGCGCCATTCTGATTGTTCTGATTTGCCATTATTTTAATAATTTTTTATGTGTCCACACAATTAGCGGCTGCAAAGATACTAAAATTTAGGCACGGATTACACGGATTAACACAGATTAATATTATTTATTGCAAAAAAAACCGAAAACTAATCGCAAAGCGGGGTAAAAATGACTACCTTTGCACCGTGATTCTCGAAAAACTGACCATTCTCAACTACAAAAACATTGCGGAGGCAACACTACAGTTGTCGCCGAAGATGAACTGTTTCATCGGTCATAACGGGGCAGGAAAGACGAACGTGCTCGACGCCATTTACTTCCTGTCGTTCTGTCACTCAGCATCCAACCCCATAGACCAGCAGGTCATTCGCCATGAAGAGGAGTTCCTGATGCTCGAGGGCATGTACACGGACGACGACCAGCCGTTATCCATCACTTGCGGCATGAAACGCGGTCAGAAGAAGCACTTCAAGCGCAACAAGAAAGAGTACAAGCGACTGAGCGAACATATCGGACTGATTCCTATCGTCATCATCTCGCCTGCCGACACTTACCTCATCGAGGGCGGCAGTGAAGAACGGCGGCGACTCATGGACGTGGTGATAGCCCAGACCGACCACACGTACATCGACGCACTGAGTCGCTACAACAAAGCGCTGCAGCAGCGCAACGCCCTGCTCAAGCAGGAAGAAGAACCCGACACGGAGATGCTGAGTATCTTCGAAGAGCAAATGGCCGACGCCGGCGAAGCCGTCTATAGGCAGCGCGAACTGTTCACCGAGCAGCTGAAGCCGCTCTTCCAACTGTTCTACGAGCGCATTTCGGGCGGTCAGGAGCAGGTGTCGCTGAACTATACGAGCCACTGCCAGCGGGGACCGCTGCTCGACGTCATCCAGCGCGACCGCGCCAAAGACCGCGCCGTGGGCTATTCGCTGCACGGCATACACCGTGACGACCTGGAAATCATGCTCGAAGGGCATCTCATGAAGCGCGAAGGGTCGCAAGGACAGCAGAAAACCTTTGTCATCAGCCTCAAACTGGCACAGTTCGAACTGTTGCGGCGCGTGATGCCCACCACCCCACTGCTGCTGCTCGACGACATCTTCGACAAGCTCGACGCCCGGCGCGTGGAACAGATTGTCAGCCTGGTCTCAGGCGACGATTTCGGCCAGATTTTCATGACCGACACGAACCGCAAGCATCTGGACCAAATTCTCGCGACATCGTCGCACGACTATCATATCTATAACGTGGAGGACGGAAACATTGTTCAGACGTGACGTACAAAACATTAAGGACCTCATCATGCGCAACCTGCGCCAACAGGGTCTTGAAATGCCGCTTCTGCAGAAACGGCTGGTAGAGTCGTGGCCAGTAGTGGCCGGTGAGGCTATAGCCCGCTATACGCTGAACGCCTATATCATCAACCAGACACTCTACGTCCACCTGTCGTCGCCCGCCCTGCGCGCCGACTTGAGCCTGCAACGCCAGGAGTACGTACGGCGCCTCAACGACTATGTCGGCAATCAGGTGATTGCCGACATACGCTTCTGCTGAAGCTGACACTTTTTCATGCCACCAAACCTGACGTGGGTGGCCTTGTAGTCGTAGGCTACTTTCTGCTTGGCCTCCTTGGCAGCAGACTCTGACGGCTTGGGAAACGACTCGCCAGCCTTGAACACGCGGAGGGTCTCGCGGATAGCAGGGTCGTCATCGTTGAGATACTCTGTCCACGCCTGCTCGTCGAGGACGTTGTAGATGAGACGGCTGTTGATGTAGCGCTCCAGCAGCGCATGACTCTTCTGAATCATCAGGTTACGGCGCTTCAGACCGTTCTTGTCGGCATACTGTGCGAAAAGCTCGACGGTGTTCAGTTTCTTCAGGTAAGCCAACAGTTCACCCATACTGTCGTATTTGCTCAGTCGCTGACGGTTGTCATCGACATACTCATAAGCAAACTGCAGGATAAGTCCCGACATAGATGCCTCTTTATAATAAGAGGTGACATCGGCCGTATCTTCGGCGACAAAGATGTCGGGCGTGATACCACCGCCGCCATAGACCACACGGCCATTGGAGGTGTGGTACTCCGGTCCCTCGTGCTTGATGCTGTCCTGCGAGAAGAACTCGCCATGCTGGTAGCGGTTGATGAGGTCTTCCTCATAGCTGCGGTCGGCACCGCTGGTATAGGGTTTCTGTATGCAGCGGCCTGAAGGCGAATAGTAGCGGGCAATGGTGAGGCGGATCATAGAGCCGTCGTGCAGCGAGATGGGCTGCTGTACGAGTCCCTTGCCGAAGGAGCGGCGACCGATGATGGTACCACGGTCGTTGTCCTGAATGGCTCCGGCGAAGATTTCGCTGGCCGAGGCCGAACCTTCGTCGATAAGCACCACTAACGGGATGTGCTGATAGGAGCCGCGACCGTCGCTGCGATACTCCTGACGCGGCGAGTGCCTGCCCTCGGTATAGACGATGAGCTTGCCGCGCGAGAGGAACTCATTGGCCATCTGGACGGCTGAACCGAGATAGCCGCCCGTATTGCCGCGAAGGTCAATCACGAGGTTCTCAAGCCCCTCCTGTCCCAGACGAGCCAGAGCGATGAGCAGTTCGGGATAGGTCTTGTCGCCGAAGTTCTTAATCTTGATATAGCCAGTATGACTGTCAAGCATATAGGTGGCGGTGACGCTCTTCATGGGAATCTCACCACGTATGACGGTATAGCGGCGAATCTGCTTCTCCTTACCACGGACAACACCAATCTTCACCTTCGTGTCCTTGTCGCCTTTCAGACGGTGCATCGCCTCTTCATTGGTGACGTCCTTGCCCACGAAAGGCTGACCGTCAATCTCTACAATCTTGTCGCCTGCCAACAACCCGGCACGCTCGGAGGGACCGTTCGAGATG
>Ga0256405_10005262_pt1 | contig 22744 bp, 12 predicted proteins | sample RumenRJG_02DNA_FD_189096 | JGI IMG/M metagenome (GOLD analysis project Ga0256405, IMG submission 189096) | Bovine rumen microbial communities from Lethbridge, Alberta, Canada - RJG_02 | ecosystem: Host-associated > Mammals > Digestive system > Stomach > Rumen | place: Canada: Alberta... | reverse complement strand
TGGGGCTTTGCCCCACACCCCACCAGAGGCGCTGCCTCTGGACTCTGCCAAAGGAACACAGTCCCTTTGGAATCCCATTCATTGGTATAAGGACTTTTTCGACAGACTGGGGCGACGTTTCGTCGCCCGTGATTTACGAAATAACAACAAATGACCATGTATAGGGGGCGGCGTTCAAAGCCATTAGCCCGTCAAAAAGCTAAGCCCCCGCAAATGCGAGGGCTTAAAGTTAATTTCATATTTTATTTGATCCAGCCGAGTGCAGCAGCGATGCTGTTAACAACGAGTTCAGCCTTATCGTTTTTCAGATACTCTGAAAGCTCTTCGATCATTTTCTTTGTGATGCTTTCTGCGTTCTTGCCATTATTGACTATCTTGTCGTTTTCGGCGTTGAATATTTCGCCGATCTCCTCCTTCAGAGCCACAGAGAACAGCTTGCTCTCCTTTGTAAGCTCAGGAGCAGCCTTTTCAAACGCATAGCAGAATCCCTTAGGATCGTTGAGTATCTCGATACCCTTATTATCGATAACGCTCTTTACTGCCTGAGTTGTCTTTTTGAGGAGCTCCTCAGCAGCTTCCGTATCGATCTCGCTGTCGTTGTCGGAATTTGTCTTTTTCAGAGTTTCCGCTGCAACAGCGCCCTTGGATTTGATTATCTGAACATTTTTCTTAGCTTTTTTCTCAGCTTCGGCTTTCTGCTTGGCTACCTCAGCGAGGTACTTGTCAGCTTCGCCCTTCTTGATGATCTCGTTAGCCTTCTGGACTTCGAGGAGCACCTTGTTGTGCTTCTTGTCGTACATAAAGAAGAGAACGAGAGCAGCGATACCGATGAAGAGTGTGAACAGACCCATGTTGAATCCCGGAGGTGTATACTTCATTGAAACGGTATGGTGACCTGCCGGGAGCTTGACACCGATCATAGTTCCGAGAACTACTACCTGACCGACATTGCCCTGCTTGTTGCTGAGGGTTATCTTACCGTCAGCGTTCTTTTTTTCCTGAATGAGGTTGTCCACCTTTTTGCCGTCAACTTCGATAGACCAGCCCGGTTCGTAAGGGATAGTAGTCATGAGGAACTGTCCCTCCTGAGCGTCAACTTCGCCTACGAGGTGGCGGTCGTTGGACTTATTCATATTGATCTCCCACTGATGCTCTTTGAGCTTGTTGATATCCTCAGTGAAAGCCTCTTCGTCGAGGTAGTAGAAGTTGAAACCGGCATTCTTTCTTACCATGAGGTACTCGTTGCTGCCTGTGTACTGACCGCCGTCGCCTGATGGTGGGATAGTGAGTCTGATCTGGACTTCATCGCCCTTGTTGAACGGACCCATTCTCACGATAGGAGAAGAGTTTGTGTTGAAGTAAGTGCCGTAGCCGTCGTAGTTCTCAGTGCCTGATTTCTGACCTCTGTAAACACCGTCCTCGCCCTTGACAGCGACCCATACGTTACAGGTCTTTCTCATTTCAGAGCCGAGGTGCATATAGATGTTGCCGTCCTTAGGAACAGTTACGTCAACGTTTACAACAGCGTCATCAACGCCGCCGAAAGCTTCGTAGCAGTCGTGGAGAGTGCCGTTGTTGTTGTAATCGTGGAGGTAGACCTTAGTTTCGTCATAGCTTACCTTATAATCGAAAGGTTTGTAGTACTCCTTAGGGATTATCGGAACTGAGGTATAATCGGCAGTATTTCCTGTCATAGAGCTGAGGAAGTTGTTAAGGCTGTTGAACGGGTTGTCGTTGCCGAGACCTGAGAGTATCAGGATATCGTCGTCAGCCATATAGCCGATGTTGAGAGCGTTAGGGTTCTCATATACGTCTATTGAAGCAGGTATATTATCGTCCTTCTTGTAGGAGGTCGAGTACACCTTTTTATAGGAAGAATCCACCATTGAGCCGATATTTGTTCTGTCAGGGTCATCGAGAACGTACTTGATACCGAGGATAGAGTCGGCAACAGGGTTGCAGCCTTCATACTTTGATTCAAAGCTCTGAGTGAAGTAACCCATAGTCTCGATGAAGTTGATAGCTCTTGCGTTCATTACAGAGCTTGAATGGGATATACCCTTGAGACCGTAAGCGAGGTCGTCGTTGACCATACGTGAGAAGGTCTTTTCAGCGCGGTAGAAGCCGCCGTCATAGTCTTCAAGCTCATGCACAACATCAGGAGCGCTCATGATCTCGGTGTAGGTGCTCTTGTCTGAGTTGCCTACTTCCTTGAATATCTTTCTGAACGAGTCGTAGCAGTTATAGCCTGTCTCGAAGAATATAAGACCTGCCATAACTACAGTTATAGCATTCTTGGCTTTCTGAGTTCTGGAGTGGCTGTAGAGATAAACGCCAATGAGGTAGATAGCGCCGACTATCATACCGAAAGCGACAGTACCGAGCCAGAGCTCGTCCCATGTATCGGGAGAGTGCTCCATAGTATCCTTATATGGGAGGATAGCAACGTACTTGTATTTGCTCTCGTTGTAGTTAAAGCTCTTCATCATGCCGCAGAAAATAGCGGTAAGTCCGCCGATGACCGCAGCCGAGATACCTGTTTGCAGAGCTGAGAGCTTGTAGCCGTCGAGATTTGAGAATACCTCTGCTGCCATTGATACGAGAACGAATGAGAGCAGGAATGAATATCTGTAAGGGAGCCAGTTAGGATCCTGACCGCCGTGCCACATCATGTTGACAGGCTTTACGTACATACTGAACAGAAGTGCGAATGTAACGAAGCCGTAGCCGATCTTGTTGTTGATCTTTATCTTTTTGTTCATGAAGAACAGCGGGATAAGGACGAATGTGAGCACACCGCAGTATATCTCAGGTCTGCCGTAGAAGCGTGTTCCCTCGTCAACGTTTACCGAGTAGTACTGGTTAGGGAGCAGACAAGGAACGAGCTCGATAGGATTGAACATAGCCCTGTAGCTGTAATCAGGCACAGAGAAGTCGAATTTACCGAGAGCGAGCGCATTGTAGACAGGGAGTATCATGATAATGCTGCACATGAGTACAACAACTGTAGAAATGCCCATGATACCGATAGTTTTTGCGTATTCCTCGATGTTCTTGAACTTGCGTTTTGTACCGAAGAAGAGGTAGTAAATGAAGTAGATAGCGATGAAAATGGCTATCATGAAGCCGATGTAGAAGTTTGCGATGAACATTATCGCAGTCGGGATAATGTAGTTGAGCTTTCTTCCGTCATCGATGAGGTATTCCACACCGAGGATTATAAGCGGGAGGAATACAGGGCCGTCGATCCACATAGGGTCGATGAGCTGGATAACGACATAAGCCATCATAGCGTACATCGTTGAGAACATCAGTGACTGTAAAGGCTTCAGCTTTTTGGACTTCTGTGCATAAATACAGAAAGTAAGTCCTGCTGCGCCGACCTTTGTCATCTGCATTATCATGACGCTTTCGAGGATCATCTTCCTTGGGAGTATCATGACGATGAGAGTGAACGGACTCGCCAGGTAGTATCCTATGATACCCATGAATCCGCCTGAAAGGTTACGGCTCCAGCTGTAGAAAGCGCTTCCGTCGCCCCAGAATGCATCTCTGAGTGCTTCAAAGTAGTAAATGTACTGACCGTTGAGGTCGAGTGTGAGCACCGAACGTTCGCCGAACGGATAGACATCAAAGCAGATGTATGACACGAATGTCAGCAGAAATGGTACAAGAAAAGCAACGACATAGTAAAGCGGCTTGAACTTCTGTCCTCTTTTCTCGGCTATGATGTCTGCGGCAGTAATGGCGGGTTGGGTGCTGCCGATCTTGTTGCGGGCAGAAGCTGATTTAGCCTTAGTGCCCGTAGCTTGTGACTTAGCCAATTTTGTTCCTCCTTTTGATTCGGGCGGTAAAAGCCATAAAACCCGATTTTATACTATTTTCTATTATACTACAAATCTCGGGCGTTTGCAATAGTGAAATTCTGACTCATAGTCAAAATGAAGACGGCAAATTATTTTTTTATGATTTTCTGAGAGTTTTTGAGAATTCATACGTATAATATATAGGAGGAATATGGTCAAGTGCCTGAAAATGCACCAAAAAGCCGATTTCGTTGTGCATAACTTACAAAAATAACGGTTGACTTGATAAGTTGTTATCAATAATCTTAGAAAAGCATTGACGGCGGCATTATAAAGTGATATAATGTAAAATACTAAGGTCCTGTTACAGGATATATACTTATATATTTATAATAAGGAGATACATAATAGTGGGAAAATATTTTGGAACTGACGGATTCAGAGGTACAGCAAATGAAAACCTCACAGCAGATCACGCATATAAAGTAGGACGTTTCCTTGGTTGGTATTACGGTGAACTGAAAAGAAGAAACGGCTCTGACGAAGCTCCGCGCATAGTTATAGGAAAGGATACACGCCGTTCAAGCTATATGTTTGAATATTCGCTGGTGGGCGGACTTACTGCATCAGGCGCAGATGCTTACCTTCTTCACGTCACGACCACTCCCTCAGTAGCATATATTTCAAGAGTTGACGGCTTTGACTGCGGAATAATGATATCCGCGAGCCATAATCCTTATTACGATAACGGTATCAAGCTCATAAACGGTCAGGGCGAGAAAATGGAGGATTCCGTGATCGAGCTTGTTGAGGCATATCTTGACGGCAAGCTCCATGCCTTTGATAAGGATTGGGACGAGGTTCCTTTTGCACACGGCGAAAAGATAGGCAAGAGCGTTGACTATGTTGCAGGAAGAAACCGTTATCTCGGCTATCTCATTTCACTTGGAATGTATTCTTTCAGAGGCAAGAAGATAGGACTTGACTGCGCAAACGGTGCGGCATGGAACATTGCAAAGTCTGTGTTTGATGCACTCGGCGCAGAGACATATGTTATAAACGCAGAGCCTACAGGTATAAATATCAATAACAACGCAGGCTCTACACATATTGAGAATTTGCAGAAATTCGTAGTTGAGAAGGGTCTGGACGCAGGTTTTGCATACGACGGCGACGCAGACCGCTGTCTCTGTGTTGACGAGCTCGGAAACGTTATCACAGGCGACCATATCCTCTACATCTACGGAAGATATATGAAAGAGCGCGGAAAGCTCATCAATAATACAGTCGTTACAACAGTAATGTCCAATTTCGGACTTTACAGAGCCTTCGACGAGATAGGCGTTGACTATGCAAAGACAGCTGTAGGCGACAAGTATGTATACGAATATATGAAAGAGCACGATTGCTGTATCGGCGGTGAGCAGTCAGGACACATCATTTTCTCGAAGTACGCTTCAACAGGTGACGGTATCCTCACAAGCCTGAAAATTATGCAGGTAATAATGTCACGCGAGAAAAAGCTCAGCGAGCTTGCAGCACCGTTCAAGGTATATCCGCAGGTGCTCGAAAACGTAAGAGTCAAGGATAAGGCAGCTGCACAGGCTGACCCCGATGTACGCGCAGAGGTGGAAAAGGTCGCAGCAGAGCTTGGCGACACAGGACGTATCCTCGTTCGTGAGAGCGGTACAGAGCCGCTCGTAAGAGTAATGGTAGAGGCTCAGGAAGAGTCTGTATGCCATACCCTTGTTGAAAGAGTGGTAAACGTTATAAAGCTCAAAGGACATACATTATAATAGTATATAACAGCAGGCTCTCCGCAGGTGTTTGCGCGGAGAGCCTTTTTGCTGTTCGGACAATTATGTGAAATGATGAAACGGGCTATATATTGGAATTTAAGAACTTGTATAAATTTGTTTAAAGCTATTGACGGCTTGAATTTTTAGTGATATAATGATTATTACGGCGTGTTATGCCGTAATATGATTATTTACAGATAAATCGGAGGTAAAAATGGCTAAGAGTAATGAGCGTAATCTTAACGTTACGATTAAAAATGACGACTTAAATGACGGTGCTGCAATATCTGTTTCGAGTATATTAAAGTATCTCAAGAAGTTCGTTCTGATGTGGCTTGTGATATCTTTTATAGTAGGATGTCTCGGAGTTGCAGTGTCAGGTGCTATAACATTCATTGCAAAAGAACCTGCAAAAGCGCTTGTAAGCTTTACATACAGCGGTATTGAAAAAGGACTCGACCCTAAGGGACGTAAATTCGACATAAATTCAATGAAGAATCCTAATGTCATCGAGAAGGCCCTTACTGCGCTCGACCTTGACCTGAAAGATATTGAGACAATAAGAGCAAACATTTCCTTCGATTATAAGATACCTGATGATGCTTATGACAAGCTCACAGCATACAACAGCGTAATGGACAAGGCAACTTCGGGAAGCCTTGGTGCTGCACAGGCTATGCTCGATGTAACATATTATCCTACACAGTTCACTATCTACTTTGATTTCGGCAAGGCAGGATATAACAGAAAAACAGGCGTTGAGCTGCTGAATACGCTCCTTGATTGCTACCGTGATTATTTCTATGAAGAGTACGGATATAATGAGCCTCTCGGTGTAGCAATAAACGCTGCCGAGTATGAGAATTATGATTACGTTCAGCAGATTGACCTTTTCAGAAACTCGCTCAGACAGGTAAGAAGCTACCTCGGTTCTCTTTCAAATGATGACAACACAACATTCCGTTCAAGCGTTACAGGTTACACATTCAAAGACATTTCAGAATATGCAAAGACTGTAAGCAGCATTGACCTCGACAGAATATCTTCATATATCTCTATAAACAACGTTACAAAGGACAAGGACGCAGCCATTGCTTACTACGATTACAGAATAGAGAATCTCAAGCGCGATGAGGTAGAATACAAAGAACGTATCGCTTCCATAGATGCTTCTATCGATAGATACAAGAAGGATTCGATCCTTATTTTCGGTAACGGCACAGATACAACAAATACAGAGTACGCTACTCATTCCGAGCAGTATGACCTGCTTTTCAAACAGAAGACAACCGCTGATGCAAACCTTGCTCAGACAAAACAGGATATAAACTACTATGAGTCAAGACGTGCAGCACTCCAGAACAACAAGAACAGCTCAGAAGCAAATGTTAAAAAGGTAGAGGCTGATATTGCTTCACTCAGCGAGAAGGTAAAACAGATCGTTGAGCTCACAGAGAATACAGCTGATGATTACTATGAGAACGTTCAGTTCGCTCACGCTTACAACATTCTTATCCCTGCAACAAGATCTGTCTCAGCAGGCATTGGTTCAGCAATATCCAATGCGATCAAGCCGCTCGTTATTATTGAGCTTCTTATTTTCGTGATCTATATGATGATCGTATTCATAAGCGCTTTAAAGTATGAAGCAGCAAAGAATAGAGTAATCAAGAAGATCATTGGCGATGACGATGAGAATGAAGAAGAGATCTCGGTCGAAGAGTTCACAGAAATGATCGAAGAAGAGCTTGATAAAGATGATGAAAAGTCTGAAAGCGATGAAAAGACTTCAAAGCCTGCAACAAATAATAAGAATAAGAAAAAGAAAAAGTAATGTTCCTGTTACAGTTTAATAAGTGAAAAAGACCGAAAGTGTATCGTTGATATGCTTTCGGTCTTTTGTTAATATACTTGCCAATAAGAGCCGCAATGTTAAATCCACGTTAAACTATGCCTTAAATCATTGACTTACGGTTTTATCCTGATATAATAATAATTGGAGAAATAAAAAATACAAAGTAGGAGAAAGTTATGGAGGAATTTTCAATTTTTAATATCTTCACTCTGCTTGGCGGACTCGCTTTTTTCCTGTACGGCATGAACGTAATGTCTACGGGACTTGAAAAGCTCACAGGCGGTAAACTGGAGATAGCACTCAAAAAGATGACTTCAAACAGATTCAAGGCGTTGTTGCTTGGAATGGGAATCACCATTGCGATACAGTCATCGTCGGCAATGACGGTAATGCTGGTGGGCTTCGTTAACTCAAGCATAATGACTCTTGAACAGACTATAGGTGTTTGCTTCGGCTCTGATATCGGAACTACACTTACTGCATGGATACTCAGCCTTGCAGGAGTTGACGGAAAGAATCCGTTTATCAAGATGCTCAAACCATCGTCATTTGCACCGCTTGTCGCACTTGTGGGTGTAATAATGATAATCGGTGCAAAGAAGAATAAGAAGAAGGACATAGGACGTATTCTTGTTGGATTTGCTATTATCATGACGGGAATGACACTTATGTCAGACGCAGTTTCACCACTTGCAGATTCACCTAAATTCCAGAATGTCCTCACAGCATTCAAGAACCCTATCCTCGGTGTACTTGTAGGAGCAGGATTTACAGGCATAATCCAGAGCTCGGCAGCTTCTGTCGGTATATTACAGGCATTTTCACAGACAGGTGCGCTGACATATGGTATGGCACTTCCAATAATAATGGGACTTAATATCGGTACTTGTGTAACAGCTCTTATTTCGAGTATCGGAGTAAATAAGAATGCTAAGCGAGTTGCTTGTATACACATTCTCATAAAGATACTGGGAACACTTATACTCCTTCCTGTTTCGATGATACTTGAAAGTGTGATTCAGCTCAGTATATTCGATCAGACAGTCGGATATGTAGGAATTGCGGTTATGCATTCTATATTCAATATTGCGACAACAGTTATACTTCTGCCGTTCTCGAATCATATCGTAAAGCTTTCAAAGTTCATAATCAAGGAAGACAGCAGCGAGGAAGTAAATACGAAAAAAACAATTACAGGACTGGACGATATCCTTCTGAAGACTCCTGCTGTAGCTGTTCATACCTGCTTATCTGCAACATCTCAGATGGCTGAGCTTACAAGAGAGACTATCATCAGCGCTCTAAAAATACTGACAGAGTACGATGAAAAAACCTGTGAAACTATCATAGAAGATGAGAGTATCATTGACGGCTTTGAGGATAAGATAAACAGCTACCTTGTAAAGCTTGCAAAGGCAAGTGTTACAGGCGCAGACAGCCGAAGCGTATCGAAGATGATGCACTGTGTAGGCAATTTCGAGCGTATTTCCGATCATGCAGTAAACCTTGTAGAATCGGCACAGGAAATGCACGAAAAGGGCATCAGCTTTTCCGAAGAATGTATAAACGAGATAGTTGTTATTACGGACGCTATCACCGAGAATGTAAACAAGGCGTTTGATGCTTATGAGAATAACGATCTGTCTATCGCACATAAGGTCGAGCCGCTTGAAGAAGTTGTGGACAACCTCAGTACAGAGCTGAAAAACAGACATATCCGCAGACTCCAGAACGACGAGTGTACAGTAGAGCTTGGATATATATTCCAGGATATTCTTACAAACCTTGAACGTATCTCGGATCATTGTTCAAATATAGCAGGCTGTCTTATCGAGACAGACGAAAAGACCAATATTCACGCATATCTCCACGATGTCAAGGAGAACGACGAGGTATTCAGGAAAGAATACCGCGAGTATGCTGAGGAATATTTCCGCAGACTTGGCAATAAAGAGCAGCGTGAAAACGCAGCAGTAACAAACTGAGAAAACTGAAGGGCGCACATTGTGCGCCCTCAGCTTGTCAATAAACCTATTTTGTGTATGTCGGGGAGGCTGTTCCCTACAAATAAACTTACGTAGAATAGGAAAATTGTAGGGGCGGCGTTCCGCCGCCCGTGTCAGAAAGCACATGAATTATTACTTTTTAAACAAAGTGAAAGGACTGCAACAGCAGTCCTTTAGTTTTATAGATATCAATAAGGCAGCTTGAATTTACCTGCTTTCCATACATTGCCATTCTCGATAACAGCAGAGAACTCCTCAGTTTCAGTGTGGGCGCTGCTGTCGTAGTCGCTGCCGTCGTAATAATTCTCGACAGTAAAGACGATCTCGTCATCAGATCTGGACTTGACATCGATTATCTTTGAAGACGAGTAGTAGATATTAGCGCCGCGGTTTCCGCAGAGTGCGTAAGCCGAACCGCCGCTGTCGCAGTAAAGGTTCTGTATCTCAGTTGACGGATAGCGCGAGCTGAAGACCTTGTGGTATTCGTTGAGTATATCGTCATATGATGAGATATTGCTGTCGGTGATGCGGTAGTAGCGCCATGAGAAGCTGCCTGCTTCGATGTAGTTGTTCATATCAACATTGTACGGACAGCCCACGGTGAAGTTCCATTCAGTACGGCAAGCGGAATCAAAGAGCGCCTGAGCGGCAGCAATAAGGGTCTTGTCGTTAGCTGACCTGATATCAGCGTTAAATATTACCGCGCCGCTGTCGTCGTATTCAAAAGCGCCGCTGCCGAGAGGATCGGGCTGGGTAACGGGTTCTGTAGCTTTAGCGGTAGTAGTGGTAGAAGTTGTAGTTGTTTTTTTTGTGGTAGTTTTACTGTTTTGACGGGTGGTAGTAGTAAGCTCGCTGAGCTGATCTGCCTGAGTGGAGGTATTTTCTTCTGCCTTAGGCTTGGGGTGAGGAACTTTTCCTGTTTTTTGCTTATTGCATGAAGCTGCGCCTGCACAAACAGCGGCAGCAGCAATTACTGCGATGATTTTTTTCATTGGTTATCCTCCTGTTCATCATCATCGTCAAGGACGAAATCGATGATACCGTCGCTGACGTTTACAGCGGCACAAATGACCTGAACGGTCTGACCGAGAGAGTAAGAAACGCCGCTGAATTTCTCGGTGAGGGAAACGGGTTCGGAGTAGTCGTACTCGCCCTCGGGAAGGGTCCTTATGTGAACAAGACCCTCGACAGTATTCGGGAGCTCGGCATAGAATCCGAACTCAGTAACGCCTGATATCTTAGCGGTGAAGCTCTCGCCGATATGAGCTTTCATATATTCAGCCTTGTAGCAATCCTCACATTCACGCTCGATAGTAACAGCGCGCAGCTCAGCGTTTGATGAGCGCTCGGCAGCATTTACCGCAAAGCCTGAATAGCGTTTGCTTAGCCACTCGTTGTTGTAGCCTGCGAGGATATCGGTTATTATGCGGTGAATAGCGAGATCGGGGTAACGGCGGATAGGCGAGGTAAAGTGGGCGTAGTCGTCGAGAACGAGTCCGAAGTGCCCCAGCGGCTCGGGAGAGTATTTTGCCTTAGCCATAGAGCGCAGAACGAGCATATTCACAGCCTCGAACTTGTCCGTACCTCTTGCGCTTTCGAGTATCTTTGCTGCATGAGCAGGCTTGAATTCGGTAAAATGCGGACACTCGAAGCCGTATTTCGGGAGTATTTCGTGAAGAGCCTCTGTCTTTGCTTCGGGCGGAGCTTCATGGATACGGTAAACGAATGGTACTTTCTTATCCTTTGCCAGTTTTGCGGCAGCCTCATTTGCGGTGAGCATGAATTCCTCGATAATACGCTCTGACTTGCCACGCTCACGGGGCTGTACATCATAGCAGATGCCGTCTTCACCAATAAGGAGCTTGCTTTCCGAGGTCTCGATCTCGGGAGCGTGACGGAGCTTTTTCTTGGCGATGAGCTTATCAGCAAGCTCGTCCATGAGCATTATGCTGTTGCGTACATCGGCGTATTTCTGGGCAATATCGGGAGTTTCGCTGCCTTCGAGTATTCTGTTTATCTCTGAGTAGACACCCTTTACGCGAGAGCGTATAACGCTTTTGCAGAAGTGATACGAGAGCATATTTCCGTCGTTATCGAGGTCTATGAAAGCCGAGAGGGTAAGTCTGTTCTCGTTGGGATTGAGAGAACAGATACCGTTTGAAAGCTCCTTCGGCAGCATAGGTATGACCTTATCGGCGTAGTAAATACTTGTACCACGCATGAGCGCTTCCTTGTCGAGAGCGCTGTTGCCCTTGACGTAGTGTGAAACGTCTGCGATATGGACGCCGAGCCGATAGCCGCTGCCTGATCTTTCGAGTGATACAGCATCGTCGAGGTCTTTGGATTCAGCGCTGTCGATAGTGAAAATGGTCATATCGCGCAGGTCTTCGCGGTTATTGAAGTTATATTCCTGAACGCCGCCCTCGGATATTTTTCTTGCTTCTTTGAGGACTTCATCGGGGAACGCTGTAGGAGCGCCGTGGATAACGAGTATGGAAGCAGCGCTTGAAGCAGCATATTCCGAGCTTCCGAAAACGAGAGTTATCTTAACTTTGTGTTCAGCGTGGCGCCTTCCTCGGTAGACTATCTCTGCGAGTACCTTATCGCCGTTCTCGAATGGTATACTTTCCTCGCGGACAATGGTGATATGGTTGCGTGAAGCCGTATCGGGGACGAGGTAAGGTCTGCCGTCAACGAATTCTATCCTGCCTGTGAGCTGAGAGCTGCCAAACTCCAATATATCGAGGACTTCACCCTCAGGCTCGCCCGAACGGGAAGCGATAGGTGAGATGAGCACCCTGTCATTCGGCATAGCTCCGAGCATACATTTTCCCGGGATAAAGTATTCAACGCCGTCATCTGTCATGGCGAAGCCGAAGGTGCGGCTCAGGCGGGTCACAGTTCCTGCATAGACATTTATGCGTGAGCAAAGAGCGACCTTCATGCCTTTTTTCATCATGATAACGCCTTCTGTGCGAAGCTCAGAGAAAGCGGCGGTGAAGTTTTCCCTGCCTGATTTTTTAGTTTTGCACTTTGATTCAAGCTCGCTCAGCGGCATAGATTTCTTGCCGTAAGCTTTCAGGAAGGTGGATATTTTATTTTTATAGCTTTCAACAGAGACAAGAGCGCCGCCCTTTTTCGCTGTAATTTTTTTCTTTTGTTTATTTGACATATAAGACTCCTTTACAGAGAGCTGTTACGTGAAAATATTTCCAATGCTGAAAATAAAAAGCCCCATGACCATAAGTCACAGGGCAGCTTTTTTACTTTGTGAAGATCGGTACGATGTTTACCGCAAGTACAGCAACGAAGAGGAGAATTGCAAGAGTTCTTGTGATCTTAGCAAGAATAGCTTCTTTTGTTCTTCCCTCATTCTTTCCGTAGAATGAATCAGCGCTTGCACCTGTAAGAGCAGCTGTCATACTGTCCTGAGACTTTTGTTCCTGTGAAAGACAAAGGATAATGGTGATAACACTGATGATGAGTATAACAACTCCGCCGATGATCTCTAAAGTTGACATAATAAAACTACCTCCGAAAAAAAGTTATGAATTACGGCGTGAGCCGAAATATTTCAATTAGCTTTACTATTATATCACAGAAGTAATGGATTTGCAAGGGGTTTCGCTGAAAAAGCAAGACAAAAAAACTGCATAAAATTGGTGAAATCGTACAAGATTATAAAAAAGCACTTCCGATAGTGTGATCGGAAGTGCTTTAAAGATGTTAATATCAGAGAGTGTTAGTTGGGAGACTTGTGATAAGTCCGAGGAGCTTCTTCTGGATAGCGAGAGCATCGTTAGCAGTTACGCCGTTGCCCTTTCTGTGAACGTCAGCGTTAGCCCAACCCTGCTGAGTGATATGGTTGCGGTCTGAACCGTTGAGACCGTACTTGTTAGGATTTGCAAGAGCCTGCATGATGATAACAACGTCGCTCATGTCGATGTTGCCGTCATTGTTAGCATCGCCTGGGAGTGTAGCCTCTGAAGGCTGGTTCTTAGTAGTTGTAGTTATTACTCTTGTAGTTGTGGTTGTTCTTCTTGTTGTAGTAGTTGTAGTAGTTCTCTTTGTAGTTGTTGTCTGAACAGAAGGAGTGCCGCTTGTCTTGAGTGTAACAGAGTCAATTGTGAACTGGTCACAGTCGATCCACCAAACACCGAACTTGACCTCTCCGCCGTATTCAGTCTGAATGATAGAAGCGATATCAGAAGGAACCTTCCATGTGATAGTACCGCTGTTGCCGCTGATAGACTGGTTGATCTCATCGCCCATAGCCCAGTAACCGGCTTCCTTATCGGTTGTAGAAGTACCGAACTGACCAACATAAGTACCGATGTTTCTGTTTGCAGAGATCTTTACCTGAACCTCTTTGATAGTTTCGCCCTTAGAGATACCGAAATCTTCGTAAGAGAAACCGATCATTCTTTCGTCTTCGCCGAGGTTGCTGTAAGTGATCTTCTTGTTTACATTGAGAGAATACTCGCCGTTCTTGTTTGAAGGCTGAGCCTTTGTAGTTGTAGTAGTTACTCTTGGGTTAGTTCTTGTAGTAGTTGTAACATTTGAAGAAGAGCCGCCCTTGTGGAGAACTACCTTCTGGATAGTAACGCCGTCACCGTGTGGCCACCAAACCATAGCCTTAACAGTCTGACCAACGTTTGAAGGGATAGTGTAATCGATAGCAACAGTCTTGTCAGAGCCTACCTTAACGCCCTGGAATTCTTCCTGTTCCCACTTACCTGTCCATGTACCGAAACCGCCTGATACCTCAGTATCATTTGTGTTTACCTTGAGGTAGAGAGTAGCTGACTTAGCGCCCTGTGGAGCAAACTCAGCGTAGTTGTTGAGTCCGCCGTCGTCACCCTTGTCAACGCCTACGCTCATATCGGAAGGCATAAGAACGATATCGCCGCCTGTTGGTGGGTTAGATGGCTCATACTTAGTTGTAGTTGTTACAGGTGGGTTATATGGCTCCTGTGTAGTTACTACAGAAGGGCCGCCCGGAGTGCTGCCTGAGTAGATCTTCTTAACGCCCTCGATCTGTGATACTGTAGAGCCTGTCTTGTAGAAGTGGTAAAGACCTGCTGCTGCACCAACGAAACCTGCGTTATAGTCGAGAGCAACTTCGTTGCCCTGATAGTCGGAACGGATATCCTGGTATGTACCGTTTGAATCAACAGGACCGCCGCAGAGAGCACCTACGAGGAGGTACTTGTTCTGTCTTCCGTCGTTCTGCTTGCTTGCATCAACGTCAGGAGAAGAAGCTCTGTGGTGAGGATTTCTTGAAGAATCAGACTTAAAGCCAACAACGAGGCAGTGCTTCTGTCCGTTAGCGAAAGCCTTGTCACCTGTGAGGTATTCCATCTGACCCTTAGCCCATGAAGCGTCAGCCTTCTTATACTTAGCAGCTACAAGAGTACAGAGCTGAGCAGTAGCGTTCTGTCTTGCGCTACCCCATTCCCAGTTCTGGAGGAAGCAGTAGTTATTGCCCTTGAAGTTGTTAAGGAAGCCTGCGCTGCTCCAGTCGCCGGTGATCTCACCCTTGAGGATACCTGCACCGAGCTGAACGCTTTCCCATGAGTGGTTGGAGTAGGACTGACCTGCACCCTTTAACTCATTGAGGTACTGGTTGTCCTTTGTAGCGAGGTAGAGCCAGCCGGCTGCCCAGTCGATCTCATCGTCTGCGCCTGTCCAGTGTCCATCATAGAATGTAGAGTTGTGGCAGTTAGTGTTCTTCTTTGAGAAGTCATAAAGAGCCTTAGCGTATTTAAGGTCATCGGGGTTGCCGAAGTTTACATAGTTAGCTGCGAGAGCTGCTGCGTATTCAGCAGTGACGTTAGCAGCGCCGCCTGTAGTCCAGAGCATACGGCCTCTGCTGCCCTGCTTTTCAGGAGCGCCCCAGTAAGCGTGGTCAGTATCGCCGTCACCTTTTTCGATGAGAACTCGTGAAACTGTGTTTCCGTTGAGATCTGTAGCGTCACGCATGAATTTTGCGAATCTGTCAGTGATAACTTTGAGGTGAGCACCCTGACCTGTAGCCTCGTATGCGTCCTTGAACTCGTAGTATGACCAACCGAGAGTAGAAGCAGCGTAACCGCCTGGCTGACCGAACCAAACGTGGTCGCCTGCGTCGTGGAAGCCGCCTACACGGTCGTCATTTGTATGACAGTCGCCTCTCCATGTGAGAGCGCAGTCACCGTTCATTTTACCGCACATATTTGCGTCATAGAAATAAAGAGAGTACTGAAGGAGTTTTGCGTAATTGTCCGAATCAGCTGCTGTAGCTGTGAGAGAGGGGTTTGCTACTGAAGCGAGCGGACCTGCGAGTGATGTTACAGCAACAGCACCGCTGATGATGGCTGATTTCAGCCTGTTAATTTTGTTCATGTAATCACACTTCTTTCATAATAGTTGCCTATAATATGCTTCATGAAACATTATACAAGGTTTGTTCTGAAATTTGGTGACAATTCGGTAACACAGTTATTACGATTTGGTTAAAACGGACAGTTTCGAGATAATTTCAGTATAGTGTATAAAAAGTTGGTTGAGAAATTGTGCATAATTGCGGTGGATTTTTTTGCATTTAGGTGGACAAAAAGGAAACGCAGCAGAAAAATGACATTCTGCTGCGTTAAAGTGTTATACTTTTTTGTGTTCTGACTATTTATTGCGCCTGTATCAAGCTCCCTGGATCGGAAGTGACTTATAGATACCGAGGAGATATTGCTGCAAGCAAAGAGCGTCATCGCCTGTCATACCGTTCTGGAGGTTGACATTTGCGTTATTGATACCTCTTTCGGAGATATGGTGATCGTCAGAGCCGTTCAAGCCGTACTTATTAGGATTTGCGAGAGCCTGCATGATGAGGACAACATCTGCGAAATCAACAGAGCCGTCACAGTTTGAATCGCCGAAGTCAATACCGCCTGCAACATTTATCCTTGTACTTTTTGACTGACCTGTAGGAGCTATGAAGGTTATTTTTGCAGAACCTTCCTGCAAGCCCTTAATGATAAAAGTATCGTCCGACTGGCGTTCCAGTGAGATAACATCGTCATCGTACTGGAAGTTACCGAATTTGGTAAGAGCAGCGCCCTGTGTGAATTTAAGGGTAGCAGTTTCGCCGACAGCGATCTTTGATTTGTCGAGTGAGAAGCTGAAATCAGAGCCTGTCACAGTTGTGACAACGGGAGTAGTCACAGTAGTTGTGGCAGTTGTTGTAGTCGTTGTAACTACAGGAGCGCTGTTGCCGAACTTGAAGTTTTCGTTTATCTCGCTTGCGCTCTTTGCGAGAGCAGTCATAGCAGAAGCGTCGCCGCCGTAGAGGTTAGCGATACCTGCACAAGCTATAGCGAAGCAGCCGTTATAATCGAGAGCGCCCTCGGTGTACTGATACTTGTCAGTCTGATCCTGATAGCCACTCTTGTCATCGCCGCCTACGAGAAGACCGTAAGCTGTGTACTTAGCGGACGGATTTGAAGAAGCGCCGTTTGCGTCTGTACCCGGGTTAGCAGCGCGGTGGTGTATATGTACAGGCCACTTGTTTCCGTAACCGAGAAGGAAACTGTAGCCTAAGCTGTTATCGCCGAGGATATGGTCCATCTGATACTTTGCAGCCTTAGCGTAGTCAGCATTCGGGTCGCCGTTAGCGATAGCTATAGCGTCCATCTGCTTAGCGCAGTTGTAACGTGAAGCGCCCCAGCCGTCAGCGTTGTAAGTACCGACCTTGAGATCGCCCTGACTTTGCAGCTCTACTTTAAGCTCGTCAGCGAAAGCCTGATCGCCTGTAGCTTTGTACATGAGAGCCGAATAGCCCTGCCAAACCTTGTTCCAGCAGTATACCCAGCCGTCGTACTGACTGTTGCCGTAGTCTTTGTTTTTAGGAACACGGGTAGGCTTGCTGCCTGCACCTGCGACCCAGAGCCAAGCCTGAGCCATAGCCTCTTCGTCCTGATACTGAGCCTCTGTGCCGTAGAAATCAGCCAGACCGTCGCCGTTGTTTCCGACGTGCTGCTGACCGAATTCAAGGAGAGCCTTTGCGTACTTCAGGCACTTTGCGGAATATTCGGGGTCAGAGTCTTTTAATATGTAGCCGGTTCCTGCAAGACCTGCTGCCATTTCGCAGCATACAGCGGAGTTATTCTTATTGGCGGTGAGCCAGTAGATAGGTCTGTCATAGGTCTGAACTTCGGGAGAAGACCAGAAGCTGTGATCCTGACCGCCGTTGGCTACAACGTGAGCGACAGCGGCAACCTTGCCCGAACCGTCGAGGAAGGTAGTTTTCATGAGGTAATCAGCGCCCCATTTCAGCTCGTATATAAGGTGATCCTTACAGCCAGCCTTCTCGTAGATACCGGGGTTGAGGTATTCGGAAAGAGCGAGGCTTGAAATACCGAAGCCGATAGTGAGGTTGAATTTTATATGGTCGCCTGCGTCGTGGAAACCGCCCGAAACATCGACTTTTCCGTCACCGTCGGGATCAACAGCGGATTTTGCCGAACCGTCGAGACTTCCTACAGAAGCCTTTTCGTCGTAGGTGTGGCAGTCGCCGCGCCATGTGAGTGGTCCGTCGGTAATGCCCTTGCCGCAAGCGTTAGCGTCGTACATATATAGCGACATAGCCAGTGCTTCATAATAATTGTTGTCAGCGGCGTAGACATTTGCAGGGACTGTGAAGCCTGCGGAAGTGACAGCCATTACAGCTGAAGCAGCAAAAGCGGTGAGCTTCGCAGACAGTTTGTGTAGATTCTTCATTTTAAATTTCTCCTCTCATAACTATGATGTCAATTGCACATAGCTCCTATAATGACATTATAGCACATTTTGTATCATATTTGTGAACAATTTGTGTAATTTTTTGCAATACATAACAACTTTGGAAGATATATCAAAAAGCAAATTCACTTTTTGTTGCATTTTACTATTGCTAAAGGATAACGGATCCTAAATAAAAACCCCCGTCGTTATTTGACAGGGGAGCGTTTATTCTTTGTATTCGGATTTTATCTTGAGGTACTCTTCAAGGCACTGACCGCTTTTGTAAAGCTTGTTTGCAAGGTCAGAGCCGACATATCTGATGTGCCACGGCTCGTATTTGTAGCCTGTATAAGCTTCCTTGCCCTGCGGATAGCGGATTATGAAGCCGTACTCATGAGCGTGATCGGCAAGCCATGCAGCTTCTGGAGTTGCGCCGAATGCGTCATCGATAGTGTTTACGTCTATCACAAGACCTGTCTGGTGTTCGGAAAAGCCGGGGCGGGCGGAATAGGTATCAGCCATTTCCTTGCCGTCTTCATTTACATAGTTGTTGTATATTATTTCCTGATCGTGATAGGAACGATATCCCGAACCCAGCCATATGTTCAGATCCTCTTTTGAAGCAGCGTTTGTAAGCTTCTGGAACTGCTCATAGCACACAGGTTCGAGTCCCGGATCAAAGGAAGCAGGCAGACTGTATGACTTGTTAGCCACGAGAACTCCGCCTATATAAGTAAGCCCCTCTGTATCATAAACAGGGGGCGCTGGAGCCTCAGCCGTATTTGACTGAGGCGTTGATGATCCATTTTGTGTATCTTCGCCGCGGACAGTAACTTTTATCATTACTTCCTGAGTTGAATCAGCTGCCGATCTGAGTGTTACATAGCATATACCCGGTTTAACACCTGTGATATGTCCGTAATCGTCAACAGTAGCGATACTTTTATCGCCTGATGACCAGCGTTCGTCAGCTTCGCTCGTTCCGTCAGGGTAGCTCTGAACCATAGGTGTATCTGTTTCACCGACTTCGAGGTATACTGAGTATTTATCGAGCTTGAAATCACTCTTGTTAACAGGGTCTGCCAGAGTTGTGGTAGTAGTTGAAGTTGTAGTTATTGCAGGGTCTGTCAGAGTGGTTACGTTTGTAATTGTGGTAGTAGTTGCAGCTTTTTTATCGCTCTTGCTGTTTTTGGAATCTTTTGAACAAGCGTTGGCTATAAGGATCACAAAAAGCAAAACGATCAGCGAAATTATGAAAAGTGCAGTCATTTGTCGTCTTCTGAGTGTTTTTCGGGATACTCTTTTGCGAGGACGATGTGAATCGTAATTATTGTTGTCCATGTTATAAATCCCTTTCTATGTTATTCGGTCGGGCAGTCACTATCTGCCGATATAAAAACCTTATTACCATTATATCACAGGCATATCGAATTGTCACGCAATTTTATAACAATTCTGCAATTTTTTAACAACTTGACATATAATGCTTTCCATTTTTGGCATTTTTTAACAAATGACTTTTTGAAGATAATGTGCATATAGTCTATGAGAGCGTTTTTTAGTCTATAACTTTCTTTTATCAATCTTGACCTGATTTCCATTTTATGATATAATAATGAAAAATATTGAAGCGCAGCCATAGTTGGTTCGACTCCAACATTCGTCACATTATTCACATCAAACCTATTTCTTACATTCTTTTCAAGTGTTAGTGGTTATGCATTAGATGGCATAGCTCCAAGTTTGTCAAGAAAAAGTAAAAAAGGAGTGATGCTGTTGCTTGGGTTATTGCTTATCGTTTCCCTGATTGGAGCGGGCGCGACGAACAGGGTTTGGCATGGCTTGCGATACTGCTCCAATCAAAAAACAAGGAAGAGCTTCCACAGCGGAAGCTCTTTTACATATAAGTATGTTGTCGGAAAGGAGCTATTCCATAATGATACACCCAAAGAAAATACGGTCTGTTTCGGTATTCGTTGCTGCGGTTCTTTTTTCTGCCGTTTCGTGCGGAGTTGAAAGCAAAAATGATAATACTGAAGTCAATTCGCAAACTACTGCTGCATCAACTGCAACATCAGAAAATACTACGGCGGTTACTGCTGCCGAAACAATACTGAAAAACGTAAAAGCTGAGGATTTTATTGGGACATGGGAATGCTTTCCTGCTATGGTAAGCATCGCGGAGAGCGATAATGGCAGTTATTTTGCTTTTGTAACGATGTCAGAAGGCAATAATGCTTCCGAGTGGGTAGAATGGGAATATCCTTTGGAATTCAAAGACGGTAAAATGGTATGCATGAAAGATGGTTACAAATACGATATCGGAGAGCCGCATACTGTAGCGCCTGACGTTTATGACTCCTCTTTTATAAACTCCATAGCAGACCGGAAAGCAGAGTTCTATATGACGGAAAAAGGTCTTATATGGAATGATTTTAACGATAATAAAGGGAAAAATATGGTCTTTACTCTTATGTAACATCTAAGCATGAAGCAGCAGAGAGAGTATATCTTCTTCTTGACATGGCTCTGCATAATGAGTATAATTATTATGATTTGTACCGCTTATACATATATATGCGGTATCCGAAAGGAGTTATTGCATAATGATCCATTCAAAGAAAATGACGGCGGCTATAGCAGTTCTCGCCGCATTTCTTTCATCTGCCGTTTCTTGCAGCCACGATACGGTCGGAAAAGCAGATCAGGGCACGGAAGTACAGGAGACAACGGCACAGGCTGTTACAGGCAGCGGAAAGGCTTCTCCGAACAAAGACATGGAAATAACATGGCTTGCCGATTACGACCTCAACCCTGTAAACGGCAACAGCCGCTCTACTGCCCTTGCACTGTTCGAGGACGTTTACGGCGGAAAAATAAATTACATCAACGCACAGCACAAGGACAGGTTCAATGTTCTTGACTCCAAGATAGCGGCAGGTGAGGGGATAGATATGTTCCCTTACGAGGAGGACGTATTCCCGCAGGAAGTCGATAAGCGCTTCGACTCACTTGACCCGTATTACGAGGATATGGGCATGAACGAGGGCATATGGGACGAGATGTCCGATGTCATAAAATCATTTGAATATAAGGGACAGCATTATGTTATCCCTTACGCTCTGTCAGAGCCTTTTGTACTGACATACAGCCGCAAGCTCATGCAGTCGGAAGGCATTGATGATCCATATACTTTATATAAGGCAGGCAACTGGAACTGGGACACCTTCATGCAGATGATGGATAAGTTCAGAGCAAATCAGCACGATGCACCGAGATACGGTATAAACGGCTGGTTCGGGCAGGCAGCTCTGCAATCCACAGGCGCTCCTGTTGTAAAATACGACGGAACAAAATTTACAAATAATATCAACGATCCTAAGATCGAAAAAGCTGAGAATCTCATGCACGATATAGCTGCAAAGGGACTGTATAACAGCAAGTGGAAGGAAGAATTCCCTGCTGATTTCAGCACTCTTTTCTACGCAATGACGGATTGGGCGCTTGGAGATTCCAACAAGGCGAATCCCGAAGCAGACCTTATGGTAGTGCCTTTCCCGAAAGTTCCCGATGCCGACAAATACTACGGCAGCTGCAAATTCAATGCAAGAATGCTGATAAAGGGTTCACCTAAGGGCGAAGCTGTTGCTACTTATATTAAATGTGAGCGACTTGTTGCTGCTGACGAAAAGCTTAAAGCAGCTGCAAAGGACGCTGCTCTGAAAAGGAACATCACTGCCGAGCAGTATGACGCTATTCAGGAATTTCTTTCGCCTGCAAATATCGCTCCTGCCTTTGATTTTGGCTACGGTATGGGAGACAAGATGCACGGCGCAGGCAATTACAACTACGAGACACGCGGCGTTATCGATAATCTGACATCTGTGCTCCTTGAAGGCGGTGCACCTGTTGATTCGTGGGAAGCTCTCCGCAGCGCAATGTCGGGCATTATCGACAGCGAAATTGCAAAATACCAGTGAAAAGCTCGATTTAGTGAGTAGTTTGAAGTTGAAAGCTGAGAGTTTAGAGTTATGGTGTCGCCGTTCAAACCCCTTAGGCAGCGTGACGCTGCACCCTTTTTAATGCATAATGCATAATGCATAATGCATAATTCATAATGCATAATTGAGGTGTCGCCGTTCAAAGCCCTTAGCCCTTAGCTATGTAGGGGCGACGTTCCGTCGCCCGTGTTATACGTAATAATTAACATGAATCGAATTGTAGGGGCGAACAGCGTTCGCCCGCGATGTACACAACACGTAACATGAACCAAATGTAGGGAACGCCGCCCTCGGCGTTCCGAGCCCTTAGCTATGTAGGGGCGACGTTCCGTCGCCCGTGTTATACGTAATAATTAACATGAATCGAATTGTAGGGGCGCACATTGTGCGCCCGAGACTGTCAAAAAACTATCGCGGAACGCCGAGGGCGGCGTTCCCTACAAATTATTATTACGTAGAATAGCCAAATTGTAGGGGCTGATGCCCACATCAGCCCGCAAATGTATATTAAAAAAAGACT
>Ga0256405_10005260_pt1 | contig 22751 bp, 18 predicted proteins | sample RumenRJG_02DNA_FD_189096 | JGI IMG/M metagenome (GOLD analysis project Ga0256405, IMG submission 189096) | Bovine rumen microbial communities from Lethbridge, Alberta, Canada - RJG_02 | ecosystem: Host-associated > Mammals > Digestive system > Stomach > Rumen | place: Canada: Alberta... | reverse complement strand
GAAAACCGGAGCCCAAGCCAGGTTCACAGGTCTTTTTGTGAGAATTGAGGAATTCATCCTAGCAAGTAGATTTTCAGAATTATCACTGAATGAAGACATACTACCTGGAATGATGAGAAACCCGATTATACTTTTCCTTGCCGTTCTATACTCATTTTAGCGTGTATAATAATACAAAAATAGTATTGGACGATTCTCGTTTATATTGCATATAATTATTAAAACGTTCTTTGAACCCGGAATTCTGGACACCCAGTTAGGTTTGGAGAACTTTTTGTATTATATCAGCAATGTACCCGACGACTGAAGGAGAGAAAGGAAAATGGAAAAGAGAGACTTGATCTATGAAGGGAAAGCAAAGAAAGTGTATGCGACCGATGATCCTGCGAATCTCATTGTATGCTATAAGGATGACGCTACTGCATTTCTCGCCTCGTGTACCAAAAGTATATAACAGGGTGGTTAACAAACAAAGCTGAAAAAGAAATGAAAACAATTAATAATATTTGAATTAATTGTGAATAATAATGTTCTGAAGCGATCGGCAATACAATAATAACCCCCCGGGGGGCTTACGCGTGTCCTGCTTTTGTGTTAGATTTTGACATGGTGATTTTGCTGCACGTTATCACAAAAGGAGGAACATAATGAAAAGAAACGCAGTGAAAGTATTCCTGATGGTTTTGCTTGCCGCATTCTGCTTCACGAGCATGACCTTAGCCACCTCGTTCGCGGAGGAGGCTAAAACATCACTGGTAGCTTTCGTGGGAACCGGTATGTGCGCCGGCAACTATGACCCCTGCACAGGCTGGGGAATGTACGGTTATAATATTTTCCACAGTGCCCTTTATCGACTGGATAAGGATCAGAGTCCCATTCCGGATGTCGCCGTTTCGTATGAGGTCAGCGAGGATGGCATGACCTATACCTATCATCTTCGGGATGACGTGCGGTTTGCCGATGGGGAACCTCTGACGGCGAGCGATGTCGTCTTTACTTACCTCACCGCAAAGGAAAGCGGCTCCAGTGTCGATCTGACTGTGCTGGAATCGGCAGAAGCACCTGATGACACCACTGTTGTATTCAAGCTGTCGAAACCGTATTCGGTCTTCTTCCAGTATGGCACTCAGCTTGGTATTGTGCCTGAACACGCCTATGGCGACAATTATGCCGAGACAGGACTCGGCTCCGGCCCGTTCAAAGTGATTCAGCTGGATATCGATCAACAGGTGATTGTTGAAAGAAATGAATACTATCACGGGACTCCCTCTCAGTTTGACAGAATCACATTCCTGAACCTGGATCCTGAAACTGCCCTGTCCATGGCGCAGTCCGGCCAGCTGGACATGGCCTATGTCGATCCCGAATACTCGGAGGTCGAAATCCCGGGTATGCACATGGTGGAACTGAGCTCTGTGGATAAATACGGTTTTAACATGCCCATGGTACCCTCGGGCGGCGAAACCACGGACGGAAACCCGGTCGGAAATGATGTGACCAGTGACTTCGCTGTTCGCAAGGCGCTGAATATCGGCATTGACAGAGAAACCATCATCCGGAATGCCCTGAACGGCCATGGGGTTCCCGCCTATGCGCGTGTTACCGGTCTCCCCTGGTGCATTGAGAATCCGGAGTTCGAGGATAATCAGAAAGAAGAAGCCTGCAGGATCCTGGAAGATGCCGGCTGGATTGACACGGACGGTGACGGGATCCGCGAGAAAGACGGCGTGAAAGCGGAGTTCTCACTGATGTGCTTCTCCAACGCGGCAGACCGCTATAAACTTGCCGTAGCGCTCAGTGAGGATGCGAAGGAGCTGGGAATCCAAGTAAACGCGGAGTCACAGTCCAGAGATGTTACCAGCGCGATGAGACTGGCTCAGCCGCTGATGGGTGCGAGCGGCAGCTATACTCCCGCGGAACTGACCAGATATAAATCCGGCGCTTCCGGCAACCTTTCTTCGTACAGCAACCCGGTTGTCGATGACTATATCGATCAGGCCCTGGCAGCAAAAACATATCAGGACGCGAATGAATTCTGGCATAAGATGCAGAGTGACGGCGTAACGGGCATCAATGAAGACATTACAGATATCTGGATTATCCGCATGCCTGCCAACTTCTATATTGCGGACGGGCTGGATATCGGAGATTCCTTCTGCTTTGCGAGCCACCACGGTATGCCGCTGTCAGATGTTGAGATGTGGACATACGCATCCTGACAGCAGAACATCCTGGATATATCGTATATACAAAGTATATACAAAAAAGCGAATGCGATGATTCGTATTCGCTTTTTTGAAGGAGAAACACATGTTCGAGCAGAGTATTTATTCACGTATTTTGAAACGGTTTCTGTATCTACTGCTGTTGCTTTTCGCGTCCAGCCTGATTGCGTTTCTTCTTGTTACTTATTCACCGCTCGATCCGATAGAAGCCTATATCGGCAGTGACAAAACGGTCTCTCCGGAGCAGGTGGAAAACATCAAGGAATACTGGGGCTTAAACCAGCCGCCGGCAGAGCGGTATATCAAATGGCTGAGAAATGTCCTTCACGGGGACTGGGGGAATTCCCTGATCTATCGGAAGCCTGTGATCCGCATTATCGGCCAGCGGGTTCAGGCCTCTCTTGCCCTGATGATCACGGCATGGCTTTTTTCCGGCTTGCTTGGTTTCGCCCTGGGCCTGATTGCCGGTAAAAATGAAGGGAAGCCGGCGGATCGGGTGATCCGGTTTTTTTCTTATGTTCTTGCTTCGATGCCGGTTTTCTGGTTTGGACTGCTGATGCTGACGGTATTTGCGATCCGATTGAAATGGTTCCCGATAGCCCTCGCGGTTCCCATCGGCACGCTGCAGGAGGAAGTAACACTGGCGGATCGGATTCACCATCTGATTCTCCCGGCATTGACCCTCAGTGTTGTCGGCATTGCCAATATTACCCTGCATACCAGAGAAAAACTGATAGAAGTCCGTCACAGCGAATACCACCGGTATGCTGTCTCGAGGGGAGAAACCGAACGGGACTTTTTGAGACATCACGGGCTCAGAAATGTTATGATTCCGGCACTGACCTTACAGTTTGCTTCGTTTAGTGAATTATTCGGGGGCAGTGTGCTGGCGGAACAGGTTTTCTCCTATCCCGGGCTCGGGAGCGCGATCACTGCGGCCGCTCTGGGCGGCGATATTCCTCTGCTTCTGGCAGTATCTCTGTTCAGCGCCATCTTTGTTTTCACGGGGAACCTGATTGCCGACGTCCTGTATATGGTTCTGGATCCGAGAATCCGGGAAGAGGGGGCGAAGGGATAGATGAACAAAAAGTCTTTACTGCGCCTGCTGATCATCACGCTCAGCGCAATTGTCCTTCTCATTGCCATCTTTGGGATCCTTATGCCGGAAGAAAGATATGCTCCCAATTTCAGCCAGAAGAATCTGGCTCCTTCTATGGAACATCCTTTCGGAACCGATAATCTCGGCCGGGATATGTTCTATCGAACCATAAAAGGCCTTTCAAACAGTATTCTGATTGGAGTAATCGCGTCAGTTCTCAGCGCTTTCCTGGCGCTGATTCTCGGTGTCCTTTCCGCGACTCTGGGAGGCTGGATCGATACTCTTGTCACATGGTTAATCGATCTTTGCATGGGCCTGCCTCATACAATTCTGCTGATTCTGATTTCCCTGATGCTCGGCAAAGGACTCAGGGGGATCTTTATCGGGGTTGCGCTTACGCACTGGCCTTCACTGACCAGAATCATCCGCGCGGAGGTTATGCAGATCCGCTCTTCACAGTATATTCAGGTTTCACGGCAGTTTGGCAAAAGCACGTTTTTCATCTCCAGGAACCATATTATTCCCCATGTTTTTCCGCAGCTTCTCGTGGGATTGATCCTGCTGTTTCCTCATGCGATTCTCCATGAGGCTTCCATTACATTCCTTGGATTCGGACTGCCGCTGGATATGCCGGCGATCGGTGTTATCCTTTCTGAAGCAATGAAATACCTGTCTCTCGGCAGATGGTGGCTGACGATCTTCCCCGGAGCAACCCTGCTGATCGTGGTTCTCATGATCGACGCAATCGGTGAAACCCTGCGGACGCTGCTGAACCCCGTGAGTGCTCAGGAATAGGAGCGTGCGGATATGTCTGAGAAAGAACTGTTAAGTGTGCGTGGCCTTTCCATTGGCTTTGATATGTACAGGAAAGGCACAAAAAAAGAAGTGCTTCAGGTGATAACAGATCTTCATGTCACCGTAAACAGAGGAGAGATTGTTGCAATCGTAGGCTCCAGTGGATCCGGAAAGAGTGTTCTGGCAGATGCCGTTCTCGGACTGTCACCGGCGAACGCAGTGATCGAAGGGGAAATCTGCTATAAAGGGGAACCTTTAACCGAAGAGAGATTGAAAGCGTATCGCGGAAGAGAAATCGCGTATGTTCCCCAGTCAGTGCTGAATCTTGATCCCATGATGAAGGTTGGCAAACAGGTGACGGGTCTCTACGGAAAAGAAGAGGACCGGAAGCGCCTTTTCCGGAAGTATAATCTGAAAGAAGAGGTAAAGGACTGCTATCCCCACCAGCTCTCCGGGGGAATGACGAGAAGAGTGCTGAATATCGGGGCAGTGATTAACGATGCCGAGCTGATCATTGCCGACGAACCGACACCGGGATTGAGTGAGGATCAGGCTGAGCAGCTAATGAAGGATTTCAGAAGCATCGCGAGTGACGGATGCGGTATATTGCTGATTACTCATGACATCAACCTCGCGATAGAGCATGCGGACAAAATAGCGGTTTTTTATGCCGGAACAACGCTGGAAACAGCACCGGCTTCCGATTTTCGGGATGGAGAAAACCTGTTGAGACATCCATACAGTAAAGCCCTCTGGCGAGCATTGCCTCAGAACGGATTTCATTCTACACCCGGGATCCAGCCATATGCCGGTACCGTAAAAACAGGCTGTGTCTATGCTGCTCGATGCCCGCTTTTTTCCGATGAGTGTAAAGGTGATATTGATACAAGATCTGTTCGACAAGGGGAGGTGAAGTGCGTTCATGCAACTTGAAGTGAACCATCTGAGCTTTCGCTACAGTAAGAAAAGCCCGTGGATACTGAAAGATGCCAGTTTTCAGATAGACCGAGGAGAACGGGTTGGGCTGATCGGGCCTTCCGGATGCGGTAAAAGCACGCTGTCAAAAGTGATTGCCGGTACGCTGAAACCGAATGAGGGAACAATTCTGCTTCAGGGGAAGCCACTGACCTGTAGGGGATACAACCCTATCCAGATGATTTATCAGCATCCGGAACAGGCCATTAATCCTCGCTGGAAAATGGGTGACGTGTTAACCGAGGCATGGAGCCCGGATGAGCAAACGATGAAAAGCCTTGGCATCGAGAAGGAATGGCTGTCAAGATGGCCGGTCGAATTATCAGGAGGAGAACTTCAGCGCTTCTGTGTTGCCAGAATGATGGGACCAAAGACAGAGATGATCATCGCTGATGAAATGAGCACGATGCTGGACGCCATCACGCAAGTGCAAATCTGGGAAATGCTTCTGCAATTCGTTAAAAAGCGTGACATCCCGATGCTGATTGTTACACATGACCGTCACCTGGCGGAAAGAGTCTGTACAAGTGTTATAAAGTTTTCAGAAATTAATCATTTATAAAGGAAATCACCACTTTCCCCTCTGAAAAGTTGTGCATTATATGGATCGAATAAGACTTGCTATTCTGGCCGAGTAGAGTGATATATTTACACAACAAAAGGGCCAGAGAGCCCGAAATCAGGAGAAAAGAACAGGAAATACGCAGATTGCAACGCCCGGCAGAAGAAAGCTTACAGAAACATTTACCACGCCTGCAACTGGTTCCTTGGCGGCCTTGAGAACACCATGCTGGACAACCCTGAGGGAAGCGAAGAATATGAAAGCGCCAAGGCAACCCTCGCAAACCATGATGGCCTGGTCGCGGAGCTTTACCGGATGGCAACGACCGACCTTTACGACGACGGGAGCTGCTGCTTCAACCAGGCGGCAGAGAGATACCTGAAGGACATCCGGTTTTGCGGGAAAGAATGGCTGATGGCCAGATGCGAAGCCAGGATCAAGAAAGCCGGGTATTAAGCGGCAGACAGAAAAACCTCCGCAGGTTCTTCACACGAGCCTGCGGATTTTCTTGTGTTGCGTTATTTACATTATAATATAGAGGAGATTTCTTCTGGAAAAATAATTGCTAGGGTGCTATAATCAAATGCGCGAAACCCTGCCCAGTATCTCCCGAAATCAAATGCGCGAAACTCGGACTTCCCCGCATTTGATTTCCCGTTACTTAATAGACGGGGGTTCAGTATCTGATCTTCTGCAAATCTTGAATCGCCAAAAGACACGTAAATGGGGGCTTCCTGGGCGCTAAAGGCGTGATATTTCCCCTCTGCAGGTGCCACTCTTCAAGTGCTAATCAATTTAGACAATGGATAGGATTCTATTCTGTTGTCCTAAAACGCCCTATGAGAACCGAACGAGCATCCTCATAACTGTACGCACAGGTGCTGAGAGTCAGGAAATGATCTCCTGGAAAGAGTTCAATGTCAGGCTTAATTACAGATTCTCTTCGGATCCATTCAATCCAGTTCTGGATATCTGGAAGACCGGAGAACTCAAAGCGATATGCTTCTGAACCGGCTGCTGTTGTGAATGCAGCAAAAATCTCGACACAATAATTACCGGAAGGCGTATTCAGATACATAACAGGATGTTCTTTAAAGTATGATTCGTCCTGCCATTTGTCTAATGACGCGAACATAGTCCCGTCGCCCATATGATGCCCATGAAGGATGTTGTTCGTATCCCTAAAATCACTGAAATTAGCAGTATCAAGAAAAATAGCTCCTGTTGCACTGCTTTCCCCCTTTGCGTTGGTATTAAGATAGTATTCATTGTCTGAATGCTGAACAACAGGGTAGTCTATAACGGTGTCCTCGCACCAGATCCATGCGCAGATTTCCGGATTTACAGATTCTTTCAGATTATCAAAATCAACTTTCAAGGGAGATGATTCTGCCGATGCAAGAACATCTCCCTTGTTGTTTGACCCAAGTGAATCAGTACTGTCAGCATAACTTACATACTCCTGCCGGATATCCGTATAAGCCGACCTCGCTTTTTCATATCCGGAAAGAATGCTATAGACATAATATCCGCTGCACCCTGCTATGCAGAGCAGCAAAACGCAGACTGCTGCCAGAATAAACCTGATATGCTTTTTCAAGTGAACCCCTCTCTCCCCTGAATTGTTTCAGAGAGAATTATAGCATTTAATAAAAATACCGTAAAGTTGACAGAACGCAAAAACAGAAATATAATTCATAATAATCGAATAGAGCGATAGAGCTCGGCCTGACTTCCAAACTGTTTGAAGAGCTTGCCACAATGAGTTTCGTTAAATCCGAAAATCAATAATAATGCATCGAAGTTTTCAGATAGTGGTAAGTCACCATAGCGACATGGTGGTAAGCAGGCAAGGTGGCAAGGCGCCAAACCTTGAAAGTGACATGGCGCCAAAATGCAATTGACAAAAATCAAAAACACACATATAATCGGAACGTGGCAAAACACAAAAACAGCTATATAATATGTGATGGAGGATTGAGTCAATATGCGCAGAGTTATCGCAATTACAAATCAGAAAGGCGGAATCGGAAAAACAACCACAGCGATTGCCATCGCCAGCATACTTCACAGCCGGGGGCACAGTGTTCTTCTGATTGATGCAGACGCGCAGGGAAATGCCAGTGATACGTTTGGGGCGGAGATAGATAAGGAAGTTACCCTATACGACGTGCTTCTGGAGTATGAACGCGTGAATATCAGCGAAGCAATTCAGCATACGCAATACGGAGACATCGTGGCAGGAGATCCGCTACTGCGAAGAGCAGATGCCCTGCTGGCGGCGGATATGGCCGGCGCGTTCCGGTTGAAGGATGCGATCAGGGATCTGAACGGTTATGAGTATATCATCATAGATACTGCCCCTGCCCTTGGTGAACTGACAAAGAATGCGCTGATCGCAGCCGACGAAGTGATTGTCCCTGCATCGGCAGACCGTTATTCCATTCAGGGCCTGTCCAATATTGTCCAGTCAGTAAACGCTATTCAGCGAAGTCAGCTGAATCCGGATCTGAAAATAGCCGGTATCGTACTGGTGGCTTATCCGGTTACGACGAATCTTGGGGCGGAGATCCAGCAGGAACTTGCTGTAATCGCTGAAAAGATCGGAACCAAGGTGTTTCAGCCTCCGATCCGCAGAACAATCCGCGTACAGCAGGCGCACGCACACCGGACACCTGTTATCTATTACGACAGAAGCTGCACGGCAGCCCAGGACTATATGGCCCTTGTGGATAACCTGCTGGGAGGTGAATGAGTTGGCAAAGAATGTAAGCTCCGGGCAAGGTCTATTCGATGATCTGAATTTTGCTAATTCTGCAGTAGGCTCAGCGCAAGGCGGTTCAGGGAAGGAGACATCAGAAACAAGCTATAACTGCAGGCCGGAAGTCATTATTCGCAATGAATGGAAGAGCAAAATGACGGTGAAAAGGTCAGTATATCTTACTCGGCGAGTCGCCGAAGCGCTCGCTTTGCGGCATGCCGGATCATCGAAATCCGACAGGGATTTCTCAAAAACGGTGAACGCCGCGCTGGAAAACTATCTGGCAGAGGAAATACTGGCATTAGAGGACGCCAGCAGACAGCATCTGAATGACGAGCAGGCACGATACAGGCAGGCCTTATCAAAGATCATGGCTGAAAGACTGGAATAATAGGGGAGAAGCATCATTTGGCGGAAGATACACGCAGCAAGAGCAAAATGAAGGGGTACGCAATGTCCAATCCAGGGAAATCAGAACGGATTCAGGAAATCATTCGCAGGAGACTGTATGGAGAGCCGGTGTCTTCAATTGCAACAGATATAGGGATTTCCAGAACATATATCTACAGTGTCTTATCCCTGATGCCGAAAGCAGAGAAGCCTGGAATGGGAGAAGCTGAGCACTCGTCCTTTTCTCCTGGGGAGGATTTCAGCCTTGTAATGGATTATCTCAGCATCTATCCGTCACGGCAGATTACAAAGGACTTCGGAAAAAACCAAATGGACGAAGCGGTGATACAGAAGGTTGCCGAGATGCATAATGTGCCGATGTCTCAGGTGTGTGCTGCCCTGCATCGGGTTACCGCACCTCATCCGATGGTTTCCGATTTCCCGCTCTACAGCAGAGTCGGGAAGTGGAAGAGGGACAACCTCGTCTCCATGCGGGAGCTTGCCGGATATGCGGATGTTTCTGTTCAGAAAATGAATCTCATCCTGAAAGGGATGGCCCATTTGCCGCTGGAAACTGCAAAACGGATTAAAAAGAGGAGCGGGCTCAGTATCTATGAAATCTATTATGATCTGATTGAAATAGAGAGGGAACAGGAAAGTCGTGAAGAAACGGACGTCATTTAACCAGTTTTGCAGGAATCCGATAGTAATCGGGATAATTGCCTTCATTATGATCACAATGATTCTGGCTTTTGTTGTGTTTTCCGCACAAATGGAAGCCTTGCTAAAGGCAAGCCAGAAGCATGAATCGGATCCTCAGGCACGGCCTCCTGACCAGCCGGAAGAAACAGTCATTTCTCCTCCGTCAAATGAGGCGGTGATCATCAGTGAGGACGGAAACCAGCCAACAAAGATCAGATCTTCCGGTACTTACCTCAACAAGCTGCTGGCTGTTTCCACCGGATACGGAATGACGTTTTCATTGGGGATTGATCAGCAGGACGCATCAGACGCGATTTATCTCAACCCGCACTTTGAATATGCTTATGCCGGAAACCCTGAAGAGGAATACGGTTATCTGATCAGGACTGAGCGTGTTCCGCTGGAATATAGTGAAACGTCAGATGCGCCGGCATGGTCAGAAAAACACAGGGGACTGACAGACTTCGCGATTGTTGGAAGGACCTATGACAAAGTTGTTTCCGCATCTGTCCAGAGCCGGGATCAATTTGGAGTCCGCTGGATAGACAGCCCCGCATACGGCGGACTTGAGCACGGAGGAGATACCGTAAGGATCCTGATTATCCGGATTTCCGACGGTACCCTGATGGGGGCTGTGAAGGCAGAGATTTCTTATGATTATGGCACGCGTTCGTATAGCATAAGTAATCTGTTCAACAGCGATGTATCCTATACCGGGGAGCTGACTGGTGGACAGCGAGGAGAACTGGTCGAAGAGACTATCAGGATTCTGGTTCAGGGAAATGCTCAAATGACACTTGGCATTTCCAAGGAAGAGCTGGAAGCTCAAAGCGCTTCCGTTGTGGTGGATCATCCGCAGCGGACCTATTACAGCAAACTCTATGATATGGACGGAAATATTGTTTCTTCAGGACGATACAGCAATTGCGAGATCTATGCCGTGAATATCAATTGTGACGGGTATGGGTTCTTTACCGTATATTTTGCACCTGAGCCGCAGGCAAACGGGCTGACGGTGCAGACATTGAATGAAGGAGAACCGCTAAAACAGGTCCCGATCGGATATGATGCGATTGCACCGTTTACAGTGGACTCTTTCAACAGGTTCCTTTTACCGGAAGATATGAAACACTTCGGGACAGACTAATATGGCAGGAGGACAAAAATGGCAGTACTGATTCAGGATGATGCACAGCTGAAAGCTCTGGAAGAGATCAACCGTATGCTGGATGAGCTGAGAGCCTTGAATACGGCGATCAGCGGACAGGGACCGTATCTTATCCGTGTGAACAAGAAGCAGAATGTGGTTGTTGATGAAAACCTATCGATCCGGATTGAAACAGTGCTACGAATCCAGAGAGAACGAAGGATAAAAGAGATTATGGGTAAGGCTTCAAAATACCGTATTTCCCTGGATGAAGGGGAAAGACAGCTGATACAGGAAGGTACAACCGCGATTCCCAGAGCGGAATAAGCAAACAGTGTGGTTAAGAATTCTGTTAATTGAAGTTCAAGGATAAAATCTTGATATGTTAACTCTTAATATAGAATAATTGGTTGACTTGTTATGGAGCTGGAGACAGAGAATCAGAAAATAGTTCGGATTCATTCTGACTATTTGATAGAAATGCAAAAGCCAAGTTTCTTTGCGGATATGTCTTCTATATCCGAATAATGCGGCAGACAATAATCCCCGAATTTCTATAAAGATCATTTAACAGCAGCTCACCTTTAACGGTGGGCTGCTTTTTTACCGGTGCCTATGGCGGTTCCACTTATGCTTGAGTCCCATCTCAGTATGTTATGGTTTGTTCCAGCGCCTCTGTGAAAAAGCCTTTATTGCCGTACACTCATGTTTTTAAAATCGGTAGTTTACAAGTCGCACTGAAAGATGTAAAATAACATCAATTACTTGCTGATTTTCTGTTTTGCCATCTCCTTTGTCTGTAAAGCAGAAAACATGTTCAAGTTGATGATTACTCAATATATCTAAGCGGTTTGACATCTATTATCATTTTACTGATAAGGCTTAGGATCGATTGAATTTTTGGTTTTGCACTATGCCAAATATTGCCAATCCAGGGGAGGGGCACATGAGCACAAAAAAGAAAACATTTTCCTATCATTACTTGTCAAAGGAAGATGAAGCGCTTATTTATGAACTGGTGGACAGCACGCTGAAGGAGGCCCCCGGAGACAGTAATCAGACCCGAAAAGATAAGGAAAACCGTCGAAGGGAGTTTGAGGCCTTCAAGAAGCAATGGAGTACAGACAGACCAACCGAAAAATGGATGAAGCGCCTGTGCTATGAAAGCCTTCCTGAATTGCTTACCATCTCCGGGTTAAGCTATTTAGACTTTCTGAAGCACCTTTCTAAGGACCCGGATGGAAATCCGTTTGATATCAAGTGGGCTTCTGAAACAGAAGCGAAAATGTGTTCGTGCTGCGATCTGCTATCTCCTGATCATAAGGAGAAAGTACTTGCCATGATCCGCAGAATTCTTCCGCCTGCTTTTGAAAACAGTGATTTTGAGTCCATGACTCCGATGAACAGGCTTGCCCAGGCTAGCTTCCTTCGGTCATACTGCATCGGTGAAACAAAAAAACAATCAAAAGAACTTGGAGTTATCGATATCTATATGCAGCGATTCCTTCCATACTCGTATAGTTTGATGGAATTGAGTCTGATATCTTATATGGCATTCCATTTCGATGTTTCTCCGCATTGGCTTCTCGGTCTGGACGAATCCCAAACGGTTCTGGCGGCAAACGGGAATACGGAGAAGATCATGGATCTCTTTTGTTTCCTCCCGGATGAGCGCAAGCAAATGATTTGTCAGGCTGTTCAAACCGCAATTGAAAGGGGTGGTGCTGTATGAGGAGCGGTATTCTGAACCGGATAAATGCAACGCCGCTTACATATCCCTATTTTGATGAGGACGCACTTCGTGCAATCGAGCCGATGGAGGTGCGTTTCAAGATTTCAACGCTTGCGGTAACAGATAAGATTGCGGAAGAATACGGTTTTGACCTGGACCGAGCGCCTGAGATGATTCTTGCCCAGTTTCAGGCCGGACGCCATGTTGCCCAGAAGCTCAAATCTATGGGGATGAGCAATTTAAGAGCTTCTGAGCTTTCCGGCGTGGACCCATCCATGATCTCTAATTACATTCGAGGCAAACGTCCTTTCAGCCCTGGCGCGGCAACGATTACTCCCTTTGCTTACAATGTCATGGCGGAGTCCTGCCACAAACTCATGTTCGGAACTGAGGGAAAAATTCTTCTGCCCTCTGTCTATTCTGAAATAGTTCGGGCTATTAAAATGATTTCTGCTGAGGACAAAGAAGCACTCCTGCGAAAAGCAAAGTTTCAGATGGCTCTATATGAAAAGCAGAACCAGCAGGAGATTGAGAATGCACCGCATCGGGAAGTATCAACGTTGATCGGTGAAAGAATCCATGAGCTCATTTATGATAAAGGCACGCAGGGGTACTATCTTTTGGGCCCGGAGACACCATATGGGATGAAGTGTTTTATCCGCCAGTTCATTATCGAAGATTTTAAACGGGAAAGCCCCCGGCTCACGTTCCTTATGTACCTCTCATTTGAAACGGGACTTGCTCTGGATTACTTTATCGCAGAGGACTTTACGAAAAAAGTTCCCTGCTATTACAGGGAAGGAGAAAAGGTTCTGGAGGTAAAAGACCAGACGGCTTTGAAAATAATCGGAATCTGCTGTTCACTCCCGGCTGAAGCCCGGTGCAAACTGATCGGCGAAGTGATCGGAGCCGGACTCGGTTCGGCATTTTTACAATAAATGCAGATATAGAGTGATGCCACTGCTATTGCGGTTATTTATTATAAATTATCTGTACTTTTTGCTTGCTGAGCACAACTGCCTATCATAATTTTGAGGGCAGAAGTAGAGAGTAATATAAAATCATTTCTTCATACAATATAGCCTTTGGCATCAGAACACAACCAATCTGTTGTCGAAGGCTTTATTTTTGCCTCATCCGGGTTGAGAAAGATAACTATTTGTGCTATGATATATTAGAGTTTTTATAAGTATTTGTAGATCATATCATTCTGAAGACGATCAAATCTTTCATTGAAAGAGGAGTCAGGCTATGGCTGTCCTTAAATGCAAAATGTGCGGCGGAGATGTTGTGCTTGCTCCGGACAAAACATTTGGAACATGTGAGTACTGTGGATGTACTATGACATTTCCGAAGGTTAATGATGAGCAGAGAGCAGCTGCGTTCAATCGCGGAAACCATTTTCGCCGCATAGGGGAATTTGACAAAGCACTTGAAGTGTATGAGCGGATTGTGGCAGAAGATGACAATGATGCCGAGGCTCACTGGTGTTGTGCGCTCTGCCGCTTTGGTATTGAATATGTTGAGGATCCCACGACCTATGAATGGCTGCCGACATGCCACAGGGCAAGTTTTGACAGCTTTCTTGAGGACGTGGATTATCTTGCTGCCTTAGAGCATTCTGATGGAGTAACTCGGCGGCAGTATCAGAAAGATGCGGCAAAGATTGCCGAGGTTCAGCGCGGAATCCTTGCAACAAGCCAAAACACGGAACCATATGATGTGTTTATTTGCTATAAAGAACTAGATGAAAACGGGAAACGTACAAGAGACAGCATTCTTGCTCAGGAGATCTACTATCGCCTGAAGGAACGCGAATGGAGAGTGTTCTTTTCACGGATATCACTTGAAGATGTCCCGGGAACTCAGTATGAGCCGTACATATTTGCTGCTCTTAACAGTGCATTGGTTATGGTTGTGGTTGGCACGAGTGCCGAGAACCTCAACTCTGTCTGGGTCAAAAATGAGTGGAGCCGGTTCCTCTCATTAATGAAAAAAGACCACAGCAAGCTGCTGATTCCATGCTATCGGGATATGGATCCGTATGACCTGCCGGATCAGCTCTCCGTTCTGATGAGTTATGATATCGGGAGAATCGGTTTTATCCAGGATCTTATTCGCGGAGTGGATAAGGTTCTCTCTGCCGAGAAGAAAGACAATGTAACAGAAACAGTAAAAGAAACAGTCGTTGTTCAGCAGGGTGGCGGTCCGAATGTCACAGCACTGATTAAGCGCGGAAACTTGGCTCTTGAAGATGGAGAATGGGAAAACGCAAACAGCTTCTTTGATCAGGTACTGAACATGGACGCAGAGTGCGCAGAAGCTTATCTGGGTCAGGGACTGGCAGAGCAGAAGTGCCATGATACAGAAGAATATATTCGGCGTGTGGCACAGCGGTCGAGTAAAACAGAAAGAAAGTATCTCTCAAAGGATGAAGATAGAATCAGAAAAGCACGAGAGACTTATCCTGTTGAAGGCTTCTTAAAATGGGACGATATCAAGGGCTTTTACGAATATGATCTTGGATATAACTCCTCAGTAAATGCTCAAAAAGAAGTTCAAAACAGAGTTGTTGCAGATTTTGAGAAGGATCGGTATTTTGCCCGGGCAAAAAGATTCAGCTCAGAAGATGCACAAGAGCCTTATAATGTGTTCCGTAAAAAGCTGATAGATAGATTAACGAGGAATGTTGAAGAAGCTCAGACAGAAGAAAAACGTGAAATAACGCGCCTGGAATCACGATATGATGAATTCCTAAACCGCGGAGATCAAAAAGCTGAGGTTCAGCACAATGCTGCTGTGCAGAAAAGGGAAGAGCACTATCTTGCCGCCTGTCAGTCTCAGGAAAAAGCAACTGGTATTAACGCTTACCAAGCCGCTATCAGTAAATTCAAGAGAATCATAACATACAAGGATAGCCTTGAAAGAATTAAACAGTGTGAGAAAAGTATTTCTGATCTTGAAGAGCTGGAGAAGCAAAGAATTGCAGCGGAGGAAAGAATTGCGGCAGAAAAGCGGGAGCAGGAAAGGTTAAGAAAAGAAGAGGAAAAACGAATAGCGGCGAGAGCTGCATATGAAAAAGCCGAGCAGGAAAGACTTAAGAGAGAAGAGGAAAAGCGGTTTGCTGCGCAGAGAGAAGCTGAACAGGTAGAGAGACAACGTTTATTAGACGAAAAAAATTTAGAGATACAGTCAAAACGTAGGCTAAAAAAGAAGAAAGCTGGAAAACTTTTAATATCGTTATTCTTGATTCCTGTCTTGCTGGCTATACCAAGATACTATTCAAATAGGCAAGAAGAAAAAAATATGGCAGCATATGAACTGGCTGAGAGTTTGCTTAGTCAAGGTGAATATAATGAAGCGGAAAAAATTTATATTGAACTTGGAGACTACAGAGATAGTACAAAAAAGTTAGAATTTGCTCGAGACAAGCAAAATGAGGATAAAGATGCACTGTATCAAAGTGCCTTGAGCCTCTATGAAGAGAGGTATTATAAGACTGCGAAAAAAATATTCGAGGAGCTTAATGATTTCAAAGACAGCAAAGAAAAAATAATCGAGATAGATAGTCTTATATTCGATTTAGAGCAGACTAATGAAACAGGGCGGTATAGCACGGGAACTGTAATTACATTTGGACATTTTGAGCAAGATAACAATACAACTAACGGTACTGAAGATATCGAATGGGTTGTTATTAAAAGTGAAAACGACAAGGCCCTAATGCTGAGCAAGTATGCATTAGAAGTATTGCCATATAATAATGAACTAGAAAGCGTAAGCTGGGAATCATGTTCGCTTCGGTCTTGGCTCAATAAGGACTTTATAAATCTTGCTTTTACAGAAGAAGAAAGTAAAGCAATTATTACAACTACTGTGAATAACACTGCAAGCCATGGAAATAGTGAATGGAAAATCGATGGAGGGAATAACACAAAAGACAAAGTATTTTTATTAAGTTATACCGAAGCCTACGAATATTTCATAAATGCAACCCGGCGATGCGAGCCGTCATTGTATTGCCGAGATCGAGAAGCTTTCACTGGAATGAATTTCCCTGGTGAGTACTGCAGTTGGTGGTTGCGTTCACCAGGAAAAAGTTTAAAGGGTGCCTCCATAGTAGGTATTGATGGAGTAATGACTTCAGGATATGTTAATTCTTCAAATCAATCTGTCCGCCCTGCTGTGTGGGTTGATCTTAATTTAATTCAAAGTAAATAATGGAAGTTTGTTTAAAAACTTGAACAAATAAACAAGATTAATGGGGAGGATTCAAATTCGTGGCCATCATCAAATGCAAAATGTGTGGCGGGGACCTCAATATTGTAGAAGGCTCCTCGGTATGTGAATGCGAATACTGTGGAACCAAACAGACCGTCCCCAGTGCGGATAATGAAAAGAAGATGACCCTCTTCACCCGTGCTTCCCGGCTTCTTCGCAACTGTGAGTTTGACAAGGCCTCCGGCGTGTTCGAGAATATTGTTGCGGACTTCCCAGAGGAGGCGGAAGCTTACTGGGGCTTGGTGCTCTGCAAATACGGAATCGAATATGTTGACGATCCTGCTACGGGAAAAAAGGTTCCAACCTGCCACAGGTCGAGCTTTGAAAACGTTCTAGATGACCAGAACTTTGAACAGGCCTGTGAGAATGCTGACTCCATTGCAAGACGAGTTTACCGAGACGAGGCGCGGCAGATAGAGGAACTGCGCAAGGGTATCATCGAGGTTTCGGGCAAGGAAGATCCCTATGACATCTTCATCAGCTATAAGGAGACGGACGAGAACGGTGAGCGCACTCTTGACAGTGTGATTGCGCAGGATATCTATAACGAGCTAACGGAAAAGGGCTACCGCGTGTTCTTCTCCCGTATCAGCCTGGAGAGCAAGCTGGGTACGGAATATGAGCCCTATATCTTCGCCGCTCTGAACAGCGCGAAAGTGATGATTGTGGTCGGCACGGACTATGACAACTTTGACGCAGTCTGGGTGAAAAACGAGTGGAGCCGTTTCCTGAAACTGATCGCCTCCGGCCAGAAGAAGACCCTGATACCGGTGTTCAAGAACATGGATGCCTATGACATGCCGAAGGAGTTTGCAAAGCTCTCTGCTCAGGACATGGGCAAAGTAGGCGCCATGCAGGACCTACTCCGGGGCGTGGAGAAGCTGATTCCCCGGAAGGCAACGGCCGAGAAGGTCACGGAAAAGATTGTCGAAAAGACAGTTATCCAGAGCGAGGGCAGCATGAAGACCGATGCCGCCATTAAGCGTGGCCAGCTTGCCTTGGAGGATGGGGAATGGGAGAAGGCGAAACAGTACTTCGATCAGGCCCTTTCCCTGGACGCAGAATGTGCAGAGGCTTATTTCGGGATCGCCCTGGCGGAGCTGCGGGCAAGGGATCCGGAGAGTTTTATCCGCTCGACGACATCACAGACGACGAAAATCGAGAAGCTGAGCATACCAGAAAATAGCGAGCATATCCGAAAAGCCGCAGCGGAGAACGCGGTAAACGGCTTTTTGAAGGAAAGCGAGATCGCACCGCTGTACCGATATGATCTAAGCTATAGCTCTACCCTGAAGGGACAGCAGGAGATCCAGAACCAGGTCCGCCAGCAGATCGAGAACAACCGCAGTCTCAGCCGTGCGCTCCGCTTTGCCTCGGGTGATGAGAAAGCCCGGATGGAGAGCTTTAAGACGTCACTGTATGACAAGCTGAAGGCCAACGTGGACAGCGCCCGGAAGCAGGAAGAGGAAAACCGGAACCGAACGAAGCAGAATTACGAGGAATTCCTGAAGGAAACTGACGGAAAAGTCCATGACCTGAACCGTCAAGCCCTCGCACAACAGACAGGTACTTATCAGAACGCCGTCACATTACAGGGAAAAGCAAAGACCGTATCGGACTTTCAGACGACGATCACGGAGCTGAAAAAGACACCTGGATTTCAGGACACCGAGGCAAGAATTCAGGACTGTGAAAAGGCAATTACGGCAATTCATGCAGAAGAAACACGTGCAAAGCAGACTACAATCTATAAGAATGCAGTCAGCCTACAGGAAAAAGCAAAGACCGAAGCAGACTATCTTGAGGCGATTACAGAGCTGAAAAAGATACCCGGATTTCAGGATACAGAGGCAAGAATCCGGAATTGTGAGATGAAAATCGCCGAGATTCATGACCGTGAACGCCTGGAAAAAGAAGAACAGACCAGAAAGAATGCTGCGAAGAAAAAGAGGACAATAGCAATTCTAGGTTTTCTAGCCATACTTGCTGTTGCTGCATTCTTCGTTATAATCAAGGTTGTCATTCCGAAGCTGCATTATGCGAATAGTAACAACCTTAAAGTTGTGGGTAATACAGTAACATTTGGAACCTATGAGCAGGACAACAATAAAACAAATGGAAAAGAATCAATTGAATGGATTGTACTGGCAAATGAGGGGAATAGAAGCCTTTTGATCAGCCGCAATGCTCTTGATTGCCAACCTTACAACATTAATAACAATAGTGTGACATGGGAGAGCTGCTCCCTTCGCACATGGTTGAATGACACGTTTCTAAATTCGGCCTTTACTCCGAATGAGCAAAAAGCAATTCATAAGACCTCAGTGGATAACGGCCAGAGCCAGGGATGCAACAATTGGTCTACCAACGGCGGAAACAACACAAGCGATCAGATATTTCTGCTAAGTTACGGTGAGGCTGAAAAGTATTTCTTTTCAGATAACGACAGAATATGCACTCCGACGACTTATGTGAAATCATTAGAGGCTAAAAGCGATGAAAGTGGGAACTGTTGGTGGTGGCTACGATCACCGGGGATCAATTTGTATGCTGCAGGATCTGTCTCTCCGGATGGCCATCTAGGCAGCTACAATCGTGTCAATTTTGGCTGGTATGCTATTCGCCCCGCTTTCTGGATCGATCTGGAATCTGAGTTTTTAAAATAGGTAGGTTCAACGAAGTGAAATACACTTTTCTTTCAGTCTGTAGCCGACTGGACTAGAGAACGGATAGACTCTACAGATAATTCTGGGATTAGTCAGGAGACATAAAATGGCAATCATCAAGTGCAAAATGTGCGGCGTAGACCTGAAGATTGTTGAGGGAAGCACAGTCTGCGAATGTGAATACTGCGGAACAAGACAAACTGTTCCCAATGCGGACAACGAGAAGAAGATGACGCTCTTCACCCGCGCTTCAAGACTTCTTCGCAACTGTGAGTTTGACAAGGCCTCCGGCTTATTCGAGACTATTGTGGCGGACTTCCCAGAGGAGGCGGAGGCCTATTGGGGCTTAGTGCTCTGTAAATACGGAATCGAATATGTTGACGATCCTGCTACGGGAAAAAAGGTGCCGACCTGCCATCGAAGCAACTTTGACAGCGTGGAGGACGACACTAACTTTGAACAGGCCTGTGAAAATGCTGATGCTGTAGCACGTCGCCTCTATAGGGAAGAGGCCAGACAGATTGAGACGCTGCGGAAGCGAATTCTGGAAGTCTCAGGAAAAGAAGAACCCTATGACATCTTTATCTCCTATAAGGAACTTGATGAAGATGGAGAGCGTACCATAGACAGTGTCATTGCACAGGATATCTATAAAGCTCTTGTAAAAGAAGGCTATCGTGTGTTCTTCTCCCGTATTTCGCTGGAGGGAAAGCTCGGTATTGAATATGAACCATATATTTTCGCGGCACTAAACAGCGCGAAGGTGATGATCGTTGTCGGAACGGACTATGAATACTTCAATGCAGTATGGGTCAAAAACGAATGGAGCCGCTTCCTGAAGCTTATTTCAGATGGGCAGCAGAAAACACTAATCCCTGTGTATAAGGACATGGATCCTTATGATATGCCGAAAGAGCTCAGAAATCTTGCCGCCCAGAATATGGGAAAAATCGGTGGCATGCAGGATCTTTTGCATGGGGTTGAAAAACTGATTCCTACGAAAAAAGCTGAAGATCATTCTCAAACTGGAACTCTGCAAACCAATGTACAGGCAGGCGGGCCAAATGTACCTGCGCTTCTAAAGCGGGGGAAAATGGCACTGGAAGTGGGCGACTGGGATGTTGCAGTGAAGTGTTTTGATCAGCTGCTGTCAATAGATGCGGATTGCACAGAAGCATATCTTGGCTTAGCGATGGCAAACGCTACGGCGATAAACAGGGAAAACTACGGCCTTCGATACATTGCGCAATATCCGGCGCTGAAAGCTGATAAAAATGCTGTTGTTGCGCAAAGAATGGATCCAACCTTGCATGAATGGTTCTCAGAACTGGACGGGAAAGGCGAAGAAATCCTGCGTCAGAAAAAAGAGGCAGAAGCGGAGAGAAAGAGAGAAGAAGAGCTTAAACAGCAGGAGAAGTTGAGACAAGAAGCTCTTAGGCGCCAGGAAGAACTGGAACGGGAAGCTCTGAAACGGCAGGAAGAGGAGAAAAAAGCGCTTGAAAAAAAGAAAGAATGGGAAGAGACCGGAAGATTCATGCGATCCTTTACTTCTCTTATTGATACAGGAAGTATGCATACAGTAGGCCTCAAAACAGATGGAACTGTTTTAGCTGTTGGATACAACGGAAATCATCAATGCGATGTGAAATCATGGAGAGATATAGTTGCTGTCGCAGCTGGAGAACATCATACAGTCGGTTTAAAGCTTGACGGCACAGTGGTTGCCGCTGGGCCTGCCCAATCGGCGCAGTGTAATGTGTCACATTGGTGTAATATTGTCGCCATCAGCGCCTGTGGTGAACAGACCGTTGGCTTGAAGAACGATGGAACTGTCTTGGCTGCTGGTAAGAACAAAGACGGAGAGTGCAATGTGTCATCATGGACGGATATCACAGCTATCAGCGCCGGTGACCACCATATTGTAGGCTTGAAATCGAATGGTTCTGTTGTAGCAGTGGGAAGAAATGAGGAAGGACAATGCGATGTCACCAAATGGGAGAACATTATTGCGATTGCCACTGGTAATTATCTGACCGTTGGATTGAAAAATGATGGAACAGTATATGCGACGGGGCAAAATTGGAGTGGCTATGGAGGAAGAAGTATAGGGAAAAGCATAAGGAGATATCGACCAGATAAACCTTTACGTAAAATCGAGTCGTCGGTATGGAAAGACGTTGAAGTAATCGCATGTGGGTCCTTCGTGATAGGTATAGACGCGAATGGTAATATATATCAGAACGGATACGAGACAAGGACTGAAAGAATCGTCTATTTAGATGGGACAAATAAAGAACTTCTAACGCTAAGTGCAAAAGGTTTAAACCATGTTGTAGGTCTGAAGAGGGATGGAAGAGTATTCACTATCGCGGGTACAACAGCGGGAAATAACGACTGGAGTTATATTAATTCTCATCATCTAGACACATCAGGGTGGAAACTCTTCGATAATGCAAATAATCTGGAAGAAGAACGCAGAGAGGCTCGGGAAGTCGCCGAGGTGGAACGCAAAGCTTCTGAGGCGAAAAGAAAGCGAACGATTCAAAATCTGGAAATGGGAAGAGAGCAACTTTCAACTGAACTCAGGAATTTACGCGGTTTGTTCAACGGAAGACGGCGGAAAGAAATTGAGGAGAAACTTGACCAAATCGAAGACAAGCTCAAAAAAATATGATTATCATATGATCGTTCGGTAGAAATACAGAAAGACTAACTATTAAAAGTCAAGCCTCAAAATGCGAGAAATAGTGAATTGGCTTAGGCGATGAAAAGGGTGCAGAAAACTGAGCGTCCAGCAGGGCGCTCTGAGCGGTATGGACTGAGTGAAATCAAGATGGTTGGAAAGCCTTGCCGGAAGTCTGCAAAGCAAAGATAAGTCGCACGAGTTTCTTCACAGAGTGAGAGATTGCGACGTTGTAGTGCTTGCCTTCTGCTCGCTTTTTAGCGAGATAGGCTGCGAATGACGGCTCCCAAACACAGACGAATTTGGCAGCATTAAAGAGAGCGTAACGCAGATAGCGTGAGCCTCGTTTCTCCATGTGTGCATAAGCGCCGTTTGCTTTGAGCTTACCGGATTCGTAAGTAGACGGAGAAAGGCCAGCGTAGGCCAGGAGCTTGTCCGGCGAGTCGAAACGAGAGAAGTCACCGATCTCGGCCAGAATCATTGCACCCATGCGGTAGCTGATGCCAGGAATGGTAAGAATAGGTGGGGCCATCTCGTCAACAATCACCTTGATGGCAGCCTCAATCTCGTCGATTTCCTTGTCAAGCTCACGGATCAAACGGATGGTATGCTGAAGCTCAAGAGACTTGGAGGGCATGGTGGAACCGATGGAGCGTCTGGCAGCCTCGCGAATCTCAACGGCCTTATCCCGATCATAGCGGCCTTTTGAGGCGTCGGAGAGGACGGCCTTGAA
>Ga0256405_10005259_pt1 | contig 22751 bp, 24 predicted proteins | sample RumenRJG_02DNA_FD_189096 | JGI IMG/M metagenome (GOLD analysis project Ga0256405, IMG submission 189096) | Bovine rumen microbial communities from Lethbridge, Alberta, Canada - RJG_02 | ecosystem: Host-associated > Mammals > Digestive system > Stomach > Rumen | place: Canada: Alberta... | reverse complement strand
TACCACAATGTGCGTGAACCGCAATCTCCGGTTTGAAAACGACAGTCTTCTCATGCCAAAGCTCGGCAAGGTCCGGATCGCTCCGCTGCGCCCTGTCCCGGCAGACTGGATCCTTAAAAGCGCGACGCTGACGATAGAGCGTGACCACACTGTCTATGTATCCGTCTGCTTTGAATATGAGGACGCCCCGGTCCCTTATACGCCGGATCCCGGCAGAGCGGTAGGGCTGGATTACAAGTCTGACGGTTTCTATGCGGATTCAGAAGGAAACATCTGCGGTTCACCGAAATATGCCCGTAAAGCGCAGGACATCCTGACGAAGCAGCAGAGAAGACTCCGTCACAAGAAGAAAGGCTCCAGAAACTATGAGAAGCAAAAAGCCCGCATCGCGAAAGTATACCGCCACATCGCGAACCAGAGGCTGGATTTCTGCCACCAGCAGTCTGCGAAGACAGCCAATTCGTACGACATCGTCTGTGTGGAAGATCTGGACATGAAAGCGATGGCAAACAAAGGCTTCAGGAACGGAAGGGCGACCATGGATAACGGTTACGGGATGTTCCTCCGGTTCCTGGAGTACAAGCTTCATGACCGGGGAAAGGTATTCATTAAGGTCAGCAGATGGTTCCCTTCCAGCCAGATCTGCCATGTATGCGGGAAGGTCGACCCGGAGCTGAAAGATCTCCGCATCCGGCACTGGACCTGTCCTGGATGCGGGTCTGAACACGACCGCGATATCAATGCGGCCATCAATATCCTTCAGGAAGGGCTCAGGCTGTACCGTCAGCATGCAGCATAAACCGGATCTGAAAAGTAATTAAAAGATAAATATTGGTAGGGCAGGAACTGTCCGAACCGAAAACGCCTGTGGAGCCAGCAGCCTCTGTCTGCGGCGACATGTCGCCGGGAATAAGCTGCAGCGAGGAAGCAGGAATCCCCCGCTTCTATAAGCGGTGGGAGTGTTCAATCTGTGTACAGATCATAGATCTCCACGTGGTCGTAGATGGCCCTCCAGGCGCTGTGCGCGTGGGCAGTGACGCAGATGTAGTGACCGCCGTCGTTGGAGATCTGGTAGCTCGCGGCGCAGTTCCAGGATTCCTTCACATAGCCGGTCTTCGCGCATCGCACTGTACCGTGAGTATCCTTGTCCTCGATGCGGCGCAGGAACCAGTTTGAGATCGTGATTCCCTCAGGATGCTGCGCAGTGGACGAAGTCGTGTAGGTGTGGGCGGAGAGCACTTCGCGGCAAAGATCGTTTTCCACGGCGGCCTTCAGGATCATTGCCATGTCCGAGGGCGTCGTGTAGAGATCGTCGTCATAAAGCCCCACACAGTTCGTGAAATGAGAAGTGCCGGAAAGGCCGAGTTCTGCCACCTTTCTGTTCATCAGTTCCACAAAGGCTTCATGGGACCCGGCAGTATAGAGCGCCAGCGAGAGAGCGGCGTCCGCGCCGGAGGGAAGAATGGTGCCGTACAGGAGGTCCCGCACGGTGACGGTCTCGTCGACTCCGAAGCCCACTGCGCTCCCGCCGTTCCGGTAGGAATAATCCGTGATGTCTATGGTGACAGTGAAGGTGTCGTCCAGGAAATTTCCGCTCTGCCGGGCTTCCTCCGACATTCCCGCGGCGGTGCCCTTCTGCAGCTCTTCCACGGCGGTAAGCACCGTCAGGATCTTTGTCATGGAAGCCGGGATAATGCGGTCGCTGCCGCCGAGCTCCGCTGTCACCTCGCCGGTGTCGGCGTTGATCAGGATGGCCCAGTTGCTCTGCATTTTCTCCGTATTGGCAATGGTCCGGGTGTTTCCGGTGCGGCGGGGGCTGTAGCCCTCAAAAAAACCGGCGACTTCAGGATCCTTCTGCACCGGGAGAGAATCCACACGGATCTCATTTCCTTCCGCAGCGCCCGCCCTTTCAGAAGACGAGGTCTCGCTGCCGGAGGGAATGTCAGCGGAGCTGCCGGATGGAGCACCGGCGCTGCCGGAAGAAGCACCGGCTTCTTCGGTTCCGGCTTCACCTGTGACAGCTGCGGAAGTATTCAGCTGTTCGCTGTCAGAGCGGCTCTTCAGAACGAACCGCACGAGGAATGTTACTGCCGCCAGAAGCAGGATCAGGATGCAGAGCGCGATCCTGCGGTTCCGGCGCACCTGCTGCTTTCTGCGGCGGAGCGCGGCGCGATGCCGCCTGCGCCGCTCAAGATCATCATATGGAGTGTTGTTTTCTGTCTGTGTATTCATCATGTTTCCCATCATATCACAGCATGAAACTGCAGAAAACCGGAAAATTCAGCCGAAGAGAGCGCTTCTGCGGAACGACGGAATATTGACGGAGAAGGAACGCAGAGCTTCGTTTAAATGCACATACAGAAAAGATAAATCTGTAGTTTTTTCTGTAAAATTATACGATTATGGACCTTGAACCGATTGACACAGAAAACACGATTTGTTATACTCGACTTGCAATATGAGTGGGCATCAATTCACATGTTCTGCAGTCATGCAGTTCCATCCATGATGCAGAGTGTGTGTTTTTTTGTTTGCCGTAATTGCGACACAATTTTCACATTTTTATGGAGGCACGGGAAAATGCATAACGGAACAGTGAAGTGGTTTAACGCGACTAAGGGATACGGATTTATCACGGATGATGCTGACAAGAGCGAGATCTTCGTTCATTTCTCCGGCATCAACGCTGAAGGATACAAGACCCTTGAGGATGGCCAGAAGGTTACTTTTGATGTTGCTGAGGGCAACAGAGGACCGCAGGCCGTCAACGTTACCGCTGTTCAGTAAGGTTTGATCAAAATAAAAGATTCGCGGTTTTTCTGACGGAGCAGAAGTATATAAAAAAGTAATGGTGGAACAAAAAGACCGCCCGGTGTTATGCCGGGCGGTCTTTTATGATACACACGCGCGCAGGCGGATCAGCCTTCGATCGCGATATATTTCTTCTGCGGGACTTCAGCCTGCGGAGTCTTCTTCGGGATGCTCAGCTTCAGGATGCCGTCCTCGAACTTCGCGGAGATATCCTCCTCTGTGAGCGCGTCGCCCACATAGAAGCTTCTGCTCATGGCGCCGCTGTAGCGCTCTCTGCGGATGTAACGGCCCTTGTCATCCTTCTGGTCCTTGTCCAGGTTCTTTGCTGCGCTGATGGTCAGGACACCTTCATGAAGCTCTGCTTTGATGTCTTCTTTCTTGAAGCCCGGCAGATCCATGTCCAGCTCATAGCCGTCCTCTTTTTCCCGGATATCGGTCTTCATCAGGTTCTTTTCATGTTTCCCGTAAAGAGGGCTCTTCTTTCCGAAGAACTCCTTGTCAAATCCGAAATCGTTCATCCAGTCATCAAAAAGGTTTTCTCCAAAAATACTCGGCATGTACATCATTGTCTTATCCTCCTTATATTCTTATCGGGGCGGGATCCGGAACGATGTTTCTGTTCGTCTTTCCGTACCCCTCTCTTTTGTTCTACGCGTACTATAACACTTATTGTTAGCACTGTCAATAGGTGAGTGCTAAAAAATTGTGTGAAGAATCTGTGTCCTCATGAAAAGGAATACTGTCAAAGCAGAACATTTTGTTGTATGATGTAACAATCAAACAAAGGCGGGAAATCGATGCCCGCGGGGAATAATGATCCGAAACCGTGCAAGGAGGACTACAATGCAGGAATACAAGCCGTTTAAAGAAGGAAAAGTCAGAGAGATCTATGATGTCGGCGACGCGCTGATCATGGTGGCGACAGACCGCATCTCCGCCTTTGACGTTATTCTGAAGAACAAGGTCACGAAAAAAGGAGCGGTGCTGACCCAGATGTCCCGCTTCTGGTTTGACTATACAAAGGATATCGTGCCGAATCACATGATCTCCGTGGATGTGAAGGATATGCCGGAATTCTTCCGGCGCCCGGAATTCGACGGAAACAGCATGCTCTGCAAAAAGCTGACCATGCTTCCCATCGAGTGCATCGTCCGCGGCTATATCACAGGCAGCGGCTGGGAGAGCTACAAAAAGAACGGCACGGTGTGCGGCATCCCGCTGCCGGAAGGCCTCCTGGAGTGCGGAAAGCTTCCTGAGCCGATCTTTACTCCCAGCACCAAGGCAGAGATCGGAGATCACGACGAAAACATTGATTTCCCGCGCTGCGTCGAAGTCCTGGAGAGAGATTTCCCGGGTCATGGCAGGGAGTACGCGGAGAAGATCCGTGACTGCACCATCGCCCTCTATAAGAAGTGCGCGGACTACGCGCTGTCCCGCGGCATCATCATCGCAGACACCAAGTTTGAGTTCGGCATCAACGAGAACGGCGAGGTCATCCTTGCGGATGAGATGCTGACCCCCGACTCCAGCCGCTTCTGGCCGCTGGAGGGTTATGAGCCGGGAAAGAGCCAGCCCTCCTTCGACAAGCAGTTCGTGCGTGACTGGCTGAAGGCCAATCCGGACAGCAACTATGACCTTCCGCAGGACGTGATCGACAGGACCATCGATAAATATAAAGAAGCCTACCGCCTGATCAGCGGGAAAGAGCTTGCCTGAAAAGAAAGGCGGATTTGTTTCATCATTTATGGACAGCTTCAAAAAAAGGAACGGCGCGGGCGAATTCCGGGAACTCACTGTGGATGACCTGCAGTCCTTCGCAAAATTTTACGATCTGCGGCCCAACCTGACTGCTGACAGTGTGCCGTTGGAAAGCTTTCTGTGGAAAAACTATTACAATGCCAGAGCAGCCGTGGTGTTCCGCGATGAAGAGGAGATCGGCCTCCTGTGGCTCTACGAGCTGTGCGGAGAACCCTTCGGCGCCATGCCTCTGTGCCGGCCGGAGGATCTCCCCTTCTGCTTCGGGGAGATGCGGAAGTATTTCAATGAAGTGCTGGGGAAGCCGCTGCTGATCAAGCTGGCGGACGAAGGCGCCATGGAGATCCTTGACCTGGATCCTAAGGAATACCTGATCCGGGAAGAAGAGGATATGAAGGATTACCTCTATGACGGTGAGGCGATGCGCACCCTGGCGGGAAGAAAGCTTCACAAGAAAAAGAATCATTACAACAGCTTCGTCAAGACCTTCGGGGAACGCTGGCTCTACCGGCCTCTGACCAGGGAGGACCGCGGTGACGTGTACCGCTGTCTGGAAGCCTGGCGTGAAAACAAGGGCGAGGAAGTGGAGCGGCATATGGATCCGGAGGTGGAGGGCATCCACGATATCCTGAACCATCTGGATCAGCTGGAGGTGAAGATGGGCGGCGTTTTCATCGACGGGAAAATGCAGGCCTTCACCATGGGAAGCCTGAACAAGGCGGAGAATATGGCCGTGATCCACATCGAGAAAGCCAACCCGGAGATCGAAGGCCTGTACCAGGTCATCAACCGCGAATTCCTTCTGAACGCGTTTCCGGAGGTGACGCTTGTGAACCGGGAAGACGATCTGGGGCTGCCGGGTCTCCGGCAGTCGAAGCTCAGCTACAATCCCTGCGGCTACGCGAGAAAGTTCCTTGTGTACCAGAAGAATTTCGGGAGAGAAACGCCCGGAGAGCCGAGCGAATGCGTATGAGTGCAGAAGAAAACGGGAACGGCGGCCGTTCGGTGCGGCTGCTCACCCAGGAGGAAAAGCAGCTTACCCGCTTTCTCTACGAGGAGGCTTTTCCTGAGGACGGGCAGAAGCTCACAGATTATTATTACAGAATAAAGATGGCGGGCAATGAAGTTTTTGCCGCGCTGGACAGCACAGGGCATGCCTCAGGCATGCTCTGTCTGAATCCGTACAGAGTGATGGTGCGGGGGACGGAGTATCCTCTGAGCTACATCGTGGCTGTGGCCACGGAGAAGGCGCACCGCAGGGAAGGCATCATGCGCTCTGTGCTGACAGCTGCGCTGCGGCACCTGCACAGCCGTTCTGAAGCGCTGCGGGCCGGACACCTGCCGGGGATCCCCTTTACCTATTTAAAGCCCGCAGATCCCGCTTATTACAGGCCCTTCGGGTTTGCCTACATCTCCCGCAGGGACCGCCGCGCGCTGAAGCAGGATGCGCCCGTCACGCGGGAGATGTTTTCGCGGCGGAATATGCCGGCTGCGCGGGAAGCGAAGGCGTTGCAGACAACTGCCGCGTTTATGAACGCGTTCCTCGCGGAACGCTTTGAAGTGTATTGTTGCAGAGACGGGCGCTACCTCCAGGAGCTTCTCTGCGAGATCGAAGCAGGGGACGGACATCTGGATCTGCTGTATGAAAAGGCAGAGGCGGACACATCCGGCAGTCCGAAGGTCGCCGGCACTGCGGTATATGATTACCCCGGGGTCCGGGAGAACATGACGCGGCTCCTGACGAAGGAGGAATATCTCGCTGCGGCGGAAGCGCCTGCGGAACCCTTTTTCATGGCGCGGATCGTGGATCTGCCGGCGTTTCTGGAAATGCTGGAGAGAAAAAATGCGGTGGAGCATGAAAATGCAGCGGGGCCTGAAAATGCTTCCGCTTTCCGCTTTTATTTTGATGATCCCCTGATCCCGGAGAACCGGGGAAGCTGGGAGATCCGTGCCGGATCGGTGGCGCGGTGCTCAGACGAAGCGGACCTTCCTGTCTTTACTCCGGAACAGCTGGAGACGCTTTTGTCCGGATACCGCACCCCGGGCCGGGAGACGGCAGCAGAGGAAGCGGCGGAACAGGAGCTTCTCAGGTTCGTGAAGCCCCTCAGGGGGATCTATTTCGACGAAGAAACATGACGATCAGGGGAGAGGAGGCCGGAATATGGATATACAGCCGGGTGATGTGATCCGGATGAAGAAGCCGCACCCGTGCGGTTCAGTCACCTGGGAGGTGCTGCGCATCGGCCAGGATTTCCGGCTGAAGTGCAGCGGATGCGGCCGTCAGGTGATGATGAAGCGCACCGCCGCAGAGAAAGGCGTCCGGGAGATCATCCGTCCGGGAAATGAGGAGGCTTCGCAGAAGTAAAAACTACTTGCAATTCCCGGCAAACTGCGCTAAAATTTTTATCCGTGACACATTATCCTTGTTCCCGGAACTGAACCGGGGGCCAGAGACCAAAAGGAGGACAAGAGCGACATGAACAAATACGAATTAACGCTTGTTCTGAACGGAAAGCTCGAAGAAGACGCGAAGAATGCGGCGCTGGAGAAGGCACAGGAGTTTATTGCCCGCTTCAACGGAACCGTGACCAACGTCGATGACTGGGGTAAGAAGAGACTCGCCTATGACATTCAGAAGGTGAAAGAGGGCTTCTACTACTTCATCAAGTTCGAGACTGAAGATCCGGCATGCCCGAACGAAGTTGAAGCAAGACTTCGTATCTACGAGCCGGTGCTCAGATATCTGATCGTTACTGACGAAACTGTTTCTGAATAATCCGGAAAGAGGACCGGGGACGGTCAAGTCATAACTGAACAGGTGTTTACAGAGGAGAAAGTATGAACAGAGTCATTTTGATGGGCAGACTGACCAGGGATCCGGAAGTTCGCTACTCCAGCGGAGAGCGCAGCATGGCGATCGCCAGATACACGCTGGCGGTGGACCGGCGCGGACGCAGGAATCAGGGAAATGACCAGCAGACGGCTGATTTCATTCCCTGCGTGGCGTTCGACCGTGCAGGAGAGTTCGCAGAAAAGTATTTCCGCCAGGGAATGCGCGTGCTTGTTTCCGGCAGGATCCAGACCGGCAGTTATACCAACCGAGATGGACAGAAGGTTTATACGACTGAGGTCATCGTGGATGACCAGGAATTTGCCGACAGCAAGGGCGCTGCCGCACCGGGCGGAAACAGCTATGGCGGACAGGGTGGTTATAACGGCGGAAACAGCGGTTATAACAATGGAGGCGATTCCTATGGCGGCGGAAGCGGATACGGAGGCGAACAGAAGCCTGCGCCGCAGAGCGCCAGCACCGAGGGATTCATGAACATCCCGGACGGGGTCGAAGACGAAGGACTCCCGTTCAACTAACTGAGTAGAACAGCAGGCCCTGCCTGCCGTGCCGATATCTGAAGGGGGATAATAAAATGCCTTTTACAAAGAGCGACAGACCCGCAGCACCGAGAACAAGAAAGCCGGGTGGAATGCGCAGAAGAAGAAAAGTCTGTGTGTTCTGCGCACAGAACGCGAAGCCGATCGATTATAAGGACACCGCTACTCTGAGAAAGTACATCTCCGAGAGAGGCAAGATCCTTCCGCGCCGCATCACCGGCAACTGCGCAAAGCACCAGAGAGCTCTGACTGTTGCGATCAAGAGAGCACGTCACATCGCGCTTCTTCCGTATCAGGTCGATTAATTGCAGAAAGAAAAAGATCCGCATCAGGTCCTGCCTGATGCGGATCTTTTTTTATGCCATACTGCTTGTTGCCTGCTGTTTCAGGGAGCCGGACCGACGGTCGCAGGTGCCGGTGCCTCTGCCGGGGCGGGCGGTGCCTCCGGCGGCGGAGCCGGAGCGGCCTCCACAGGTGCCGCGGGAAGAGTCTCCGCCGGCGCGGGGGCAGGGACAGTCTCAACATAGGTCACGCCCGGGCCGCCGTGGACGCCAGTGACTGGCACGACCACAGTTTCCGGTTCTGTCGCCGCTGTTTCCGGCGGCGCGGTCGCGGGCGGCGGAGCAGGACTGTCATCCTCCCGCCATGCGCGGGGATCATATTCCGTGGTGCCCTGGACTGCTTCATAGGCAGCCTTCGCGCGGGGATCCACGGCGTCGTTGAAGTAGTCGCGCTGACCGCTTCTGTATTCGACTCTGGTACCCTTGTCATAGTTGTACCAGGCCTTGACAACAGAGGCAGGCTGCTCCCAGTCGAGTTCCGGAAAACCTTCGTGAAGCTCTGTCATGAAGTCGCGCCAGATGCCTCCGGCGATAGTGGCGCCGTAGATGCCGTGCATGGCGCGGGGCCTGTCATAGCCGACCCAGACTGCGGTGGTGTAGTAGCGGGTGTACCCGCAGAACCAGGTGTCCTTGCTGTCGTTCGTGGTTCCGGTCTTGCCTGCTGCCTGCTGCCCGGGAATGTCCAGGCCGCGGCCGGTACCGTAGGGCGCGTCCATGGTGCCCTTAAGAACGTCCGTCAGGATGAAGGCGGTGCCTTCCGTGTAGACCTGGGTCTTGTCCGTCTCCCCGCACAGCTCGTCCCCGGTCTGGTCCAGGATCATGCTGCGGAGACAGGTGCGGGAGTCGTATACGCCGCCGTTTGCCAGTGTGGCGTAGCCTTTCGCCATGTCCACGATCCTGGCTCCGTAGGTGAAACCGCCGATGGATACTGCTTTTGCGGTGCTGTCCTGCCAGGAGATAGAAGAAAACTCCATTTTTCCGAGGTAGGAAAGACCGGTCTTGATACCGATACGGTCCAGAAGCTGCCAGGCAACGGTATTCAGGGAGCGGTTCAGCGCCTCGCGGATGGGAAGATATCCGTGGTATCTTCCGCCGGAGTTTTTGGGACCGTCCTCGAACTCATAGTCCTTGATGACATAGGATGGGTAGTAGTAACCGGTCTCAAAAGCCGGACCGTAGTCCAGCAGCGGCTTGATGGACGAACCGGGCTGACGCGTGGAGAGGAATCCGCGGTTGAATTCATCGTCCGCTCCCCGGCCGCCGACAATGGCCACGACTGCGCTGTTCGAGTTGTCCACGACCGCGGCCGCGCCCTGCATGGCGTATTTCCCGTTGTCCTGCAGTTCGTCGGAGTAGCCGATCAGCGTATCGTCGATGTGCCTCTGCAGCTTCGCCTGGATCTCGGGATCCAGAGTGGTGTAGATCTTGTAGCCGCCGCCGCGGATCAGTTCGCTCTTTTCCCCGTAAGCTTCATTGTAGGCCGCTTTGTATTCTTCATACTCCGCTTTTGTGTCGAAGGTATAGCGGAAGGGGAAATGGTCGTTTTTCATGAGCTGCAGTGCGCCGCAGTGGATCGCGTAGCTGGCCATGTAGTCCTGGGCGCCGTTGCTCTCCTCATGCTCCTGGTTGATCTCCAGGGGCTTCGCGCAGTATTCCTTCAGCTCCTTTTCCGTCAGATCCCCGCACTCATACATGCTTTTCAGGATCTCGTTCCGCTTTCTCTTCGCGTTCTCCGGGTGCCCCACAGGCTCGTAGCTGGCGGGACGGTTGGAGATGCCGACCAGCACTGCCGCCTCCCAGGGCTCCAGCTCCGAGGCTTTCTTGTTGAAGTAATACCGGCTTGCCGCGCCGACGCCATAGCAGCCGTGGGCGTAGAAGTTGCCGTTGCAGTAGAATTCCAGGATCCGGTCCTTGCCGAACTGGGCCTCAAGCTGAGGAGCGATGAGAACTTCAGTGATCTTCCGCTCAATGGTGCGCTCCTGTGTGAGATACGTGTTTTTGATCACCTGCTGGGTGATGGTGGAGCCGCCCTGGGTGACCCGCCGGTTCTTTGCGTAGGAAATGGCGGCGCGGATCATGGCGATCACATCCACTCCGTTGTGGGAATAAAACCGCCGGTCCTCCTGGTCGATGTAAGCTTTTTTCAGCCAGGGGCTGATATCATCAAAAGCGACATACTGGTAATGACCGGTGTTGATGACCCCGATCTTCCGGCCGTCTTTGTCGTAGATCTCGGTGTCCGTGAGCATACGGAAGTCGTTTTCCTCCATATGACTGTAGGTCTGCACCGCGTTTTCACGGATCTTTTCAAATTCGGGGAAGATGCGCGAGAACGCGTATCCGCCTGTGCACAGCACAGCGATCATCAGCAGGAGGAGAAGGACCTTGAAGAACCGGAGTACAGGCCGGCGCTTCCTGCGTTTTTTTCTGTTTGCTGGTGTATTTGCCATTTGTTTACCTCCCGGCGTGGCCGCACTCCCGAATAAAGCGGACATGCAACTTTGCCTTATCCGTACTATATCACAAGCGCGGAAATTATGGTATACTTCTCGTATTGGCGTTTGACAACAAACAGTTCAGGAGAATTCGATGAAAGAGGAGAAGAAGACCCAGAAACTTCTCAAGTCATATCTTCGATGGCCGCTGGTCCCCGCTGTTCTGTTCATCCTGGCAGCCTGCTGCGCGTTTTTCTTTGACCGCAGCGCCGGGATCGCGGTTACCGTATTCGCGGCTGTCGCAGCCGTGTTCTGCCTTCGTCTTTATATCTCCGCGCGGAAGAACGTGATGAAGGCTGTGGTGAGTTTTGCGGTCGCCACAGACGAGCTTCAGAAACGTCTGTCGGACGATATGGATGTGCCCTATGCCTTCGTGGACCGGGGCGGGGAGATCCTGTGGCAGAACCGGGCGATGAAGTCGCTTCTGAAGGACCAGAAAAAGAATCTGAAGAATGTTGAGGAGCTGTTTCCGGAGCTTTCCCTGGCGGAACTTATGAAAATAGGGGAATCAGAGGACTACCATCTCTCCATGGGAGGTCTCCGGTACCGCGTCCGCTTCACCCGGACGGGAGAAGCGACGGACCGCATCTTCGCCATGTATCTCTATGACGAGACGGAGCTCATCACGCTCCGGGATCAGATCAGCAGCGACCGCCTGGTGGCCGGAATCATCTACCTCGATAACTACGAGGAAGCCATGGAGTCAGTGGAAGAGGTGCGGCGTTCCCTGCTGACGGCCATGATCGACCGGAAGATCGTGCGGTACTTTGACGGCATGCGGGCCATCATCCGCAAGCTGGAGAAGGACAAATATTTTATCGCCCTGCAGAAAAAGCACCTGCAGACCCTGGAGGAGCGGCAGTTTGACATCCTTGAGCAGGTGAAGATGGTAAATATCGGCAATGAGATGCGCGTCACCCTGTCCATCGGAATCGGAGACGGGGGAGATGATTACGCAGAGTGCGCCGAACTGGCGCGGCAGGCCATGGATATGGCCCTTGGACGCGGCGGTGACCAGGCTGTGGTGAAGAAGCCCGACAGTGTGCAGTACTACGGAGGAAAGAGCAACTCCAAGGAGAAGACTACCCGCGTCAAAGCCCGTGTCAAAGCCCATGCCTTCCGCGAACTGATCGAGAATAAGGACCGTCTTTTCATCATGGGCCATAAGCGCATGGATATCGACTGTCTGGGCGCCGCGATCGGCATCTGGCGCATTGCCGTGACGCTGGACAAGAAAGCCCACATCGTGGTCTCGGACCAGGTGGCGGCGGTGAAACCTATGCTGAAGCGCTTCCAGGGGGGAGAATACCCGCCGGATCTTTTTATCAGCGAGGACACAGCACTGGAGCTTCTGGACGAGAACTCCGTGCTGGTGGTGGTGGATACCAACAATCCCATGATCGTGGAATCTCCGAACCTTCTGGAAGCTGCGAAGACCATCGTGGTCCTGGATCATCACAGGCAGAGCGAGCGCTCCATCCGGAACGCGGCCCTGTCTTATGTGGAGACCTATGCTTCCAGTGCTTCTGAAATGGTCGCGGAGATCGTCCAGTATATCTCGGATGACGTGAAGATCCGCGTGGCAGAGGCGGACGCGATGTATGCAGGAATCGTCATCGACACCCATGACTTCAAGAATCAGACCGGCGTCAGGACCTTTGAGGCTGCCGCCTTCCTGAGAAGGAATGGTGTGGATGTCACCCGGGTACGGAAAATGTTCCGGGAGAAGATCGAGGACTACCGTGCAAAGGCGGAAGCAGTACATAACGCTGTCATCTACCGCGACCACTACGCCATGAGCACCTGTCCGTCGGAGGGCCTGGAGAGTCCCACCATTATCGGTGCCCAGGCGTCCAATGATCTTCTGGACATCGTGGGCGTCAAGGCCAGCATCGTGCTGACGGAGTTTGCGGGAAAGATCTATGTAAGCGCGCGTTCCATCGACGAAGTGAACGTGCAGGTAATGATGGAGAAACTGGGCGGCGGAGGTCACAGGACCATGGCAGGAGCCCAGCTTGTGGGCGTGACGACGGAAGAAGCGGCGGAGCGCGTAAAAGAAGTGATCGATGATATGATCGGGAAAGGTGAGATCGCATGAAAATCGTACTTTTGGAAGATGTAAAGGCACTTGGGAAAAAGGGTACTGTTGTGGAGGCTTCCGAGGGCTATGCCCGGAACTTCCTTCTGCCGAAGAAGCTGGGTGTCCCCGCGACCGCGGAGAACCTGAACACCCTGAAACTGAAAAAAGCGAATGAGGACCGCATTGCCGCGGCGCAGCTTGCTGCGGCGAAGGAACTGGCCGCGAAGGTGGAAGCCGCTTCAGTCACCGTAAAGATCAAGGGAGGAGAGAACGGAAAGACCTACGGATCCGTCTCCACAAAGGAGATCGCGGAGGCTGTGAAGGAGCAGCTCGGCCTGGAGATCGACAAAAAGAAGATCGTCCTGCCTGAGCCGATCAAAGCGTTCGGCACATACGAAGCAGCGGTGAAGCTTCACCGTGATGTGCAGGCGAAGCTCTCCGTCAAAGTCACGGAGGCCTGATCCATGGCGGAGGAGAACCTCTTAAAGCGGGTCCTGCCTCACAGTCTGGAGGCAGAGCAGTCTGTCCTGGGCGCCATGCTGATGGACAAGGAAGCTGTGGCTGCGGCGCTGGATATCTGCAGCCCTGACGACTTTTATTCAAGACAGTACGGGGTCATTTTCGAAAGTATCGCGGAGCTGTTCGACGAAGGAAAGCCCGTGGACATGATCACGGTGCAGGCAAAGCTGAAAGAGAAGGATGTTCCTCCGGAAGTCGCCGGGATCGATTTTATCCGCAGTATCTTTGACTACAGTCCGACTTCCGCGAATGTAAAGAGTTATGCCGGGATCGTCCACGAAAAGGCAGTGAAACGCCGCCTGATCAAGGTGAATGAGGAGATCGAGAACCGCTGTTACGCGGATGCGGACGGGATGGACGAGCTCCTTTCGGAGACCGAGGAGAAGATCTTCCGTATTCTGGAGGCCCGGGGCGCTTCCGAGATCCGGTCCATAGAAGAAGTGACTGTGAATGTCATGGAGAGGATCCATGCAGCCTTCATGAACGGCGGGTCAGTCGCCGGCATTCCCACAGGCTTTATCGACCTGGACCAGAAGACTGCGGGACTGCAGCCGTCGGACCTGGTCCTGATCGCGGCCCGTCCCTCCATGGGCAAGACGGCTTTCGTCCTTAATATCGTGGAGCACGCCGCCCTGAAAAAAGGCCTGAAGTGTATGGTCTTTTCGCTGGAGATGAGTTCCGAACAGCTGGTGAACCGTCTTTTGTCCATGGAATCCGGCATTGACGCCCAGAAGATGAGGAACGGCCAGCTTACCAGTACAGATTTCGACCAGCTCCTGGAAGCCGCTGTCCGCGTTTCCGGCGCTTCGAACCTGGTGATCGACGACACACCCGGCATCAGCGTAGCGGAAGTCCGCTCCCGCTGCAGGAAGCAGAAACTGGAACACGGCCTGGATCTGGTGATCATCGACTATCTTCAGCTGATGAGCGGAAGCAGCAAAAAGAGTGACAACCGCCAGCAGGAGATCTCCGAGATCTCCCGCAACCTGAAAGCCCTGGCAAGAGAGATGAAAGCTCCCGTTGTGGCGCTGTCCCAGTTGTCCCGCGCATGCGAACAGCGCCCGGACCACCGTCCCATGCTTTCCGACCTCCGCGAATCCGGAGCCATCGAGCAGGACGCCGACGTCGTCATGTTCCTGTACCGCGACGACTATTACAACAAAGATACAGAGCATCCGAACGAGGCAGAAGTCATCATCGCCAAACAGCGAAACGGCCCCATCGGCACCGTCACCCTCGTCTGGAAACCAGATACAACAAGGTTTGTAAACATGGCACACTAGCGTTACCCAAAGCAGGAGATCAACGCAGGCAGTCACAATGTAAAAACCCCGTGCATGCTCGCATGCTAACGGGGTTTTTTACATTGGGACGATGGGGGAAGGTTCCCGCTTTGCGGGAACCTTCCCCCATGAGCAGAATCCGGAGCGCAGCGAAGGATTCTGCGAATGGCCTGCGTAACTATTATTCTGCGAATGGCCTGCGTAATTATTATTCTGCTCATGGCCTGCGTTAATAAAAAACAAAAACGGATGTCCGCGGACATCCGTTTTTTGAATCATATCGGATCTGATTAAGCCTCAATGATAGCGCCGGTGGGACATGCACCCTCGCATGCGCCGCAGTCGATGCAAGCAGCCTCATCGATCTCGTACTGGGAATCTCCCTGAGAGATAGCGCTGACCGGGCACTCACCTGCACAGCTTCCGCACATAACACACGCATCAGTAATCTTGCGAGCCATCGGGTAACCTCCTTATAATAAAAATTGATAAATGTTATTATTTGTATCAAAGTCATTGTATCCCAGCACTATTGAAAATTCAAGCGCAAGACCTTTGGTTTTTGCATTTTTTTCTAAACATTACTTGCATAATGAGTTAGTTTATGCTAATATAAACAGTCAATTAGTTAAAACAAACCGCGCCAGAGAAAAACAGCCCGGACGAATATTTCGCCGGACTGTTTTTTTCTCAGATCTTTGCCAGCCTTTCCAGTGCGCGCTCCTTCAGAATGAGTTCGTAATGCTCCTCATAGAAGGATGAGCTGGAGTAAGTCTCTTTCACACGGCTTCCGTATTCCGAAAGCTGGTTGCACACTGCGGAAAATGCCTCCGCGCTGCCGGAGCTGTCTGTCAGGACCAGGTAATAGCTTCCGTCCTCCGGGTTTTTGTAAAGAGTATCGGAGATGTTTTCCGTGCCTCCGACTACACCTGCAGCTTCAATGACCTTGTCGAGGCAGGAGAACAGGTAGACGCGGGTCCGGGGCCTTCTGGGGGTTTCGGTATCGGCATCCCTCAGGGCGGTGAAAACTTCTCCGCCTTCCAGGCCTGGATCAGCAGGCTCGCCGCGGAGCTCCGGAAAATCGCCTTCCGGCGCAGGAGCAAACTTGGAGAAGCGGGTATCCACTTCCTCCGGGTCATCCACTTTTGTGATGACCAGCATGATGCTTTCGTTGGACAGCGGGATCGCCTCCACCATCAGCGGAATATCTTCCGCGTCAAATCCTACCTCGTCATATGCCTTCTGGACCATTTCCCGGAACAGACGCCGGGCTTTTTCGGTCCCGTAGGCCAGTTCACTGAGGTTCAGGTTCCGTTCGCTGAGATCAAAATTGGAAAGAGTGCAGCGGATCTGAGAGTCGTTGATGCGTTCAATTTTCATTTCTCTCCTCCTTTCCACAAACACATGATACAACGGAATCCCTTGTTTGGCAATGAGTTACTGCGGCAGCCGGGAGCGCAGAACCATGGGACGATATATCGCACTGAAAATACGTTCGAATTTGCGGAACGCCGGCATAGGGGATTAGAATGAATGTGAGATGGAGAAAGAGAGGTGCGGAGCAGCTACAGTTCACTGATTCAAAGAGACACATTCTATTATCATATCTTACAGCCCGGAGTGTGCGGGCTCGTTCTTTGGTCCGGTTCGGACCATGATCCGGAAAAACAAAAAAAGACAGAAAAGAGATCAGCTGGAAACACATTCAGATCATTCAACAAGCGGGCAGTCCGGTATTCGCCATCTCAGGCTGTCCGCGGCAGCGGAGAAAACGGAACAGAACACGGCAGACGGGCGGGAGGCACCCTGAAAACGCCGGAACCGGAACATACGGCGGGTATCTGCCGGCAGGAGATCAGAGAAACTGCCGGAGAACCGGAAAGAATACACGGATGGTCCGGCGGAGACGGAGCGCACCCTGCATTCAGGACGGCTGCCGGTGCAAAGCTGCGAAACAAGAGAGCGCGGAGCGCCGCGCAGTATGCCGCGGGGTTCGTGTGTCACGGCAGGAACTGTCCTCAGGGTCAGAGAGATCTGCGGCATACCGGCAGAAAATGTTCAGCAACAACGCAGGAAGGCAGCCGGGCCTGCAATCCGACTTCCTTATTTCAGCACCTTTATGATATACTACAGGGGACTCTCATAAACGGGAGTCCCCTTTTGGCGTGCTTTTTTCTATAATTAAGGCGGAACAGAATGACAAAAAGCAGAAAGAAAAAGAAGACAGGCCCGGGCGGAGGGCGCCTTGTGCTGCTGTTCCTGGTGCTCCTGCTCATTGCGGGAGTGACTGTTTACCGGAAATACGGGCCGGTAAAGGAATATATGGAAGAGGAGGACCTCTTTTCCGTAAACGGCAGCCGGGTGGCGATCATGTACGGGTATGAACTTCAGCAGGCCACGGGGCTTCTGGAAGACGGGGAGGTGTACCTTCCCTGCGCCTTTGTCCAGACGATCCTGAACCGGCGCTTCTACTGGGATCAGAAAGAAGAGATCCTCTCCTATGTACTGCCGGAAGGCGTGCGCAGGATCCGGCTGGGGGACGAGGGAAGCGGCGGAAAGAAGCTGTTCGTGTTTTCAGACGGAAAACCCTTTCTTTCAGCGGACCTGGTCCTGGAATATACCGACGTGCGGCTGGAGCGCTTCACGGACGGAGAGGTAAAAAGAGTCTTCATCATGGCCCCCCCGGAAGAGGACACCGTGGCGGACACGAAAGGAAAAACGGCGCTTCGGGCAGGAAAAAGCTGGCGGAGGCTCATTACCGCCGAGGTCCCGAAGGGAGCCCGGCTCCGCCTGATCCCGGATCATCCCGGCGCGGGCGAGGGGACAAAAGAGGACCAGAAATGGCAGCGGGTGATGGCGGACAGCGGCGTCACCGGTTATGTTCTGAAAAGCCGCCTGAAAAATGAACGTCAGGAAGCATATGAAGACAGCTTTGTACCCTTGGAATATCCGTCCTTCAGTCTCGGAAAGCCGGTGGTGCTTGGATGGCACCAGGTAAGCGTGCCCCAGGCCAACAAGTACCTGGGAGAAGCGATCGGCAGCGCGGAATGCCTGAACGTGGTCTCCCCCACCTGGTTCACCCTGAAAGGAAACGAAGGAGAGTTCGAGAGCCGGACCAGCAGTCAATACGTGGAGGAAGCCCATAAAGCCGGGCTCCAGGTCTGGGCACTGGTGGACAATCTGGACGATACCGTCACTCTGGGGACGCTTCTGGAAAGGACTTCCGTGCGTCAGAAGCTGATCGACGGCCTGATGGAAGAAGCGGAAAAATGCGGCTGCGACGGCATCAATCTGGATTTTGAACTGCTCCGGAAGGACGCGGTGGACCAGTATCTGGAGTTTGTGCGGGAGATGTACGCGGCCTGCCGCGAAAAAAATCTGATCCTGAGTGTTGACGTACCGAACTATGCCTCTTATAACTGGCATTATACGAGGGAAGAGCTGGCAGTGTTCTGCGACTATGTCGTCAACATGGGATACGACGAACATACGTCAGGGGACAGCGCAGGAAGCACGGCTTCCATCGGTTTCTTCCGGGAGGGGCTGGAAGACACGCTGGAAGAAGTCCCGGCGGAAAAACTGGTGGGCGGTGTTCCCTTTTATACCCGCGTGTGGCGGATCAGCGGCGGAAAGACCACCAGTGAAGCAATGACCATGAAGGGCGCGGCGGAATGGGTGAAGAAGAACCAGGTCGAACTTGCATGGGACGAGGACCTGGGGCAGTACTTCGGAGCCCAGGGGGACGGTGAAGGCGGCGAGCGGCGCATCTGGATGGAGGAAGCGCGCTCCATGGAACTGAAAGTCAGCGCGCTGAAGGAATACGGTACCGCCGGCATCGCCTGCTGGCGGCTGGGACAGGAAACAGAGGATATCTGGGAAGTGATCGGAGGGTTTCTGAAATGAACGATCTTGGAAGCAAAGTAGCGGACAACATGCTGTTTGTGGCTGAATTCGCAGGCCTGGTATTTGTGATCTTTCTGATCGCCTATCTGGTGGAGAAGAGGATCCATTTAAAGAATCATGATACGGAGCGCATCCTTTCCACCAGGAAGATCGCTCTGGTAGGACTGTTTGCCGCAGTCAGCGCAGTGCTGATGGTGCTGGAGGTCCCGGTCCCCTTTGCTCCTCCGTTCTATAAGATCGACCTCTCGGAGCTGCCCATCCTGATCATCACCTTTGCCTTCGGGCCTGTGGCAGGCGTCATGACCGAGTTCATCAAGATCCTTCTGAAGCTGATCATGAAATCCACCTCCACTGCTTTTGTCGGGGAGCTGGCAAACTTTTCCGTCGGCTGCACACTGATCCTGCCAGCAGGGATCATCTACCTGAGCAGAAAGACGAAGAGAATGGCGCTGATCGCCTGCGTCACCGGGACCCTCTGCATGACGCTGTTCGGCTCGGCCTTCAACGCAGTGTACCTGCTGCCGAAGTTCGCGCAGCTGTTCGGCATGCCTCTGGAGGCGATCGTCGGCATGGGAACGAAGATCAATCCGTCTATCACCAGCGTGGAGACAATGGCGCTCTTTGCTGTGGCGCCGCTGAATCTCCTGAAGGGAAGCATCGACACGGTGCTGACCATACTTCTGTATAAGCGCCTCAGTCCCATCCTGAAGAGCAGCGGAAGGAGATAAGGCCCTGAGATAAGGCCCTGGGATAAAGCCCTGAGATCCGGGGCGGCCTGTAAAATCAGAAAGAAAGCAGTTGCAGGGAATGCAGACAAAAATAGTACGTATTGAAGACAAGACACCGGTCCGGGAGGAGCTTCTCGCGGATGCGGCGCGCATTTTGAGAGAGGGAGGCCTGGTGGCCTTCCCCACGGAAACAGTCTATGGTCTCGGCGGCAACGCGCTGGACGCGGACGCCTCCAGAAAGATCTATGCAGCCAAAGGAAGGCCCAGCGACAATCCGCTGATCGTTCACATCGCCCGTATGGAGGAACTGGAACCTCTGGTCACGGAGATCCCGGAGAGCGCGAAACGCCTGGCGGAAGCCTACTGGCCGGGCCCTTTGACGATGATCCTGAAAAAGAGCGGCAGGATCCCGGCAGAGACCAGCGGAGGACTTGACACCGTGGCGATCCGCATGCCCGCGGACCCGGTGGCAAACGCCCTGATCCGGCTCGCAGGTGTCCCGGTGGCGGCTCCTTCCGCCAACACTTCCGGGAAGCCGAGCCCGACCACGGCGGAACATGTGATCGAAGACATGAACGGGCGCATCGATGTGATCCTGGACGGAGGAGCTGTCCAGGTGGGAGTGGAGTCCACCATCGTGGACCTCAGCGGAGACCATCCGGTACTGCTGAGACCCGGCGCGGTGACTGTACCCATGCTGGAAAAGATCCTGGGACCGGTGGAGCTGGATCCGGTCCTTACGAAACCGCTGGGACCGGACGTGCATCCGAAGGCGCCGGGCATGAAGTACCGCCATTACGCCCCGAAAGCGGAGATGATCCTGGTGGAAGCGGGTGATGAAGGAGAAACGGAAACAGACTGTAACGGTCCGGAGGAGAACTGCGGCAGCATGCGCGTCGTGAAGGAGATCAGCCGACTCGCAGAGGAGGCTGTCCGCGCAGGAAAACGCCCGGGGATCCTGGCGACGGACGAGACAGCGCCGCTTTACCGTACCGGGGAGGTCCGGAGCATTGGCCGGAGATCCGACGAAGCTTCGGTGGCGCACAATCTGTTTGCCGTGCTTCGCGAATTTGACAGCATTGGAGTGGACATCATATACTCGGAAGTATTTCCGGAGGATGATCTGGGACTTGCGATCATGAACCGGATGAACAAGGCAGCCGGACATCATCATATCGTGGTGGGAAAGGACGGCAGTGCCTCAGAGACTCTCGGAGGATAAAGATGACGGAGAAACGGAAGGATTATATCAGCTGGGATGAGTATTTCATGGGTGTGGCGCAGCTTGCAGCCCGCCGCAGCAAAGACCCGAACACGCAGGTAGGCGCCTGCATCGTCAGCGAGGACAACAAGATCCTTTCCATGGGCTACAACGGGTTCCCCCGGGGATGCTCCGACGACGAGTTCCCCTGGGGCAAGGAGCACCAGGATGACGACCCCTACAACGCGAAGTATTTCTACTCCACCCACAGCGAACTGAACGCCATTCTGAACTACCGGGGCGGCAGCCTGGAAGGCAGCAAGCTGTACGTGACGCTGTTCCCGTGCAACGAGTGCGCCAAGGCCATCATCCAGGCGGGGATCAGGACGCTGATCTACGCCGACGACAAGTACAGCGGTACGCCCGCTGTGCGTGCGTCGAAGCGGATGCTGAACGCTGCCGGGGTGAGGTATTACCAGTATGAAAAAAGCGGGAGAGAGATCCGCATCCAGGTATAGAAGCGCTGTTGCGGTTTCCGTCCGGAAGTGGTAGGATATGTATTTGAAGCAGGCACCGGAAACGTCCGGCGTTCCGGCATGGTTTTAAGGAAAGAAAGGCAAAGAGGATCATGTTTAATAAAAACGACAAAAAGATGAGAACGGTCTCCATTGTGATCGTTGTGCTGATCTGCGCTTCTATGGTCATCGGCACGGCAGCGGCAGGCCTGAGCGCGTTCCTGCACTGATACCGGCGGCCGCATTCGTGGAAGAACTGGATATAGTTGCTGCGGGCTATGCCGGAGAAGCCGGCGCCGCCTGTATCGCAAGAGAAAAATTCAACGAAATGCTCCGCAGGTTCCGGAAGGACTATGCGGAGCATTTGTGTGAAGAAAGTGACGTTCCGGAAGAGTCTCCGCAGGAGACCGGAGAGCTGCCGTCGGACAGGGAGAGCCTCTGTGTCCGCATTCCCGCCGGGGAAGGCGGCATCCTTGCGGCGCTGTACCGGGCGGCGAAGGAACGGAAATGCGGGCTCCGCATCGCTCTGAAGAGCATCCCTGTGCGTCAGGATACCATTGAGCTGTGCGAACTGTACGGCCTGAATCCGTACCGCCTTTATTCCCGCTGCGATATATTTCTGTGCGGGAACGGAGGACGCCTGGCGGAACGGCTCCGGGAGAGGGGCATTCCCGCGGAGCACATCGGCCGCATGACCCGCGGCCTGGACAAGATCATCACTGACAAGACAGAAACGGAGTACCTGAACCGTCCGGAGCCGGACGAGCTTCTGAAGGTGCTTCCGGAAATGAAAATAAGGCAAATAACGGAGGAAGACAGGAATGCGTGACAAAATTCTCGCAGTGATTGAAAAGAACGCAAGGATCGATCTTCATGATCTGGCAACACTGCTCGGTGAATCCGACGCTGCAGTGGCGAACGAGATCGCGGACATGGAAGCGGAGAAAGTGATCTGCGGGTATCACACCCTGATCAACTGGGAGAACACGGACAATGAGAAGGTGGAAGCACTGATCGAAGTAAAGGTGACACCGCAGCGCGGCATGGGCTATGACAAGATCGCCGAGCGCATCTATCAGTTCAACGAAGTGGAGTCCATCTATCTCATGAGCGGCGCTTTTGATTTTACCGTGTTTATTACGGGCAAGACCATGCGTGAGGTCGCCCTCTTTGTGGCGGACAAGCTGGCGCCCATCGACCAGGTCATCAGCACCGCGACGCATTTTGTCCTGAAGAAGTACAAGGATCACGGCACCGTGATCGGCGAGACCAGAGAAGATGAAAGGCAGATGATCACCCCATGAGAAACAGAGACAAACTGCTTTCCGAAAAGGTCGTAGGGCTGAAGCCCTCGGGCATCCGGAAATTCTTTGATATCGTGACGACCATGGAAGGAGCCATCTCCCTCGGCGTGGGCGAGCCGGACTTTGACACGCCCTGGCCCATCCGGGAAGAGGGCATCTACTCCCTGGAACACGGACGCACTTTTTACACCAGCAACTCCGGCCTTGCGGAACTGAAGACGGAGGTGACAAAGTATCTGCAGCGCAGGTTCGGCGTCAGCTATAATCCTTCCTCCGAGGTCATGATCACGGTAGGCGGCTCCGAGGGCATCGACCTCGCTTTCCGCGCCCTTCTGAATGAGGGGGACGAGGTCATTATCCCGCAGCCCTGCTATGTGTCCTACGAACCCTGCGTCATCCTGGCGGACGGTATTCCGGTGCCGCTGG
>Ga0256405_10005258_pt1 | contig 22754 bp, 14 predicted proteins | sample RumenRJG_02DNA_FD_189096 | JGI IMG/M metagenome (GOLD analysis project Ga0256405, IMG submission 189096) | Bovine rumen microbial communities from Lethbridge, Alberta, Canada - RJG_02 | ecosystem: Host-associated > Mammals > Digestive system > Stomach > Rumen | place: Canada: Alberta... | reverse complement strand
GATTCCGAAGAAATGCTCGGTGCTCTCAGAGAGAGAGGCTATCAGTTTACGGATGATGAGAACGAGGCGGATGCTGCGATCGTCAACACCTGCTGTTTCATCATGGACGCCCAGAAGGAGAGCATAGAACAGATCCTCGCGCTGGCGGAGCGCAGAACGGAAGGGGCGCTCAAGGCCCTGATCGTGACCGGCTGTATGGCACAGCGCTATAAAGATGAGGTGCTCAGGGAAATCCCCGAAGTGGATGCCGTAATAGGAACCACTTCTGAGGGCAGGATCGCGGAGATCCTGGATGAGATCCTTCAAAAAGGAGGACCTGCGGGTTCGGGCGGATATCTCCTGGTAGACAGCGAGGACAAACGGACAGGAACGACGGCGGAGCGCGTTGTAACCACAGGTGGTTATTACAGCTACCTCAAGATCGCCGAGGGATGCGACAAGCGCTGCACCTACTGCGTCATTCCTTCGATCCGGGGACGCTACAGAAGTGTTCCGATGGAGCAGCTGCTGGATCAGGCGCGGCTTCTGGCGTCAAAGGGGATCAGGGAACTGATCCTGGTGGCGCAGGAGACGACGCTTTACGGCACTGACCTGTACGGACACAAGGCGCTGCCTGAACTCCTCAGGAAACTGGCTGATATTCCGGGGATCGAATGGATCCGCCTGATGTACTGCTATCCCGAGGAGATTACGGAAGTGATCGCTGAAGCCATGAGGGATATACCTCAGGTTCTGCATTATATCGACATGCCGATCCAGCATGCTTCTGATGAAATTCTCAGGAGAATGGGAAGGCACACTGACAGACAGGAATTGACTGAGAAGATCGCGATGCTCAGGGAAATGATGCCTGACATCTGTCTGCGCACGACTCTGATCACCGGATTCCCCGGCGAGAAGGAGGAGGACCACAGAGCGCTTCTGGATTTTGTCAGGGAAATGCGGTTCGACCGCCTTGGCGTGTTTACTTACTCGAAGGAAGACGGAACGCCGGCGGCTAAGATGTCGCCCCAGATCCCGGCGCGCGTCAAGAAGAAGAGGCAGAAAGAACTCATGCTGCTTCAGCAGGAGATCGCCTTTGAAGCTGCTCAGGAAATGGAAGGCCGTGTCGTAGACGCTTTGGTGGAAGGGCAGCTCGTGGGAGAACATGTGTATCTGGCGAGAACATATAAAGATGCGCCCGGCATAGACGGCGCTTTGTTTATTGAAACGCAGAGAGAACTAATGACAGGTGATCTTGTAAAGGTTAAGATCACAGGATCCAGAGAATATGACCTTATAGGAGGATTGTACTATGAATCTGCCGAATAAACTTACGGTTTTGCGTATGGTACTGGTGCCTTTCTTTGTCGCGACCCTGCTGATGTCACAGACCAATGAAACACTCAAGTGGGTTGCTCTGGTACTGTTCGTCGTCGCGTCTCTTACGGATTTCGCGGACGGCTACATCGCCAGGAAATATAATCTGATCACGAATTTCGGAAAGTTTATGGATCCCCTGGCGGACAAGATCCTGACGATCTCCGGCATGATCGTCCTGATCGAACTGGGAAGGATTCCTTCCTGGATCGTCGTGATCATTGTCGCCAGAGAATTCATCATCAGCGGATTCCGTCTGGTTGCAGCCGAAAACGGCGTTGTTATCGCAGCCAACTACTGGGGAAAGTTTAAGACGAATTTCCAGATGGCCATGATCATTCTGATGATCATGAATATCCCTCAGCTGCAGCTGCTCACAAACATTGTGATGTGGATCGCGCTGGCGCTCACGCTGATCTCGCTTTGGACTTATATTATGGCCAATAAACAGGTACTTGCGGGAGACATGTAAGGAGAACAGCACCGCTGATTCGTCAAGAATAAATAAGCAGAAAAAAGCCCTGCCGGGAAGAGGTCCCGACAGGGCTGTCTTGTATCTTCACAGCAGAAAGGCAGGAACAAAGCTATGAATGGAAGATGCATCATGATGTGCTCCGGAGAGTTTCATCCCATGAATATCGACAGAAAGCCGCAGGATTTTGTGATAGCGGTAGACGGCGGACTAAGATACTTAATGGAATGCGGGATCGAACCTGATTTCCTGATGGGAGATTTCGACTCACTCGGGGAGGATTTCGCGGATATCGTGGCAAAATATCGCAGGATGGGTGAAGAGCATTTCCTGCAGCTCCCGGTGGTCAAGGACGACACGGACACGATGGCCGCGGCAAGGCTCGGAATACAAAGAGGCTATAAGGAATTCCTGATGTACGGCGCGATGGGAGGAAGACTGGACCACACGATAGCGAATATCCAGACAATGGTCTGGATCCTGCGAAACGGAGGGCGGGCTTTTATTCTGGATGGCGATACCCGGGTGACGGTGGTAGGCACCGGTATATTTAAGATCCCGGAGGATTTCGAGGGAACTGTATCTCTATTCGCGCTTGACAGGAGCCTGAGCGATGTGACGATCAAGGGAATGAAATACGAAATAGAAAATGCCGCAGTCCCGAATGACTATCCGGTTGGCTGCAGCAATGAAACTCTGCCGCAAAGCGGCAGTAAAGGCGCATATTATTCGATCGGAGAGGGTACGGGACTCCTTGTCATGACGGAGAAGCTGCTCAATCCGCACCGCTGACCTGCACTGTTTTGACAAGCGGCGTGATCAGACACGGTCTACGCGTATGACAGCCTGATAACCGGGCAGTTCGCGGCCGATATAGTCAGTCAGGTCAAGAAGGATATTATCGTCGGTTTCTTTATAGGAAAAAGGAAACTGCGCGTCGAAGGACACCGCAGGTATATCATCTCCACGAAGGATGCGGAAATCGTGGAGTCCCGCCTCGGGATCCATGGACTTGAGCTTTTTGAGCACTCTGCTCCTCAAAAGATGAGCCTGGTGATCTTTGGAATCCACGGGATCCATGTGAATGACGCTCATGACGCCGAGCTCCCGGTCGAGTCTTGTCTCAAGACGGTCGATGATCTCGTGGGCATGCACCAGAGTAAAGTCAGAGGGTATTTCGGCGTGTAGGGAGACGACCTGGTGCCCGGGACCGTAATCGTGGATCATAAGGTCGTGCATATCAAGAATCCCTTCCGTGTGAAGGACCATCTCTTCGATCCTGGCGCTGAGCGTCGGGTCGGGGGCCGTTCCGAGAAGGGGCGTTACGGTGTCAAACGCGGAGCGGATCCCCGCATGGAGGATAAACAGCGAGACAGCAAGTCCGCACCACCCGTCCAGATGAAGTCCGAATTTCGCTGACAGGAGCTGACATAAAAGGACAGCGAAGGTGGCCGCACAGTCGCTGATGGAATCCATGGCTGTGGAGCGCAGTGCTACGCTGTCGATCTGTTCCGCAAGACTGCGGTTGTAGAAAAACATGTAGAACTTGACGGCAATAGAAACAAGCAGTATAGCAGCCGCCGCACCGGAATGCACGGTCTGTACAGGGTAGAGGATCCTGTTAAGTGAACTCTTGGCAAGGTCTGCGCCTACCAGGATAATGGAGATGCTGATCAGAAGTCCTGTAATGTACTCGACCCTGCCGTGGCCAAAAGGGTGATTGCGGTCAGCTCTTTTCCCCGCGAGTTTAAAACCGATCAGAGTGATCACGCTTGAAGCCGCGTCTGAAAGGTTGTTGAAGGCGTCTGCGGTGATAGATACAGAGCGGACAAGTAATCCCGCGAAAAGTTTCCCTGCAAAAAGAAGCAGATTAAGAAAAATACCGACTGTTCCCGAGAGGACGCCATAGCGGCGCCTCACCTCGGGAAGGTCGGTTTTTTCATGATCCGGAATGAATAACCTGGATAGTAAAGTGATCAATTTAACCCTCGCTGAAAAGCAGATCTGAATAAGTCGGGAAAGGCCACACACTTCTCTTTGTGATGGTCTCCAGTTCGTCCGCGTAACTTCTGCACTCATTCATGTCGGGCACGAGAACATCGTGACAGTAGTGCATCGCTTCTACGGGCTCTGCGGGAACACTGCGGAGATCTTTCTCCAGCTTCAGGCAGGCGTCATGCAGGCAGTCGGACAGCATGCAGTTGTTGCGGGCGTTGTTTTCTTCATATTTAAAAGGAAGACCCAGTTCCCGGCGCTCCGCCAAACCTTTGCACAGGTCCGCGCCGTATTCAGACACGGCCGGAAGGATATCCTTGCGGATCATGTCGATCATAGTGCGGGCCTCGATCTCGATGGTCGCATTGTAATTTTCCACATGGATATTGTAGCGCGCGTCGACTTCCTCCCTCGTGTAGATGGAGTGATCCGTAAAGAGGCGGACATTCTTCTCGGCGATATAGGCGGGAAGAGCATCCACGGCAGTGGAGAAGTTGGAGAGTCCGCGCAGTCTTGCCTCCGCGAGCCATCCTTCGTCGTAACCGTTGCCGTCGAAAATGATCCTGCGATGCGCTGTCAGCTCGCGGCGGATCAGATGAGCTATGCAGTCGTCAAAATCTACCGCTTTTTCAAGCTCGTCCGCAAACAGCATCAGTTCATGGGCCATGACGGTGTTCAGAACAATGTTGGGACCCGCGATAGAGAGCGAGGATCCGGGCATACGGAATTCGAACTTATTGCCGGTAAAGGCCATGGGGGATGTACGGTTCCTGTCGGTGTTGTCCTGGGGGATCGGCGGCATCACGTCGACTCCGATGTCCAGAGTGCGCTTCCCGGGGCCTTTGAGAGTTGTGTCATTGATGATGGAATTGACAACAGCGCTCAGCTCAGCACCAAGGAAGATGGAAACGACGGCGGGCGGCGCTTCCTGCGCTCCGAGACGGTGGTCGTTGCCGGGAGTCGCCACGGTGGCCCGCAGCATATCCTGATATTCATCGACGCCCTTGATAAAGGCTGTCAAAAACAGAAGGAACTGCGCGTTCTGGCGGGGAGTAGACCCCGGTTTGAAGAGGTTCTTCCCCGTGTCCGTGGACAGGGACCAGTTATCGTGCTTGCCCGAGCCGTTGACGCCGGCGAAAGGCTTTTCGTGCAGCAGGCAGACCAGGCCGTGACGATCCGCGACCTTCTTCATGATCTCCATAGTGATCTGGTTCTGATCGCAGGCGGCGTTGGCGTCGCTGTAAATGGGCGCCATTTCATGCTGGGAGGGCGCCACCTCGTTGTGCTTGGTCTTGGAGAGGACGCCCAGTTTCCAGAGCTCATTGTCCAGATCCTGCATATATGAGGCGACTCTGGGGCGGATCGCGCCAAAATAGTGATCCTCCAGTTCCTGTCCCCTGGGAGGCTTGGCGCCAAAAAGCGTCCTGCCGGTCATGATCAGGTCTTCGCGCTGATTGTACAGCTTCTTGTCAAGCAGGAAGTACTCCTGCTCGGCGCCTACCTGGGCAATGACTCTTGTTGTAGTCGTATCGCCAAATAACCGAAGAATGCGGACAGCCTGTTTGCTCACCGCGTCCATGGAGCGCAGAAGAGGGGTCTTCTTGTCCAGCGCATGGCCGGAATAGGAGCAGAAGATCGTGGGGATGCACAGGGATTTTTCCTTAATAAATGCAAAGGAAGTGGGGTCCCAGGCTGTATATCCTCTTGCCTCGAAGGTGGCGCGAAGACCGCCTGAAGGGAACGAAGAGGCGTCGGGCTCTCCGCGGACCAGTTCTTTGCCGGAGAATTCCAGCACGATCCTGCCTTTCTCCTCCGGAGAGATGAAACTGTCGTGTTTCTCCGCGGTCACGCCTGTCATGGGCTGGAACCAGTGCGTATAATGGGTAGCTCCCTTTTCAACGGCCCACTGCTTCATGGCTTCCGCTATTTCATTTGCCGTCGATATATCGAGGGGAGTTCCGTCGCTGACGCTTTTCTTCCACTGCTTGTAGCAGCTGGGGGAAAGGCGCTCCTTCATGGTATCCTCGTTGAACACCATGCTGCCGAAGAGCTCCGGAAATTTCCCTGAATCATTGCTCATAGATATTTTCCTCCAATTCCTGTTTGAACCTTCTTTAGAAGACAAATACTGATCGAATTATAAAACAGTTACATATTATCACAAATACGCGAAGATATTTTCATGAAATCGGCGGTTTGCGAAAAAAAACACAATTTACGCGGTAATGGAATCGTGATAATATAAGTCTCGATTTACATAAAGGAGGCACGAAGTATGATAGATGCGGGACGAAGAGGCAGAAGTTCGGCGAAAAAGAACATTCTGCTCAGGCTTGCGGCGATGTACGGAGTCTCTGCCATCCTGGGAATGGGTACTTATTACGGATACAGGTTTTACTGTGAGAGCAATAACGGCGGTTTTCTCAAGGGAACGGTCGTGGATGGCGAAGATGTCTATGGAATGTCTGTCCAGGCGGCGCAGAATCTTATAGAGGACAAGTATGCGGACTCCGAGATCGTTATCACAGAAAAAGAAAACGAGGATCTTCGCGGAAATCTCGCCTTCTACGGATATGAGATCGACAGTGAGAAACTGCAAAGCGAACTGCAGACCGTATTTGATCAGCAGAAGAGCAGCTCGAATGTGCTCCGCAGTATATTTGACAGGTATGAATGCAAGATAGACGCGCGGCCGCAGGAAAACACGGAAGTTTTCGAAAAGCAGGTGAGAGCGGACGCCCTGGAGGTGGCGCGGTACCCCTCTGAAGACGCCTGCCTGTACTATGACAGCCAGACTGACGCGCTTGCGATAAAGGATGAGATCCAGGGCAATGAGATCCCGGACACGGAGCTTCAGGATTTTGTCAGGGAATGCATCAGACAGACACTGGACTCTGATGAAGACCTCCATGAGAGTTTCGAATTCCCATGGGAGCTTTGCTCCAAACCGCAGATCTACAGAGACGACACGGGACTGATCGGGAAGAGGGACGCCGTAAATGAATACGCGGGGGCAGGTCTCACATACACGTTCGGAGAGGAACAGGAAGTATATGACCTCATGGACATCAGTGAACAGTTCATGGAGATCAAGGACGGGAAAGCGGAACTGAGCGACGAAAAGATCGAGGATTTTGTAGAGAAACTCGCGGCAAAATATGATACGCGCTATATAGAAAGAAAATTTGAATCTACGCTCAGAGGTGAGATCACGATCAAGGCCGCCCGCAATGATTACGGATATACGATCCTTCAAGAGGACGAGGCAGAGCAGATCAGGGAGGATATCGAATCCAGAAGCCATGTGACAAGAGAGCCCGTATATCTGGAGAAGAACGCCTGGGGCAACCCCTATTATCTTAAAAGAAACGGAGTCGATGATCTTGACGGAACTTACATCGAAGTTGACCTCTCCGCGCAGCACGTCTGGTTCTATAAGGACGGGGAAGTTTACACAGAGTGCAACTGTGTTTCCGGAGACGTGACCAAGGACCACGGCACTCAGACCGGCTGTTTTCCCCTTGCCTACAAGGAGAGCCCTTCCGTGCTGACCGGCGGCAACGGCGAGGACGAATATGAGACGAAAGTCAATTACTGGATGCCGTTCTATGAGGGACAGGGCCTTCACGACGCGACCTGGAGATACTCCTTCGGCGGAAACATTTACAGAGGAAACGGATCACACGGCTGTGTGAACATCCCCCTCAGCGCCGCGAGGGATATTTACGAGGCGGTCGACACCGGAACAGCGATCATTATTTTTTACTAAACGGCACATAAACCAGGTTGCGAAAGGATCAATCGTGAAAAGAGACAGAATTGTGATTAAGGTCGGAACATCGACTCTGACAAATGAACTTGGAAACAGCAATCTCCGGACAATGGAAAAACTTGCCATGGTCCTTTCGGATATCCAGAATATGGGGCACGAAGTCATTCTCGTCTCCTCAGGGGCTATTGCGGTGGGCGCCAACAAGATGCACATGAAAGAGAAGCCGACCACAATGCGTATGAAACAGGCGGCGGCCGCTGTCGGACAGTGCGCGAATATGTTCCTTTACGACAAATTCTTCGGCTACTACGATAAAACGGTTGCGCAGATCCTTCTCAATGCCGAGGATATCGCGCAGGAGGAGAAGAAGGAGAACCTCAGCAATACTTTTTCCGCGCTCCTTGAATCGGGCGTGATCCCGATCGTCAACGAGAACGACTCCGTCAGCTACACGGAGATCGAATCGGAGGAGAGACTCTTTAGTGATAACGATGTCCTCTCAGCGGTTGTAGCAGTTCTGTGCCAGGCGGATAAGCTGGTCATTCTCTCCGATATCGACGGATTTTTTGACAAGGATCCCAGGCTTTACAAAGACGCCCAGCTGATCCGTCAGATCGACAGGATCGACGACTCTGTTTACAAGCTGGCGGGCGGAGCCGGTTCACGAAGGGGGACCGGCGGAATGCGCACTAAGCTTCAGGCTGCCGATCTTGCTACAGCGCAGGGGATCGACACAGTGGTGACCAACGGAAAGGATCCGGCGATCCTCTACAAGGTCGTTGAAGGAGAGCCGGCCGGAACGATCTTTAAGGGGCGCAGATAAAGACGCGCGGAGCAGCGGAAACTGTTAAAGTACAGCTCGTTAAATTGATGGCGGTACTTCCCGATTGCGCATAAAAGTAGTAAAATACGAAGAAAGAGCAACTGCTATTTATATTGGAATGAGGAGAATCACATGAAACAAAAGCCAGTAGTTTTAATGATCCTGGATGGCTATGGCCTTAACGACAACCCCGAAGCGAACGCTATCGCCATGGCAAATACTCCGGTCGTCAGCGGGCTTATGGAGAGCGTTCCTTTTGTAAAGGGATATGCCAGCGGTATGGCGGTAGGACTCCCGGACGGGCAGATGGGCAATTCCGAGGTCGGTCACATGAATATGGGCGCCGGCAGGATCGTTTATCAGGAACTTACAAGGATCACCAAGGAGATCCAGGACGGAGTATTCTTTGAGAATCCCGAGATCCTTGAAGCAATCAACAACTGTAAAGTGAAGAATTCCGATCTGCACATTTACGGACTTTTGTCCGACGGCGGCGTTCACAGCCACATTACTCACCTGTACGCCATCCTTGAGATGTGCAAAAAGAACGGACTTGACAGAGTATATGTCGACTGCTTCCTCGACGGAAGAGATACTCCTCCCCAGAGCGGCAGCGATTTTATCGCGCAGCTCGAGGCGAAGGAGAAGGAGATCGGAGTAGGTCAGATCGCGATGATCAGCGGACGCTATTACGCGATGGACAGAGATAACAACTATGACCGCGTGAAGATCGCTTACGACGCTCTGACCAAGGGCGAGGGCCTTAAGGCTGAGAGCGCTCATGAGGCTATCACAGCTTCTTATGAGAGAGGCGAGTACGATGAGTTCGTAAAGCCCACCGTGATCTGCAAGGACGGAAAGCCCCTTACAACGATCAAGGACGGCGACTCCATCATCTTCTACAACTTCCGTCCCGACAGAGCAAGAGAGATCACTCACTGCTTCTGCGACAACGAGTTTGACTATTTTGACAGAGGACCCAGGAAGAAAGTTACTTACGTCTGCTTTAAGGACTATGATCCGGATATCCCGAACAAGGAAGTCGCGTTCAAGAAGGTCGACGTTACCAATACTTTCGGCGAGTGGCTCGCTGCCAAGGGAATGAAGCAGGCAAGGATCGCGGAGACAGAGAAATACGCGCATGTAACATTCTTCTTCAACGGCGGCGTGGAAGTGCCCAACGAGGGAGAGGACAGAATCCTGGTGCGTTCCCCCAAGGACGTTCCCACTTATGACCTCAAGCCTGAGATGAGCGCTTACGGCGTTCTCGACAAACTGGTGGAGGCGATCCATTCCAAGAAGTATGACGTGATCGTCATTAACTTCGCGAACCCCGACATGGTCGGCCACACAGGCGTGCTTCCGGCAGCGATCAAGGCGGTCGAAGTCGTCGATGAGTGCGTTGGAAAGGCTCTCGAGGCAATAAAGGAAGAGGACGGCGTTCTCTTCATCTGTGCGGACCACGGCAACTGCGAGCAGATGATCAACTATGAGACCGGCGCTCCCCACACCGCGCACACAACGAACCCGGTTCCCTTTATCCTGGCGAACTATCACGAGAACGTTAAGCTCAGAGAGGGCGGCGTTCTGGCGGACATCGTTCCCACTCTGATCGATATCATGGGATACGAGCAGCCCAAGGAAATGACCGGAAAATCTCTTCTTATCCGCGAATAACGCTCATTTGAGAAGAAAATTCACCTAAAATTCACAATATATAGGCAGGCAGGAACGAAATTTCCTGCCTGCTTTTCATATGTTGTGGTAAAATAGTGTGATATATGCATGTTTTGCATATGAAAGGGACACTTTGGAGAGTACTATTTGATGAGCGATAACGCAGGAAAAAAGTTAGATCGATATCTGAAGAAAAACGCGGCCCGTGCGCAGAAAGAGAGGAAGTACGGCTCGGCGCGGCTTCGAAGATGGAGAGGACGCGCTGTCTCCTGGCTGTATCTTGCCCCGAGCCTGATCGGCGTGGGGCTGTTCTTTGTGCTCCCCTTCGGAGTGGTCATATACTACTCTATGATCAACAATCCGGTCCAGCACGAGTATGTCGGTTTTAACAACTTTATCCGCACCTGGCAGAACAATGCTTTCTCGCTCGCGGCGCGCAATACGCTGCTGTTCTCGGTGATAGCCGTGCCCCTGGCTGTGATGCTGTCTCTGTGGCTTGCGGTGATCATGGAGAGCCGCATCCCGTTTAAGAGCACGTTCCGGACCTTTTTCCTGAGTCCCATGATGGTGCCCATTGCGTCCGTGATCCTGGTGTGGCAGGTGCTGTTTGACTACAACGGCCTTGTCAACGTGTTTTTGACCCGCGCCGGTATAGACAGGATCGACTGGCTCAAATCGGATCTGGCGCCGCTCGTTATCATACTGCTGTTTCTGTGGAAGAACCTGGGTTACAATATGATCCTGTTCATGTCGGGACTTTCGAGCATACCCAAAGATCAGATCGAGGTTGCGAGGCTGGAGAGCGCAACGGAAGGCCAGATCTTCTGGAAGATAAAGATAAGATACCTCTCTTCGACGATCATGTTCGTCATAATCATGTCATTGATCAATTCCTTTAAGGTGTTCAGGGAGGTTTATCTCCTTACGGGGGATTATCCCTACAATTCTCTGTACATGATGCAGCATTTTATGAATAACACATTTGCGTCTCTCGATTATCAGAAACTGTCCGCCGCCGCGATCATCATGGCTGTATTTATGATGGTTGTGATCGGGATCCTGCTTCTTGCGGAGGACCGTTTCGGAAAGGATCTTGAGCAGTAGGAACATGGGATTATTTAAGAAGAAAAAGAATGAAATCTCAAAAAAAGCGGAGTACACGGAGTACGACGCGATCAGCGACCGCAGAAAATCGGAGAGCAGACAGACTTTCAGAAGGACGATCGCCGCGATCTTTTTCGCGTTTCTGTTTCTGACGCCTACGGTACTTACATTCACGAACAGTTTCATGACCGCGTCGGAGATCAGCGCCAACTACGGCTCGATCTTCGCCCAGAATACTTCGGGAGGCAAAGTTTTCGTGTCGGAGGTGGTGAACCTCAAGTTCATCCCGGACATGGTGACATTCAGCCAGTACGCCACAGTGCTTTTCAAGAGCCCGGAGTACCTGATGAAATTCTGGAACTCTGTGATCTATGTCGTGCCGATCGTGGTCTTCCAGCTCTTTGTGGCTTCTCTCGCGTCTTTCGGATTCGCAAGGTATCGCGGGAAAGTGAAACAGCTGATCTTTTTCCTGTATATTGTACTGATGCTGATGCCCTATCAGGTCACACTTGTGCCCAACTACATGGTGAGCTCGGAACTGGGGATCGTCGGGACCAGATGGGCGATCTGGCTGCCGGGTATATTTTCTCCCTTTGCCGTGTATATGCTCACCAAATATATGAGAAGGATACCGTATTCCCTCTATGAAGCTGCGTCTATTGACGGAGCGGGGGAGTGGCAGATCTTCACGCAGATCTGTATGCCGATCTGCAGGGGAGGCCTCGCTTCGATCGCGATCCTGATCTTTATCGATTACTGGAACATGGTGGAACAGCCGCTGATCCTTCTGGACAACGAGGAGATGTATCCGCTCTCCGTGTTTTTGTCCAGGATCAACGCGGGCGAGATCTCGCTGGCTTTCGCCGTAGCTGTCATATATATGGTCCTGCCGATGCTTTTTTTCCTGTACGGCGAGGAGTATCTGGTGGAAGGCATTCTGTACCAGGGCGGTATCAAGGAATGATGCCAATGCCCGTCACTTAAAGAGGTAGACAGGTTATGTACGAAATCGAAGATAAGAAAAACAGAGAACAGTATCAGATGGAGCGCTCGGCCGCCAGAAAGGACTGGATCAAGAATCTGGCGATCGTCTTTTTGTCGATCATGCTCATTCTGACCTTCTTCTCAAACACGATCATGAACTACTCGCTTCCGCAGGTGGCGACCCGGTACGTGCAGGAGGGAAGCATCACGCCCAAAGTGAGAGGTTCGGGAACCGCTGAGGTCGACGACCCCTACAGCGTCAAAGCGCCTAACGCGAGAGTGATCTCCGCTGTCAATGTAAGGCCGGGCGACGAGGTCAAGAAAGACGATGTGATCTTCGAGCTGCAGGATTCGGAATCTGATGAGCTCAAGGAGGCCAGAAAGGAATACGAAGAGGCCAAGGCCAATTTCCAGAAATCCCTGTTCAGCGGCGACCTGACCAACGACGCGGTGGAAAGGATCAGGAACGGCGAGTATCTTACGGACGACGAGATGCAGGAGATACTCGACGAAGTAAACTCCGATTACGAAGACGCTCTATATGAAGATACGGAAGCGGGTCTGGAAGTGGAGAGACTCAACGGGACCACTAATAGCACTTCTACTGTGGGAGACGATGAGGAAGCTGTCAAACAGGCCGAGAGAAACGCCAAGAAGCTCGCTGAAGCGCAGGCCTATAAGGCGGAGACAGAAGCGGAACTGACAAGAGCGACCAACGCCAGGGATACAACAGTAAAGAGTATCCAGGCGGAGCTGGAGCTCAAGTCGATCCAGAAGACTATGGAAGACGCTCAGGCCAAGGTGGAGAGCCTTGAGAAAGCGGAGAAGAGCGCCACTGTGAAGTCGCCTATCGACGGCAAGGTCGTCTCCGTTTCCTACAACGCGGGCGACACTACTTCCTCAGACACTGTGGGCGCGGTGATCCAGCCTGTGGGGAAAGGTATGACTGTCAGTTTCACCTGCACCAAGGAACAGGCCCAGATGCTCAAGACCGGTATGGAAGCCAAACCCCAGAACGAGTGGGCGTATTCGGACTTTAAGGCAACCCTCGTGAGTATTACCGCGGACGCCTCGGACAGTTCCGGCGGCAAAATATTGAAGTTTGAGATCCAGAGCCCCGACGTGGAGGCCGGAGATACTGTACAGCTCAGCGTGGGAGAGAATACAAAGACCTATGACCTGACTGTTCCCAACAACGCTGTCAGGGAGGATAACAACGGTAAGTTCATTCTGATAGTCAGCAGCAAGGAGAGCCCTCTGGGAAACAGATACATTGCCACCAGAGTGGATGTTCAGGTTCTTGACAGTGACGATCTGCTGTCGGCCATCTCAGGACCCCTGAGCGGCTATGAATATGTGATCACGACTACCACCAAGCCGGTGGCTGCCGGCATGCAGGTGAGGCTTGCGGAGGATTTGCAGCAGTGACCGGAAAGAGGAAAAGGCGCGGGATAACTCCCTGGAAAAAGACCGCACTGAAAGTCTGTGTCCTGTGGCTCATTGCGGCAGCGGGGATCCACGGATACCGGGAACTGAAGGCACTGGGATTTGAGGACCAGAGGGAGGCCTCCAGGTGGGGAGCCCCGGACAGCTGTGCGCAGATCAGCGCTTTTCTTCCGAGGGAAGAAGCGCTGATGGAAGAGAATATCAAGGATCTGGAGTACAAGATCAACACGACTCTTGCCCAGGACTCGATCAAAAAGACTTCGGAGGGCAAGGACTCGAAACTGTGGCAGGACTGCTACAGCGGGATCGGGGAACTGAAGCTTGCGGCGGGGAGTAAGACGGTGACTGTTGAAGCGGTAGGAACCGGAGGAGCTTTCTTCACTTTCCATCCGCTCAAGCTTTCAGCGGGCTCCTACTACCTGTCCGACTCAGTGATGAAAGATGAGATACTCCTCGATGAGGAGACTGCGTGGAAACTCTTCGGTTCTTTTGACGTGGAAGGAAGAACCGTAAGAGTTGACGATATGCACCTGCGTATTGCGGGCGTTTACAAAAAAGGGGAGGGCACCCTCTATGATGAGGGAGGGCTGTCCGACTATGTGGTTTTTGTCCAATATAAGACTCTTCTTCAGTACGGCGGATCCGGGAACGGATACGACGGCGGCTCGCAGCAGATTCCTAATACAGCTTCCCGCCCTGCCGGATACGCGGCTGTAGCGCGGGCGGCGGACACGTCTGAGGAGGAACCGAAAGAGGCCGGCGAATCCGCGGGGGACTCACAGGAGGCGGACGATACTGCGGGAGATACGAATAAGACCGACAATTCCGCAGGCAGTACAGAAGCAGGATCAGGCGGCCGATCCTCGGGATCAGGAGACGCGAATAGTACTGTCCCCGACGACACGCAGAACATGGAAAATGTCGGAACCGGCAACACTCACTACAAAGATACGGGTATGATCACAACCTATGAGATCGTGATGCCTGATCCCGTGGAGGGCTATGCGGCGGCAGCCGTGAAAAAGGCGTTCGGAGATGACTCCGGGGTGATCGTAGTGGACAATACCAACCGCTACAGGATCCCCAATCTCTATAAGGACCTTCGGAATTTTGCATTACTTGGAATGCGCACCAGGGCGGTACGTTACCCTTACTGGGAAAATGTGGCTCTGGGGTGGGAAACGATCTTCGCGGCGCTCTTTCTTCTTGAATGTATACTGATCGCTTTGACGATCCTTCTGATCCTGTGGATGATAATCCACTGGTACAGGAACAGAAGCTGGACGTTGGCGGGAAGTGTCCGGAACCTGCAGGACAGTGTCTATGAGAGACAGTCCATGAAGAAATATCCGGAATATTACATGGAAAGAGAGCAGGGCTCAGAAGAAGAGACTCCTCAAAGAGAGAAGGCCCGGGCTTCTGAGCGGAAGGACGATAAGCCCTTAGAGAGCGAACCGGAAAAAGGAATGCTTGAAGATAAAGGACTTGCTCCTTTTGAAACGATCAGGGATAACAGAAAGGCGGTGCAGTATGAAACGAAACACCAGGATGATCAGCGTGATGATGGCAATAGTGCTCACTCTGACCATGACGGCATGCGGCAAGGGAGGCAGTGACAAAAAAGAAACTGACGGCGGCAATGGAACTGTCTCGTCCGGTGATTATGTCTACAGCGCCCAGCCGGTTGCGCTTCAGGACAGCGATGGATTTCTCGCCGATTTCAATATGGAAAGCCTGACATACAAAGACGGCAGGCTTTACTCCTCCGGCTATTCCTACAGCTTTTCTGATTCCGGGACACACGCGATCGCGAATTTTGCTCCTGACGGATCTGATCTGCAGTACAGTCTGCTGATCGGAGGCGGCATGCAGGATGTGCTGGCTATGAGTATCGGCTCTGACGGCAATTACTATATCGCAAGGGTTTCTTATAGCGGTGACTCTGTAGGATTTACCCCCTCGGGTGGAGGACAGAGCGGACCCGGAAGTGAAGAAGGCCCCGGCGGAGCAGACCAGGAGGGTCCCGGCGGACCGGCGGAAGCAGGCGCCGAAGTAGTGGAAGAAGGCCCCGGAGGACCGGCGGAAGCAGGCGCCGAAGTAGTGGAAGAGGGGCCTGTGGAGGCGTCCGAAGAAGGGCAGGCGCAGTCCCCCGCCGCAGAAGGAAAAGGCCAGGTTGCGGAGTTTTATACTGAAGGCGGAGATTCTCCCGCCAACGATCCTGCGCTTCAGGAAGATCCTTCGAACGGGATCACGTCCCCCGCAGACGAGGCAAAAGGCGACGGGAATCCGACAGACGCTGAAGAGGAACTGATCATTTCAGAGGCATCAGAGGTCGATCCGGCTTCCTCAGCGCAGACTGTAGAGAGCGTCTATGTCCTCTCCTGCATCGCGCCCGACGGCACTGAAGTCTGGACAGCTCCAGCCAAAGTTCCGGAAAACGCGGAAATGGACTATTTTGTCAACAGCGTCGCTTACAGTGGTGAAGGCCTTATAGTGAGCACTTCCATGGGCCTTGACCTTTACAATGCGCAGGACGGATCTTTCCTGAGGACAGTCAGCACCGACGACCAGTTAAAGAGCGTCACGCCGTATGTGCTGGAGGACGGCACGGTCGTGACAGTCACATACGGAGGTACCGGAGAGCAGATCACGGTGATCAACATGGAGACCGGAACTGTTGGAGAGAGCTATCCGGTTCCCTCTGAAGCAGGAATGTCATTTGTCTTCCCCGGAAAGACATGGCAGCTGTATATGGCAGGCGCCAACGCAATTTACGGAATGAACCTTGACGGTTCCGGCATCACAAAGATCGTCGATTACGTGGATTCGGATATGGACGTCACGGCAGTCACCGGTCTTGCGGAGCTGGAGGACGGAAACCTTGCGGTGATCGCAGTCGATATGGACGGCAGCAGCGTGGTGGAGATCCTCTCCAAAGTAGATCCGGAAGTTGTAGCCGGCAGAAAGACGATCACTCTGGGAAGTTATTATCTTGACTATGAGGTAAGAAAACAGGTTTTCGCCTTCAATAAATCCAATCAGGATGTAAGGATCAGTATTGTGGATTACTCCCAGTACGACGGCGAGGCCGGAAACGAGGGACTGTCAAGGCTCAATACTGATATCGCTTCCGGCAGCGCGCCCGACGTGCTGGTGCTCTCCGCGGTAATGCCTGTCAGCAGTTATATCAGCAAGGGCGTTTTCGAGGACCTGACTCCTTATATGGAAAGTGATGAGGAGATTTCCGGCAAAGAATACCTGACTAACGTGTTTGATACGTTTAAGAGCGACGGAAAGACATATGCGGTCATTCCTGCATTTTATGTAAATACTATCGTTGGAAAGACCGAAGATATCGGGGACGGTTCCGGCTTCACACTCGATTTTGCCGATCAGCTTGCAGCCACCAAAGGCATAGCGCAAGGCAGAATGTTTGGTCTTGCCGGCAGAGAAGACATTTTCTACCAGGCTTTGGAACTGTGCGGCGACCAGTTTATTGACTGGGACAAATCCCAGTGTAAGTTTGACTCGCCCGAGTTCATTCGCCTGCTTGAGTTTATCGGCCAGTTCCCTGCCAAAATAGATGATGCCGCCATGCAGGAGGATACCACTGCGTTCTACAGAAACGGAAAGGCTCTGTTTGCAAGAGAGTCAGTCGGAACCTTCGATGAGTACGTAAATCTCCGGTACGGTTATTTCGGCACAGAGATCACTATGGCGGGTTTCCCGTCCCAGACACCCGGCACAGCGGCGATCTCCCCGCAGCTTGAGATCGCGGTCAATGCGGCGTCTGACGAGAAGGACGCCTGCTGGAGTTTCGTGCGCCGTTTCCTTCTTGATGAATATCAGAATTCCATCGAGATGTACTGGCCGGTCAGCATCAGCTCGCTGGATCGGCTCGCCAACAAGGCGATGGAGCCCATCTACTATACTGACGAGAACGGACAGAAGGTGGAGGACCACATCATCATGAACATCGGCGGCGAGAATGTAGAACTGCCGAGGATCACCGACAGCGAAGTCGACCAGATCTATGCTTTCCTCAGAGGACTCAGAAGCAAAGCATATTTTGACAGAAGTGTCGAGAACATCATAGTCGAGGAGGCGGCAGCCTTCTTCGAGGGACAAAAGAGCGCGAAGGATGTCGCGGGTGTCATCCAGAGCAGAGTCCAGATCTATATCAACGAGAACAGCTGAGCCCGTCGGGCGGCCTAAGAAAGGACAGCATTACATATATGGCATCAAATCACTACGACAATATCCGGGAGAGGACCAGAAATTTCTGCATTGTGGCCCACATCGACCACGGCAAATCTACACTGGCGGACCGAATGATCGAGCGGACAGGTCTTCTGACGAGCCGCGAAATGCAGGACCAGGTCCTGGACAATATGGAACTGGAGCGCGAGCGCGGCATCACGATCAAGAGCCAGGCAGTGCGTCTTGTCTATAAGGCAAAAGATGGTGTGGAGTATATTTTCAACCTGATCGATACACCCGGCCATGTGGACTTCAACTACGAGGTCAGCCGCTCGCTGGCGGCCTGCGACGGCGCGATCCTGGTGGTGGACGCGACCCAGGGCATACAGGCGCAGACACTGGCCAATGTCTATCTGGCGCTGGAACACGACCTGGACGTATTTCCCGTTATCAACAAGATCGACCTCCCAAGCGCGATGCCCGAAGAGGTGCGGCATGAGATCGAGGATGTCATTGGCATCGAGGCGGAGGACGCCCCTTTGATCTCGGCAAAACAGGGCATCGGCATCGAGGATGTGCTGGAAGCGGTGGTGGAAAAGATCCCCGCTCCCGAAGGGGATGCGGAGGAGCCGCTCAAGGCGCTGATCTTCGACTCCCTCTATGACTCCTACCGCGGCGTCATTGTGTTCTGCAGGATCCGCGACGGCGTGATCAAAAAGGGCATGCAGGTGAGAATGATGGCGACCGGCGCGGTTGTGGAAGTCGTGGAAGTGGGATATTTCGGCCCCGGACAGTTCATCCCCTGCGATGAACTGGCTGCAGGACAGGTAGGCTATTTCACTGCCTCCATCAAGAATATCAAGGACGCCCGGGTCGGCGACACTGTCACAGAACACACGCGCCCCTGCGCGGAGCCTCTTCCCGGCTACAAAAAAGCGCAGCCCATGGTCTTCTGCGGTCTCTATCCGGCGGACAGCGCCAAGTACCCGGATCTTCGGGACGCGCTGGAGAAACTTCAGCTCAATGACGCTTCGCTCTTTTTTGAACCGGAGACATCGCTGGCTCTCGGTTTCGGATTCCGCTGCGGTTTCCTGGGACTTCTTCACATGGAAGTCATTTTGGAGCGCCTGGAGAGAGAGTATGATCTGGACCTGATCTCCACTGCGCCCGGCGTTGTCTACAAAGTATTTAAGACGGACGGGACGATGATCGAGCTGACCAATCCCTCGAATCTTCCCGATCCCGCCAAAATAGAGCACATGGAAGAACCTATCGTAAGCGCCGAGATCATGGTGACCACGGAGTTCATCGGGCCCATCATGCAGCTTTGCCAGGAGAGGCGCGGCCGCTACCTGGACACCGAATACATTGAGGCGACCCGCGCGGTCCTTAAATATGAGCTCCCCTTGAACGAGATCATTTATGATTTCTTCGACGCGCTCAAATCAAGATCGAGAGGTTACGCGTCCTTTGACTATGACCTCAAGGGATATGAGACCAGCGAACTGGTCAAGATGGATATCCTTGTGAACAAGGAACCTGTGGACGCCCTTTCCTTCATCGTGCACGCCGCAGGCGCTTACGACCGCGGGCGCAAGATGTGCGAAAAACTCAAAGAAGAGATTCCAAGACAGCTTTTCGATGTGCCGATCCAGGCCGCGGTCGGCGGACGCATTATCGCCCGCGAGACTGTCAGACAGCTGCGCAAGGACGTCCTTGCCAAGTGCTACGGCGGCGATATTTCCCGAAAGAAGAAACTTTTGGAAAAACAGAAGGAAGGCAAGAAGAGAATGCAGATCGTCGGAAACGTAGAGATCCCGAAGGAAGCGTTCATGAATGTATTGAAACTGGATGCCGGAAACTGACAGGAATGGTGCGGTATGAGCGAATATAACCGCGGCGGACCGGTCTCTCTGTACCTGCACTTTCCCTTTTGCGAGAGAAAGTGCAGGTACTGTGATTTTTTGTCGGGACCGGCCGGCGAAGAGACAAGAGAAGAATATGTCGATCTGCTGTGCCGCGAGATTGAACTGCGGGCCGGCGAGATCACCGCGCCGTCAGAGAGCGCCGCGGCGGTGGACTCGATCTTCATCGGGGGAGGAACCCCCTCTCTGATGACGCCTGTTCAGGCTGCGCGAGTGATGGATACGATACGCAGCCGGTATCAAGTCCTTTCGGACGCGGAGATCAGTATGGAAGCAAACCCCGGTACTGTGAACCCTGAGAAACTTCGCGGATTCAAAGCCGCCGGCATAAGCAGGATTTCCATAGGCGTCCAGTCTTTTGACGACTCCGAACTGCGCCTGCTGGGCCGGATCCACACTGCCGCAGAGGCGCGGGAGACCTTTCATGCCGCGCGGGAAGCGGGATTTGACAACATCAATCTGGATCTGATGTCAGCGCTGCCCGGTCAAAATATCGAAACCTGGTCCAATACACTCAAGGAGGCGGTGTCGCTCGGACCCGAGCACATCTCGGCATACAGCCTGATCATCGAGGAGGGAACGCCTCTTGCCTCTTTACTGGATGCAGGAGAACTTCCGGATCTTCCTTCAGAGGAAGAGGATCGCAGAATGTATCACTTCACTAAGCAGTTCCTGGCTTCTGAGGGGTACCGGCGCTACGAGATCTCGAACTATGCCAAAGCGGGATATGAGTGCAGACATAACTGCGGCTACTGGACCGGCCACGAATACCTTGGCCTGGGACTTGGAGCGTCTTCCTGTCTCGGAAGTGAGCGCTTCAGAAATCCGGACAAAATGAATGATTACCGAAAGGCTGTAAACGATACGAACGAGTATGATCCTGTGAATGCCATGCGCCGTGAAAGGCAAACGCTTACGCGGGAGGATCGCATGGAGGAGTTCATGTTTCTCGGGCTGCGAATGACGGAGGGCGTCTCAGAAAAGGAATTTGAAAAGCGCTTCGGAGTGAAAATGGAAGATATTTACGGCGGCGTGCTGCACAGGCATTTGGAGCAGAATGTGATCCGCCGGACACCTGATCACAGGATTGCGTTGACAGAATATGGACTGGATGTAGCCAGCTATGTTATGGCGGACTATCTTCTGTAAAAAAGTCGGGGAGGCCCCGGCTTTTTTGTCGGCATAGAGCCTTTTTCTCTCCCTTTACTGGCGGAAATCCCGCCAGTAAAGGGTCTGGCAAACACGTACCTATAGTCTCAGACCCTGCAGGTACCCTTTCTCACAACCCTTTATTGGCGGATTTTCCGCCAATAAAGGGTTGTGAGAAAGGGTATATCAGAATTTTTTTCCGGGAAAGCAGACTGAAAAATTCGATATTTTGATAAAATACAGCGGATTGATCAAAAAACAAACAAATATTTTTTTTTACTATTGAACTGTCGCAGGCCCGGTCTCTATAATTGTCCTATCTTACAAGTCCCGCTTGTTCTTAAGGGATTTGGATCAAACACATCTGAGCTTTCTTTCCGGTTCCGGGAAAAATCCTCAAGAAGTAAAACTTAACAGCAACAGTAGTAAGGCATTATTGTATGTAGGAGGTGGCATGTACAGCAGTATCATTACAGGCGCAGTCCACGGGATCGACAGCTATCTGATGAGGGTTGAGACCGATATTTCAAACGGACTGCCATCGTTTAACATGGTAGGTTTTATGAGCGGCGAGATGAGGGAGGCCGGCGAGCGTGTGCGCGTCGCGCTCAAGAATCTGGGGATTCATATGCCTCCACAGAGGATCACAGTCAATCTGTCACCGGCAGGCATTCCAAAGAGAGGAATGGTGGTCGACCTGCCTGTGAGCGTCGGGCTGCTGGTCTGTCTTGGGCTTATTCCGAACGGAGCAGTCGACAACGTGCTTGTGGCGGGAGAGCTTGGGCTCAACGGCGAGATCAGGCCGGTGAACGGAATTCTTTCTATTGTAATGGAAGCTAAGGAAAACGGAATCAGTACCTGCATCGTTCCGAATGGAAATCTCAAGGAAGGCGCGCTGGTCCATGGAATTCGCGTTGTGGGAGTCCGCACTCTTGCCGAACTGGTCAATTACCTTAAGAAAACTCTTGAGGAGAGGGACCGGTTTCTTCCGCCCGCCGAAGTTGATGCGGAACAGCTGCTGGGGCAGACTTCAGATAAGGGATATCCTGATCTCTCCCAGGTACATGGTCAGATTCAGGCCAAAAAAGTGCTGGAGATCGCGGCAGCGGGGTTTCACAATGTTTTGATGAGCGGGCCGCCGGGTGCAGGAAAGAGTATGCTCGCGAGGTGTCTGCCGGGCATCATGCCGCCGCTCTCTAAGGAAGAGGCGCTGGAGATCACTAAAATATACAGTGTGGCCGGCCTTCTGCCGGAAGACACAGCACTGATTACGGAACGGCCGTTTCTGTCGCCCCATCACTCGGTGACAAGAGCAGTTCTGATCGGAGGAGGAAATATTCCTGCCCCCGGACTTATCACACTGGCACATCTCGGAGTCCTGTTTCTGGACGAGATCTCTGAATACAAAGCAAACGAACTCAATTCTCTGCGGGAGCCCCTGGAGAATCAGGAAATCATAATCAGAAGGCTTACCGGAGCCTACCGTTACCCGGCGAGGCCGCTTCTTGTGGCAGCGGCAAATCCCTGTCCCTGCGGGTATTATCCGGATATGAACCGCTGTACCTGCACTCCTAAGGAAGTGCTGAAGTACCAGAAGAGGATCAGCGGCCCTTTTATTGACCGGATCGATTTCAGGGTACATGTCGGGAGAGTCGGCTCAAATGAACTGCAGGGAAGCGGTCATTCTGAGAGTAGTGAAACGGTCCGGATCCGGGTCATGGAGGCGATCGAGAGACAGAAACGCCGCTTCAGAGGTACTCCTTTCCACTACAATTCGGATATGACGCCGGATGCGGTGGAACATTTCTGCCCGCTGAATTCACTGCTTACCGAAAAAATGCGGATCGT
>Ga0256405_10005257_pt1 | contig 22756 bp, 14 predicted proteins | sample RumenRJG_02DNA_FD_189096 | JGI IMG/M metagenome (GOLD analysis project Ga0256405, IMG submission 189096) | Bovine rumen microbial communities from Lethbridge, Alberta, Canada - RJG_02 | ecosystem: Host-associated > Mammals > Digestive system > Stomach > Rumen | place: Canada: Alberta... | reverse complement strand
GGCCCAGGCCAAAGTCCCAATCCTGATTGATTTTCATGCTGCGCATGGCTGTGTCCTCCTTACTTCTCTGTCCAGAAGGTATATTTGCCGGGATCGATCCGGGTTTCTTTCCCGTTCAGGCAAACCTTTGTCCGCACCGGTGTTTCCAGTTCATAACGGATCCCGTCCTCCTGACATACCCACAGGGCGCTGACCGTGCCGTGGCGGGTGTCCAGTTTCGCCTGCAGCCAGCCAAGACGGGCGTCGGGATGGGGTACATAAATCAATTCCTCAAAGCCAGGCTTGTCCTCGGTGTGCTGTATGCCCGCCGCCTGCTCGAACACCCAGTCCGCCACCGCGCCGTAGGAATAATGGTTGAAGGAATTCATATCCTTGCTCCAGAAAGAGCCGTCGGGCTTGATGCCGTCCCAGTGCTCCCAGATGGTGGTGGCCCCTTTGGTAACGGGATACAGCCAGCCGGGATATTCCCGGCGCAGCACCAGCGACCAGGCCAGATCCGCATGGCCATAGTTGCTCAGCACATGCAGGATATAAGGGGTGCCCACAAAGCCGGTACGCAGCTGCACGCCGTCGGCTTTGACCATCTCGGCCAGGGCGTCGGCGGTCTTTTGCGCATCCTCCGCCAGCCCGAAGTGCACGGCCAGCACGTGCTCGGTCTGGGTCTTGTATTCGGGGAAGGTCTTGCGGAAGGCGGCAACGATATTCTGATGCAGCTTTTCATAGGCGGAGACATCCTTGCCCAGCAGTTTTCCGGCTTTGACCACCAATGCCGTGGAATGGGCATAGAACGCGCTGGCGATGAAATCCTCCCGGGAAGAACCCTTATAGCTGCCGTCAGGCGCGTCCAGGCCCAGCCAGTCGCCGAAATGGAAATGCTCGATCCACAGGTTAGGGGTTTGGGTAACGGAGCCAATGAAGTCCACCCATTTCCGCATGCTCTCGAACTGATCTTCCAGCACAGTCCGGTCCCCGTAGGTCTGGTACACCTGCCAGGGGCAGATGGCGGCGGCGTCGCCCCAGGCAGCGCTGCCGGGGGCTTCCGGCATCAGGTCGGGGATCACCTGGCCCACCTCGCCGCTTTCCCGCTGGTCGGCGGCCAGGTCGTGGAGCCATTTTTTGAAGAATTTTTCCGTGTCGAACAGATAGCTGGCGGTCTTGATGAACACCTGGGCATCTCCTGTCCAGCCCAGGCGCTCGTCCCGCTGGGGGCAGTCGGTGGGCACGTCCAGGAAGTTGCCCCGCTGACCCCACACGATGTTGGAAAACAGCTGGTTCAACTCGGCGTTTCCGCTCTTCAGCCAGCCGGTGCGCTTCATATCGGAATGCACGGCAATGGCGGTGAAGTTTTCAGGCTTGGCTTCACCCGGCCAGGACAGCAGCCGAATGTACCGGAAGCCGAAGAAGGTCAGCTCCGGATGCCAGGACTGCTGCCCCTCCCGGCAGATATACTTTGCCTGGGCTTTGGCGCTGCGGTAGTTTTCGTTGTACCAGTTGCCGTCCTTATCCTGCACCTCGGCGTGATCAAACAGCACTTCATCGCCCGCGTGAGCGTCCAGCGTGATTTCCGCATAGCCCGTGACCTCCTGGCCGAAGTCCACCACGGTGTCCCCCTGGGGCGTTTTGAAAACGCGTTTCGCAGCGATGCGTTCGGTTTCCCGGATTTCTTCACCCTCCTGGGGGATCAGGATGTCCTTGCTCCATTTGAGCGGCTTCACCGGCTGCCAATCCGCCGGCACGATCCGGGCGTCGCAGGTTTCGCCGTCATAGATTTCGCTGAACAGGATGCGGCCTTTCGCCCACTGCCAGTTCTCATCCGTAAGGATGATTTCTTCCGTGCCGTCGGCATACCCAATATACAGGGAAGCGATCAGCCCGCAGGGCTGGGCCATCCGCCGCCGCTTGTCCTCGCTGTTCAGCCAGCCCGGCATGGGTGAGCGGAACCAGCCCCGGCCTACGGTGATGCACAGCTCGTTTTCTTTTTGCAGCAGCGCCGTCACATCATACGTCTGCACCTGCAGGCGGTGATCATAGCTGGTCCAGCCGGGAGCCAGCACGAAATCACTGATTCGCTGGCCATTGATTTCCGCATGGTAAATCCCCAAGGCGGTGATTTGCAATTCGGCTTTTTCAATTTCTTTTTCAGGAGCGAACAGTTTCCTAAACACAGGACAAATGTCGCCTGTATTCTGGGATACCGTGATCCAGGCGCTGGTTTTGATGTTCATAGGGGCAGCCTCCTTATTTGATTTCACCCAGGGCATAGAAAGCGCGGGTTCTGCCAGCCAGCCAGGCGTTTTCCGTTACACGGAAGGAACCCTTAAGGCGGATATCCTCGGAGGAAGAACCGATCTGCACCTCAAATTCGCCCTTCTCGATCTTCCAACGCATGTCTTCGTCCAGAAAAGCCATCTGGCTGGGCTGCAGGGCAAAGGTTACTTCTTTCCCTTCGCCGGGCTGCAATTCCACCCGGGCAAAGCCCTGCAATTCTTTATTCGGCCGGGTCATGGAGGCGTGGATATCTTTTACGTAGAGCTGCACGATTTCTGTTCCGTCGCATTTCCCGGTGTTCTTTACCTTCAAAGAGATATTCACCGCTTCAAAGGGCTTGGTTTCTTTTTTGTCCAGGGTCAAATCGCTGAATTCAAATTCGGTATAGCTCAGTCCGTGGCCGAAGCAGTAGCGGGGACGGTGGGAGCAATCCACGTAATCCGTAAAGCCGATGCTGGGAGCCTGTGTCCACATGGAACCGTTGGGATGGTTGTAGTAAACGGGGATCTGCCCCGCGCAGCGGGCGGTGGACAGGGGCATTTTGCCGGAGGGATTCAGGCGGCCCAGCAGGGCGTCGGTGACGGCTTCCGCTGTATAAACGGCGGGGTTCCAGCATTCCAGGATCGCGTCCAGACACGCATCCGCCGCGTCGCTGGAGATGGGCCGACCGTCAAAGTGAATGCCGATCAGGGGCTTGCCCAGCTTTTTCGCTTCCCGGATAAAGGCGTCCTGGCAGGCGGGCAGGTTGATGTTGGTGCCGTCCACACCCTCGCCCATGGTGGCGATGGAGCCGGAACCGTTTTTGCCGCCCAGGGTCAAGAGGATCACATCAGCCTGTTTGGCAATCTCCATTGCATCCGGGAACAGGCTTTCATCCGCGCCTGCCTTGTGATAGCCAGGAGCGTACAGGATGCGGGTATCCGGCAATTTCTCTGTCAAAACCTGGAGAAGGTTTTTGCAGTGGGGCTTTAATTTGGTCAGCACGCCGGTAAATTCTTCGTTTTCGTCGTCCTCCACGCTGGTGCCGGGCACAAAACGCACTTCATTTTTGACGCCATTACCATTGACGCCAGCCATAGAATTGCGGGCGGCGTGCTTGGCCTCCACCATGGACAAATGAGTGTAGCCGCCGAAATAATACCGGGCGTTAACCGCGGCGGGGCCGATAACGGCAATAGTCTTTTCCCTGCCAGTCAGGGGCAGCGCGCCGTCGTTTTTCAGCAGCACCAGCGCTTCCCGAGCGGACAGGGCGGCCAGCTGTTCATCCTCCGCGTGATGCACAGTTTTGTCCAATTCCTCGCCCTCCAGGGCAAAGGGATGCTCAAACAGGCCCATGCGGAATTTGGCTTCCAGCACCCGGGTCACCACGTTGTCCAGCAGGGCCATATCCGCTTCGCCGTCGGCAAACTTCTGCTTTAGCTCATCGGCATAAGCCTTGGGCATAGGCAGCTCCACGTCCAGGCCCGCGGCCAGGCAGCGCAGGCCCGCGTCGCCCATGGTTTCGCCGATGCCCTGATATTCATGGGCATTACTGGCCCCGCCGTAGTCGGACACGGTGACGCCTTCAAAGCCCATTTCGCCCCGCAGGATGCCGTTCAGGTAATGCTTGGAGGCATGGATGGGCAATCCGTTCACGGAACCATAGCAGGGCATGACGCCCTTGAGGCCCGCTTCGGTGATGGCCGCCTGGAAGGGCTTGCCGTAGATTTCCAGCAGCAGCCTGTCCCCGGCGTCCACATGCGCGCCATGGATGGCCCCGGCGGAATTATGGAAGCCGAAGAAATGCTTGGCGGAAGCGTCCGGAGTGCGGCCTGCGGTTTCGGTCTCCTGGATGCCGTGGGTGTAGGCCGAGCCCATAGCGGCGGCCAGGGTGGGGTCCTCCCCGTAGGGCTCGCACTGACGGCCCATGCGGGAATCCCGGGAAATATCCAATACAGGCGCTAAAACCTGGGTGATGCCGACCGCCGCTTCCTGGCGGGACACGGTTTCGCCGATCTCCCTCTCCAGCTCTGGGTCAAAGGAGGAGCCCCGGGCGACGCCGGAAGGAAAGGTGGTGGTATCCTGCATCAGCGGCCCGCACAGGCCTTCCATGTGAAACACGGCAGGAATGTGATGGCGGCTGTTTTCCATCACGATGGTCTGCAATTGCCGCTGCCAGGCTGCCACTTCCTCCAGGCTGTCGCAGGAGCGGAACTCCAGGGAGCTTATCTGGCCGATGCCGTTTTTGAAGAAGGCCGCCATGCGGTCCTCCGCCCCTTTGATGGCGAACACGCCCACCAACTGGGCCATCTTTTCGTCCAGGTTCATTTCCTGCAAAAGCAATTCCGCCCGCTTCCGGGGGGCCAGGGATGCGTTCATGTATTCCTTCATGGTCGATTCTCCTTTGATTATTGAATCCGGGTAATGAGCAGGGCCAGGTTGTCCCGCCCGGGCAGGGTCAGCTTGGTTTCGCCACTGATGTTTTGGGCGATCACTTCCCGGGTCATGTTCCACACGTCGATCAGTTCGGCTTTGTAAAGCTTGTCCGCTGGCAGCCTCACGGTCTGCTCACCGTAGCATTGCAGATCGAAATAGGTCAGGTACGCTTCCTCGCCGCACCGGGCCTCCCAGGCGTGCTCCCCGCCCAGGTGTGCCGTGCGGTCCTGTACGCTCATCCGGTGAATACTGGCCGAAAACAGTTTGCAAAAGCCTCGCATTTCCGCAGGCACGGAGGTCAAGGCCTGATCCAGCTCTTCCCCCTCCTTGAGCACAACCGACCAGATGTTATCCTCCCTGGGTGTCAGCGGCCCCGGCAGGCTTTCCATGATCTGCCGAAGGAAAGCGATGCGCTCCGGGCTTTCGCCTTTAAGCTTTCCGCCCCTGGCCCACCAGAGGATCTCGTCATCCGAAAGAAACGTCTCTCCGTGGGTGCAGTACGCGCCGGAAGCATAGCAGCGCCAGAAGCGGCGCACCATTTCCTGCCCGGATATGCTGCCCCAGAAGTGCGGAAGATTGCCCTCATAGCAGCATTCGTCAATCACCACGGGCTTTTTGTATTCGCGTATCCACCGGGGAATTTCGGATAATCCCTTGGTTTGCAGGCTGGCGTGGGTGATGTTTTTCCGGGTATGGTCCCAGAAGCACATGCAGTTGTGGTTAGACAGCAGATGATGGAAGGGGTCGTTGGCGGCGACAAATTCCTCAATTTCTTCCCAATCGGCCAGGCTCTTGTGGGTCATGTTCAAATCGTATTCGTTGGCCAGACTCCACCAGATGTTGGGGAAGGCGCTCAGGCGGCGCAGCAGGTAATCCAGATAGATCAGATTGTCCCGCTGAGCCAGCTCGGAAAACCCCCACCGGTCATAGGGATGGAACAGGATCAGATCGATCTGGATATCCATTTCCGCAATTCGTTTTAATATCTTTTCAAACCGATGCCAGAAGGCGATGCAGGGCCGGTTCACGTCCCAGCCGCCATCGGCGTTTTTCTCAAAGGCGTAGCAGGGCGGCTCGTTGTGGTTATAATCATAATGCTTGGGGAACACACACATGCGTACCTTGTTGAAGGGGGCGGTTTTCAGGCTCTCCAGGGTCTGCTCCACCAGCGCGTCGTCCTGATGGGCCAGGGCGTACACCGTGGTGCCGAAGGGGATGAACAGCGTGCCGTCTTCGTATTCAAAGTGGGTATCGACGGCCTTTACCAAGCCATGAGCATTTTCTGTTGCTTCACAGATTTCTGTTTCCTCAGCGTTCACCGCGCCTGTGACCTTCCAATGCCATTCCCCGGCAGTCTCCGGCAGGAAGCGTACGATATACCGTCCTTCTCCGTCATAAAAGCCCTTGACGGTTTTGACGGTATCGCCGCAGGTAAATTCCGCCGTCAGATTGATCTGCGCCCAATTGCCCGTCAGCGCTTCGCCAGGAAATGCCAGTTCAAATAATTCATAACGTTTCATTGCGGCTGCACTCCTTATTCAAATTCATCTAAACTCCATTGATCCCGCCAGTCCAGAATACCCATCTCTCCCTCGAAACGGAAAGGTAGCCACACATAGCGCGCTTTGGAGGTATCCATCGCGCTGTCCGGAGGCAGCAGCTTTTGCAATTCCGCCATGCGGGCTTCTTCCTCAGGCGTTCTTTCTTCCGCAAACCGCAGACGGAACCATTCGCCGTAATCCTGATAGCGCAGGTGCATCAACGCCGGAGCCCAGCGATCCGCCAGGGCGATGTACAGATCCCGCTTGCCCGGCACCTTGAATACCGAAGTGATCTGCGAATGGAAGGAGGTTTGGCTTTCATCCCCGGGATGGGGATCGCCCAGCACCCGATAGGGCCCATGCCAGGTATCAGCCACAGCGAGCTGGGAAGGATTGGGCAGATAGCCCGTAGTTCCACTGGTGACCAGATAATGCTTGCCGTGCCGGATAAAATGCGCCGTGGCTTCCCGCACAAAGGGCGGCTGGGGCTGGGGAAAATGCGTGGAGTAATAGCCGGTCACGTTTGTATAATCCTCCGTCAGATCGGCAATGATGGTTTCACTATGCACCCGCTCAAAGAAATAATAGCCCTTGCCATCCGGTGCAGCCACCAGGTCAAAATCCCCGGCGCTCATGCCCAGGGGCCGCAGCCCTTTGCGGACGATCCTATACGGCCCCAGGAGATGGTCCGCGGTCAGCACCGTTTCGGTCTGCTCGCCGTTTTTCTCCATGATCTTCAGCCAGCAGACATACTTTTTTGTCCGGGCGTTATAGAGGATATGAGGCCGGTCCATCATGCTGGCAGGGTGCAGGGGGGATTGCGTGTCTGTTTCATCCGGTGGAATGATCAGCCCGCAGTCCTCCCAGTTATAGAGGTCTCGGGAGCGGTAGCAGCGCACACCCCAATGCCAGATGCCGTTCTTTCCGTCGGTCTTTTCCTTGTTTTCGCCGTACCAGTAATGGATGCCGTTCACAGTCAAAATGCTGCCGCCGTGGGCCTGGATGGGCTTACCGTTGGTATCCAGCCATTCCTGACCGGGATAAAACGCACGCTGCATGGAAGGAATCTCCTTTTTTGAAAAGGCCGCCGTCCAATACGGGCGGCGGCACTGAGTTGATCAGAGGCAGCCTCTGATGATTTGCAAATGATTACTCCGTTACGAACTTCAGGGTCTGTTCGATGGCGCCGAAGGGCTGCACATCATCCACCTTGTAGTTGAGCACCATATCGGCGGCATAGCCTTCGGTGGTCAGATCGCCGGCAGTCTCGAAGTGAATGATGAAGGAATAAGTAGTCATGTCGATCTCATAGGTGCCCTTGTCCACATCCATTTTGTTGCCCATGAAATCGGCATACAACTGCACAGTGTTGTCGCTCAGCAGGTTGCAGATGAAGTCGGCGTTGGTGCCTTCCATGCCGGGTACAGGGATTTCGCCTTTCAGCGCATAGGCCACTTCCACGGGCTTCACTTCCACCAGCGCCACTTCTTCGCCGCTGTCGGAAACATAGGTGTAGGTTCCGTCTTCATTCTTGGTCACCTTCGCGCCCTCATCGCTCTCAGAATCAGGTGTCAGGGTGATTTCGGTCTGGTCAGCGTTCATGGCGTAGGTGCCTTCCACGAAGAAGACAATCAGGTCCTCATACTTGCCGTTGACCTTGAGCTTCAGAGTCGCGGTGTCATCATCGGGATTGATGAGACTCAAAAGCTCTACAGCGGGCTCGCTGGCATACTGGGCGGCGAACTTGCTGTTTTCGGGGTCGGTGTCCAGGTTCAGGGCACAGTGGTCGCCGCCCACGCCGGTGATGGCAGCCATGTCATTGTAAATATGCTCGGCGTCCATTGCGCAGCGGTCGATTTCCTTGCCGTCGAAATCATAGAAAACCACGGTATAGGGTGCGGTGGCTTCGGTCCGAGTACCTGCTTCGCTGGCGGCGCGGTCCATGGCCACGCTGTAGGCTCGCTCTTCGGCGATCACTTCATAGGTGCCGTCAAAGGTGATCTGATCCATGCACATGCCAGCGTGGAATACTTTGCCGAGGCCGGGAATCTCATCGTAGAAGTGGATATAGTAATTCATGAACATGGTACCCACATCATAGCCATAGGAATAGTAGGTACCAGCCAGATTGGGTACTTCGCCTTCCGCCTGAGCGAAAGCAGCCAGTGAAAGGGACAGGACCAGGCAAAGCAGCAGGGCGATCGCTTTTTTCATGGTGTTTTTCCTCCTTGCCATCTTGCGGATGGGTTGTTTTCTGACACGGAACCATTATCCGTGCTGATGGCACCATTATGCCATTGACGGAGGAAAAATGCTGTATGAAATCCGATGAAAAATCCTGCTGATCCGACATGAATGCTACTTGCGGATCTGCTTCTGATACTCCCGGGGCGTCATGCCATAGTGTTTTTTGAATTGTTCGGTAAAGTAGGAATAATTGCCGAAGCCCACCGTGTTGGCGACCATGGAAATGGTCAAATCCTCCCGCTGCAGCAGCTCTCCGGCAAGGCGAATGCGCTTCTCCTGAATGTATTCCGAAACAGTCATGCCGTATTTTTTCTTAAAAAGTCGGGTCAGGTGATCCGCGCTCACATAGCACAGCGTGGCCAAATCCCGAACGGAAAGCTCCTCCGCCAGGTGGCTGTCAATGTACTCTACAGCCATTTCCAGCGCGTTTACCGCGTCTCCTTTCGTTTCCTTCGCCAGAGAATCAATAAACTGCTGCCCGTATTGGCGGATCTGTTCATTCTGCCGCCGTTGATTCACCTTCTCCCTGGCCCGAAGAAGGATCTCGGTAAGCTTTTGATACCGGACAGGCTTTAGCACATATTCCATACAGTTCAGACGCACAGCTGTCTGAGCATAGTCAAATTCGTCATGACAGGTCAAAATAATACATTCCGTATTCGCACTGTGCTCATTCATGTAGGCGATCAGCTTCAGCCCGCTTTCTCCCGGCATTTCAATATCGCTGACAAGGATATCCACATAGGTTTTTTTGACGATGCTCACGGCCTCTTCATAGCTGCAAGCTGTCAAAACCTTGTCAAAGCCCAGCAAATCCCAGTTGATGCCATCCAGCATTCCCTGGATAGCGAATTGTTCATCGTCCACGATCAGGATATTCATGTACGCTCCTCTTCCTCACTGTCTGATGCCAGGAACGGCACCACCATGTAGACCTGCGTCCCTTTTCCTTTTTCGCTGGAAAAATTCACCTCTCCTTCTTCCCCATAAAACAGCTCGATTCGCCGCAGACAATTATAGATGCCGATATGCTTTTTTCCACTTTCGTCAATATAGGGTTCATGGGCTTTCAGCCTTTCCAGTACTTCCGGCAGGATACCGCTGCCCGTATCGGTAATGGCAATGTGCAGGGCATCCTTTCCGTTCTTATTCTGCTTTTTCCGCACGGAGACCACAATTTCGATGGCTTCCCTGGGCTCCAGCGCGTACTTGATGGCGTTTTCCACAAAGTTTTCGATCAGCAGCGGTGGAATCTGGGCATGGAGGCACACTTCCTCTGCCTGATATACATAGGAAAAGCGGCCCGGAAAACGGATGCGCTGGATGCGGATGAAATTATCCACAAATTCCAGTTCCTGTCGAACGGTGACCAGCTGCTGGCCGCGGCGCAGCACATAGCGGAAATAATCCACCAGACACAGCGTATAGTCCTGGATTACAGGATAGTTTTTGCTTTCCGCCAAGGCATAAATTGTATTGTAGGAGTTCAACAGCATGTGAGGATTCACCTGCAAGCGCAGATTGTCCATCTCGGTTTCCAGGAGTTTGATGTCTTTCTCATGGGAAACCTGGATTTCTTCAGCCATCCGGTTGAAGTCATCAAAGATCATCAGGAAATCATCGCTGATTTTTCCGGATTGCGGCGGAATCCGGTAAGCGTTGTCTGTTCCCAGCGTGTCGATTGCATTCCGCAGCGTGTCCATGGGCTGGAGGATGTCAAGGCGGAGCAGTTTGTACAAAAAAGGGCTGAGCATCAGCGTGGCCATGGAGATAATCAAACCGATCCAAAGGACAAATGGCACGTGGGCCAGGGCAAAATGATACGGAAAGGTAACCAGCACCCGAAAAGGCAACTCCTCGCCCTGCCATTCATATATATATGGTTTTTTCCTTAACGCTTCAAACGCCTCCGGAGATTCGGTGTAAGAACCGTCATTTGACAGCAAAAAAGCCTGGCTACCGTCCAGGGAAACGTAAATTTCCCCTTCATACGCTTCCACATAAGTATAGAACTGTCTGAATTTTTGGGAAATTCCGGCAGGAAAATCCGTAAGAGGATCCCAGCTGTCCGCTTCAAACTGAAGTGCCGCTGTTTTCAGAAACGACGACAGTCCGTTATTCCCGATCTGATAGGTCAGCTCATTGCTCTGCACAATGGAAATGACAGAGATAATCACGCAGATCAGGCAAACAGGCAACACCAGAGCCAGCATCATTGTCATAAGCCTGGGCCGGAGGCGGCGGAAGAATTCATGGCTCCAGAACCAACCCTTGAACATCTGAAGAGATTTCATCGATCGATCCCTCCCGGGAAAGACGGTTATACTGCTTTTATTATACACGAAAGCACGATTTTTGTATAGTTAAAAACGGCCTGCGCCATGCGCAAGCCGTTGGAATGCAACCTTTGATTAACCTTTGACGCCGCCCTGAATAACGCCCTTCTCCATTTTGTCCTGGAAGAAGGGGAAAGCGATAATGATAGGCGCGATGGCCGCGATGATCACCGCGAACTGGATCAGATAGCGGGCGTAATTGGGGTTGGAGGAATTGAGGAAATCGGCGTTCTCGGAGGTGATCTGGCGGATCACCAGCTGCAGGGGCCACAAAGCCTTTTTGTTGGGCACATAGATGGAAGCCTGCAGCCAGGAGTTCCACTGGCCGACCGCCAGGTTCAGGATGATCACGCTGCCCATGTTCATGGCCTGGGGCAGTGTGATTTCAAACAAGGTGGAAAGATGCCCCGCACCGTCGATGTGGCTGGCCTCATACATTTCCTTGGGGATGGAGTTGAAAGCGTTCATCATCATGATGCAGTACATGCTGTTGGTGCAGCCGGGGATGACCAGCGCCCAGGGCGTACCCACCCAGCCCAGGGCCCGGATGATCATGTAGGTGGGCACCATGCCACCGCCAAAGAGCATGGTCACCATCAGCGCCATGGTGACGGGCTTTTTCAGCTTCGTGTCCCGGCTCAGGGCATAGCCCGTGACTGCGGACAGCAGGAAACCGATCACTGTGAAGCTGATCGTATAGATGATGGTGTTGATATAGCCTCCCACGATACTGGCGTTCTGGAAGATCAGGGAGTAACCGTCCAGCGTGAAGCCACCCACAGGCCATAGAACCAGGCCCACATGGGCCAGCAGGGATTTACCATCCGAGAAGGAGGACATGAGTACATGCCACATGGGAAGCACGCTGCACAGCGCTACCAGCGCTACGCAAAGATACACGATCACGTCCACAATTCTGTCCGCGATGGATTTGGTTTCCACCATGTTGTTTTCCCATTCTTCCTTTTTCCTTTGCTTTTTTGCCATGGTGATCCCTCCTCTCAGAACAAGCTGCTTCCGGCGGCTTTACGCGACAGGGCGTTGGAACCCACCAGAAGGATTGTGGAAACAAGTGACTGGAACAAGCCGGAAGCCGCGGAAAGCGAGTAATTGCTGTTGCCGCCGCCGAATGCCTGACGATAGGTGTAGGTGTACACAGTGTCCGCCACCTTGTAGGTGCTGGGCATATACAAAAGCAGGATGTTGTCGTAGCCCGCGGCCAGCGCGGTTCCCACGTTGATCACGAACATCATCAGGATCATGGGCAGGATGGAAGGAAGGGTGATCTTGAACAGCCGCTGCATACGGGTCGCGCCATCCAGGGCAGCTGCTTCGTGCAAATCACCGCTGACCTGGGAGATCGCCGCCACATACATGATGGATCCCCAGCCAATGCTCTGCCAGATGCCCATCAGGACGTAAATGATCCAGAACACGGGGGCCTTGTCGTTGGCAAACCAGTTCTGGTTTTCCGCCCCGAACACATTGGTCAGGAACAGCGTCAGGGGACCGTCCTTGGCCAAGAACTGGGTGAACAGGGAGCAGACGATGACCGCAGCCACGAAGTTGGGCATGTAGGACATGGTCTGCGCGGTCCGCTTGAATTTCTTTGAATTGATCAGGCTCAGCATCAGTGCGAAGATGATGGGGGCCACAAAGCCGATGGTGGCGCGCAGCACGCCGATGACCACGGTGTTGCGGATGGCCTGCAGGAAGTCTTCACCGCTGAACAGATCAATGAAGTGCTTCAGGCCCACCCACGGGCTGTGGAAGTAGCCGTCCGCGACGTTGTAATCTTCAAAGGCCATCACGATGCCGAACATCGGCAGATAGTGCAGAACGATCTCATACACGATGATCGGCACAAACAGCAGGTAGACCACCCAGTCGCGCTTGAGCTCCGCCTTCCAGCTTCGGCGTGTGGAGGCAGCCAGATCGAAATTTTTACGCTTTGCCATGTTTCACACCTCCTATCGCTTATCGGAAGGGATAATTGTCCACATAGTACTGATAAATCTGTGTGATGCTGTCGATCTTATACTTTTTCAGTACCGTGCACCACTTGTCCCAATCTTTGTCGAAATTGCTCTGTCCGGTAATGAAGTTGGCACAGTTCTTGGTCATGTATTCCAGCAACTTGGAGCGGATGTCGTCACATGTTTTGCTGTCCGCCTGCGTCATCTCGTTGGTGGTGCGGGTGCCCTGGAAGAAACCGGTGTTGGGATACAGCAGCCATCGATCCAGAGAAGCCTGATAGGTATCGGCATAACCAAGATCCACGTTTTTCACCAACAGCAGACCGGGCGCTTTGTTGAATCCTACTGCGGTGTTCAATTGACCGCTGTCTGTCACCAGCACATTGCTCTTTTCGTACTTGCCTTCACTGTTGATGAAATAAGCGCCATCGCTCAGGCCATTGCTGGCATAGAAGGTGTTTTCGGAAAAGTCCGCCACCTGTTCGGCGCTGAGGCCAAGCGTACGGATCAGCGCGCCTTCCTCGGAGTAGAAGTAATCCAGATAACTGCACAGGGCAGCCAGATCCTTATCCTTGGCAGTAGGCGTAATGATCACGCCGCCGCCGGTCAGCTCGCCGCCCATCACGCAGTTCGGCGGCACGTTCCGGCAGCTTTCCGGGCCATACATATCGTTGATGGGATAGGCTGCGCCGGCCACAAAGATGCCCTCGGTGTATCCGCCATCATGCATATCCAGCCGGCCGCCCAGTTCGCTCTGCTGGCCGTTCCACATACCGATCATGCCCTGGCGCACGGAGGTGGAGTCGATCTGGAAGAAAGAATCGGAGGTGCGTTGATTGAAGTCGTGATCCAGCCAGCCCTTTTCATACCAAGCGTGCATGCATTGCAAGTAGGTTTTAAAGGGCTCCTCGTTGCCGCCGAAGTGCACCTTGTTATCGGCATCCTGATACCACACGTTGACGCCTCCGCCGAAGCAGGAAAGGAGGCCGCCAGACCAGGTGAAACCGGGATAATACAGGCTCATGCAGTATTTATCCTTGATTCCAAGATCGGCCTGCGCGCGGGTAAAGATCTCAAACATCCATTCCCAGTCGGAGATGTACTTGGGATCGGTTCCGCCCGAGGGGAACACCACATCGTCCACCCAGCTGTCCGCGTCAGCGGGATCAGTATAGCCGCCGGTGAAAGCAGCGCCGGTGGTCGGGTTGGTTCCATATTTCACGATCCAATCCCGGCGGTACATGTAGCCCTGGAACACCGCGTCATAATCGTCCTGCAGATTGGTCAGGCCGTAATAATGCTCGTTTCCATTGGCATCCACGCTGACGGCATTATTGAAATAGACCGGATTGGAATGCACCAGCGCCACATAATTGGGCATGTTGGCCAGCACATAATCGGTGATCTCTATGCCGTATCCTTTTTCCACCATGATGCGGGGCGGTTCGCAGATAACCGCGTCGATCAAATCCGGCAGGTCGCCGGAGGCGATCATGGTGGTGTAGTTGTCATTTTCGGAGCCAGGCGGGGGCTGCAGGAAATTGAGGGCGATTCCCTTTTCTTCCGGGCCCCAGCCGCGGCGAAGCGTGTACTGAACCGCAGGGTTCTCGGCGTAATTGCCATAATACTCCGAGGAGGTGCCGGAATAGATCCACCAGTCAAAAGTGGTTTCCGGAGATGCACTCTGGCCGGTGGTGCCGCCGATGTTGCTGTAATAGACCTGCATGCCGACCAGCATGACCACTACAGCGACCATCAAGGCAATCCACTTTGTGCGAATGGACATGGGTTTGATCTCCTTTCTCGAATGGACTGAACGGAGGGATATCTCCCTTGATGCTATCCATGATAGCGAATCACAGAAAAAAGCGCTTTATGATTTCCGACAAAAAATACGGCATTTCCGACACGTCGGCTTTCTGAATTTATTCCGCATACCGGAGCTCTCCTGAAAAGGGAATCCGCTTATCTGATGGCATGATCAGCAAGCCATGCACATTTTCAGGCAGTCTGATCCGATACTGCCATGTGCCGTCATCCGTCCGCCTGTACACAAATTGGACATTTCCCAGAGGCGTTGCAGCCGAACCGGAAAGGTCTGGAAAACCCAGCAAATGCGGCTGGATTACGATGACACCGTTTTCCTGCCGGATCCCGGCCAGCGTGTGTATGAACGTATACAGCGGAAGCGCGCTCCAGGCGTGGCACTCGCTGCGGGGATGGTGCGGCTCTTCCGGGCAGGTGGTGCTGCCGCGGTCTCTCAGGCTGATCCAGGCCTCCAAATCCCAGCGTAGCTGTTCCTCCATACCTGCTTTTTCAAGCGCGCGAAACCATTCGTAGGAAGTGGCAAAGGAGCAGGGAGGACAGCTTATTGCGGATTTCAGCGCACGGATACTTTCCCTTTCGTTCAGCATCCCATTGATCACAGCCCAGGCCTGTGCATGGCGGGTGAACTGAGGACATTCCGGGCCTTCCCGTACCATGCCTTGATCTGGATCAAAGCATTTGTCCTTGACCCTTTGAAGAATATCTGCCCGCCGCTGCCGGTACTCATTCGCTGTACCGGGGCGCCCCGTTGCTTCATATAGTTTTGCACCACATTCCAGGGCATACGCATACATCAGATTGATGATGGTGCTGGGACCTTCAAAGTAAGCCGGAGGCACGCCGCCAGTTTCTTTCCAGTCTTCCTGCCAGTCTATGAAAGCCCAGGGTTCAATGGCTCCCACCAGCCCAGATTTGTCCCGCTTGCTATCGAAGCAATCCAGAATTCGGTCGACATCGGAGCGGTATTTACGGGCTAGAACCAGATCACCCGTATGCTCCACATACTCCCAAAGAGCAAACGCATAATGAAGGGAGAACGTCGAAATTACTTGCAGATAAGCTGTCGGCGTCTTCCCCGGCAGCAATCCGTTCGGCAACATTCCACAGTGGAAGTCCAGCAGCGCTTTCTTTGCCAGACGCGTATCGCTGCTCACAGCATAGGTGAAAAGCATTTGCAGCCGCGTATCCATGATGAATTGCAATTGTTCATAGTACGGGCAGTCCATGTAGGTTTCCAGCATGCAGTTTCGCAGCGTGCGCAGGCTGATATTCCAAAGTGAATTGACCCAAGAAGCGGATGATGCGATCGAAGATTCAACTGCCAAAGGATACCCTGTTTTTCGATAGGTCGGCGGCTCCGACAACTGTCCACCCTGGATCACGATATAACGGAAGGTACGCACCCAGAAGGGCTCATAGCGTAGGGGGCTGCCGTTCAGCACGATATGATCGGCCCGGCCCGAAACACTACCGTTCAGATCATCGATGGGCTGCCCATCCATGCCGTCCCCGAAACGTTCCAAATAGGTGATCGTGATTTCTGTTCCTGCTTCGCCGTCAAACAGGAACCGCGGATAACCATTCACATGGGCTCCGGCATCCAGCACAATATCGTTTTCCCTGCAAATGATCCGCGTAAAGTCCGTTTCCCTTTCCTCCAGCAGCGGGATTTCCCGGGGGATCACGTGCACCCGGGGGATCAGTCCCAGGCTCTGGAAGGTAGCTGAGAATGTCACTGGTCCATAGGGCATCGCGGGCCGCCAGGCCGATGCGTCAAAATCGACGGTTTTCCAGTCGCTGGGTGTCAGCCGAAAATCGATGTTTTCCTCCACTGCGCCAAGAAAGACGGAACATTGCGTGGACTTCAGATAAAAGCTGCTGTCCAGCCACACCCGCCAGTCAGCCTGGCCTGTGGTAACAGAACCAATAATTTCCCCATCGCCATCGAATATGCTTCCCTCCATTGCCAGCGAATGGCAACTGCCAGCGCCAACCACGCCGTAGATGGCCGCCCTTTCATCGGTATGATCCCGGGCGACATCGGGATCGTTAAAGAGCACCTGTACGGCAAACACGTTTTTCCCCGCCCGCAGATAGTGTGTCAGCTCCACCGTTTCATAATACTGCCGATTCAGATCGCCTTTGCAGGGGCCTGACAGCACGGGCTGTTCATTGACCCACAGCCGATAACGGGATACCGCCGTGAGGCAGACCGTCAGATGGGCTTTCTCCGGCAGCGCCTGCTCGCAGCGGAAGTAAGCAAAGCGTCCGCCCAGATCACCGTGATAGATTTGCTTCTGTTTCAGCTCGTCCGGCGGAATCCTGATCCATTGCGCAGATTCCCACATTCTGTTACCTCTTTGAAAATGAAAGACTGGAAAAACCAGCCTTTCACAAAATCCTTATTCTACGATGATTCGCGCCCGATCCAGGTTCAGCACCTGGGTAAATGGATCTGCGGCATCGCCATTGCGCTGGGTAGCGATGCGCACAGTGGCAAAGTATGTGCCGGGCTTATCAAAAGAACAGACGGTTTCCGCGTGCGCGGTGTGTACCTGCCCCCGGACTCCTTTTGTAAAGGTCAGTGCACCATCCCACATTTCTTTTCCCAGCATCAGTCTGGCCGCGCCGTTGGTTTCGGTTTCCTTAGCGGCAAGCTGCTTTTCCTGCTGGGCAAACAGGATCTCCGTCACGTCGCCCGCGTTTTCGGGCACCTCAACATCCACCGTGAAGCGCACACACTCGCCTGCTTTTACATGGGTACACTTTTCGCCGTTGGCCTTCAGTGTGGGGATCGCCTGAATGCCGTACCGTTTGCTCACATCGGGCTCCGTATGAATCTGACCGTCTTCGCCCAGGGTATAGGCGGTACGATTCAGGGGTTCAATACCCTTCTCCACCCAGTTGCTCAGGTCAATCAGCGCCTGCCGCAGAGCACCCACATAGTTGACCACCATATAGTTGCCGATGGCGGCCACGTCGCCGTGCATGCAGCGTTCCATAAAGTAGGTGCGGTGATCTGCGTCGCTGCCCTTGGCCTCAACGATCTTGTTCCGCCACCAATCGGCGCACCATGGGCACGTGCTTTCGTCCATTAGCGCTTGGATGTTGATGACCTTACCTTGAATTTCGCCATCCTGCCGCACGCCCACACCGGTAAAGGGCACCGGGAAAGGCTTCCGCTGGGGCGTTTTGGGTGTGCCGTCTGCATTGCGGAACTGATCCCAGGCATGGAAGGACAGATCCTCCGGCACCTGGTGGCGATAATAGCTCTGGGCTGCGATATAATCGGAATTATCCAGCAGGATTTCATCCCCAGGCCGCACTTTCCCCAGTGTTTCTCCCACGTCGCTGGTGCCGTAGGCGGAACCGATGGTGACGATGCCACCGTCGCGGTCGGAATAACGCATCATTTTGCCCATGAGCAGGTTCGCACCCGCAGCCTCGCCACTTTCAAAAATCATCGAAAGACCTTCCAGGTACAGATGATCCCCCTGGGGCAGAGCCTCCAGTTCGAGATAGGCGCCATTGCCATCGGCCAGCTGCTTTTTCCAAGCGTCATCCACGCCATTCAGGCCGTTTTCCGCACTGCGGGCTTCCGCCTTATCAGCCAGATGCACCGAATGAACTTTGGTTTTGAAGTAAATGCGATCCTTGGAGGAAGAGCTTTCCGGGTCAGCCCCCGCATACCCGGGCTTGGTCCAGAAATCGGTAAAGTAGTCAGGATCCATTCTTTTGACACCGGGCATCAGCACCGGCAGGGAGCCGGGATCGATGACGCCCTTGGCCTCCAGATACCAGGCCAGCGGAGGGAAGCCCATTCTTGTCAGCTCCCGCAGCATATCCGCCTCGTCCCGATTCAGTTCTTTATAGGGGTCGCCGCTGCCGCCCGCGTCCAGGGCGTCCAGAATTTTGGGAAAAGCATCTCGCAGTACCCGCTGTCCCTGCACGTGCATGGTGATGGTGTTGGGCAGGCTCACGGGAGAGCCGATCACGAAAGGCGCGGCGCCGTCCCAGGCAGAGGTATTCTCGATGCAGGCCATGGATTTGTAGCCGCCGCCGCTGCCGCCGTACACATAGCCATAGGGCCGCTGGGCCGTTTCATAGATTTCCATGGCCTTTTCCCGGGAATATTCCGCCGCCGCTGCGGAGGATTGCCAGGTCAGCTTGTCATCCCGGTTGCCGCCGAACTGGGAGTGGGAGCCCATGTTGGTTTCCACATAATATGCTCCGCATTTGAGGGCAAAGCCGATCCTGTCCTCGGTGCCGGTATGCCCCAGAGAGGCTACCTCTTCATCGGGACCGGGGAAGGGAGACAGATACTGCTGAAAACGGTTTTCATAACGCTCCGCCGGTGGGAAGCAGAAGGCGAACTTCACATCCGTTCCCTCAAAATAGCCGTGCATGAACCGGAAGGGAATGGTTTCGCCGTCGGACAGATAGCGTTCTCTCCATTCATCCTGATCGATAACCGGATGCTGGAAACGCGGATCCTGTTTGGGATCATAGATCGTTTTTTTCAAGGGAAATACACCTTCCTTCCGTTATCCCGCTTTCATTGAAAGCGTCGACCCGAACAAAATAATGACAGCCTTTTACCAGTGCGCCGATGCGTTTTTCACCGGCGGAGAAGACCATATAGCTGTGATACAGCTTATCGGGGGCAGAACCAAAGAGAATGTTATAGCCAAGCGTGTTCTCCTGTTTGCGGATGGCCACAGCCATATCCAATGCGCCGGTTCGCGCGGCGGTAAACGATGGAGTATCCGGCTTTGCTCCATGACCTCTGCCAAATATTCGCAGACCGGATAAGCAGGGGCTTTGGGCATAGGGCACGGCGATATTTGTCAGGCGGATCAGCCGGGCTTTGAAGCCGTCCTCCCGAAGAACCAGATCGTGGGAAAGGTCGGTCCGCGCGTCAGACTTGTCCTCGATGACAAACCAGCTTGCCCCGTCCGCGCTGCCCTCCAGCCGCCATTGGGTTTGCAGATCCCTTTCTTCAATATGGCGAGCCTGGCCTTCCATTATCGGAACAGGGCATGGAACGCTGATTCCGTCATCTGCGAAATTGACCTGAATGGCATGAACATCATATACCGCTCCAAGATCAACCTGCAGCCATTCTGTACGGCTGTTTGTTGCTGCCCGCCACCAGGAACGCGCGTCTTCTTCGGTCGCTCTTGCCGGCTCATGACCTTTTACGCAGGACGAGGCGGAAACAGGTTTTCCCACGCTGAGAAGCATCCAGGCCGGGTCCCGCCAGGGATCGCCACTTGTGGCCATAGGCCAGTCGCCGTAACGCTGGTTGCAGAAGAGCTCCCCATCTGTGTCGAAGCCCGCAGGCCACAGGCCGACACGGCGCTCAAAATTATGGTTTACACTGATGCGCATCGTTGACGTATGCCACCATTGCCCTTGCCGGTCCTGCATGGTGGAGCCGTGGCCCGCGCCGGGCAGAAAACCACCGGGATGGTAGGAGTAGGGATTGTTTTTCGCCAGGGTGAACGGACCCAGGGGATCATCGCTGACATAGACCCCATCGGCATAGATGTTATATTCCGTGCCCGGGCATGCGTATTGCAGATAATACCTGTCTTCATGCTTTGTCATCCACGAGCCCTCGATGAAAGGCGCATTGGAGAACATGCCTCGGATCATCGCCTTGCGGTCATCCGGAATCTGATCCTCTCGCATGCCTCTGGCAGCCAGGAATGCCCGCATCTCCGCGTCGGCCTCTTCCTGTCCGAGAGGCTGAAGGCTGTGATCTTCTCCCGAGCGCTCAAACCCGATTTCAAAAGGACGTCCCTCGATCAGAACCTTTTTTTCTCCCTTTGGAAGCATCGTTTCCGCGTCCAATTCCACGCCCCAGATCGGGGTGGCGTTGGAGCAGCCCCAGTAGAAATAGACCCTGCCGTTGTCATCGATAAACAGATTGGGATCCCAAAAGGGAAAGCTACCCGGTATTTTTTCATAAGGCCCGTTCAGAATATCCCGTGTGCGCCAGCGATCGCAGCTTTCATCCCGGCGGGAAGCACAGAAATATACCCACTCGCCCATCACACGCACGTCAGGGGCATAATCATACAGCGGCAGCTCCCGGGGAAGCCGATGGTTTTGCCAATGCGCCAGGTCATCCGACACCCACACGCCCAGGGTCATGGACGCAAAGATGTAATAGCGGCCCTGAAAGCAGATCATGGAGGGGTCTGCCGCTTCACGACAGATTTTCATATTTCCGCCCTGGCGTTGATCCAGATTGAACTGATACCGATAGTTCACATTCACAGGATTGCAAAAGTACCGCATTATTTTTCCTCCTGCGCTGTCAGTTAAGCTGGAGAGGCTCTGCTGGATCTGCCTGTCGGTTCGGCTCAAACTCCTGGCATTCAGTTTCGTTTTCCTTGCTTCCGTCAAATTTGCGGAAACGTTTCACACAGGTTCTGGACATATACCAGACCACAAAGGCGGGCACAAAGAATGTGATGAGAGGCATCACCTGCGGGAACAGCGCCGCCAGGATGAAGCCGCCTACGGCAACTGCCAGGGCCAACAGCGTCTGGGAGAAGCGGGACAGCATATGAATGACGGCGTTATGAATGATCTGCCGGTTGGTCAGCTGGAACCGGGCCAACGTGGGAAATGTCCAGAGCATCAGCGCCGCCGTCAGCAATGCCAGCACAAAGATTACTGCGCACAACAGGCGGATCAGCGGGGTTCCTTCCATCTGCATCAGGATGTACCAGTCTGCAGCCAGGAATCCGACGACCAGCATAAACAGCAGCGTCAGCATAGTACCCTGGCGAAAATTGTCCTTGAAGGCCTGCCAAAAGGGACGGAAGATAGTCGGCGCTTCTTTTCGCTCAATCCGCATACCCACCGTCATCACAGCGGCTGCGGCGGCACCAGCGGTAAAGCCTGGAATGGAGAAAAGCAGGAATACCAACCCGAGCTTGATATAATCAAGCAGTGAATAGATAAACTGTGAAAACTTGCTGTCCGGATTAAAAAGCTGCATTTCTCTTTCCTCCTTTTCGGGTTGCTGTTTGTATTGTATCAATCGCTTCCGGCGATTTCTTCCCGATTTCCGACTCGAAATGACAGAAAACCGACATTGTGCATCTGGATGCCGGCGCATGTCGGATTTGTGAAAAAAAGCATCGGAAAACAAAAAGACAGGAAAAGACTGATCATTTAAAATAGAGGTTGTCCACAGAGAATCCGTATTTCACTCAGAAACAGGGAGGAACGCTGATGCAGCACAACCAGACATCCTCCAGCGCGACTGCCAATGAAGAAATGCTCCGTTCCGGCAGTTTTTGGACGCTGGCAAGAAAACTGTGCATCCCCGCCATTCTGATCATGCTGGTGATGGTACTCTATCACATGGCGGATGTGTTCTTTATTGGCCAGACCGGCGACGCCAACAAAGTGGCGGCGGTCACGCTGGCCTCGCCCATGTTTTCCATTTTATCCGGCCTGGGCGTGCTGCTGGGCAACGGCGGCTGTACCGCCATCTCCCTTTCGCTTGGCAAGGGAGAATATGACAAAATCAAAAAAATAAGCGCCTTTGCTGTGTGGGGCGCCATTGTGATCGGCGTCGTTTTTGCCGCCGTGGTGCTGCCGCTCATGGAGCCCATCTGCAATCTGCTGGGGGCAAACGATGAAACCCGGGGCTTTACTGCCGAATACCTGCGCGTCATCGCCATCGGCGCGCCGGTGATCATGCTGACCAACGTGGTGCCCGCCCTGATCCGGGCTGACGGCTCCACCACCGATTCCATGATCGGCAACATGCTGGGTACGGTACTCAACATCGCTCTGGATCCGCTGCTGATTTCTGTGCTGAACATGGGCGTTTCCGGCGCGGCCATCGCCACGGTGGCAGCCAACGTGGTCAGCCTGTGCTATTATGCCTATTTCCTGCGCACCAAGGGTAAAATTTACTCTGCTTCTCCGAAGGACGTTTCTTTTGAAAAAGCGGTGGTCTGGACGGTGATCAGCCTGGGCCTGCCCATGAGCTGCGCAACCGTTTTGGGCAGCGTATCCTCAACCGTTGCCAATAATCTGATGATGCAGTACGGCTCCATCGCCGTAGCCGGGCAGAGCGTGGCCAGCCGCATCGGGCAAATGATTTCCATGACGGTGA
>Ga0256405_10005256_pt1 | contig 22759 bp, 18 predicted proteins | sample RumenRJG_02DNA_FD_189096 | JGI IMG/M metagenome (GOLD analysis project Ga0256405, IMG submission 189096) | Bovine rumen microbial communities from Lethbridge, Alberta, Canada - RJG_02 | ecosystem: Host-associated > Mammals > Digestive system > Stomach > Rumen | place: Canada: Alberta... | reverse complement strand
AAATACCCCCCCCCCCCCCGCTATTTATGAGCATATAACGAGGTCGATTTTCGGGTGCGTTTTTGGCATCAGATGCCGCGACGAGGGAATGTCGCGCTACCCATCGCCGTCCGCGAAGGCGAATTCGAGCTGCGGGGAAGGTTTCAGCAGCACCTTCTTCAAGTCGAGTTTCGCGCTCCACTTCCCGAAGCGCGTGAAGAGCTTCTGGATTCCGTCCGCGAGCGCGTAGTAGAAGAACTCGGGCGCACCGTAGATGCGCTTGGCCGTCTCGACGATGTGGGTGCGCAGCACTTCGCGACGCTCGGACTTTCCGATCCACACCATCACGAAGTACGCGACCGCGAGGACAAGCGCGGCGAGGTTCCTGAGGCGCGCGAGCGTGAGAGTGCGCATGTCCTCGACCTGATACGACTGCTTCACGAAGCGTATCGTCTCCTCGACGCGCCACCGCGTGAGGTAGCCCTGGACGACGCGCCAGACGTCCTCCTTCGATCCGTCGCCCTGCAGCGTCGTGAGGATGAGCATCGCGCACTGCCCGAAGCCGCGCACCACAACAAGCCGCAGGTCCTTCTCGTGCATGCCGGGAAAGTCGGGGTTTTCGGGAAGACGCACCGGCATCGCGCCGTAGTGGATCGTCGTGTCCTTTTCCTCGCCGTTCGCGTTGAACGCAACAACCGACGTGTGGGGCGTATGACACTTCGCTGCGAGGACGAGGATGTGCTGGCGCACGCCCTCGTACATGAGATAGCGATTCTGCATCATGCGCACGATGAAGTCAAGCCCATTGGAGATGAAGTAGCGGAAGATCTCGTTGCGGTCTCCGCCGCGGTCGTAGACGTAGATGCCCTTGTTGCCGACCTCCGCGCGAATCGAGTCGATGATGGCCTCGATCTCCGCATTCTCGCCCTTGTACTCGGGATCCTCCGTCGACCAGAGCCGGAACTGGAGTGGGACGACGCCGCGACGCCTGCCGGAGCCAACAGGGTCAGACCTGATTGCCACAGTAAATTGCCACAGTAGGTTTTCCTTGTCATAGCGGCGCGACCCTTCCGATTCGCCGCTTGCCCCCTTCAAACGCGCGGTGTACCACTCGGCTGATCAGGCGCTGGCACCGATTTGGAAGATTTATCCTGCACCGTCTCATGCCGAACAGTATATCACAAACTCCCGCTACTGTGGTAATCAAGTCTTGTCGGCTCCACGCGGCGGATTTGCACCCCGCATTGAGCTCGCCTTCGGCGACTCCGCTTCGCTCCGGGGGATACGCGGGAAAGCGGGCGCCTCGGAGATGCGCCCCTACCAAGACGGCGCATATCCCCCTGCTGAAGGCAGCCCGAAGGGGCGGCTACGCGGGGTGCGGATGTGGCGCGGACAAGGTTAAGCGAGCTGACGGGACGTCGGCGAGCGTCAGAGCGACGCGCGGTCGCAGAGAGCCGAGACGAGAAGCGCCTTGATCGTGTGCATGCGGTTCTCGGACTCGTCGAAGACCTTGGAGTACTTCGACTCGAATACCTCGTCGGTCACTTCAAGGGCGCCGCACTCCTTCGTGACCTCGGTGTTGAAGTCGTGGAACGCGGGGAGGCAGTGAAGGAACATGAGCTGCCCTTCGAGGTTGCCAGTCGCCTTCATGAGATCCATGTTGATCTGGTAGGGGCGAAGCATCTTGATGCGCTCGGCCGTCTTCGCCTCTTCGCCCATCGAAACCCACACGTCAGTGTAGAGGACATTCGCGCCCTTCACGCCCTCCTTGGGGTCGTTGAACACGCGGATGTCGACGCCGTTGCGCTTCGCGACCTCCTCGGCCTCGGCAAGCACCTTTTCGTCGGGTCTCAGCTCGTCGGGGCAGCAGCAGACATACCTGACGCCGCACTTCGCGCAGCCCATCATGAGCGAATTCGCGACGTTGTTGCGCCCGTCGCCGACGTAGGCGATGCAGGTGTTGGCGTCAAGCGAGCCAAACGTCTCGCGGACGGTCAGAAGGTCGGCGAATATCTGCGTCGGATGGTAGTCGTCGGTAAGCCCGTTCCACACTGGAACTCCCGAGTACTTCGCGAGGTCCTCGCAGTCGGCCTGCTTGAAGCCGCGGAAGAGGATGCCGTCATAGATTCGCCCCAAGACCCGCGCCGTGTCCTTAACGGACTCCTTCTTGCCGAAGTGGATGTCGGGGCGCGTAAGGTACTCTCCGTTGCCGCCTTCGTCCCTGACGGCGATCAGCGTGGAATTGCGCGTCCTCGTCGAGCTCTTCTCGAAGATGAGCGCGATGTTCTTCCTGTGGAGCAGGTTGCCCCTGACTCCGGCCGCGCGCCGCGCCTTAAGCTGGGCTGCGAGGTCTATCAAGTTCAGCATCTCCTCGTCGGTGAACGAAGCGAGACGCATCATAGAACGGCCCTTAAGCGAATCCATCCAAGTCAGCATGGCGTATCTCCCTTCTCCGTTCAGGGCTCCAGCTCGCCGCAGATCTTCGCGACGAAATCGTCGAGCGACATCGCGCCGAGATCGCCCTCTCCGCTCTTGCGGACGGAAACCGTTCCCGCCGCCTCGTCGCGCGGTCCCACCACGAGCTTGTAGGGAACCTTCCAGGCCGACGCCTCGCGGATCTTCGCGCCAAGCTTCTCTGCGGAGTCGTCGATCTCGACGCGCACGCCCTCCGCGGCAAGTGCGCCGCGCACCTTCTCCGCGTAGGCGAGCGCCTTGTCGGAGATCGGAAGAACCCTCACCTGCTCCGGGGCGAGCCACACGGGGAACGCGCCCGCGTAGTGCTCGATGAGGATGCCGATGAAGCGCTCGAGAGAACCGAGGACGGCGCGGTGCAGCATCACGGGGTGGTGCTTCTTGCCGTCGGCGCCAATGTACTCGGCGTTGAGGCGTTCCGCGCTCGGAAGCTGGTAGTCGAGCTGGATCGTGCCGCACTGCCACTGGCGGGAAAGCGCGTCGACAAGAGTGAACTCGAGCTTCGGGCCGTAGAAAGCGCCCTCTCCCGGCTGTATCTCGTAGTCCATTCCGGCCGCCTTGCAAGCCGCAGCAAGAGCAGTCTCGGCATGCTGCCAGGTTTGCTCGTCGCCGACGTGGTCCTCGGGCATCGTCGAAAGCTTGACGAGAAGGTTCTTGTCAAAGCCGAAGTCAGAGTAGACGTCCTTCAGGAGGCGGCAGAACTTCGCGACTTCCTCCTCGATCTGCTCCTCGGTGCAAAGAATGTGGGCGTCGTCCTGGACGAAGCCGCGGACGCGCATGATGCCGTGGAGCGTGCCGCTCGGCTCGTTGCGAGCGCAGTGTCCGAACTCTGCGAGGCGGAGAGGAAGGTCCTTGTAGCTCCTCGTGCGGCTCTTGAAGATCTCGATAGCGCCAGGGCAGTTCATTGGCTTCACTGCGAAGAGACGCTTCTCGCTCTCGGTGATGAACATGTTCTGCTGGTAGTGCGCCCAGTGGCCGCTCCTTTCCCAGAGCGAGCGCGGCATGATCGCGGGAGTGTTGACCTCGCGATAGCCGTCCTTTACGAGCTTGCGACGCATGTAGTCCTGAAGCGTCACGTAGACCGACCACCCGCGCGGATGCCAGAAGATCTGGCCTGGGTCCTCGGGGTCGAGGTGGAAGAGGTCTAGCTCGGTGCCGAGACGCCTGTGGTCGCGGCGCTTCGCTTCCTCGGCGCGAGCAATGATCTCGTCAAGCTCGGCCTGGTCCTTCGCGACAATGCCGTAGATGCGCTGGAGCATCTTGTTCTTCTCGTCGCCGCGATAGTAGCTGCCGGCGACGCGCGTGAGCTTCACGACGCCAATCTGCTTCGAGTGCTCGACATGGGGGCCGCGGCACATCTCGACATACTCTCCGACCGCGTAGGTGGAAATCGCGACGCCGTCTGCAACGACGTCTGCAAGGCGCTCGAGCTTGTACTTCTGCCCCGCGAGAAGCTTCTTCGCCTCATCGGCGGAAACTTCCTTCCTGACGAACGGCTCGTCGAGCGCGATCATGCGCGCAATCTCGGCCTCGATCTTCGGGAAGTCCTCGGGCGAAAGGCGGTGAGGAAGGTCAAAGTCGTAGTAGAAGCCGTCGTCTGTCGCAGGCCCGATATCGACCTGCACGTCTTCAAAAAGGTTCATTACAGCGCGGGCCATCAAGTGTGCCGCACTGTGCCGACGCTGCTCCAATGTAATCTCTGCCATGTCGTTTACCTGTGTTTCTTTCCTGTTAAGAAATGGATATTATACCACAAATAGACGACGACATGACGGAAACGGCTAAAACAAAGGCGCTGTCCGTCAGTTCGGGAACGCCCCGTCCGCGACTTCCTTGACGTACGCGGCAAATGCGCCGCGCACGGTTGTCGCAAGGTCGGCGTACTTCTTGACGAACGACGGCACCTTCTCGTTGAGTCCGAGAAGGTCGTGCATGACGAGCCACTGCGCGTCGCAGACTGGCCCCGCGCCAATGCCGATCGTAACGATCTTGAGCGCAGCCGTTATCTCGGCGGCTAGATCAGACGGAATGCACTCGAGCGTGACGGCGAACGCGCCCGCGTCCTCGACGGCCTTTGCGTCCGCAAGCACCTTCTCGGCGGCCTCGCGCGTCTTGCCCTGCATCTTGAACCCGCCGTATTCGTTTACACTCTGGGGCGTCATGCCGACGTGCGCGAGAACGGGAATTCCCGCCGTCGTGAGGCGGCGGATGAGCGAGCACACCGACGCCCCGCCTTCGAGCTTCACCGCGTCTGCACCCGCCTTGATGATCGCAACGGCGTTTTTCACCGCCTCGTCGTCGCCGCACTGGTACGAGCCGAAAGGCATATCTCCAACTACAAGCGCGTTTTTTGCGCCGCGCGAAACGGCGGCGACGGCGGCGATCGTGTCGGACATGTTGACGGGGAGAGTCGTCTCGTAGCCGAGGCAGTTCATGCCCTGCGAGTCGCCGACGAGGACAATCGGCGCGCCCGCTTCGTCGGCAAGCCGCGCGAAGCACGCGTCGTATGCTGTTACGCAACCGAGTTTAGTCTTTCCCTTCGCGGACCTTATGGCCGCAACGTTCCACTTCTTCATTTCCCCTTCTCCTTGTCTTTTTCCGCATCGGCATCCGGCTCGACGTGTATCTTGACCATGCGCGTCTGGGCAAGACGACGCACCGCGAAAACGAGATCCTTCTTGCCCTTGACCTTTGCGGCAAAATCCTTCGCGCTCGTCACCTTCTCGCCATTCACCTCGGTGACAAGCTCGTGCTCGCTGAGCCCCGCGACATCGGCGGGAGAGCCCGGCTTAACCTTGGCGATCACGATGCCGGGCGCCTTTTCGTCGAACTTGAAGAAGCGACGCACCTCAAACGTCATGTCGCGGACCGAGAGGCCGAGCGTGCGGTTGCGGGCCTTGGGCGCGTTCTTGTAGTGGACGGGCGCGGGCTCGAGGACGACAGGCGCCTCGCAGCGCTTGCCGTCGCGCGCATACACGATCGTCACCTTCGCGCCTGCGCCGAATTCCGTCATAAGCGTGTTGAGAGAATTCTCGACTTCCGGCCACGGACCGGACGATGAATACGAATAGTCGTAGTCCGCCTCAAGCGAACGCTCTCGTTCGCTTCCGCGCCTGACAGCCAGCAGGACGTCACCGACCTGGAGCCCTGCCTTCGCAGCTGGCGAATCGGGATACACCTCCGTCACGTAGGGCGGCCTTGAATACTCCCTTATGAAGCTCTGCGCCTTCTTCTCGCGCGCAAGGGCATCGGTGAGGCGCACCGCCTCGGTGCCGAGCCAGACGAAGCGGTTGCGCTCCTCTTCCTTGCGCGGCATGAACTCAGGATTGAAGCCCTCGCCCGCGATGAAGCGCGAGAGATCCGCCATCGTCACCGCCTCCGTGTCGTCCCTCGCCCAGCGGCTGGAAGAGAACCTGCGGCAAAGGGCGAATGCCGCGATATTCCCATCGCCGTCGAGGACGAACGCCTTGAAGCCGCGAGACCACATATCGTCGTCATCGCTGTCGCCGCGCACGCCCGAACGCCATTCCCCGACGAAGGGAACGAAGCCGGCGCCACGCACGAACTTGACGCCTGAAAAGCGGCGACGCACCGCCGTCGTGACGACATGCCCATTCTCGTTCTCGGCGGTCATGACCCAGGCAACGCGGTTATCGAAGTCCTCGGGAGCACCCTTCGCCACCACGAGGGGAGTGACCTTGTCCTTGAAGCCCTCGGGTATGTCGAACACAATCGCGTTCCACTCTGCAATCGCCCCGGCGAAGACGAGATTCGTCTTCGAGCCGTCCGGGAACGTCGCCTCTACCTTGCCGAGTCGGGAGATCTTCTCGCCGTTGAGATCGGACGGAACAAGCACGCGGCCACTGATCGAATAGCCGAGCGCGTCGATCTCGTTGTTGCCGCCATCGTCGTCGTAGCGCGAATAGTGGCGCGAAGAATTCTCCTTGTCGACGGGGTTGAGGTGGATCACAATGCCGAGCATCGCCGCCGCGAGACGGTCTTCCATGCGCTTCGCCGACTTTTCGTATTCGTCCGCGGGAAGCCGCGTCCACTCTGCAGGCGGAACATAGTCGAACTTGCCGTCTGGTATCTCGAATCGCGAGCCGAAGTCGAGCCACACGGGATTGCGGTCCTTGTCGAGGTATAGCGCGTTCGCGACGCCCTTCCTGAACACGCGTCCTGTCGACGCAACAACGACCACAGAATCGTTTGTCCCTACGCCGGCAGAAGAGACTGTAAGCGTGTCGCCCTGCCACTTCCAAATAAGCTTCTCGACAGGATCACCCTTCTGGAACGCAAGCGGCTTGACGCCCTTGAGCGGACGGCCCGCCTTGAGCAGCACGGCATCGGGATTCACGAAGCGCCCGACTTCCTTCGCGGGAACCTTGTCGCCCCTGAAGCACACCTCGATGCGGTCAAGGTGCTTCTCTCGGACGAGTGGATCTGCAATGATGAACTCGTCTTCGGAAATCGCAAACGCAGGGAAGCGCTTCGGCTTCGCAAGCTCGGATATCTCGTCGCCCCTACCGCGCTCGTCCTTCTTGTACCAGTAGGCGGCGAGTGCTACGGAGGAAAGCTTGTCAGACGGAACTGCTGCGGCGAGCAGCGACGCGGCCAATACGGAAAGCATTTCTCAGTCCTCCTCTTCAGTGTCTTCTGTGTAGTCGAGGACGAGCGTCGTGCGCCGCCCTCTCCTCATGACGACGAACGGCAGGCGCGTCTTTTCCTCAAGCTTTGCGATGGAATCCTCGTAGACGGTCTTTACCTCCGCGACGGTCTTGACCGGCTTCCCGCCGATAGAGACGATTATGTCGTTCTCGCGGAAGCCGCAGGAATCGGCGTTTCCGTCCCACGCAAGCCCGGAGACATAGACGCCGCCCTCGGGCGCGAAGAAGATGAGGTCGGGGTTGTAGAAGCGGTTGATCTCCTTCGCCGTGAGACCCCAGCGCCCGCACGCGAACTCCTCGCCCTCGACCTTGCCCTTCTCCGTCGGCGCGACGGCGATCTCAATGTCCTTCCCGTCGCGCACGACCTTGAACTTGCAGGGCTTCTCGAACTCCCTGCGGCCGAGATGGCGCTCGATTGCGGGAATATCCTCCCAGAACCGCGCCGTCGTCTTCTCGCCATCAACCGAGAGCAGCAGGTCGTTCGACTTTAGCCCTGCCTTCTCCGCAGGCGAACCCGGCTCCACGTCGGCGACGAGAGCACCCTCTTTCGCGTCGAAGCGTATGTTGCGCTTGAAGTCCTCGAGCGGCTGGAGCTTGAACCCGAACCACGCCCAGTGCGCCTCGCCGTACTTCCTGAGGTCGGGGAGTATCTCGAGGATCGTCTCGGAAGGAATCGTGAACGCCTGGTCTCCAAAGAGGTTGCCGCGCGCGTTGAGCCCCACCACGAGACCGTCGGTGTCAACGAGAGGCCCACCCGAGTTGCCGGGCGAGATCGCCGCGTCTGTCTGGTACCAAAGCGTGTAGTCGCCGCAGTCCTCGAGGAAGCGGTCGTTGCACGAGACGATGCCCATCGAGACCGAACGCGCGAGCCCCCACGGCGCGCCCATGGCGAGCACGACTTCACCGACCTCGAGGCGGCGCGGCGAAAGCGCCGCGACGGGAACGTCCGTTCCCTCGGGCATGTCGAGCTTAAGGAGCGCAATGTCGAGGTCCTTGTCCTTGCCGAGCACCTTGGCCGAGAACGATCGTCCGTCGGCGAGCTGGCAGCGTATCTCGCTCGTCTTGTCGACGACATGGTGGTTGGTCAGCACCTCGCCGTCCTTCGAGACAATTACGCCCGACCCCGACGCGACACCCTTGCGGTTGCGTCCGGACTCGGTGTCGTTGTAGATTACGCGGATGAAGACTACCGCGGGGGCAACGGAGGCCTTTGCCTCGGAAACCACCTGTCTGAAGTCTGGCGTTGGCGAAATGCACCCTGCCGCGCACAGCAGAAGAGCCGCCGATACGCCTCTCGCGATTTGACTCATTTTTTCGTTGTCCTTTCTCAATGGATGTTTCCCCTCGACGGATGGCTCTTCGCCTTCGGATCCTCGAACTTGAGGAATGTCGCAAACTTCAATGCCTCGGCCGGGATTTCGTCGCCCGTCGTGTCTGGCATGTCCTTTATGTCAGGCGCGACTTCGTGGGTATGGTGGAACTTCACGACGGGATTTACGATTCGCCTAAGCTCGTCCTTGACGGCGTCGAGCCCCTCGCGCGTCTCGCACGAGACGCAGATTGGATTTACGCCAGTCTCCTCTACGAAGCGCTTGAGATTCTCCTTCGCACCCTCGAGGTCAAGCTTGTTTGCGACAACGACAGACGGACGCTCCGCAAGTTCGATGGAATACTCGTCGATCTCGCGGCGCAAAACCTCGTAGTCGCGCCACGGCTCGCGTCCGTCGACGCCCGCCATGTCGATGACGTAGACAAGGACGTGCGAACGCTCAAGGTGCTTCAAGAACGCAAGCCCGAGCCCGACGCCCTTCGCCGCGCCCTCGATTATCCCCGGCACGTCCGCAATGCGAATCTTCGCGTAGTCGTGATAGACCACGGTTCCAACTATCGGATTCAGAGTCGTGAAAGGATAACTCGCAATCTTCGGGGTCGCGGCCGAAAGCGACGAAAGGAGCGACGACTTGCCCGCATTGGGAAAGCCGAGAAGCCCGACGTCCGCAATCGTCTTAAGCTCAAGCCGGAGTCGACGCTCCTCTGCGGCACCACCGGGAGTGTGCTCGGTTGGTGCCTGGTTCACCGACGACTTGAAGTGGACGTTGCCAAACCCGCCAGCGCCGCCCTTCGCGACTATTGCGGTCTGGCCCGGCTCCGTTATGTCTGCAACGAGAAGCCCAGAGTCGACATCGTACACCTCGGTGCCGAGCGGAACTGGCACGACAAGGTCCTTGCCGCGCTTTCCATACATCTTCTGCCCCTGGCCAGGACCGCCGTCCTGCGCGAAGCACTTGGGATCGTAGAAGAGGGACAGGAGTGAATTCACGTGGTCGGACGCCTTGAAAACTACGTCGCCGCCACGGCCGCCGTCGCCGCCGTCAGGCCCGCCGAACTCAACAAGGGCCTCGCGCCGGAACGACATCGCGCCGTCGCCGCCCTTGCCAGACCTGACAAGAACCTCGACCTGGTCTATGAATGTCTTCGCCTTCATGGACGATATTTTACCATATTCGGCGCAAAACCGCGACGGCGGCAGGTGTCGCCGCTACTTGAGACCGAGGATGCGCGAAATCGCGCTCGTGACCTTGAACATCGCGTTTTCGAAATCGTCCTTCTTCGCCGGAACCGTCGCACTCTCGACGACAGTCTCTCCCTGCTTCAGCGAGACCTCGACTTCGTTCCCTGCACGGCGGACGGATATCGCAAACTCAATAACTTCCTCTGGCGGCTCCTCGGGCGTTTCGTCGGGCTGCGGATCCTCTGGCGGCGGTTCCTCTGGTTTTTCCTCGTTCTCCGGCTTCGGCTCGTTCATCTCCTCGAGAATCGTCCTTGCGAGGAGTTCGATCTTGCGCCGTACGCTCGGGAAAAGCGACTTGTGCTGCTCGTCGGCGTTCGCGGGGCGCTTCGCCTCGTCTGGCCAGAGCGTGTCGAGACGCGTTGCATTCCACGACTCCTCTGTCGCCTGTGTAAGAAGCCCGACTACAGTCTTCAAATCGGGCGTGCGCGTCCAGAACGAATCCTTGCGCTTTCTTGCCTCGGCAAGAACCTGTGCGTGGCTCATGTCCACTATCGAGTTCTGCGCGGCAATCGCGCTGCGGGCGATGTCAAACGCCGCGGCCACCTCGGAATCGGCGCGGCTGTCGGCTTCTTCCATAAGCGGCCTGCCCTTAGGCGCGTCGGCGAGGATTTTGAGCGCGGCAAGAGAACGCCACTCCTTGACCGATTTCGCGTAGTCGCTTCTCGCCGTCACGTCGTCCGCGAGGTCTGCCGGCGGGAACCAGGTTCCGTCTGCAAGCGTGGGCCACGTGTCGTCTGCCTGGCGCTTCGCCGCAGTCACGCGCGCCTCGCGCCACTTTGGAAGGACATCCTTCTTCACCTTTGCATCGGCGGCCTTCTGAATCCGCTCGCCGCCAAGACGAGAGGAAAGGTATTCCCGCAGTTCGTCGCGCTCCGACTGCGGCGCGTCGTTGCAAGTTCCATCAAGAGCCCGCGCGAGAAGCGCCGCGGAATAGCGGCTGGCGAAGACCTTTTCGCTTTCCGATTGCTTCACGTGCTTTTGTGGCGCTTCGACAATCTCCTTCAAGATCGAATCAACGCCAACCTCGACATTTGTCGCATCCATCTTCTTCTCAAGGCGGTCGAGAGAGCGGCGCTCAACGGCAGGGCCGATGGATTTCTCGAATGTTCCGGCAAAGACACCCCACGCCTTCGACGGATCGTCCGCCTTTTCGCGGCGCTCCTTCACGTTTTCCTCAAGACGCGTCTTTAGGTCGGCGGCGAGCTTCGACGGCGCGGCTGTGTCGCATCGCGCGCGCATAAGGTAATCCTTTTGGCGCTTTTGCTCGGCGCGGGCATCCTTTATGACGGGCTCCACCATGCGCTCGCTGATAAACTGGCGGTTCTCGGAAAAGACGACTGTCTTCTGCTCGTCAAGGATGCGCTTCTGCATCTGCTCGCGAAGTTCCCAGTCTTCCTTCTCGTCGAATTCCGCTTCCGTCGGGCGAGTCGCCGTGACAATCGTCTTCGCCTGCGCGTCAACAGCGGCTTTCCGCTCGGCGACAAACGCGATCGAAAAGTGATTGCTCACAATCTCATCGACCGTTCCTGCGTCCAACACCTTGTCCGGCTCTATGCCAAGCCGTTCGGCGATTGCGCGCGCCTTCGCGGCGAACTGCGCGCGCAGTTCGTCGGCAAAGATGTCGCGGCAAAGCGTCTCGGCCTCGTCCGGCTTCTCGAACTTCTTTGGGTCGGCGAGCATCGCCTTTTCTAGCGCCCCCGGCGCAGGCCCCTTCTCGCGCAGCTCCTCGCGGGCGCGCGAAAGCGAAATGTCACGCGCTCCGTCACGCGCTGTCGCGTCGAATTCGGCGTTTCCGGCCGAAAGCGTCGCGGCCAAAAGCAGTGCAATCATGTTCACGGCAGAACCTCCGCGCCAGTCGCCTCGGCGACGAGCTTAAGCGACCTTGCCTTTAGTGCGTCCGCAAGTGCGCTTGGGTCGGCAATGTCACCGAGCGCGGACGGGTTTTCAATCCACTGGCGCTGGAGACGCGCTGCAAGCGCGCGCTGAACGCCGCGGGCGTCGAGGCGTATCTCCTCGACCGAGCGCGCGACCTCGTCGCCAAGCCACGTTTTTTCGTCGTCGGTAAGCGCGGCCTCCTCAAGCTTCGCCTCTTCGAGAACGGCCGACTTCCACGCTGCGGCAAGCGCGGCCGTGTCGCGGTAGTCTGAGAACGCGGCGGCGGAACCTGACGCAAACGCGGCCTTTGCCGCAGGCGCGAGCTCAATGCGCCCGCCCTTCACGTGCTCGTCGGCGTCGAATGAGCGACGGCCGTCGGTGCCCTGGGTCATTAGCGCGTTGAGACCATATTTCACGCGATGGTCCTCGGCAACCTTGTCAATCGCAAGGATAAGCTTCTGCCTGTTCACCTCGATGATTTCCTCGGCACGCTCCTTGCGCGACGTCTCGACGAAGATGAAGTAGGCGATCATGAAGACCATCAGGAGCGCAAACACGACCTGGAGAAGAAGCCCCTGCAAGTCGTCAGTCGTCGCCCCGCGAGAGCCCTCGCTCCCCAGGAGTCGTTTCAGCGCAGCGCGGTCAGATTCCGTCATGGCGCGTCCTTATCCCCTAAGTGCCGCGGCAATTCGCGAAAGACGCGCTTCCGTCTCTACGCGGGCTTCGTCCGCGGCCTTTGCGCGGCGCTCGAGCGCATCGAGTTCGCGCTTGAAGAACTCGACGTATTCCTTTTGGCGCGTCTCGAAAGTCTGCTCATAGTCGGAAAGCCGCTTCTCGAAATGCGCGGCATATTCGCCGCGCCGCTTCTTGAACTCCGCCGCGTCGGCCGCCGCCCTGCGCGACGCTTCCGCCGCGTAGTTGTCGAGGCGCTTGCGGAACTCCGCCTCGAACTCCTGCTGGCGACGCTCGAACGCGTCAGACGCCGCGCCGAGTCGCACGACGAGCCGGTCCACTGCGGCCGCGAGATCGCCGTCGTCAGTCTCCGCGAGCCCAGTCTCCTCAAGAAGCCGCGTGAAATACGGCCTTACGAGAGGACGGTCGACGAGGAACACCCAGACGACAGCGGCCAAGGTCGAGAAGAGCGCCGTATGGAGGCACTGCATGAGGTCGGCCATCGTCACAGTGTCGAGCTTGAAGTAGCCGATTACTATGATTCCCCAGAGCGTTCCGAGAAGCCCGAGCGCGACATTCAACTGGTCGGACCCGCGGAAGAACGGGAAATCTCCCGCGCGGCAACGGCGACCGCCGAGCATCCGCGACAGCGAAAGCGTCATGCAAAGAAAACCGAGCATCGGGATGAACGTCGTCACCGCCGAATAGTCGACGACCGCCCAGTCGAGCCAGGGGAGAAAACCCGTCGCCTTTGCCGTGAACGCCGAGGAGTCGCCACCGGCGGCGATGAACGACGACCACCAGTTGAATATGGCGACGACATTGTTTACGAACGCAAGCGCGAAGAAGACTGTCGCGCAGATGCACGCGGAAAGAAGGACAATGACTTTTTTCATAGTATCCCCGTTGGCATATCGGACGGTATCGACCAGCTCTCCTTGGAGAAGTCGAACGAGAAAATCCTTATTCCATCAGGCGCGCAGTTGCGCTTGAACGCCTGCGAGACAAGACGGTAGAGGAACGTATCGAGCGTGCGTCCGATGAGGTCGAGACCGAACGTCTTTCCATAGCGCTTCGCAGCGGCGTCGTAGAGCGCCTTGCGGCCAAGGCCGTTTTTGCAGAAGTTCCAGATGAAGAAGTCGTGCAGTTCGTAGGGGCCGATCTTGTCCTCTGTGACCTGTCCCTTCACGAGCTCGGGGCTCACGGGCGTAGCGACGATGTCAAGTAGCGCCTTCGCCGCCATTCCCCTGCCCCTTGACTTCTGACTCCTGCCCCCTGACTCCTGACCACTTTCCTCCGCCCACCACTTGCAGACCTTGCGGACGATTGTCTTCGGAACGCCGGAGTTGACGCCGAACATCGACATGTGGTCGCCGTTGTAGGTGCACCAGCCGAGCGCAATCTCCGACATGTCGCCAGTTCCGAGGACTATGCCGCCGACCATGTTCGCCTTGTCCATCAAGATCATCGTGCGCATCCTCGCCTGCGAATTCTCGTAGGCGGCGTCAGGCGTCTTTCCGTCATGCCCTATGTCCTTGAGGTGCTGCTTAACAGACTTTGCAATTGAGATCGTCTCCATCTTCACCCCGAGCCCTTCGCAAAGAAGGTCGGCGTTCGTCTTCGTGCGCTTCGAGGTGCCGAAGCCAGGCATCGTGTAGGCGTGAATGCCGGAGAGAGGAAGCGAGAGTTTCTTGAAGGCGCCGACGGCGACGAGAAGTACGAGCGCGGAGTCGAGCCCTCCAGACACGCCGATAACGACATCCTTTACGCCGATGCGCTTGAGACGGAGCGCGAGTCCATCGACCTGTTTTGCGTAGACCTTCGCTGGATCGCAGGGGAACGGGGCGGACGCCGCGCGCCCCTTCGGGAGCTTTGCGAGACTGCCGAGAGTTCCGCCGCTCTTGATGTATTCCTTAAGACGCTTGTCCATACGGTAGATTATACCAAAAAGCGGCCTCTCGCGCACACTGACGGGCCCGCAAAATAAGCCACGGGAAATCGACAAACGTCAAACCGAGCGCCCGACGAGCTTCTCGGCAAGCGCCTTCAGGAACGACGTATCGCCGGGAAGCCCAGCGAGCGCGGCAATTGACGCGGCGGTAGTCTCGCGGACGAGCGACTCGGTCTTCTCGCGCGAATACGGCGAGTCACCGTCAAGGAGATCGTCCTCGTACTGGAACGCGAGCCCGAGGTTGAGCGCAAAGCGCCGAAGCGCGGCCACATCCCCTTCGCTTCCACCGCCCGCATACCCGCCCATCGCGGCCGCCGCGACAAAGAGATCGGCGGTCTTGTGGGTGTAGATGAACGAGACATCTGGGACACTTGGGACGGATGGGACATCGGAGCCAGGCGCGCAGGCTCGGGCTATATCCTCTACCTGTCCCTGCACGACGCCGACGCCCGCAGCGCCAAGCGCGGCGACGATCTCGCCGACATTGCGCGGCGCATCTGCCGCAGCGAGGAACGCGAGCGCCTGCAGCGCGTCGCCGATGAGAATTGCGTTCGCTTCGCCAAACTTAGTCCAGACCGTCGGCTTGCCACGGCGCTCCGTGTCGTTGTCCATCGCGGGAAGATCGTCATGGACAAGCGTATAGTTGTGAAGTAGTTCTATTGCCGCAGCGGGATAGCGCGCGTCTTCTGCGCTGCCGCCGACCGCGACCGCGCTCGCGAGACAAATTAGAGGGCGAATCCTCTTCCCGCCCGTGCCGACGGCATAGCGCATCGCCTCGCTCAACTCAGCAGGGCGTTCCCCTTCTTTCGGTAGAACCTCGTCGAGAGTCTTCTCGATTATGGCAAGGAACTTTTCCTTCATTTCACCCTCCCCTTGACGCTTTCCTCGTGCTGCTCCTTGATGTCTGGATCGAGCGACGCCTGACAGTTGTAGTCCTGTCGCGGATGCTTCTTGCCGTCGCCGATGCCCTTCTCCATCAACGCCTTTAGTTCGTCCAAGTGCGACTTGTAGACATCGCGCGGATTGCAGTCGTGCTTCTTGCAGATACTCGCCGCCATGCCGACGACCTCGCCCATCATGCCGTGGGTACGCATAAGCCGCGTCGTGCCGAGCGCAATGTGGGTAACCGAGATGTCGCGCCCTGCCATAAAGAGGTTCGGGACGTTCCGCGAATAGAGGCAGCGATAGGGAATCGGATAGGGCCAGATCTTCTCGTTGAGAGAGTTGGCCTGATAGGGCTCGCCCTCAAACTTCGACTCGCTCGCCGTCTTGGGGAGGTGCAGATCGATCGTCCACGTCGTCACACATGTGCCATCCGGCTGGAAATCCTTGTTTCGCAGGTGGTTCTGGTCGAGGATGAAGTCGCCGAGCAGTCGACGCGACTCGCGGCGGCCAGCATTGTACGCGACCCACTTGAGTTCCTTGTCCGCGAACGAGTCCTTCTTGGAGTAGCCGTTCTTGACGAACGCCCAGTTGGAAAACGCTACGAGAAGCCCGTAGTCGCGGATGTACTCGCCCTCGGCAATCTGGTCGCGGCCAAGCCCCGCCTCCCACCACCAGTCGCCCTTCAAGTGCGGCGAGCAGTTTTGCTCGTTGATCGTTTTCAGCATCCAAGGACGCACCGGAAACGCCGCGTCGCCATCGGCCTTCTCCGCATACCACTGGACGGATGCGCCCATCGTGATCATGTCCGCCTTCTCGGGCGCGTCTGGTTCGTTCGCCTCGCTCTTCGCCTCGCGCCCCATGCGGAAGTCTGCGCCGGCGCGATATCCGACCGAGCCGTCGCCTGTGCAATCGACAAACCAACTTCCTTTGAACACGTACCTGTCGCCATTGCGCGTGTCCTGCGAGCCGACTGCTATGATACGCCCTTCGTCATCCTTGCAGACACGGTTCACATGCTGGTTTAGGTAGAGGTCGAGCCCCTTCGTTTCCTTGACGACCTTCATCTTGCGGTCATCTTCGTAAACCGACGCCTCGCGCGCGTTGCCACCCGCCTTCGGTCCGATTTCCGCAACCACGTCGCCAAGCCGCGGATATGGAGGGAGGTTCGCGTATGCGCCAAGATGGACGCGCACCTCGGACGAGTTGTTGCCGCCAAGGACAGGCCGGTCATGGACAAGCGCGACGGAAAGTCCGAGCCGCGCGGCCGAGACCGCCGTGCATATTCCCGCAATGCCGCCGCCAACGACACAGAGGTCGAACTTGGGCAGAGACTCGGGATTGGGTACATAGGTCTGCCGGCGGAAGCCGACTTTCCCGGCAGCACGGCTTGACTCAAACTCGTCGACAATCGGCATCGGTCGCGCCGACGTTGAAAACAAAATCGCGTCGACGCGTCCGTCGAAACCGTCGCAGTCGTGCAGGGCGAGCGTGTTCTTGCCGTTCTTCAGCGTCACGTTGTCCGCTTTGACCCAAAGCCATTCGCCCTTCCCCTGGCAGCCGAGGAGGTTCGGCAGCGGCTTTCCGTTGACGACAAGTTTGAATGTGCCCGCGCCGACATCGGGATGCCACGGACTAGTCCAGTTCTTCGTCCTCACCCAGACGTTGTACTTTCCGCCGTTCGCGACGAACGTCGTCTTCGCGTCGGCGACAGGCTTGCCCATGCCGTGGGCGAGGAGATATGGCGAGCCCATCTGGTCCATGAACTGGGTGTCGTTGACCCATCCACCATAGTCCTCAAACCACTCCGCCTCGACCTCGACCGTTTCCTCTCCAGTCGGTAACGTCGTGGTCAACCAGCCCCGAACAAATTCCGCCTGCGCGGCAAGCGCCGCAAAGCAAAGCAACATCATTACCTTCTTCATTGTTCTGTCTCCTTTTTAATTACCTGCCACCACCCGGTTTTCCGAGAGCCAATGCGCTTTAGTTCACCAGCTTCCTGCAAGGACTTGATATGCCGCGCAATTGTACGCGTTGTCGTCTTGAAAAGAACGGCAAGCCGATCTGTCTTGGCTCTTGGGAAAGACTTCAGCGTTGTCTTTAACTCCTTGCGAAGGTCTTCTGCTTTTTTCGCCTTTTTCAGCATCTTGTCAGAAATCAACGGATTTATTCTGACACTGGACGCACGAATCTTTAAGTACCTGTCGGCTTTCTCGCGATACTTGATAATTTTAGCGATGCGATTTTGCAGGAAATATTGTGACACTTCAAGCCGCTTATCTGGCATCACAAACTCAGGATGGGGCTTAAACTCGAAATTCCCCATTCCTCTGATTCTATCAATCATCTCGTCCGTGACGCCTGCGGGAAAACCAAGCCATTCCTTATACAGCTTTGGCTTCTTGTGGGCGAGAAAAAGCCGAAGGTCGTGAAATTCGTCGCCCTTCTTGCCTGGATTGGATATCGCACGTGAAAACAACGAATAGCCGTTGTCGAATATGGGCGCAACGTCGGATATCTCGTTGAGGTCATTGTCGACGAGGAATCCGAGATGGCGAAGCATGTCCTCGATGCACTCGCGCCGCATTGGAGCCGTGCGATGCAGAAGCCACTCCTCGAACTCGTACGCAAGAGTCCGTTCGTCCTTGCCGAGAACGCGGTCGCGGAACGCAAGCGGCAGGAATCGTTCCGCCGACTTGTTGAGCTCGACGTCCTTTACTCCGAAAGGCTTGACCCAGTCGAAGCGAAGGACTTCCGTGTCTCGGTGCTTCAGTATCACCCGATTATCACCCTTCTGCCTTCGATGCGGTACTTGCCCGACGCGAGGATGTTGAGCGCCTCGGGGAACGCGATGTGCTCCTGCACCTGGATTCGCGCATGGAGGGTCTCGGGCGTGTCGTCTTCGAGTACCGGCACGGCCTTCTGCACGATGATTGGTCCCGAGTCTGTCCCCGCGTCGACGAAGTGAACCGTAACGCCCGCGACCTTGCAACCATAGTCGAGCGCCTGCGTCCAGCTGTGGACGCCGGGGAACGCGGGGAGAAGCGCGGGATGGATGTTGAGGACACGGTTCGGGAACGCGGCGAGCAGCTTGGGCTTGACGATGCGCATAAAGCCCGCGAGAACGACAGTGTCTACGCCGGCGCCCTTCAGGAGATCGATGCATCGGTCTTCCGCAGGGCCCTCCAGCTTCGTCTTCCACGGCGCGCAGTCGAGGTACTGGCACGGGATGTTGTGCCTCTTCGCGCGATCGAGGATTTTCGCGTCCGCGACATCGGCAAGGACGAGCTTGATTTCCGCATCGAGCGTGCCCGCTTCGATAGCGTCGACTATTGACTGCATGTTCGAGCCCGCACCGGACCCGAGAACGCCGAGGTGTAATTTGCTCATGTGCAAATTATACCAAATTCAGCGGCTCTTGCGCGAGCGCCACACCACTCTCGCGGAGCGCCTTGCCGTCGCGCCGCCTCCTCGCAGCTAAGCCGCTCCGCCCGATGGCTCTGTGTCGCGTCCACTTCGGGCTGTGTTTTGGCTTAGGGCTTGCTAGCTTTGCCGCGAATACGCGTCAAAGCTCCGCCAAAACACACCCTCCGCGTCCGCGACTTATGAGATTCACCTCCCAGGCCTAATGATGTAGCACCTGCTATTTCCCGCCCTTTCGCCTGTTGCAGTCAGCGCAGAGCATCTGGAGGTTTTCGGGAACGGTCTTGCCGCCCTTCGACCACGGCACGATGTGGTCGCCTTCCATCTCCTCGTACTCGAAGTGCCCGCCGCAGACGGGGCATATTCCATTCTGCGCCTCGTATGCCGCGCGCTTCTCGTCGTCGTCGAACTGCCGCAGGTTCAGCTTCTCGCGCCGCGTCTCGCCTGAAAGCAGGAATTCGTAGATCCCCTTGTTGCTCTGCACTTCCTTGTCCGTCATCAGCTCGACGACGCGGCGCTCCAATTCCTTCGGGTTGTAGCTCTTCTCGGAGAACTCCCTGTAGAGCCGACCCCACTCAAGCCCCTTCATCTCTCGGCGATATTTCGGAAACAGCGTCTCGATCCAGTTCACGACCTTCTGGAAATGGAGCCAGAGCTCCGTCGCCTCGCCGTTGCCCTGGTGGATCGCCATGTATTCCTCGATCGCCTTGTCCTTCTGCGAGTTGACCATCCACGAAATCGCAGTCTCGAGATATTCCTGCCTGTCCGCGCTTCCATTCAGGTATGGCGAGCCGATCTTCTGCGCGACGCACCCGGGCTTCGAGAAGTAGCGCTTCGCGTCCGCGACCCAGGGGCCCGAGTAGACGGCGTTCCGCATCTCCTGCGCGGTGAGCTTGAGCCCCGCGATGTTGATGACCTTGAACCAGTCGATCTTCTCCGTCGGCGTTCCCTCGCAGAAGTAGACCATCAGCTCGTAGTTAAGGAACTTCTCCTGCACGTCGGGGAGCTGGCGGTGGAAGTATTTTGCCGCGAGGTCGAGCTCGCCCCACGCGAAGTCGCCGTTGTAGTATTGGCAAAGCGAGATCGTCCGCTGCTGTCCGTCCATCACCTCGAACGTTCCGTCCGGGTTCTTGGCCCAGTACATGACATTGAGCGGAAAGCCCTTCATCACGGTGGAGATCACGGCGTTTCGTTCCTTCTCTTTGTAGACGAACTCGCGCTGGTAGGCGGGCCTGATGTCCAGAAGTCCGAGGAACCCTCTGACACCGGACTCCGCGTCATCGACATATCCGTCGACAAGGTCGCGTATCTTGATTCGATGAAGTTCAATCTTCATGGCGATTCGGCCTTTCTCTTTTTTGACAGGATTTACAGGATTGACACGATTAGGTTTCAGGTAAACACTTATGACTCTACCGTATTCTTATCGAGAGCGGAATGTTGTCGATCGAACCAGAAATCGACGGGCTTGGCGAATCCATCCCACGACAGACCACTCGCATCATGTCCCAGTCCGTCGAATAAAGGAAGCGCGGCGGATTTGCCGCGAGCGCGGCGAATGCGGGGTTACCGCTCGCCGTGGTCGAAAGCGAGCGCGGCACATCTGCCGCGTTGAACACGAGCCGCCAGTCAAGCGACACGCGCCCTTCTGTTCCTTGCTCTACCATCTCGTCGCCCGTGGCGCAGTCTACAACCTTCCACTCTCCGCAGTCCCAGCCGACGAGCAGTCCTGCCTCGCCCCGCGAAAGAACGCCGTCGTGATCCGCGTCGTGCCCGAACGCAACCTCGACGTTGTTGCTTGCCGTCGCGTCGAGTTCAAGCGTGAACGCGAACACGCGCGAATCGGCGCGCGCCGCCGGAAGCGCGGCGTTCGTGACGACCTCAGTGTCGTCCCACACCGCCTCCGGCATCTCCGGCACGGCGAAGACCGCGGCAAGACAAAGTGATGACAATAGCACTGATGCCACCATGCTCAATCCCCCTTCCTCTCTGCTTGAATTTTGGCGTCGATCCTCTTCAGTGCATTTGTCGCGTAATCAATCTGGTAGTCGTTGACGCGGCGCTCGGCGACTTCGCGAAGCAATGCTTTCCTGTCATCGCTCGTCTCGTAGTCGGGGTCAAGCGAAAGCAGAAACCCGTCCGCCCAAAGCGCCGTCGCGGGGATTGTCCTTGAATACCGCTTGAGCGATGAAATGGCAAGTGCCTTGCACGATGGATCATCCTTCTCGGCTTTAGCCATTCTTGCAATCGCCGAACAAAGCGCATAGCGTTTTACGGGGTCAATGCCCTCCGTGGATATTGCCGTATTGACACATGCAATCGTGTTGCTCGTTACCCCCTCAATGCATAATAGAGCATGCGCTGCATTCGCGACGCAGCGCACGTCGTTCGTCCATTCGCAAATAAACGGAATATCTTCACGAGAGCCACACACGGACAATTCGGACAAAGCCCACGGCACGCGATCAGGGTGTTCCCGCGCAATCTCGACCACGATGCGTGAGCGCCGTCGGTTGTCTGCTCCGCAAAGTTTAAAAGCATGCTCATAGGCCAACGACGGGATGTTCCCGCAAGAAGTAGAATCAGATGACAAGAGAAAAGCTCCTTTTATCTTTTCGTCCGAATCAGAGCCGTCTGTTCTGCGCTCATGCTTTCCATTATGCACAATATTGGACACCACCAAAGGGATTTCATCCGCAAAATGAGCCGCACCTGCGACCTTGGCCTCGTAGCTTCGGAGTAAATTCTTTGCGAACAGCCTGTCGTCTAACTGCACATTGCTTTTGCTTGCCATCTCAGCAATTGCCTTGCAAACAGCAACTTTGTCCTCCTTTGGGACTGCCTCCATCGAAAAAACATGCTCCGCGACCTGTATTGAATCAGCGTTTACCCCCAATATTCTCACAATTGATACCGTTGCATGAGCCGCATATTTGGGGCTGTTGGTGAATGCGTACAGGAACCCGAGGTTGTCAATTGAAGACGACAATCCATTTGCTGAAATCGCATGATGAACATACCGCGAATCACCATTTGCAAGCTTGGCATATTTTCTGGCAAGTTCCCCACTGTTCCTTTGGCGCCTCGCAAGGACATCTATGTAGTCAACATTCTGAACAGTCCCGCAACGTCGCGCCACGACGTTTGTAGACGATCCCATGCCTTGTGCCGACAGACACTCAGAGCAAATAAGCAACGTCACAACACTCAACCATGTTCTTACCATAACCACTCCTCCTATTGATGAACCGGACTACGCGTATTGATTGTGCCATCCCAAAAGCCAACCGGGGCCAAATCGATGTGCCAATCTTCGTCTTGCTTCCCATCTCCACTATACCAGATGCCATGCACCTGGCCACAGGAGATGTCTCGTCCAGACCCTCCACATCCATTCATCAGCATCCTTCCAATAACCTCTGAATGGGTGATATCTTTCCCATAGTATCGAACGCCACCAGCCCCGTGTCCTTTACAACCTCCGTTCCAGTCTGCCTCCATATACGCCTCTCTTGGCCTTTCTTCTGGTGTAATTGTCCTTAGCGTCACGACATCATTGGTATAGTCTTCATTAGAAATGAATATATCGTTAAGGCCAAAGGCATGGCCAATCTCATGTGCAAGCGTAACGCCATCCGCAAATGCAGTCAGAACCATACCAGACGGACAGTTTACGCCAGCCGTCCCTGGTTGATCATAAAAACCGTTTACGAAATAACATTCCAGACCATCCGTACCCTCGGCGATTGACACTAACCGCCCAATTTGCCATCTATTGGTTTCCACACCCTCTATAGTCGGGTTGTAGGCATTTGGTATGTTGGTTTTTACAATTGGGTCAACTAAGTCAATCACGACGCCAACCTGAGAACATATGTCATTCGCAACGCTAACCATGTTACTGATGCTCGTTTCATCCTTGGGCCACTGAGAATCCCCTCCGATAATCCACGCCCGCAGCTTAACAGTCGATTCCTCGACAACATTTACCATAAAGACAGGAGGGACCGCCTCGGAATCACCAATGTTGACCACCAGAAAAAGAGACCCCGCCGACTCCCCCTCGACCGTCACGACTCTTCCGGTGTTGACATTCGAGCCGACAAAGTTGACCGCACCTTCGCACATGTTGGTCGTCCAGATTATCTTGCTGTCGGGATAGTCCTCGGGCAGAACATCGACTTTGAATGTCGCCGTCTTCCCCACGACGACGGCACATGGGTTGTAGAGGTAGGAATGCAGCCGTCCGTCGCCCGCGAAATCGGC
>Ga0256405_10005254_pt1 | contig 22771 bp, 17 predicted proteins | sample RumenRJG_02DNA_FD_189096 | JGI IMG/M metagenome (GOLD analysis project Ga0256405, IMG submission 189096) | Bovine rumen microbial communities from Lethbridge, Alberta, Canada - RJG_02 | ecosystem: Host-associated > Mammals > Digestive system > Stomach > Rumen | place: Canada: Alberta... | reverse complement strand
TCTTCACATCGTCTGGCAGGATCAGAGTCTGCTCGAACTTCGAGTAAGAGAACTCACGACGCAGGTAGCGGGTGTTCTTATCTTCCTCTTTCTTCTCGTTCTTGCTCTCCATCTTGATGATCAGGTTACCCTCATCATTGATGTGTACGTTGAAGTCCTCCTTCTTCATACCCGGTGCAGCAAGTTCTACGGTATAGGCCTTGTCGCTTTCTTTCACGTTGATAGCAGGTGCTGTGCAGTTTGCCTTCGGCATAAACTCAGTATCAAACAAATCATTGAACACACTGGGAATCCAACTGTTACTTCTCATTACTGGCATCATAATTTTTACCTCCTAATTATATTTTTTAATTGTTATACATGTTACTTTTTTTTATGATTACCTTTCGGCTCTCATCATGCATAAGGCAATTAAAATGCCAGAGACGTTTTGTATGTCAATCTGTCGCAATCACACGACAAATTGTCAGAGCATCACCCACAGAGGCAACAGGAGAAATCACCACAGAGCGTTTACCATTGGCCTCACGGAAGTTGCACTGACGCGGATGGTTCGACACATATTTGAGTACTTTGTCAAAGGCATCGCTCTGGAAATAGGGGCTATTGGTGTTGCTCACGAAGAAGAGGTACATCTGACCTTGTTTCAGCATGATCTTCTCGATACCCAGTTGCTTGCCATAGACACGGAGGGGCACCACGCTGATCAGCTCTTCGGCAACGGCGGGAATCTCACCGAAACGGTCTCTGAGGCGTGAGCGATAGGCTTCAAGAGCGGCATCCAGATCGTGACGGTTGGCCAGATTGTCGAGTTCGCGATAAAGCAGCATGCGTTCGGAGTCACTGGGGACATACTGTTCGGGAAAGTACATCTCGATATCGGATTCGAGGGCACAGTCATCAACGAAATACGAGCCCCCTAAGTTAGGGGTTTGGGGGTCTGAACCTGTGCGAGTCCGTCCCTCGTTCAAACCCCTGTCGCCCCCTAACTCAGGGGGCATAGTCTCATTCCTCAGCTCCGCCATTGCCTGACTGAGGATCTTCTGATAGGTCTCGTAGCCGAGATCGGAGATAAAGCCGCTTTGCTCAGAACCCAGCAGATTGCCAGCGCCACGAATGTCGAGATCCTGCATGGCGATATTGATGCCTGAGCCGAGGTCGGAGAAATTCTCAAGGGCTTCCAGACGACGGCGGCTATCAGCAGGCAGGTCGGCCAGCGGCGGTGCCAGGAGGTAACAGAAAGCCTTGCGGTTGCCTCGTCCCACGCGACCACGCATCTGGTGGAGGTCGGAGAGTCCGAAGTTATGGGCACTGTTGATGATGATCGTATTGGCATTAGGGATGTCGATGCCGTTCTCAACGATAGTGGTGGAGAGCAGCACGTCGTAGTCGTAGTTAGAGAAGTCGAGGATGATCTTCTCGAGCTCCTCGGGTTTCATCTGTCCATGTCCGATGGCGACTCGGGCATCAGGGATATACTTGTGGATCATCTCCGCGATATGCGTCAAGTCGCTGATGCGATTGTTCACAAAGTAGATCTGTCCGTTACGCGACATCTCGAAGTTGATGGCATCGGTGATGATCTCGGCGCCGAAGGTGTGAATCTCCGTCTGGATGGGATAGCGGTTAGGGGGCGGTGTCTGGATGACACTGAGATCACGGGCTCCAACCAACGAGAACTGAAGCGTACGGGGAATCGGCGTTGCCGACATCGTCAACGTATCGACATTCGACTTCAACTGGCGCAGTTTCTCCTTGGTAGAGACACCGAACTTCTGTTCCTCGTCGATGATGAGCAGTCCGAGGTCCTTGAACTTGACCGACTTGCTGATGATCTTATGGGTACCTATTAATATATCCACCCTACCCTCTGCCAAATCCTTCAGAATAGCAGTAGTCTGTTTGGTGCTGCGGGCACGAGTGAGATACTCCACCCGCACAGGCATATCCTTAAGTCTGTTCGTAAACGTACGGAAGTGCTGATAGGCAAGCACTGTAGTAGGCACTAATACCGCCACCTGCTTACCATCGGTAGCAGCCTTGAAGGCAGCACGGACAGCCACCTCCGTCTTACCGAAGCCCACATCACCGCACACCAGACGGTCCATCGGCTTTGCCATCTCCATATCGGCCTTCACATCCTGTGTGGCTTTGAGTTGATCTGGGGTATCCTCATAGAGGAAACTGGCCTCAAGTTCGTGTTGCAGATAAGTGTCGTGACTAAACGCGAAACCTTTCTCACGACGGCGTTTCGCGTAGAGTTTGATAAGATCGCGGGCAATATCCTTGATATGCTTCTTGGTGCGTTCCTTCATACGCTCCCACTGGCCTGTGCCCAGCGTAGAGAGACGAGGCCCCTCGCCACCATCCTGCGACTTATATTTCGACACCTTATATAAAGAGTGGATCGATACGTAGATGCTGTCGCCATGCTGATAGGTGATCTTGATCATCTCCTGGTAACTATCGCCCTGGGGCATCCTCACAAGTCCACCGAACTTGCCGACACCGTGATCCACATGTACCACATAGTCACCAATCTCAAACTGCTGGATCTCCTTCAACGTGAGTGCCATCTTACCACTACGGGCCTTATCACTCTTCAGGTTGTACTTATGGAAACGGTCGAAGATCTGATGATCGGTGAAGAAACAGATACGGAGATCATCGTCAGCAAAGCCTTCGTGGAGGGTCTTATCTACTGGCGTAAAAACAATATCCTTAGCCATTTCGGCAAAGATATCCTTCAAACGCTCGTTCTGTTTCTGACTATCGGCGAGGATGTAGATCTGATACCCCTGCAACAGATAGTCCTCAAAGGATTTGGTAAGCAGGTCAAAATTCTTATGGAAGAGCGGCTGCACCGTAATATGGAACTGCAGAGTCGTAAAGTCTGGTGCTGAAGGACGATGGCCGAACTCGACACGGCGGAACGTGTTGGCAGCCTCTATAAACTGGGCACCCGTGATGAGTTGCAGTTCCTTGCGCAACTGTTGTTCAATCTCACGCTGTTCCATCTCTGTGGCACCACTCATCTGTTCGGCCTTAGCCTGAGCAGAGAAGCCTTCCTGATAGGTACGGTCGATGGCATCGCGCACATAGAAATAGTCTTTGGTAACCAGCAAAGTCTCCTTCGGCAGGAACGAAAGGAAGGGCACCTTATCGCCTGTAGCCACCAACTCCGGTACGATCTCCACATGGGTACGCTGATCCTTCGACAACTGATCCTCTACCTCAAAGGTACGGATAGAGTCGATATCGTCGCCAAAGAAGTCGATGCGATAAGGATACTCACAACTATAGGAATAGACATCAAGGATCGAACCACGCACCGCAAACTGACCTGGTTCATAGACGTAATCCACCTCTCGGAAGCCAAAGTCACGAAGCGTCTTCTCGATGTCTGAGACGGCGATGGTCTGATCCTTCTCCAGGACAAGGGTTCGTTCATCGAGTTTCTGCTTCGATACCACAAGTTCTGCCAAGGCCTCAGGATAAGTCACAACAAACAAGCCTAGGGACCGTCCCCCGAGTCGAGTCAGTACCTCGGTACGCAGGATCTCACTGGCAGCATCGCGCTGGGCATACTTCACGGCACGCCGATAACTCGAAGGGAAGAACAGCACCTGATCCGTACCCATCAGTTGGGTGAGATCATGATAGAAATAGCCTGCTTCCTCAGCATCCTGAAGCACGAAAAGCATCTGCGACTGACACTTGCGAGCCAGGCTGGCAAACAGCATCGGGGCCGATGAGCCCAATAAACTTTCAAGGAAAATTTTCTTTTCAGAAGATTTCCCCAACAGTTTTGCCAGTGCCGACACCTGCGGCAACTGAACGTATAATCTCTCTAATTCCTGTATATTCATCGCGAATCGGGTGCAAAATTACAAAAAATATTTGGTATTTTACGCACTTATTCGTACCTTTGCACCATAAATCCGAAAAAAAGATGCATCAAAGCGACAGTATTGTCATCATACCGACTTATAATGAGAAGGAAAACATCGAGAAGATTATCCGTGCGGTGTTTGCCTTAGATAAGTGTTTCCATATTCTGATCATCGACGACGGCTCACCTGACGGGACTGCAGCCATCGTGAAAGTGATGATTGCCAATGAGTTCTCGGATCGTCTGTTTATCTTGGAGCGTTCTGGTAAACTCGGACTGGGCACAGCCTATATCACAGGCTTCAAATGGGCATTGGAGCACGACTACGAGTATATCTTTGAGATGGATGCCGACTTCAGTCATGATCCTCACGACCTGCCGAGACTCTATGCGGCCTGTCATGATGAGGGTAACGACGTGGCCATCGGCTCGCGCTATGTGACGGGTGTGAATGTGGTGAACTGGCCCATCGGACGTGTGCTGATGAGTTACTTCGCCTCGAAATACGTCAGGATCGTGACTGGCTTCCTGGTTCACGACACCACTGCGGGTTTCGTGTGTTACAAGCGTCGCGTGCTGAAGACCATCGAACTCGACAAGATTCGCTTCAAGGGCTATGGTTTCCAGATTGAGATGAAATACACCGCCTATAAGATCGGCTTTAAGATTAAAGAGGTTAGCGTGATTTTTGTGAACCGTTGCGAGGGCACCAGCAAGATGTCAGGCGGCATCTTCGGCGAGGCTTTGTTTGGCGTGATGCGTCTCCGCTGGGACGGCTGGACGAGGAAGTATCCGAAGATAGTGGAGAATTGATAGTTATGATTACTCTGCTATATAAGATATACCAGATTATTATCGGACTGCCGGTACTGATCTTCATCACGATCTTTACGGCGATAGAGGTGGGCATCGGAACCACCATCGGCAACGGCCACTTCTGGGGCTATTATCCTGGAAGATGGTGGGCTAAGATCATTGTAAGGACTTTGTTGCTACCTATTAAGATAGAAGGTAAGGAGAACCTGGAGAAGGATCAGAGTTACGTGTTTGTGGCGAACCATCAGGGCATCTTCGACATCTTCGTGATCTACGGCTATCTGGGGCGCAACTTCAAGTGGATGATGAAATACCAATTGGGCAAGATCCCGTTTATCGGCTATGCCTGTAGGAAGTCCCATCAGATATTCGTTGACAAGCGTGGACCAAAACGAATCCAGAAGACTTACGAGCGAGCCCGTGATATTCTGCAGGAGGGTTACAGTGTGACGGTGTTCCCTGAGGGAGCCCGTTCGTTTACAGGCCACATGGGCAAGTTCAAGAAAGGAGCCTTCGCACTGGCCGACGAACTGCAACTGCCTGTAGTACCTCTGACGATTAATGGCTCGTTTGATGTGCTGCCACGTACGAAGGGATTCATCAATCTCATCAACTGGCATCCGTTGTCTCTGACGATCCACCAGCCCATCTACCCTATCGGCCAAGGGCCTGACAATGTGGATGCGACGATGCGCCAAGCCTACGACTCTGTGATGTCGGGACTGGTGCCTGAATACCAAGGTTATATAGAAAATCCTGATCAATGATTGCAAGAAATTTAATTCTTTTCCTGTTACTGAACATTCTGCCGTTCTTGTATTTCTATCTGCGATTCTTCCGCAAGAAAGCAGTATGGTGGAAGCAAGTGCTGTTGTGGCTTCCCTGTGTGTTGATGATAGCCTATACCATCTATCTGGCCCTGGAGCCCAACTTCATTCCGGATAATGATCGTATCTATCTGCTGTATGGCTATCTGCTGCTGTTAGGACTGGTCACCGTTCCTATGTGTACCTACATACTCAGTTCGCTGATTGGCAGAGGATGTTCTGCATTAGTCAGGAAGTACTGCGTAAGCCGTCAGTCGAAACCCCGTAAGAACTACGGCAACTTCATTGGCGTGCTGACGATTCCCCTTATCTGGTTGATTGTGCTCTGGGGCGCCTTCCCTGGATTCAACAAGTTTGAGGTGAACCACATCGAATATGAGTCAGAAGCACTCCCTGAGGCCTTCGACGGCTATCGCATCGTGATCTTCTCAGATGCCCATGTAGGCAGCTACCAGAAGCGCAACACCGATGTGCTCAATGCCGCCATCGACAGCATCAATGCCCAGAAGCCGGATATGATTGTGTTCACAGGTGATCTGCTGAACATCCAGCCGTCAGACCTCTATCCCCATTTCAAGGCACTGAGTAACCTGAAGGCTAAGGACGGCGTTTTCTCCATTCTCGGCAATCACGACTATGCGGAATACTTAGGCTGCGACGAGGCCATCAAGGCAGCAAACTGCAAAGAGATCGTCAGTCTGGAGAAACAACTGGGCTGGACCCTCCTACTCAATGAGAACCGCACGATTACACGCGACAAGGATCATATCATCCTTGCTGGTATGGAGAACGACGGCGACGGAGTGCACTTCCCCCAGAAGGGTGATATCAACAAGACGCTGGAGAACGTGAAGGACAGTGATTTCATCCTGATGCTGGAGCACGATCCTTCTTCTTGGCGTCGTAAGATCATTCCTGACGGAAGAGCACAACTCACCCTCAGCGGACATACCCACGCCATGCAGTTCAATATCCTCGGCTGGTGCCCGATGTCACTCTTAGGCAAGGAGTTTTGGGGCTGGTATGAGGAAGGCAACCAGAAACTGTTTGTCACAGCAGGTCTGGGTGGTCTGATCCCCTTCCGCTTCGGTGCTACGGGTGAGATTGTGATCCTGACGCTGAAGAAGAAATAGTAATCCTTATCAATAACTTAAAATCAACTAATTATGAGAAAGAATGTTTTCAAGCTGGCCATGATCGCTATGGCACTGTTTCTCTCCACCGCCTGTTTTGCTCAGGCTGGCAAAGTGAATAACTTCCGCATCAAGCGCGGAACGAATGTGAGCCACTGGCTCTCTCAGTCAGAGCAGCGTGGTGAGGCCCGTCGCCTCCATATCCAGGAGGACGACTTCGCACGTCTTGAGTCGTTAGGCTTCGACTTCGTGCGTATCCCCATCGACGAGGTGCAGTTCTGGGATGAGAAAGGCAACAAGCTGACTGAGGCCTGGGATCTGCTGAACAACGCCCTCGACTGGAGCCGCAAGCACAACCTGCGTGCCATCGTGGATCTGCACATCATCCGTTCTCATTACTTCAACGCCGTGAACGAAGCTGATCAGGCCGCTAACACCCTGTTCACCTCTGAGAAATCGCAGGAGGATCTGCTGAACCTCTGGCGACAGCTCTCTGCATTCCTGAAGAATCGCAGCTGCGACTGGGTGGCCTATGAGTTTATGAACGAGCCCGTAGCCCCAGAGCATGAGCAGTGGAACAAACTGGTGGCAAAGGTACACAAGGCCCTGCGCGCACTGGAGCCTCAACGCACACTCGTGGTTGGTTCAAACATGTGGCAGGGACACGAGACGATGAAGTATCTGAAAGTGCCCGAGGGTGACAAGAACATCGTGCTCTCCTTCCACTACTACAACCCTATGCTGCTCACCCACTACGGGGCTTGGTGGACACCGCTGGGCAAATATAAGGGTAAGGTGAACTATCCCGGCGTGCTGGTGTCTAAGGAAGACTTCGATGCCGCTCCCGACGAGATCAAGGATCAGCTGAAGCCCTATACCGAACAGTACTGGGACATCAACAAGATCCGTGAGCAGTTCAAGGATGCCATCGAGGCTGCGAAGAAATACGACCTGCAGCTGTTCTGCGGTGAGTGGGGTGTCTATGAGCCCGTGGATCGTGAGCTCGCCTACAATTGGTATCGCGACGTGCTGACCGTCTTCGACGAGTTCAACATTGCCTGGACCACCTGGTGCTACGATGCCGACTTCGGCTTCTGGGATCAGCAGCGCCACAGCTTCAAGGACTATCCCCTGGTGGAGCTCCTGATGTCAGGCAAGCCTCTGGAGAAATAAGCAAATAAAACATAGCCTACAAATTCCCGGCGAGGAATTTGCGGCAGATTTCTATGGGAAGACCACGACGGCGGGCATAGTCTCGCAACTGGTCTTCCCCTATTTTTCCCAAGTTGAAATAGCGGGCTTCCGGGTGGGCAAGCATCAAGCCACTGACGCTGGCATGAGGTTTCATGGCACCACTCTCCGTAAGACGGATACCAATCTGTTTCATATCCAGCAGACCATCCAACACAAAGTTCAGACTGGTATCTGGCAGAGAGGGATAGCCCACCGCAGGACGGATGCCCAGAAACTTCTCAATGAGCATATCAGCGATCGACAGATCTTCATCAGGTGCATAGCCCCATAGATGCTTGCGAACCTCTTCGTGAAGCACTTCTGCAGCAGCCTCAGCCAGACGATCTGCCAACAACTGCGCCATCATCTTCTGATAGGCATCAGACGCAAAGTCCGTCTCCAACCCCATATCCGCAGAAGTGGCGAAAAGGCCAATCTTCGAGGTTAAAGATGAGCCATCAGACTCTAAGGGTGCGACATAATCCGCCAAAGAACGATAGCCACTACCTTTTTCCTGCTGACGAAGCATCGGAATGCGCTTGTTACCAGCAACGAGGATATCATCACCATCGCTGTGAGCATCGAGCAATAAGAAGAGTGCATGTGCATGATAGTTCCCCTCCAACGTATCGAGGAATGCCTCAGCCTCCTGGCGCAATCGCTCTTTCTCCGACGGGTCTTTCACCTGCCAGGCAAAGAAGAAATAAGGCCAGTTGATGTAGGGCCGAAGTTGGGAAATATCGTAAGTCTGTATCATCTGAAAGTGACTGGTTGGCCAATGTAACTGGTATCCACCTTACCCTGCTGATAAACGGTATGTCCATTGCAGAGCGTGCGTTCTACGCGCCACAGATACATGTGTCCCTCCATCGGACTCCAACCGCATTTGCTCTGAATCACATCCTTTGTCACTGTCCATCCGGTATCAGGGCGTACCAACACGATATCTGCCTGGTAACCCTCACGCAGGAAACCTCTTTGACGCACCTCGAAGAGACGGGCAGGATTATGACACATCAGTTCCACCAGACGTTCGATAGAGAGCACACCCTGATCCACCAGTTCCAACATTGTCACCAATGAGAACTGTATCATCGGCATTCCACTGGCAGCCTTCACGCAACCACCCTCTTTCTGAGACAGGAGATGAGGTGCATGATCCGTACCAATGACAGCGATCCGCCCATCGTTGAGTGCCTCACGCAAGGCATCGCGATCCCGCAGGGTCTTAATGGCAGGATTGCACTTGATGCGTGTGCCCAAGGCCGTATAGTCCCGATCGTAGAAGTAGAGATGCGACACAGTGGCTTCTGCGGTGATATTCGTGCCCTTCGACAGGCTCAGGGACCGTGCACCCATAGACAGGCTCAGGGATCGTGTAGGGAGCAATTCCAATTCTTTTGCCGTTGTAAGATGGGCAATATGGAGACGAGCATCATGTTTCTTAGCCAATTCTACAGCCAGTTTGGTGCTCTCATAACAGACTTCCTCACTGCGGATCTCAGGATGATGCGTCACCTTGGGGTCTACACCATATTTCTGAATAGCCTCAGCCATGTTTCGATTGATGATATCCGTATCCTCGCAATGGGTCATGATAGGCAGTGTGGAGGAAGCAAAGATCTTCTCGAGTGCTTCCCTGCGATCCACCAGCATATTGCCTGTAGAACTACCCATAAACAGTTTGATGCCTGGGATACGATGAGCATCCAATTGAGGGAACAGTTCCACATTATCGTTGGTAGCACCAAAGAAGAATGCGTAGTTCACATGACTCTTCTGGGCTGCCAACGCGAATTTCTCTTCCAAAGCCTCCAAGGTAGTCGTCTGTGGCACCGTGTTAGGCATATCGAAATAGGTAGTGACGCCACCTGCTGCCGCTGCACGGCTCTCACTCTCGATATCGGCCTTAGCCGTCAGACCAGGCTCACGGAAATGCACATGATCGTCGATGACACCAGGCAGGATAAAACAGCCCGAAGCATCTATGAGCTCGTCATAGGATGCTTCGGGAGTATGGGGTTCTGTGTAAATCCGGGCAATCCGTGAATCCTCGATGAGGATGGAGCCCTCAAACAGTTTTCCTTCGTTTACCAGCGTACCGCCCTGAATCAGCGTTCTCATTTCTGCGGTATGTTGAGAGAAGGTGCAGCCATCGAGTCGGCTACCTGCTGCTGGGTGTCAGGAACTACCTGTGTGGGAGCTGCGGCCTGAGGCGTATCATCCACCAGACCGTTCTGACGGGCCTGAATCTCGTTGGCAGTCTGATAATACTGCTTCACGTAAGGGTCGTCCTTGAATTTCTTCGTGGCCTTACTCATGATATCCTCAATCTGAGGCGTGAGCACGGGGTAAGGATAACCACTGGTCATCATCATGAAGACACCAGGACCCAGCACGTTGTCGAAGTTCTCGACGATGAAGTTGGTCACCAGACTATCCTCCTGCTGTGCCAGACGAGCGGCCTCTGCAGTCAATGTGCGGTTAATGACATCCTCATCGATGCCGTCGAGCAGCATCTGACTCTGCTTGTGCGACAGCTCATTCATCTCGTTGCCGAGCTGGTCATGACGATTGATGAACTGATACAGTTTATCATTCAGCGGTGTACCACTGACGCTACGGCCTGTATTATCGATGCGGACTTCAATCTCGCCCTTCTCCACTACCACAGGCATCGCAAGCGACTCATCATCCATATAAAGGTTTGCCAACTTCACTGTATCAAGCAGTCCGGCAAAACGGAATTTACCATGCACGACATCACAGGAATCCATGCTCTTCAGTTCCTGATCCTTCACCGTCTTCAGATAGAGCTTACTACCATCAAGCGACGATACCGACGAGGAACCCTGTATCGAATAGGACTCTGCACATGACGTAAGTGCGGCCATAACGACAAATGCGTATAGAATTTTGTTCATATCATAAACCTTTCGTGGCGCAAAAATACAACGATATATTGAAGTAGAAAAATAAATTTGCGCATTTTAAAACATTTGCGCAAACTTTTATAATTTTTTTGCCTCTTTTTCTAATTCGATACCTATTCTGTGCGTGGAATAGAGTTGCAAGAGTGCGGCAATCAGCAAAGTGATGACCCATTTATTATACACATATTCTATATAGGTGATATAACTAAGGCCTAAGAAATTGCCCTTATTGGCTATCATCAGCAGTCCAGAAAGCAGAAAAAACACATCGCTCACCAACTGAATCCTGCGCAGACGACGTATGACGAAATTACTGCCCTCGTAGCGCTGGAGCATCTGCATCGACGCAAAACCTAAGGCACCAACAGAAAACACATAGGGCGCGCTGCCCCATGCCAACACACTGGTACCAGCCCCTATCACCATCAGCAGGGCACCCAGAAGAAAGATGGCTGTCTGGACTTTATTCAGTTGTTTCATGTTTCTGGATAGGGTTTTCCATTTCACCATCATCACTCAGCACGAAGATGTCCTCATCATCGGCCTTCATGAAATAACGCTCACGGGCAATCTTCTCCATCGCCTTCGGATTTCTGTTCAACTCACGGATGCGAGCCTGATCACGACGATAATCGGCATTGTATTTCTCCGTCTCCTCCTGCAACTCATTGATGCGCTGCATATTCTTAAAATGGCTCCAGAAACTGTTATCATCGAGAAAGCCGACGATGACAACACCTGCAATAGCCACGACGGCATACTTGAAGAACAGAGAATGCCACACCCGAAGCAGGAACGCCTTTACACGATTGAATCCTTTCATATATTCGTAATTTGTCTGCAAAGATACAAAAAAAGAAAGAAGTAAAAAGGTAAAAAGGTAAAAAAATGAAGGAAAGGATTTACTTTTTTACTCTTTTACTCTTTTACCTTTAATTATTTTAGTATCTTTGCCAAAAATTTATTCAGATTATTATGGAATACATCGTTTCAGCACGGAAATACCGTCCGATAACCTTCGATTCTGTCGTAGGTCAGGCGGCTTTGACCACCACGCTGAAGAATGCCGTGAAGAGCGGGAAACTGGCACATGCCTACCTCTTCTGCGGTCCGAGAGGCGTGGGAAAGACCACCTGTGCACGTATCTTTGCCAAAGCCATCAACTGTCAGAATCCGACAGCCGAGGGTGAGGCCTGTAACGAATGTGAGAGTTGCCAGTCGTTCAACGAACAGCGCTCACTGAACATCTTCGAACTTGATGCTGCCTCTAACAACTCTGTAGAGCACATCAAGACCTTGATGGAACAGACCCGCATCCCGCCGCAGTTGGGCAGATACAAAGTGTTTATCATCGACGAGGTGCATATGCTCTCTACAGCAGCCTTCAACGCCTTCCTGAAGACCTTGGAGGAGCCCCCTGCACACGTAATCTTCATCCTGGCCACCACTGAGAAGCATAAGATCCTGCCGACCATCCTGAGCCGTTGTCAGATCTATGACTTCGAACGTATGACCATCCGCAACACGGTGGATCATCTGAAGCACGTGGCTCAGCAGGAAGGTATCACCTTCGAGGAACAGGCGCTGGCTGTAATTGCAGAAAAGGCTGATGGCGGTATGCGTGATGCCCTCTCCATCTTCGATCAGGCAGCCTCGTTCTGCCAGGGCAACATCACCTACGAGAAAGTGATTGAAGACCTGAACGTGCTCGATGCCGAGAACTACTTCCAGATCATCGACCTCTCTATTAATAATAAGGTGGGCGACATCATGGTGCTCCTGAACAACGTCATCAATAAGGGATTCGACGGTGGTCTGTTGATTCAGGGACTCGCCAAGCACGTTCGCAACGTGCTGATGGCGAAGGATCCGCAGACGCTCCCCTTGTTGGAGGTCAGCGACCAGCAGAGACAGCGCTATCAGGAACAGGCGAAGAAGTGCGAGACCCGTTTCCTCTATCAGGCGCTGAAGAAGATGAACCAGTGCGACATCAACTATCGCCAGTCGAGCAACAAACGTCTGCTGGTGGAACTCACGCTGATTGAGATCGCCCAGATCACCCAGCCTGCGGAGGAAGGCGACAGTGCGGGGCGTAGCCCCAGAAGATTAAAATCCCTGTTTAAGCATCTGATGCGACAGGCTCAGCCCAAGCCAGCGGCCCCACAGGTAGCCGCGGCTAAGCCTGTAGTGTCTAAAGAGACTAGCAGCACTAGCATGGCTAGCAGTTCTAGTAATTCTAGAGAATCTAGTCAGGCTTGTTCTGCAAATCAGGCTAGAGAAACTGGTCAGCCCAGCAAACCCGCTGTCAAACTCGGCGGCATCGGCTTCTCATGGAACAACCTGATGGATCAGGGGAAGCCCTCGAAGATCAACATCATCCCAGGTACTGTATCCCCAGCCATCGCCCAGCAGAAGAATGCCCAGTTCTCCCAGGAGGATCTGGAACTGCAGTGGATGGCGATGTGCAACCGGATGCCACAAGAACTCAGCGGCATCGCCACCCGTATGAAGAACATGAATCCCACCATCACAGAACTGCCACAGATCAAAGTGCAGGTTGACAATGCCCTCATCAAACAGGAGATGGAGGATTTCAAAGGACGTATCGTCAGTTCACTCAAAAACGGACTTCAGAACGAGAGTCTCTCTTTGGAGATTGTCATCGTGGAGCAGAAGGAGCAGGTGACGGTGATGACCCGTCGCGAGCAGTTTGAGAAACTGACAAAAGAAAATCCTGCCATAGATAAACTACGGCAGGTCTTTAATCTGGAGTTAGCGTAAGAGCACTTGGCCCTTACGCTTCTGTTTATTCCCCTATATACCGCTTGATGGTCTCAAGACATTCCTCACTGCTGACGGGCTTCGAAAGGAAGTCGTTACAGCCTGCATCCATAGCCAACTGACGGTCACTGTCGAAAGCATTTGCTGTTAGAGCCAAGATGGGCAGATCAGGATGCTTCTCCTTGATAGCCTTGGTAGCCTCCAGTCCGTTCATAATGGGCATCTTAATATCCATCAGGACAATATCATATTGGCCTTTATCTACCATTTCCACAGCCTCCTGGCCATTCTTGGCGCGTTCGAACTGATAGTGCTTCTTCAGAATGTATGACATCAATACGAAGTTGCTGTCATTGTCTTCTGCAATCAAAATCTTCTTCATATCACAAGTATTTTATAATTCTTATTTCCCCAGTCTGTCTTTCCACATCTTACTCATATCCTCCAGGGTCTTACCCTTTGTCTCAGGCACGAGACGCCATACGAACAGGGCAGCAACCACACAGATGATGCCATAGAGACCATAGGTGAACCAGTGTCCGAAGTCATCACCCTCCGTGAGATGCATATTGAACATCGGCACGAAAGAAGAACTGACGATGAAGTTGGAGATCCACTGGAAGGCTACAGCGATGGCAACGGCAGCACCACGGATGGTGTTGGGGAAGATCTCGGCAATGAGTACCCAAGTGATGGGCCCCCAAGAGAACATAAACGATGCCGAATAAACCAACAGACTGGCTGCTGTAACTAAGGCGAGACTGTCATTACCGAAGGTCATAGCCACACCAAAGGCACCCAGGGCCATACCCAGCGAACCACTGATGAGCAACGGCTTACGACCGAGTTTCTCAACGGTGAACACTGCCACCAACGTGAATGAGATATTGATGATACCCATGAATACCGTCAGCATCATCGGATCGTCCATACCCATATCACCGAAGATACGCGGAGCATAGTAGAGCACGGCATTGATACCTACAGCCTGCTGGAACACACTGAGCATGATACCCACGAAGATGCAGAGCGCACCATAGGTCATCAGTTTCTCGGTCTTCACCACCATCGTATCCTTGATGTCCTGAATGATCTGCGCAGCCTTTGAGGCACCATTGATCTTTGCCAGGATACCCTCAGCCTTCTTGTCCTCACCGATGCTGACGAGATAACGCGGTGTCTCTGGCACGAAGCAGATCAGTAGGGCGAAGAGTCCCGCAGGCACAGCCTCGCTACCGAACATATAGCGCCAACCAGTTGTCACCGTCCACTGGGCAGCAGGTGTGATCTCCGCAATCGACTTGCCCATCTCCTCCACGAGCGGCTGGATATGGTCGCCCAGGATGAAGAAGTTCACGAAATAAACCACCAGCTGACCGAAGATAATGGCGAACTGGTTCCAGCTGACGAGCATGCCTCGGATATTCGAGGGAGCCACCTCACCGATATACATCGGACAGATAGCAGAGGCAAGACCCACACCGACACCACCGATCACACGGTAGATGTTGAACATTATCAACAATGAGTAGGTCGGTTTGCCATACTCGAAGAACAGGAACTCAGGAACCATCGAACCCAGTGCTGAGATAAAGAATAGCAAGCCGGCAATGATCAGCGACTTCTTGCGCCCCAGGTTTGTGGCCAGGAATCCGGAAATGGCCGATCCGATGATACAGCCAATCAAGGCACTTGCGGAAGTGAAACCGTGCCATCCGTCGGTGTAATCAAAGTCCTGTGCCGTTTTGAAGAAGGCCTGAAGACCTTTCTCTGCGCCGGAGATGACAGCAGTGTCGTATCCGAACAACAGGCCACCCAACACGGCGACCATCACGATTGAAATCAGGTAGGCTTTACTACCCTGCTCTTTTAGTTGATCCATCTTTTTCAGTTTTATTGTTACTAATCATTTGTATTCTCTACTGGCAGACTGAGGGTGAACGTCGTGCCTGCCTCCGAAGTCTGGTCGAGTGTGAGGGCACCACCCAGTTTCTGAGCCGACTCCCAGCAATAGGCCAGTCCGAGTCCAAGTCCTTCCGTGAACTCATCGACCTTCACCCATCGCTGGAAGATGGTGCCGACCTTATCCGATGGAATACCGCATCCCGTATCTTCCACACTGAAGAGCATCATCTTCCTGCCCTTCTGCTTCTCCGTGCGTACCTTTAATATAATATGGCCCTTCTCGGTAAACTTAACCGCATTCTCCAGCAAATAGCTGAGCATGAGCAACAGACTGTCGCCGTTGGTATAAAGCATCACGTTGCCATTCGTCTGGTTATCCAATTTCACCTTCACCTTCTCGGCATCCACCACCGGCATGTTCTCTATCGCCTTGCAGCAGATGGCAATGCCGTCGGTCTCGGTTGCCTGTGCCATCAGGTCCTTCGTGCTGTCATTGGCTATCGCAAGCATCTTGTTCACCAGCGACGTAATCTGGTAGGCACTGTGGCCGATGGTCTTAGCCACCTCACCACGCTCCTTGTCTCCCATGTCGGGACCCATCTCTGCGAGCACCTGCGAGAAGCCGTTGATGATGTTCAGCGGCGTGCGCACCTCATGACTCACGTTCCTGATAAACTCCGACTTCATCTCGTTGGCAGCCGCCACCTGCTTGTAAGCCGACTTCAGTTCCTTGTTCTTCGCCATCAGCTGCTTATTGAACTTCCGACGGATCAGGATATTACGGGCCATCAGCACAATCGTGAGCAAAGCCAGTACGGCAATACCAAAAAGGATGTAGTTCATCACCCTGGCCATCTTCTGGCTTTTTCTCATCAGCTCCATCTCATCTTCCGCGCGTACCATATTCTCGGCAATCATCACACCGGTGATGGAGTCACGCTTATGCATCAGTTCACGCTGAGTCATAAAGGCCTTCTCATTATCGCCGAGATAGCGGTAGATGTCACACTTCAACAGATACCGCTCCTTCAAGTTCGGAAAAACTTCTGCCTCAGCCAGCGCTGCATCCTGTCCCTGATCCAACAGCGTCCTGTAGATACGCGCATAAGGAGTAAAGAGGTCTATCGAGGGCGTTCTGTTCAGTTTCTCAGCCTCTTCCATCTTGGCGATACACTGGTTGAAGGCAGCGTAGTCTTTCTGCTTGAACCTCACGATAGCCTTGATGGCATAGATATCCGCCAGACATCGGTAGAAGTTCCACGAATCCTTATGCCTCATCAGTTCCTTCTCGGTCACGTCGAGCCAATAGAGGGTCTGTGCCAGATCGTTGTTCAGATGCACATGCGCCAGGGCGAGATAGATAAACGTCTCCCCGTCGCGCTCAAACTGCGTACCCTTGATCTGCTCTGCCGACTTCAGGAACTCCGCCTCGGCACCAGGGATATTACCACAGGTATTATAGATGTGCCCCAGCATGTTCGAGATAAAGTAACGTCCTTCATCGGCATACTTGCCACTCTCGATGTCACTCTTCAGTCCCTGGGCGATATGATAGGCCGACGAGATATCCATCCTACCCAGACTGTACATGATACCGCACACCCACGCCGTGCTGGCTTCCATCAGGTCATCGTCGGCCTTGGCATGTTTCAGATAGGCCTGACAGGCGTCAAAGACCACCTGCTCTTTGTCCTGGAAACACGACTCCCACATGGCCTGCTGCAACTTTCTGTGCTCAAGGGTATCCTTACAGTGAAGCGACTGCGCCGATACTTGTGACGCCGTCATCATCGCCGCCACAAAAACCAACAAACGCAGACATTTGAACAACTTCATACTGGTAGGTTTCTAGGAAATACCCTGCAAAAGTAGTGAATTCCAATGAAACCGCCAAACATTTTGCCACTTATAACATTATTTTACGAAGAATATTTTATCATATTGAATTATTTTCGTATCTTTGCCACCAGTTTTTCTAATTAATAACTTATAACCAACAAACAACATGAAGAAATTCTTTATTGCATTTACACTGCTCGTGGCAGGTGCTTCGTCAGCGTTTGCCCAGTGGGGGCGCCCCGTTGATTATGCGGCAGGCCCAGGCTTGAAGGATGCCTACAAAGACTATTTCACCATCGGCGTGGCCGTAAACCGCACCAACGTGTCAGATCCCGCTCAGATGGAGATTATCAAGAAGCAGTTCAACAGCGTCACCGCTGAGAACGCTTGGAAACCAGGCGAGATACATCCGGCAGAGGGTGTCTGGAACTTCGGCTTAGCCGACAGCATCGCCAACTTCTGTCGTGAGAACGGCATCAAGATGCGTGGCCACTGCCTCTGCTGGCACTCACAATTTGCCGACTGGATGTTCACCGACAAAAAGGGCAAGCCCGTGAAGAAGGAAGTGTTCTACAAGCGTCTGCGCGAACATATCCACACGGTGGTAAACCGCTATAAGGATGTGGTCTATGCTTGGGACGTAGTGAATGAGGCTATCGCCGACGACAACATGATGTTCCGTGGGTTCCGTCCCGGAGGTCCTGCTCCCAGCCCCTATCGTCAGAGCCGTCACTTCGAACTCTGTGGCGACGAGTTCATCGCCAAGGCCTTCGAGTTTGCCCGTGAGGCTGATCCCACAGGTGTGCTGATCTACAACGACTACAGCACCGTGGACGAGGGCAAGCGCGAGCGTATTTATAATATGGTGAAGAAGATGAAGGACGCAGGCGTGCCCATCGACGGTATTGGCATGCAGGGCCACTACAACATCTACTTCCCCGATGAGGAAGCCATAGAGAAGGCCATCAACCGCTTCAGCGAGATCGTGAATACGATCCACATCACCGAACTCGACCTGCGTACCAATATGGAGAGCGGTGGTCAGCTGATGTTCTCTCGCGGTGAGGCCAAGCCCCAGCCCGCTTATATCCAGACACTTCAGGAAGACCAGTACAACCGTTTGTTCCGTATCTTCAGAAAACACAAGGACGTCATCAAGAACGTCACCTTCTGGAATCTCAGCGACAAGGACTCATGGCTCGGTGTGAACAACCACCCACTGCCTTTCGACGAGAACTTTAAGGCTAAGCGCTCACTCGCCGTGATCCGCGACTTCGACGCGAAGATGGACAACTACGTGCCCAAGGACGACTGGGTAGCCAACCCCATGAACCAGCCCGGACAGGAATATCCGCAGGTGAACAGCGAGGGTTATGCCCGCTTCCGCGTGGTGGCACCCGATGCCAAGTCAGTGATCGTCAGCCTCGGTTTGGGCGGACGTGGCGGCACCGTGCTCCGCAAGGATAAGGACGGCGTATGGGTAGGCACCACAGAGGGCCCGATGGATCCAGGCTTCCACTACTATCACCTCACCATCGACGGTGGTGTGTTCAATGATCCTGGCACCCACAACTACTTCGGCAGCTGCCGCTGGGAGAGCGGTATCGAGATTCCCGCTCCCGACCAGGACTTCTACGCAGAGCGCACCGACATCCCTCATGGCAACATGCAGAAGGTGCTCTTCTACTCCAAGAGCCTGGGCAAGATGCAGGAGGCTACCGTTTACCTGCCTCACGGCTACGGCAAGGTGGTGAAGGGCAAGCAGGAGCGCTATCCAGTGCTCTATCTGCAGCATGGCTGGGGTGAGAACGAGACCAGCTGGCCCGTACAGGGTAAGGCAGGCCTCATCATGGACAACCTGATTGCCGACGGTAAGATCAAGCCCTTCATCATCGTGATGGCTTACGGACTCACCAACAACATCAAGTTCGGCACCATCGGACAGTTCACCGCCAAGGAGTTTGAGACTGTGCTCGTGGATGAGCTTGTGCCCTTCATCGACAAGAACTTCCTCACCAAGGCCGACAAGTGGAACCGCGCGATGGCAGGACTGTCAATGGGTGGCGTAGAGACCAAACTCATCACCCTGCGTCGTCCTGAGGTCTTCGGCTACTGGGGACTGCTCTCAGGCGGTATGTATATGCCAGAGGAGATCAAGGATCCCAAGTGCGTGAAATACATCTTCGAAGGCTGTGGTGACAAGGAGAATCCCGAGGGCATCAACAAGAGCGTAGAGGCGCTGAAGGCCGCTGGATTCAAAGCCGAGGGTCTGATCTCCGAGGGCACCGCCCACGAGTTCCTCACCTGGCGTCGTTGTCTGCAGAAGATGGCCCAGAGCCTGTTCAAATAAGAAACTGACTCCAATCTACAATAAACCTCCTACCAGGGACAGACCCCAGTAGGAGGTTTTTTTGTTATTATACGGTCCCTGAGCCTGTCGCGCTCGACCTATGGTCGCTTGCTACCAACGGGACGCAAGAAGGGCGGCATAACCCCCACCCCCTCAGCATGGCGAAGTAATCGAGGCTATCAGTCCCGTTCTCTTGAATCGCCATGGCTACGCCTACCGCTATCCATCGTTCGGGCTGATCCGACGGAATACCGATCGGTTCATCAGGCGGGATACCCGTCAACCGACTCACGTTCTGGATATACGTTGCTGTCAGGTTCTCCTGGGGCGGTGCCCATTTATTGATAATCGCCCGAATCGTAAACAGCCTGTACTTGTGATAATAGGTACGTGTGAGTAGGTAGAAGGCTGCCCGCCAACCATAATCCAGACTCTCAAACTGACAAAAACTCGCATCTGTCTGCTGGGCTCGTAAGCCCTTCCACTGATCCTTCGCCGTGCGACGGATATTCAGTGGATTGTTATTTCTAATTCCTCTTGGTAACATCATTATTTATTTACGGTCCCTGAACCTGTCGAAGGGTACGGATGGTACGATGGTACGATGGTACATTACAGCATCATGGTACCCGTCTTGCGGTACGAGGACAACTTTCCAGCCTTACTTCTGGCGTCATTCAGTTTCTCAATCAGATGGTCACTCACCAGTCGTTTGATCCTCACGCGAGTGGCACCCTCGCTCGATAGGTTAAAGCAGCGCATCACGTCCTCGCTGGTAAACTCCTCAGGCAGACGGTTGAAAGCCTCAATGGTCTTTTGTTGGCGCTGCACGTTCACGGAGGCATCACGCAGCTTATTCTCGAAATAAGCCTCAGCCATCGCCCCGAAGTAGTGTCGCTGGCAGGCATAGTGGATGTTCACCAACAACTCAGCCAGGCGCCAATCCACATCGTCCGTCTCAAACTCACCACACCAGAACGCGCCATCCTGCTTCAACTGATCCCAATGGCGCATCACGATAAAAGGGGCAGCGAAGTTCAAGCCGTGATAGGCACAACGTTTCAGCAGCATCTCGTCGGCTCTTGATTCATTCTCCGCTGCATCAGCCATGCGACGGGCGGTCCACTCATAGAGTTCATCCACGATCTTCTGCACAGAGAGTTCACCCTTCGTGCGATCCAGCCGCTCAGCCCATTCCTTCAGACGGTTGTCGCTCTCGTAATCCACCGTCGATTCACGACTCATCATCTCAAAGTTGGTGGCAGGCAAAGGGATACAGGTCAGTCGCGTAGCGAGACCTGAACCAAAATTCTGCTCGTTCACCTTCTTCTTCAGGGCGATGGGTGTGCCCGTATAGATGAAGTTCCACGTCACGTAGAAGTCTTGCAGGATCGAATCATTGTTCGAATAGGCCTGACCATCCTCCTCATTGTGGAAAGCTTTGAGTTCCAGACTCTGCTTGTCAATCCAACTGCCCCCCTTCTGCACCGTCACGGTGTTGTCCAACTCCGTGTCAAACGTCAGCATGTGCAACTGCATGGGCACCCCGTCCACCTCTTCTACTGAGTTCACCATATCCTGAATGAACTGGGCATTACTCGTTCGAGCCGGATGCACACGCACCACCACTTTCGGCTTCTTTGGTTTCTCCTTATTCGCCCCCTTGGTGCGCATCTGTTCACGATAGGCGTTGATCGCATCCTTGCCGATCTTATCAGCCGCCACGATCGGGGCTGCCAGCAACTTAAACAATCGCGTTGCGAATGATTTTCCACTGGCAGGATCGCCGATGATCAGTGTCGAGTTGTTTAGTCGTCGCAGTTCCTCTGGGCGGTGGTAGAACCTGTATGTACACCTTGTCATCAAGGTCATCATCAGGCCACCACCCACGAACATGGCTGCAGGATATTGGTTGTGCTTCAACCCTTTACAGATATCCTTTAGGATCGGATAATCCCCCATCAGCCCCTCAATCTGCTTCCCCCAATCCCACAACCGCTGGCTCATACTCTCTTCTGAAGGGACGGTAATCACGGTCCCTGAGCCATCATATACGGTCCCTGAGCTTGTCGAAGGGCCACCAACCGCTTTCAACACCTCTTGCATCACTTTCGAGATTCCCTTTGGCGTCTCCTTGCAGGCCGACTCCACGATAGCGTGCAACTCATGTTCTTCTAAGCCCAGACGGGGCATGACCTGCATCAGCAGCGACTTGTTATTATCACAGATCGCCCTCAGACTAACGGCCAATTGGTAGAGTTTGACGTTACGTTCACCTTCCTGCGGCACCCCACCATTGCGCTTCCACCACTCATCGATGATTTCACTATAGGGGCGCCCCTTGAAACTTAACGGTACTGACTCAGCAGCCACTTGCCCGCCCTCGACAGGCTTTTGTTCAACACGCGCAGGGGCCACAACATCAGTTTTAGTAGCACCACTGTGATTAGCCCGATACTCAGGCTCGTATTTCTCAGCAAAATCTTTGTTCTCATACGTAAATAATTCCTTATCCAAATAAAGTATGTCAGATTCTTTGCAAATGTAACTCATCCTTGATGAGTCTTTGCAACACTCATCGATGGTCACATTACCAAGCTCACTCGACATAGCACGTTGGTTGTCGATCAGGTTTCCGAGGCTGGCATCCGCCTTAAACACCACTTTCAGACCTTTTCCACTGGGTGTGATATACACCAGCAGAATGTCATTTTTACGAGTCCTGTCAGTCCTGTCGTCCGTTGTCAATCCCCAACTCTCAAACACCGCTCGGGGATCCTCCACATGGTCGATATCCATCACCACGAGGCCCGTCAATCGGGTGGCAGATTGTTTACGCCAGGCACCAGTCTTACCCGTCTTCGAGGTCGTCTCGTCAAATGTCGCCTGGAAGATGAAGGCAGGCAACTTACGTTTCAACGACGCCTCGCCCGTTTGGCGATACTGATCGATCGCCTCATTCCATTTGCCCGCCCTGACGAGCGCATAAAACTGCGCTTCGTCAACGGGCAACGTAGGATTACTAAAATTTCTCTGATAACAAAATCCCATCTCTTAGTCTT
>Ga0256405_10005253_pt1 | contig 22772 bp, 23 predicted proteins | sample RumenRJG_02DNA_FD_189096 | JGI IMG/M metagenome (GOLD analysis project Ga0256405, IMG submission 189096) | Bovine rumen microbial communities from Lethbridge, Alberta, Canada - RJG_02 | ecosystem: Host-associated > Mammals > Digestive system > Stomach > Rumen | place: Canada: Alberta... | reverse complement strand
TCTAGGAGCAAGTACTGCCAAGCTCTTCAATATGGATGAACGTTATTTCTATAAACCATATTATACGAATGACAACGTCGCTCCTTCGGGCACAAGTTTAGAAGAAACATTAGAAGATCTCAAATAAGCAACATAACAAGAAAGCAAGAGGCGCGTACCTCTTGCTTTTTATATATAAGGATAAGGAATTAGTCTTCGATGGCTTCTTTGATTTGATAGGCCAAACGAGGCAAATCCATGCCGGAAGTATCTTGGCTCTTCATGGTGATCTGGAAGCCGCCTTCTCCGCCGATATACCTTGGGATGACATGGACATGGAAATGCATGACGGTTTGTCCTGCGGCCTCACCGCAGTTGGTAAGGATATTGACGCCTTTCGCGCCTAGGATGCTGATTTCAGCCTGACCGATCTTTCTTGCGACCGCGAAGACTTTCGCGATGACATCACTTGGGCAGGAGAGGAAGGAGTCATAATGTTTCTTTGGCAAGACTAATGTATGGCCTCTAGTGGTCTGGGAGATATCTAGGATCGCTAGAACCTCATCGTCTTCATAAACTTTGGTAGATGGGATCTCCCCATCGATGATTTTGCAGAATACGTCTTTCATAATCGTAGTACCTCTTATCTATTTATATTATAAAACAAAAGGACACGACGTGCGTGTCCTTAAGTGATTTGTTTTTGATTAATCGAAGAGATCTGGGAAGGTCGATTCGAAGTAATCGTAGACGTCTTGATCGTGATACTCAAGCGCGGCGTTCTTGACGTAGTACTGACGGGCGGCTTTCTTATAGGTGTCGCCATCAGCAATCAAGGATGCGACGTCAGCAACGATCTGATCCATCTTCTCAGCTGGGTAAGCGGAGTTGCCACCCTTCTGGAGTTTTGGACCCTTGACGGCTTCGTCAACGCGGACAATGTACCACTTGGAGGAATCATTGACGCAGAAGTTGTTGACTTGACCCATATCCCAGCTCTTCTGAGTGAGGTAGTTACGGCCGTTATGGACGGTAACATAGTCAGGAGTGTGGGTTTCTGGGGCGTCGAGGTCGTTAGCGACGTTGACTCTGAACAAGCGGCTGCGGAGGCTGCTTGGGAGATCGCTTAAGCCGGAGCTGGTGTACCAGCCTTCGGTAACGTTGGAGCCAACCAAGATTTCGTCGGTCTTGATCTTCAAGCCGGCTTCTTTGGTGTAGGCGGATCCACCGGTGAAGTCCGTGGTGGAGCCTTCTTCCCAACGGGAATCGGTGAGCTTGTAGTAATCCTTTAGTAATAAGCCATAGGAGGTCTGCTCCCAAACACCATCAAGGGTGGTTGCAACGCCATCGATGGTAACGGTCAATTTGTTGAACTTGGCCTTATCATAGATATAAGACGCGAGCGCGAGGTTGGCCTCTTCACCTTCGAAGTAGCCTTTGTAGAGGCGATCGAGGAAGTGGAGGTTGCGGACCTCGTCAAGGTCGATGTTCTCGTTGATGGCTTTGATGGATTCATCGGTGCCAGTCAAGACGACGGTTGCATAAGCTTTGGTAAGATCTTCGGTAGCATGTGGGAAGCCTTCGACGGAGCCAAGGGCGACATACTGGACCTTACGGGCACCAGAACGACCAAGGGTATTGTAGTTCTGGGAGATCAAGTGCTGCTCGACGAGTGCTTTGCGATAAGCATCTGGGAGGAGGTTGCGCTCGATGTAGTTTTGATAGTATTCAACGTAATCAGTATGGAAATACTCATTGACGTTGAGATAGGTCTTATAACCAACGACTTTGACATCCTTGTAGGATTCGGTCTCGCCAAGTTCTGGGAACTCACAGAGTTCTTTGAGCTGGGCCTGGACGAATTCCTTTTCCTGGAAGTAAGAACGCTTCTGATAGGATGTGTTCTTGACGATGGACCAGAAGGATTTGTCGAAGGACTCTTTGATCTTGCCATAGAAGATCTTCACTTTGTTGGCGTCGCCGCCGAACATGGTGGAGTGGGCTTCGGCATAAGCCTTGATTTCAGCATCGGTGCCGGTGGTGACGGTCTTCCAGAGACCATTTTCACCGTAGAAGTCGCCGAAGTAGGACTGGGCGAGCTTGTAGAGGATGTTGTTCAAGACTTTCTCGGAGTTGGTGGAACCAGCGGAGACGATCTGATCATAGAGATCGCCAAGGGTGTTACCAGCGAGTTTGCCTTCGCCGCCATTGATTAAGACGGCTTCGGCATCAGTTGGCGTGAGGGACGCTTCGACTTCGTCACAGGACGCAAGTCCAAGCGCGGTAGCCGCAAGCAAGGCGGCAGAGAGAATTCTCAACTTATTTTGCATAGCAGGCACCTCCAATCGCCCAGATACCTTGTTTGTTGTCTGGGTTGGCGTCATTAGAGAGATAGCCAATGGCGCAGGTTTCAGAAATGAGCTTCTGATCGCCTTTCTCGCGATAGGTACGGGAAGCTTGTTCCTGGATCAAGAACTCAATGTACTTGGTCCATGCATCGTCTTTGTTATCGATGGCGGCTTCATAAGAGGACTCACGCTGAACTTTGGAGTGGCTCTTGATGAGGTCCGCGACCTTCTTCGCATATGGGTTGGACTCATTGAAGGTGATGGAACCATCTTCGAAGAGTTTCTGGAAGGTATAGCCATCGAGCAACGCGGAGTTGTAGCTAGACGCCTTGTCTTCGATGCTGGAGATCGAAGAGGTATAGGTGGTCTTATCGTTGGAATCGATGCGGTTATAGACGAAGGTTGTCTTTCTGGTGACGGATAAGCTGTTCTCGGCGTTGTTCACATAGAATGGGAACTTATTGCCTTTTTGCTTGGCAGCAACGACAGCATCCATGTTGGCATAGCTCTCGGATGGCTTATCAGCGACAGGGTTGAGCATGCTGTAGTATTCAGAAAGGTTGGTCACGTCAGCGGTGTTGGCTTTCTCGAGATATTCGGCTTCGGTGATCTGGCGGACTTGCTGGTCTGCATTGATCTCGGTGCCGTAGCCAGAGAGTGGCGAACGGTCGATGACGATGAAGTGGATACCCTTCTCACCGGAATCGCCACGAACGGCAAGGACAACCTGGCCTTTTTCAGTGGTGAGGACGTTCTTCCATTCGCCGTCGATTTGGACTTTGCGGGAGAAGCCTGGGAGAGCAAGGTAAGCATCGGACTGAGCGACGCCCTTATGAGCGGCTTCAGTGGAGAAATCCTCGCTATCGGTGAGGATAGCGGATTTCGCAGCGGTGGAATCCGCGGCAAGATACTCTTCGCCAGTCTTTCTGAGCCAGGTATTGAACGGGATATCTTCTGGGGTGATGACGGCGATCTTATGGGTATTGAAATACTTATTGAAGAGGATGTTGCGTGGGAAGTAGGTCTCGCTTCCGCCGTTGACTTTGTGGTTCAAGGTTGGGAAGTTGCTGTAGACATCTTCGTTAGCAAGGGCAACGGCCACGCCATATGGGATCTCACCGATCTCATCGAGGATGCCGCCGGCAGCAAAGGCAGTCTTCAATGGTCTGCGGCTGCCATCCTTATCATAATAAGTGACATCATCGGTCTGGGATGGGAGAAGGTTTGCTCTTAAACCTTTGGTGGTCGCGAATGCATTTTCTTCGGTATTGAAGTGTGCATCATAGGCATATAAGCCATATTGGAAGCCTTGGACAAAGCTGGTATCGAAATCCATGATGCCAAGGTCACCATACTTTTCACCAGATCCGGTATCGGCGGATTGTTTCGCTTCTTTGTTGAAAGTGGTGAGGTAGACTGGCTTGGTGCCGCCTTCGGACTCATCCTTGGTTGCAAGGTTGATGATCAATTCACCGAGTTTCTTCGATTCCTCGGCGTTGATGGTGCCGGTGGTGGCGTTGGTCTCGCTGACGCCGGAAACACCGACGAGAATATGGGAGACATGATATGGCATCTTCTCTTCAAGATAGCCTTTCTTTGCGCGGCCGAAGTCTTCGGATTCTGGGAAGAAATCTTCTTCGGTGAGAACGGCGTTACCACGCTCATCGTATTGGATGTTGCCGTTGACGGTAGCATACTTCTTGCCATCGCGGGATTGATTACGGACAGCAGCGGTGGTTCCATAATAGCCGTGGAGCTTGAAGTCAGCCTCTTCCTGCTTGAAGAGCAATTTGTCATAGAGCTCATCATAGTTTTCAGCACCCTGGGCCTTAAGGATCTTCTCCCATTCGGTTCCATAGTCGGTGCCGTTGGTCTCGGCGTTCTTCTTGGCTTCTTTGCGGTAACCATCAATATCGTTGGTGGCTTTCTTCTTCAAACTTTCAAGAGAAGATTTACCGGATCCAGATTCGTAGTACTTACGGATAAGGACCTCTTTGATTTTCTGGAAGTCGGTGTTCGCGACGCTTGTGCCAACCTGGTAGCTGTCGAAGAGTTCAGCTGCAGTATATTGGGTCACGTTCCCGTTTGCGTCGGTATAAGTCAACACGACTCCCTCGGCAGCAGTCACTTCGTTGCAAGCGGTAAGAGCTCCGATTGAGAGCAATCCCGTGACTAAGCCGAATATGAGTTTGTTTTTCTTCATAGGAAACTCGTTCCTCCTTCGTCTTAATACGTCTTAAAAACGTGCGCGATAATTCTATACTTTCATCGGCTTTCTTACAACAACATTTTATATAATAAAAAAGAGCGATAATTCGTACCATTTTCAACAATAGATGCTTGTCATTGGCATTCATCGCCAAAGATAAATCTTTGTGATTCTACTAGCAATGTTATCATTTTATTTGTCCAAACCATCAAAGATAGCTAGAATAAGGCGCTTCTAAGGAGGCTATATGTCAAAACTCAGTATTGAAAACCTTCATGTCAACGTCGGAGAAGTCGAGATTCTCCGCGGTGTAAACCTCACGATTGAAGAGGGCGAGACCCTTGCTTTGCTTGGCCCGAATGGACATGGCAAATCTACTTTGCTTGCCGCGATTATGGGCAATCCAAGCTATACCGTAACCCAGGGCAAGATCTTTTTGGATGACCAAGATGTTCTTGCGATGCCGGTGGACGAGCGTTCCAAAGCCGGTTTATTCCTTGCGATGCAATATCCAAGCGAGATCCCTGGCGTCAATTCTGCTGAGTTTTTGAAAGCCGCGATCAATGTTCGTAGAGCAAAACCAATGTCTCTTTTCGAGCATTATTCCAAATTGCAGAAAGCCTATAAGGAAATGGGCATCCCATTTGAGATGAGCAACCGTAACCTTAATGAAGGCTTCTCTGGTGGTGAGAAAAAGCGTAATGAAATACTCCAGATGAAGCTGCTCGAGCCAAAGTTCGCCATGCTAGATGAGATTGACTCTGGCTTGGATGTCGATGCGATGCAAATCGTTGCAAAGGCGATTGTTGAAGAACAACAGAAGGGCCGCAGTTTCTTAGTCGTTTCCCATTATGCCCGTTTATATGACATGATTCACCCAACCAGAACTGCGATCATGATCAATGGTCGTATTGAGGTTGAAGGTGGTGTGGATCTGATCAAACGCATCGATACCGAAGGTTATGAATGGATTAAGAACGAGCTCGGTATCAAAATTGAAAAAGAAGATAAACAGATGTCTACAGTTTCCATTGGTATCTGTGCAACTGCTGAAGGGACCAAGAAATAAATCATGAACCCTGTTTTGCTTATTGATCAAGAAATCGTTAGCTCAACATATCAAGTTGAAGCAGGGCAATCTTTTGCACTAAGATTGCTTGCTTTTCATCATACGCAGGATTGCTTGATTGAGATTCATGTGCAAAATGGTGGGATTTTTGATGGGGTTTTCGCGGATTTCAGCGATAATGATGCGAAAATCAAAGTCATTATCCATTTGGATGGAGAGCATGCAGATGGATCTTTCCGCGTTGCTTCTTTATGTCAAAACAAGGCGAATAAGACTTTCGATATTGCGATGATCCATCATCATCCTAGAACCTCTGGTTTGGTTGATTGCTATGGCATCACCAAAGATGAGTCCCGCCTAACATTTACTGGAGTTTCCAAAATCGATAAGTATGCATCAAAGTCCAATACCAGGCAAAGCGCGAAGATCATTGTCTTCGACCCAGCATGTCGCGGCAAGTGCTGCCCGATTCTAAAAATCGACGAGAATGATGTTAAAGCAAGTCATGCTGCAGTTGTCGGCAAACTTAATGATGCCCACCTGTTCTATTTGTTGTCTCGTGGCTTGAATTTAAATCAAGCTAAGAAATTGATCACGCAAGGGTATTTGATGCCTATTGCTCAATATTTTGGCGAGAAAGAGCGCGTTATGATCGTGGAGGCCATTGAGAATCAACTATGAGTTACGATGTCCTGAAGATCCGCGCGGACTTCCCAATGCTTTCTGATCATATTCAGATGCAGGGGAAGGATTTGGTATGGCTTGATAATGCCTCTACGACATTCAAACCCCGTCAAGTCATCGATGCGATTACTTCATATTACACGCATCACACGGCGAACTCCCATCGTGGGGACTATGATTTGTGCTTTGACATGGACAGCATGATCCTTAGGACGAGAGAAGCTGCTGCCAAATTTATCAATGCCAATCCAAATGAAATTGTTTTCACTTCGGGAACGACCAATTCTTTGAACTTAATCGCTTCAGCTTATGGAGATAAATTCCTGCAAGAAGGTGATGAGATCATCTTGACCGTTGCCGAGCACGCGAGCAATTTGCTTCCGTGGTTTGAACTCGCCAAGAAGAAGGGCTGCGTTCTGAAATATATTCCATTAGATAAAGAAGGCAAAGTTACCGTTGAAGCATTTAAACAAACGATAACAAATAAAACAAAACTTGTTTCGCTTGCCCAAGTTACAAATGTCCTTGGGTTTGAAGTGCCAATCAAAGAGATTGCGAAAATCACACATGAATATGGTGCGGTGATCTCTGTCGACGGCGCACAGTCTGTTCCACATATGAAAGTCGATGTCAAGGATCTCGACTGCGACTTCTTATCTTTCTCCGCCCATAAGATGTGCGGCCCAACTGGGATGGGCATTCTTTATGGCAAATACGAATTGTTGCAGGCTATGGATCCCTATATGGTCGGTGGCGGCAATAATGTCAAATTCTATGAGAATGGTGATGCATCTTATTTGGATGCGCCGATGAAATTTGAGTCTGGAACCTTGAATTTAGCAGGGATTTGCGGGCTTTTCGCAACTTTTGAGTACATTTCTAAGCTCGGTATGGATAATATCGTTGCCTATGAACGTGAATTAAAGCAGTACGCGATCAAGAAGTTAGAAGAGCTTGATAATGTCACGATTTATAATAAAGAAAGCCCATCTGGAATCATCGCTTTCAACATCAAAGATGTCTTCGCTCAGGATGCCGCAACCTTCCTCAATAGTAAAGGCATTGCCTGTCGTTCGGGCCAGCATTGCGCGAAGATCTTAAATGGATTCTTAGGTACGGTTGCAACCGTCAGAGCATCTTTATATTTCTATACCACCAAGGAAGAAATCGATGCGCTTGTGGAAGCCGTCAAGCAAGGAGGGAATTATCTCGATGCCTACTTCAATTGAACTGACCCCTCAGATCATGAGGGAAATCATTATGGACCATTATGGTTCGCCTCGTCATAAAGTCTCCCCTGAAGGCGGCGATTATTTGACTACCCATGCTTCTAGCGTGAATTGCATCGATGATATTGATGTCTATTTAAAGCAAGGTGCAAATGGGGTGGTTGAAGATGCCTTATGGAATGGTACCGCCTGCGCGATTTCTACCGCTTCTACGGATATCTTGTGCGACCTCTTAATCGGCAAAAACCTTGCAGAAGCCCAGCATATTATCGAAGAATACCTCCATATGCTTCATGAAGAGCCCTATGATGCCTCAATTTTAGAAGAGGCGCTCGCCTTCATGAATACATCCAAACAAGCGGCTCGTATTCACTGCGCTTCGATTGGTTGGGACGCTTTCTCCACTTTATTAAAGGAGGGTCATCGTTAATATGGCCGTTTCTGATAAGAGATTTGAAGAGGAATACCAATACGGCTTCCAAGACGATGACGTATCCATTTTAAACACGGGCAAAGGTATCAACGAAAGTGTCGTCCGTGCCATTTCAGCCTATAAGCATGAACCAGAATGGATGCTGGAATTCCGTCTTAAAGCATTGCATATCTATGAGAAGATGCCGATGCCAAATTTCGGTCCGGATCTCTCAGCGATGAATTTCGATGACTATACTTATTTCACCCGTGTTGCTGAAAAAGAAGAGACCTCTTGGGATGATGTTCCGGAAACTGTTAAGAATACCTTCCAGAAATTAGGCATTCCAGAAGCGGAGCAAAAATTCCTCGCCGGTGTCTCCACCCAGTATGAATCTGAGGTTGTTTACCATAACATGTTAGAAGAAGTTCGTGAGAAGGGTGTTATCTTCCTCTCTACGGATATGGGACTTAAATTATTCCCTGAAATCTTCAAGAAATATTTCGCGACCGTTATCCCAATTGCGGACTCCAAATTCTCCGCTTTAAACAGTGCGGTTTGGTCTGGCGGATCTTTCATTTATGTGCCTAAAGGTGTCAAATTGGATAAGCCTTTGCAGAGTTATTTCAGAATTAATAATGAAAAGACCGGTCAATTTGAACGTACTTTGATTATTGCCGATGAGGGTAGTGACATCCATTATGTGGAAGGCTGTACTGCCCCATTATATAGCAAGGATTCCCTCCATTCTGGCGTTGTAGAAATCGTTGTTGAGAAGAATGCGCATGTCCGTTACACGACCATCCAGAACTGGTCTACCAACATTTTGAATTTGGTCACCCAAAGGGCTAGGGTTGGCGAGAACGGATTCATGGAATGGGTTGATGGCAACATCGGCTCCATGATCACCATGAAGTATCCTGCTTGCATCTTAGATGGTGACAATAGCCGTGGATCGACCATCACCATCGCAGTTGGCAACCATGGCCAAATCCAGGATTCTGGCGCGAGGATGATTCATATTGGTAAGAATACTTCCTCTTCGATTATCTCAAAGTCGGTTGTCCATAATGGTGGTGAGGCAGATTTCCGTGGCACTGTGAGGATGATGCCGTCGGCCATCGGTGCAAAATCCCATATCGAATGCGATACCTTGATCTTAGACCAAGAAAGCCGCAGCGATACTTTCCCAAAAAATGAGATCCGCAACAGCGAATCCTATATTGAGCATGAAGCGACGGTCTCTAAGATCGACGAAGAACAACTCTTCTATCTAATGAGCAGGGGATTGACTCAGCAACAAGCGACCCAGATGATTGTCATGGGCTTCATCAATCCATTCGCGAAGGAACTTCCGATGGAATACGCGGTTGAACTCAACCAGCTCATTAAGATGGATATGTCCGGATCGGTAGGATAATCATGAAGACTTACGACGTGATTGTTGTCGGCGGTGGACACGCTGGAATCGAGGCTGCACACGCTGCAGCTTCTTTAGGCATGGACACAGCTTTGGTCACGCTCGATAAAAAGATGATTGGCAACATGCCTTGCAATCCTCATATCGGTGGATCTGCAAAGGGCATCGTTGTCCGAGAGATCGATGCGCTTGGTGGTCTTATGGCTATCGCAGCCGATAAGCATCCGCTCCAAGTGAAGATGCTAAATACCCGTAAAGGTCCTGGTGTCCAATGCTTAAGAAGTCAGCAGGATAAGTACGTTTATCCAGAAATTATCCAGGATTTGCTGGGGAAATTAGAAAAATTAACCATTATTGAAGATGAAGTCGTAGATCTTTCATCGGATGGTGATCTCATCACTGGCGTTATTCTTGCAAGTGGAGAAACTCTTCCTGCAAAAGCAGTTATCTTAACAACCGGAACCTATTTGAATGGCCGCATCATTTCCGGACGTGATATCCATGATGGTGGACCTGACGGTGCGAAAGCATCGCTTCATTTGACCGCTGCATTAGAACGTCTTGGCATCGAGATGTTCCGTCTTAAAACCGGAACGCCGCCTCGCATTAAGAAATCTACGATTGATTTTTCTAAAGGCAGCATCCAGCCAGGCACGGAAGATCGTTATGCATTCTCTTATTCCACGACCTACTTTAGACCAGTCGAGGAACAGCTTCCTTGTTACCTGATTTATACAACTGATAAGACACTTCAGATCATCAAAGATCACCTTAAGGATAGTGCTCTTTTTGATGGCACGATTGTTTCTGCAGGGCCACGTTATTGCCCATCCATCGAATCAAAAGTCGTGCGGTTCTTTGATAAACCGCGCCATCAGCTCTTCTTAGAGCCTGAGGTCGAAGATGGCGAATCCATTTATCTTCAGGGCTTCTCAACCGCTATGCCAAAAGAGGTCCAAGAGGAAATGGTCCATTCTCTTCCTGGATTAGAGCATGCTGAGATTTTGAAGTATGCCTACCAGATTGAATATGATGCTTTAAAACCATTCCAGTTCGATAACACCCTTCGCGTAAAGAAATTTCAGAATCTTTATGTTGGAGGTCAAATCTGCGGCACCTCTGGATATGAGGAAGCAGGTGGCCTAGGCTTGATGGCAGGTATCAACGCCTCCATGAAATTGCTTGGCAAACCAGAAGTCGTCCTTGGCAGAAACGAAGCCTATATCGGCGTCATGATCGATGACCTTGTGACCAAAGGTACCGAAGAGCCATATCGTTTATTGTCCTCTCGTGCGGAGTATCGTTTGTTGCTCCGTCATGATAATGCCGATGCTAGATTATGCGAAAAAGGACACAAAATCGGCTTGCTTTCTGAAGAAGCTTACGAAAGATACCTTCATAAGTATCAACGGATCAACGAAGCGATTGAGATTATGAAGACCTATAATGTCTCCGATAAAGCTGGTTTGAATGATTATCTTCAGGAATTAGGATTCCTTCCAACTGAGGTTGGCCAAAAAGGTTTTGACCTATTGAAACGCCCGAATGTCTCCTATACTCGCCTTGCATCATTGATGGATGAATTGAAGGATTACCGTGACTTAGATGCCGATGCGGTTTTGTCGCTTGAAACCAAAGTCAAATACGAAGGCTACATCCGTAACCAAATGAAGGAAGCGGAGAACCTTGTCAAAGAAGAATCCATGCTCATACCTGAGGACACGGATTATCTCCATATGGATGGACTTCGCTTAGAGGCTAGAGACAAGCTGAACCGCGTCCGTCCAAAGACGATTGCCCAGGCTGCAAGAATTTCTGGTGTTAATCCTGCCGATATTTCGATATTATTCTTGCAATTAAGGAAACGTAAGAAATGATGACCTTAGAACAGCTTGCTACTAGATGCAAAGAAGATGGCATCGAATTAACAGAAACTCAGTTAAAGCAGTTTGATCTTTATGCTGATTTGCTGAAGGAGTGGAATGAAAAGATGAATCTTACTTCCATCACGGAGAAGGAAGAAGTCATCGAAAAGCACTTTTATGATTGCATTATCCCTGCAAAAACCATGTCTTTTCATGGAAAGAAACTACTAGATATTGGTTCTGGTGCAGGTTTCCCCGGAATGGTATTTGCTATTCTATATCCTGATATGAAGGTTGTTTTAGCCGACGCTACCCAAAAGAAATTCAAGTTCTTGGAAGAGGTTCGCTCTCGCTTAGGATTACAAAACGTCACCTTCCATGTCGGACGCGTGGAAGAGATGAGAAAACAACGTGAGTCTTTTGATATCGTTACCTCTAGAGGATTCGCTTCATTAAGAATCCTGCTGGAAGTCGCCGCTCCATTAATCAAAGTATCGGGAACCATCATCGCCATGAAGTCCCAGCGTGGCGAAGAAGAACTCAAAGAAGCTTATGGGACCATTGTGAAACTCAAACTCAAGGAAGTGAATCTTCAAAGAGCGACTTTGCCAAATGGCGATATACGTTTGAATTACCTCTTCCAGAAATTGGAGAAGACGGACACCCGTTATCCTCGCCCCTGGGCAGTCATCATCAAAAAACCTCTTTAATATACTTTTATAAAATTAAGGTATACTTATTCACGTTATGGCGCGAATCATATCCATTGCAAATCAAAAAGGCGGGGTTGGCAAGACCACAACCGCGATCAATTTAGCGGCTTGTCTAGGCCAACTCGACAAGCGTGTTTTGCTTATCGATATGGATCCCCAAGGCAATGCCGGCAGGGGACTTGGCTTTGATGTCACCGCGCAGAATGAGACGATCTATGATGTGTTAATGGGCCGCCTTCCTTTGAAGAAAGCCATTCATGTGACTGATTTCAAAGGCGTGAAGCTAGTGTGCTCGAATATCCGTTTGGCTCAGCTTGAAGCTTATTTATATGCAAACCCATCCGCAAAGCCATTCTATCTATTAAAGGATGCGTTATCCAAATGCGCGGATGATTTCGATTATGTCATCATCGATTGTCCACCTTCTTTAGGCTTGCTATCCATTAATTCCATGACCGCTTCCAATTCCGTTTTGGTTCCGGTCCAATGCGAATATTTCGCAATGGAAGCTGTCGCCGCGATGCTTTCTTCCATCGCGAACATCCAAAAAGAATTGAATCCAACACTTAACATCGCGGGCTTCTTATTAACGATGTATGATTCCTCCACGCAGTTAGGAAACGAGATTGCAGGGGAGATTCGCAGGCTTTTTAAAGAAAATGCCCTCTATACATCCATTCCCAGAAACCAATCTGTTGCCGAAGCCCAAGCTCATCATTTGCCAATCACCTATTTCCGTTCTACGAGCAAAGGCGGTTTAGCCTATGCCAATCTAGCAAAGGAATTATTGGAGCATGAGCAGAAGTAAACGTGCCCATATTGCATCCGGTTCTTTAAGCGAACTCATTGAGCGCTTTTCTCAGCACGACGTAATTGCTGAGATGGAAAAGGAATACCAAAGCACCCCAACGCGTTTGATCCCGACTTCATTGATTGACGATACCGCGATTCTTTCGTCTGTCGAAATCAAAGAGAAGACCGTCCAGTATTTCGCAGAAGGCCTAAAAGAAAAGGGTTTATATAATCCGCTTGTGGTTCGTGTCCAAGGGGATCGTTATGAAGTTGTTTTAGGCAGGAAGCGTTTCTTCGGCGCCAAACGGGTAGGTCTTGTTTCATTGCCTTGCGTCGTCCTTGATATTGGAGACGAAGAACAGCTATTGATGCTGCTCGCGGATGCCCGTGACCAGCGTGATAATAATATCCTTGAGATGGCATTGATTTGCCGCGAACTCGAACAAAAATTCAACTATCCTCAGAAGACATTAGCGGTCATTTCCCACCAAAGCCGCAGCCAGATCACGAATATCCTTCGCGTGTTGAAACTCCCAAAGCAATTGCAAAAAGAACTCGCCAAGGGAAATCTAAGCTATGGGCATGCGAAATCGATTGCAGGGCTGAATAGCAAAGAGATGCTCGAAGTAGGCAATTATGTCTTGGAGCACCATTTTTCCGTCCACCAACTAGAAGAATATCTTCGTAAGAAAAACCATCCTACCACCAACCCACGCATGAAGAAGATTGTAATTGGCAGTGATGCCATCACAATCCGTTTTGCAGACAAAGCAGAAAAAGAAGCCATCTTAAAAGCTTTGGAAAAATTCAAAAAATAGCTTGATTTTGCATGGATTCTTAGATTTCTTAATGGTGAATCGTGCTTTTTTCTTTATTTCGCTGGCGTGCGTTTTATAATATGGTCATCAGGGCGATGTGAGATTCATCGACTGGCGGTATAGCCCGCGAGCGAAATGCACGAACCGGTGAGATTCCGGTGCCAACGGTACAGTCCGGATGGAAGATCATTTTATTTCATCTCATTGCCCCTGATATGTTTCGGAGGCTTTTTAAATGCTCAACGCCCTTATTGTCACCTTCATTGCCATCTTCTTAGTTTTGCTTGTCCGCGTATATTTATCGACCTACCCTGGCAAAGAATATAACCACGTCAAGTTCATGACCCGTATCGGCATCTTTTCTGCCATCTCGACGATTCTATATATCGTTAAAGTCTTCACCATCAAGTTGCCATTCTTCCCAAGTTTCTTGGAACTGCATTTCGATGAGATCCCTGCTTTTATCGCTGGCTTTGCCTATGGCCCATGGGCAGGCTTAGCGGTTATCGCCGTTAAGACGATTATCAAATTGCCGTTCACCAATCCAATGGCCCCGTTTGTCGGTGAGGTCTGCGACTTGATCCTTTCTAGCGTTTACGTTTTTATTGTCACTTTCATCTACAAGAAAGTACGCACATTGAAAGGTGTGGCAATTGGCTTTGCTATTGGCACCGTTGTTCAGATTGTGGTGGCGATGATACTCAATGTTTACGTTATGATTCCTTTCTATATCAATGTCGCGGGATTGACGGCGGAGAGCTTGCTTATTGCCATGAACGCCGCGATGCCTGCGATCAAGGATATCGGATGGAGTTATGCGCTGATCGCGGTATTGCCATTCAATGCCTTGAAAGACTTGATTGTTATTATTATCACATTTATCGTCTATCGCTCGTTGCATATTCAGCTACGATTCGTCCGCAATTAACGCATCAAAAATAGGCCACCGTTACAACTCTTCGGTGGCCTTTTGTATCCTTAAGATGCGAATCCGCCTGCACTAGCGTAATCGGCGATGAAGTCTCTGGCGTAATATCCGTTTGTATCATAGTAATCCGTAAGCACGATATCCGCATTCTTAGAGACCAGGTAATCATAGGTATAGGTATCGGTGATGACATAGTAATAGTCACCATTATTGATCAGGTCCTGATTGTATTTCAGATTATCTCCATAAGAAGAATATTTCATGAAATAGTTGGAATTGGTGGAATTGATGAAATTGCTTTTTAGCAAAGAGCCTCTTAATTGCATTAACACAACATCATTATCGAATGGGAATAGACTATAAAGCTGAGCATAGGTGATGTTCCCTTGGGCGAGATATCTATCGCCACGGATGGAGATGTATCCGCCGCCTAGAACGATTTGATCCGCGTAATCAGTCCATTTCTGAGCGCCTTTATCATAGTAAAGATCGGCGCAGAGTTGCTTCATGGAACTGCCGCTGCGGTTATAGGAGTTATAGCCGATGGTTTGGTTATACTGCGAGAAATCATACTGCGAGATGATGGCAACAGAACCTGCATCTTCCGCTAATGAAGTAACGTCATCACTTGTTAGATCATAACGATCGCTACCTGCGTCAAAGGTGATGACGTAATCATCGGTTTCAGTATCTAAATCCACGCTGAAATGGGTGTACTCGATGTTGCTATTCGCGCTGGATTGGAAGTGGTGCACATTGCCGCCATCGACATAATGGATGCTGTTATGGGTATGGCCTTCAAGGACGACATCGACATAACCGCCCGTAGATAACGCTTCGTTATAGTAGGTGTCTCCGCTTGAGGTATCGCCATGGATGGATAAGACGATAAAATCGCAATCTTCTTCTTCTCGCAATCTCGTGGATTCCGCTTCAATCAGATTCGTGAGGCTTTGATTACTTCCGCGGTCTAAAATGAACTCCACATCCATGACCTTGGAATAGGAGATGGAGGTGTAACAATCGCCGATCGCGCCGATGACACCGATTTTCGCACCGCCCGATTCAACGACAACAGATGGTTGCACATAGTCGGCTCTTTGTTGGGTGGTTTTATCCACGATATTGATGCCAAGCATTGGGAAATCATAGTCGATCGCGTTCTTTTGGATCCATTCCTTGCCCCAATCATATTCATGGTTGCCAAGGGTCAAGCCAGGGAAGCCCATGTATTTCATCCATTGGGTCATCAACGCACCATGGGTAAGGTTGGATTCAACCGAACCCTGCCACATATCGCCAGATGCGATATAGACAGGGTTCTTCCCTGCGGACTTTTGCTTCAGCATGGTCGCTGTTTTAGCGATGCCAGCCCCTAGATTGGAGTCAACGACATTGCCATGGACATCATTGCAGGTATAGAAATCCAAGACCACGTTTTTGGGTTTTGCTTGTGAATTGGATTCAGATGGGGAAGAACTGATGGACTCATTAGAAAAGATGCTCTCTTGGCTAGAAAAGATGCTCTCTTGGCTAGAAGAAAGCGCTTCGGATGAAGATAAGGTTTCGGAAGATGAAGGAATGCTTTCCTGATTGGAAATAGATTCCCCATCGCTAGAAAAGAGGGATTGCTCTTTGCTAGAAGAAACATCGCTATGCTCGCTTGATAAGGAGGAAGTGATGTCAGAACTTGTCACGATGGATTCTTTCGAGCTCAAATTCGGATACATTTCATTGAGGTCGCAGGAGGCTAATAACAAGCCTAATGCTGCTAGTGATAATGCTAGGATGGATTTTTTCTGATGCATGGTTTTTTGCTCTATTAATCGATTATAGTGTACTCCAACGCTAAGTGAATATATAGCAGGAGCAAACAAAAAGCCCGATACGAGATCAGGCTTTGTTGTTGTGTGTTTGCTTACTCAGCGATAGCGGCCACTGGGCAGGACGCAACAGCATCCGCGACATCGGCTGGATCGCCTTCCGCGATGGCTTCAGCTTTGCCTTCGTCATCAAAGGCGAAGATGTCGCCATGGGAACCGACACAAAGGCCGCAGCCAATGCAAAGGTCCTTATCAACGGTTGGTTTTGGCATGAGATTTCCTCCCTAAAACAAGCACATTATACAAATCTATGGTCGTCTTGCAATCTAAAAAATATGGGGTAGGCCTTTCATGAACCTCCGAAAAAGCGCGTTTTTCAATACATGGGTGCAATAAATAGAAAAACTGCTTTTCACTTTTTTCTTCATAAAATGAAGGTTGCAATTCCCTTTAGGCTTTGCTTCCTCTAAAATAGGGCACATGGATAGCAGGATGCATCGTTATGCGAACTACCGCGCTCAAATCAAAAGAATGAGCGAAGGTTCCCCTGTGCCCGACTTAGAAGAAGGCAGTGGAGAACCGGTTTTATCTTCGCCTAGCGTTAGCGTCGCTTCCTCATTTTCCCCAATGGGTGAGATGATCTCTGATGGCATGAGCAAAAAGCCTCATGGACCAAATCCCTATAAGGATTATCTCCGCAGCCGCCACAAAATCTATTGGATCCAATTCGCAGTATTGCTGTTGCTTCTTCTTGGTTTTGGAATCTGGCTTGCGACATTGATTCTAAGGAGCTAAAACGATGAGTGATATCATTTCCGTGGCCATTGATGGGCCTGCGGCCGCTGGCAAGTCCACCGTTGCAAAGGCCGTTGCTAAAATCTTAGGCTTCACCTATATTGATACCGGTGCGATGTATCGCGCTTTCACCTGGTACGTGCTTCATAAAGGCTTAGACCCCAAAGATGAAGCGATTTCCTGCTCCTTGATTCCTGAAGTCAGCATTGAATTGAAGGAAGATGGCACGGTCATGTGCAATGAGTTCGATGTGACCAAAGAGATCCGCGAACCATTCGTCTCCTCCAATGTTTCCTATATCGCTTCCTATAAGGATATCCGTCTTGCTTTAGTCGATATGCAACGTGCGATGGCCTTATCCAAATCCGTCATCATGGATGGCCGTGATATTGGTACCTATGTCCTTCCTGATGCCCAAGTGAAGGTCTATCAGATCGCTTCCGTCGATGCTCGCGCGGTGCGCCGCTTCGAGGAGAATCTCTCTAAGGGCATCCCAACCACCTTAGCGGATGTTATGGACGATGTCCGCAAGCGCGATTATATTGATTCCCATCGTGACTTCGCCCCATTAAAACCCGCGAAAGATGCGGTCTTCCTCGACACCTCTTTTTTGACCATCCAAGAAAGCGTGGACGCGGTTCTTAAGATCATCAAAGATAAAACCGGAGTGACCGCAAAATGAGATTAGGGACAGTCGCTTTAGTCGGCGCGCCGAATGTTGGCAAGTCGACGATTTTCAACCGCATGGTCGGTTCAAGATTATCGATCGTTGAGGATACCCCAGGGGTAACCCGCGATCGTCTTTATGGTACGGGCGAATGGCTGACTCGAAAATTCAAAGTCATCGATACCGGTGGTATTGAGATCGCTAGGGCTCCATTCCAAAGCGAAATCGCCGCTCAGGTGGATATTGCGATTGAAGAAGCGGATGTCATTGTTTTCGTCGTCGATGGTCAAAAGGGTTTGACTGGCGATGATCAAGCGGTGGCCAAAAAACTTTATCAATGCGATAAGCCAGTGCTACTAGCAGTCAATAAAGTCGATAACGTCAATTTGCTCGCGGATGCCCCGGAATTCTATGCGTTAGGGTTAGGCGATCCAATCGCCGTATCGGGTTCTCATGGCATCGGCATCGGCGACCTACTCGATAAAATCATCGCTTTGCTTCCGGAAAAAGAGGAAGAGGAATACGAAGGCGCGATTTCCTTCTGCTTCGTTGGTCGCCCAAATGTTGGCAAGAGCTCTTTGACCAACGCTTTATTAGGCGATCAGCGCGTCATCGTCAAGGATATCGCGGGAACGACCAGGGATTCCATCGATTCACCTTTTACAAAAGATGGACAAAACTATGTTGTGATCGATACTGCCGGCCTAGTCAAACGCGGCAAGATCTATGAAGCCATCGATAAATATGCGGCCTTGCGCGCGTTATCCGCGATTGACCGCAGCCAAATCGCCTTGCTTGTCATTGATGCCTCCGTTGGCATCTTAGACCAGGACCGCCATGTATCTGGCTATGCTTTAGAAGCAAAAAAAGGCATTGTGGTGGTCGTTAATAAATGGGACCTTGCCCCGAAAGGCATGACCCAAGAGGAATTCACCAAAGAAATCCGCAGTCGTTTCAAGTTCCTCGACTTCGCGGAAGTGATTTATGTTTCAGCGAAGACGATGCGTGGCGTGGAGCAGATTCTTCCTGCCATCCAACGCGCTTATGAAGGCTGCAACCGCCGCATCTCGACCTCGACTCTCAATCAAATCATCGTCGATGCCCAGAACATGAATCCAACGCCGGAATTCAATCATGGCAGGTTGAAGATCATCTTCTCTTCTCAAGTCGCGGTGAACCCACCAACTTTCGTCATGTTCTGTAATGATCCGAAGTTCGCACATTTCTCCTATACCAGGTATTTGGAGAATCGTTTAAGGGATTGCTTTGATTTCTCAGGAACCCCAATCCATATCATCTACCGTCAACGTAAGTAATTACCTTGCTTCGCTGATTCAATTCGTAATCTATTCGAAAAAAGATTGCAAAAAACTCGATATATACTTATATTTTTAGAAACTCAGCCAAAGGAGGATTATTACAAATGAATAAAGCTGAATTAATTCAAGCCGTCATGGCCAAAGCAGAAATCTCTCATCGCGATGCAGAAGCTGCCGTTGAAGCAGTCTTTGATACCATTGTCGCCGCGTTAGATCGTGGTGAAGCCGTTAAACTCTCCGGATTCGGCATCTTCGAGAAGAAGTGCCGCGCTGCTCGCATTGGCACCAATCCAGCCAATGGCGAAAAGATCGAGATCCCAGCATCCAATTCCGTTTCCTTCAAGCTCTCCAAGGGCGTGAAAGAGAAATTGAACTAATCGCGCTTGAACAACGATAGGTCGGCCTCGTGCTGACCTTTTTCTTTGCTTTTGCATCATTCATCCGCTACCCCAAAAGGCTCTCTTATGGTAGATTATGAGCATGCTGCCAGAGCTGTTTTTGAAATATGCGAAGATCTTTGAGGAACATGGCTATCCTTTATATATGATAGGAGGATCTTCTAGAGACTATCTGCTTGGGCTAGAGGTGCGAGATTTTGATTTCGTCACCTCGGCAAACCCAGACGAGATTCTTGCTTTCTTACCCGATATGCAAACACGCTTTAAAAAGTTTGGGGTGCTTTCGATCAAAGATGATGGGCAAAGCCTAGATATCGTGACGTTCCGACAAGAGAAAGGGTATCAAGATCATCGCCATCCTAATGAAGTCATTTTTGTCAAAGACATGTATCTAGATTCGCTGCGCCGCGATTTCTCAATCAATGCCATTTATATTGGCAAAGATGGCATAGTCTATGATTTCCATGAAGGCGTCAAAGACCTTTCTTGTCAAACCATTCGTTTTATTGGAGATCCGCATCAACGCATTCAAGAAGACCCACTTCGAATCCTAAGGGCAAGGCGCTTTGCGAAGCGTCTTGGCTTCAAAATTGAAGCAAACACGAAGTTAGCAATGATTCAGTTAGAATCATTATTAGGGCAAATCAATCCCGAAAAAATCTCCATTGAGCAAAAGAAGGAGTAGAATAATCACCGATATGGCAACCTTACCGAATATGGATGCGGTGGACTTCCGCTTCATCCTCTTAGATCAATATAAGAAATTAGGCCTTTCTGAGAATGAATTGGCCGTCCTTTTGATGCTCGATCATTTGCTTAAGCAAGGCAACAATCTCATCACCGCGGATATGCTTTCTTTGAAGATGACGCTCAAAACGAAGCAGATCGACGCCATCTTGGTTGAGCTTCTCAATAAAGAATATATCGAATACGCGAAAGACAAAAACGGTATCCGGACCTCCATCGAACCGATCAAGAAAATCCTTTATAAGCGTTTCCAATTGGATATCGCTAAAGATAGGCAGAATCTTCTTTCTGCAGAAAGAGCAGGGGTGCTTTCTCGCCTTTATGCCTATTATGAGAAACGCTTGAATCGCCCGCTTTCCCCACTTGAAACCGATTTGATCAACAATTGGCTAGAAGAAGGGTTCGATGAAGAATCGATTAAAGCCGCATTAGAAAAAGCCATCAGCGATGGTCGCCGTACCTTGAAATCCGTCGATAAGAGATTACGCGCCGCTAGACGCAGAGACGACATCGAAAAAGAAGGCTATTCCGCCGTTAACGAAACCTATTCTGCCGACATCGAGCATACATTAGAGATCGCCAAAGTGCGCTGGGTCGATGGAGATAACTGAGCAAATCCAATCCTATTTGGATGAAATCCTTCCTGATGCCGCCTGTGCATTGGTGTTTTCTAATCCTTTTGAATGTCTCTGCGCAGTTATGCTTTCCGCGCAGACCACCGATAAAAGCGTGAACCAAGTCACGCCTACATTATTCAAAACATTTCCTGATGCCAAAGCATTATCCAAGGCGAAACTAGAAGACGTTGAAAACATCATCAAACGCCTTGGCTTATACCGTAATAAAGCCAAGAATCTGATTGCTTTATCGACGGCGTTAGTGGAGCGTTATCAAGGTGAAGTCCCTAATGATAAGAAAGCCTTGACGTCGCTTCCTGGAGTTGGGGTGAAAACCGCGAATGTCGTGTTGGCAGAATGCTATGGTGTGCCTGCTATCGCTGTGGATACCCACCTTAGCAGAGTCTCTAAACGCCTTGGCTTAGCCAAAGAGAATGATGACCCAATCACGATTGAATCCAAACTTGAAAAACGCTTCCCAAAAGAGCGCTGGATCAAGCTTCATCATCAATTGATTTGGTTTGGCAGGATTCGGTGCAAAGCCATCTCACCAAACTGCAAAAACTGCAAATTACAAGGGATTTGCAGGTATTTTAAGAAATTGAATCGGGATTAATTGAAGTTTTTGATTACGATATCCATGTAATCATAACGGGGATTAAGCCCCTCTTTAACAAGATATCCATTGGCTTTGATCTCTTCTAGAGGGATCGAGGAACGCTTATGTTCGCGATAGAATTTCGTGACGAATTCGCCGCGGAGCAAATAGACTTCGTTGAGCAATACGAACTGGATGAGGAAGAAGGTCCAGCCACTTTGGGCTATGACGCGTTCTAGATGCTCGATTTGCTGCAATGGGATATTGGCCAGCGGGAAGCTTGTTTTGTTGCGAGTTGATTTGGCTTCGAAGTCGATGTAGTGGCCTTGATAGACCCCGTTATAGTCGGTCGTGGATTGGGTCTCAAAATAGGCCTGCGTGATCGTGGCCCCTTTCGTGTAATCGACTTTCACGATATTGATGGGGGTGGGACGTTTGGTGATTAAGGCGATGCCATGGTCACGGTAGTAATCATTGGAGGCGTTGATGGCGTCTTCAAAACTCATGCCACGATTGCCAAAACCGAGCACGCTTTGTCTTTTCGCACCTTTTTTCTTCGCGGTTTGAGGCGCGATTGGGACGATGCCTTTGGGGTAGGAGACCTTGCTCATTGCAAGGACCTCGTGACGATTTCTTCGAATTCCTCTGGGGTGACGGATTCGCCTTTCCCTAACTTTCGGATGACCTCGGCGATGACTGGATGACCCTTTGTATAGTGGGATAAGGATTTCATGTATTCGCGCTTGACGGTTTCTTTATCCGTGAGGAACGCTTGATAGACATTCATCAGGTTACGGGCATCGTCTAATGCGGTATGGGCATGTCCATCGAATGGGATGCCGAATAAGGCAACTAGCCTAGACAAGGACATCGGATTGCCATCCTCGCCTTTGATATAACGATAAGCAAAGCTCGAGAAATCGAATAAGTGATGGACGATGAACATCGTATCGGGCATGGAAGCATCCATATTATGTTCGCCCGAACTGCGTAAGATCGTGCCGTCGGAATTGCCATAGACGACGAATAAGCAGCGCTCAAAATCGCGGCCGCAGTATTTCTTGAGGCCATTTAAGGCAACGCGGTAAGGAACCCCGTCCTTCTTCACGCGGTAGTCTGTTAATCCCGTTAGTTCAGTGACGATCTTGCCAACGTGATTTTTAGGTTTTACTAGGGCTTCGTAAGGTTTAAAGATTTTTTTGATGGTCAAATCGGGCTTTAAATAGACTTTGACGGCGCCGACTTGGATCATCTCGTGGGTCAATTGGGTGGCCTCGAAATCAATAAATACGAGGCAGGTTCTATCTTTGATAATGCGCTTGAGGTCTTTCACGGGGCACAT
>Ga0256405_10005251_pt1 | contig 22780 bp, 22 predicted proteins | sample RumenRJG_02DNA_FD_189096 | JGI IMG/M metagenome (GOLD analysis project Ga0256405, IMG submission 189096) | Bovine rumen microbial communities from Lethbridge, Alberta, Canada - RJG_02 | ecosystem: Host-associated > Mammals > Digestive system > Stomach > Rumen | place: Canada: Alberta... | reverse complement strand
AAAGGCATCGATGTCTTTGTCTTCGATGCCAAAAGGAGCATGAACCTCTATAAGCGAGGAATTCCTTATCTTTATTGAAATCGACTTTCTGTGCTGCTTAACAATAAGCAATTTAATATTTTCATTCTTTGTGTCATTCATAATATTTTCCTGTCTCATATAAGTCCGAAAGGTCATCGGAACTCAAACCTTTTAAGTTCGCAGTTGCCGATTCCTGCACTAGCGAATTCATCATTTGTCATATCATAGAAATAGGAAGCCACCATACGAGCAATACCATTATGAGCAACAAGCAGATACGTTTCACCGCTTTCCTCTTCCTTTTCCTTTAATTCATCGAGAAGATTATATATACGCTGCCCAAGTCTCAGCATCGATTCACCGCCGTCATAGCTGTCCGCGAAATGTTTCTTGCTCTCTTTAAATTCAAGGACATTTCTGGCGGTTCCCTCAAATCTTCCGAAGCGCTGCTCTGTGAGTCGCGGCTCAACAGTAAGAGGAATCCCTGTGATGTCTGCTATATGCCTTGCGGTATCAGCCGCACGAATAAGTGGTGAGCAGTAGATTCTGTCAATCTTTATCTCCCCATTATCCATCTTTTCTCTTATCATTCGGCCGGCAGCTTCCGCCTGCTCATGGCCTTTTTGCGTGAGCGCTATATCTGTTGCGCCGCATATCTTGTTTTCCACGTTCCAAAACGTCTCGCCGTGGCGGACAAAATATATAACATTTCCCATTATGTATGTGCCTTTCTTTTTAACCCGGATAACCAAACTACGCAGCACTTATCCATACTCCCTGCGCCGATCATTTATGGTTAGGGTGTTCTCCTATCTCTTCCATGCCATTGGTTACTGCTGTCATAACCTCAGCCATACCTGTCGTGCTCTGGCCCATGACAAGTGTCATAGCGTCTGTTTCATCCACATATCTTGGCGCCACATGGTTAAGAGCGTAAGTTATCACATCTCTCTTGCACTTATCGCATTGGCAGTACTTGTTGCTGCTCCAGACCTTATTTACATAAGATACCACTGCTTCTTCGGCCATGTTCTGAATTCCATCTACCATCTTATTTCTCCTTTAAAAATAGATTTACAGATTTTATTTTGTAAATGAATATGTTCTTATGAACTGCTTAATGTCAGCGCCATCTTCGATGTACCTTAAAATATTCGTTTCCGGTTATGTCTCCCTTCAATTCCGTGACCTGCTTACTTGCCCATTCACAACCGGAAAGAGATATCACAAGCATTGCTGTCATTAATATATATACTATTCTTTTCAATTTATACCCTCTTCCTCGCAATTAATGCGCTTTAAAGTTATAGACCGGCTTTATTGTGTCTACAATATCAACTTTTACTTCCCGCGCACGACTCCTGATTCAGCAAAATCTCAATCTGTATGCGCGTATCCTTGTCACAGTCATCAGTATAAACAACAGCGCTGTTATACTGCTCTTTAAGTTCAAACATTAGTCATCCTTTCAGTAATATGTTAATCTTTGTCCCTTTTGCAATCATAATATTTTTCTATATAACCTGGCACTCCAAAATTCCATTCCCAGCTCTTCGAGATAGAAATGAAATATAGCTTTCCAGTTCTTTGTCGCAGTACTTAAGACTATATATTCTGCTTCATCTTTAACAGCATTTTCCGCATATTTAAATAAAGCAGTGCCGACACCTAACGATCGTTTCTCAGGTATGACATAAAGCTCTTCTACTTCGAAGCAGGATGTGCCTTTTGGCATAACTGATCTCATATTCTCAGATTCAAATATATTTCCAAATAAATATCCTATCACATTATTATTTTCACGGGCAAGAAAAACCCGATTACCTTCTATGTCGGATTTATCATTAGCTCGATAACCATGACAGCTGTTTTCCGCTTCCCAATCTTTTGATAACCTAATCAAAATATTAATGACAGACTCCGTTAGCTTTACCTCACTTATTTCCATACGTTTTCTCCAATTAATTTCTCATATCACACCTTCCGGCTTCAATGCGTTAATCCTTTTGATTCCTATTAAAAAGCTTGCCAAATATTTTACCAAATGCTGTCGCAATACGGGTAATTACATTTGACTTTCTTCTTGTATCAGGACCCTTAACAGACTCATTCTCATACAGGCCACTATTCGCATGCTGCATATTTTCTCTTTGAAGGGCAGGCTCCTCTTCCATCATCTTACGTTTTATTTCCGCTTCAAGATGGCCTTCGTACGTATATGCGGCGATATAGTTAAAAATGATTATAAGCCTCCTGCTTTTTATACCCTGATCATGATATCCTGATGTGATAAATCTTTCTTTCGGTCCGGTCTTCTCATAGTTATTATGCCAGAGATAAAAATACCCATTTTCTTTGCGATAAACAAGCCATGAATCTTCGAATCCCTTAACAGCCAGAGCTCCATCCTCATTTAAATGGAATGATATATGATCCTCGAATACTATTCTCTTTAAGTCCGATAAGGTAAGGCCTCCATCAATTAGCATTGCGTTGCAATCAGGAATCTGCTTTACATGAGGGTAACATGCCTCTTTCATTAGCATCCGCCTCAGACAGTCAGGGCAGGGATTATAGTCATCGGGAATAGACCTGTATCCGGTGATTCGCCTTGACTTTTCAAGCTTATAGCAGTCCTTGTCATGAAATAATCCCGTCTCGTCATCACGGAAAAGTCTGAACTGAGCATTGTCGAGAATGCTCTGCTTCTTAGCCATTTCTTTAGGAGATAGCTTATTTCTTAAAATATTTACATTTGAAATTCCCTTGTTGCTGTGGTATTTAAGCTTCTTTCTTGTATCATTCTCTAAGAGGTGGAAGTCAAGAACATCATCCGATTTTATAATAGGGCATACAATGTCCTTTTCCCTGCAATGCCTGATGCCTGCGCTTATTCCTAATTTTATGCTTCCCCATGCTTTCGAGAATATCTTATCGCTTATGTAAATAATAAGCTTATTGCAATTAAATCTCACGACATCGCATCTTAGACACTCTGAGTCATCGCAGTTTCTTGATATAAGACCGATTGTCATAAGATCGGTATTATTTCTAAAGCTCGCCCCGATATTGCTTTTTTCAGGATATATGACATACTTGAAATCATACGTATCTTCACTCATTACAAAGTCATCACAATCCTTCCGATGCTTACGTCTTATCCGCTCCATCTCAGAGCTGTACAATCCCTCTATTAATAATGCCTCTTCACTCATTTAATACCACCTCAAATCTCTAACAATATGTCTCTATTATTCCACAATGGCATTAAAAAGTCAACCCCGGTATTAAGGAATATGAAGCAATCATGATATAAAGGCTTATGGCAATATTTTACATAATACAGAAAAAGCCTGCAAGGCCCTGAACACAGGCCTTGCAGACTTCTCATAAAATGTTATTTCTTCTTTGACTTTTTAGTCTTCGTTATTGCGCCGGACTTTGAACAATAATAGTATTTACTGCCCTTCTTTATCCACTTGCCGATTATTATCTTTCCGTTTTTATCCGTAAGATATTTCTTACCATTAACCGTAACAAGCTTGTTCTTTACTATTTTGCCATTCTTGTCAGCGTAATACTTCTTACTGCCAATCTTAACTATCTCGTTTGATCCAAGAGTGCCGTCTTTCTTCGCAATATATGTACTCTTGCCAATCGTAACTTTAGTACTTACAGCGACTGTTCCATCTTTCTTTAAAGCATATTTCTTTCCGTTTGGAGCCTTGACAACCTTGTTTTTTATTGCCTTGCCCTTGTCGTTAGTGTAATACATCTTACCATTACTTGTAATGACAAGGGAGTTCTTAATTGCCGAGCCGCTGGCGTCAGTAAATACGCCTTTCTTTGTCTTCTTTGCCGCTATAGGTTTAATTGTATCGTCACTGTCGTCCTTAACAGCGGATGACGAAGTACTGTCATCCTTCTTATCATCGGAAGGATTTACTACACTGCTTCCTGTAGCAGGAGTTGTTGTTGATGAGCCGCTTGCAGGTTCAGAAGGCTTAATTTCGGTACCTGAAGTGGTACCTGTTTCTGAACCTGATGTATTCCCGGTTTCTGAAGCACTTCCCGAATTAGAACCACTTCCGGAATTGCCTGTATCAGAGCTATTGTCTGAATTACCGCTGTTATCTGAGCTCTTCCCTTCCTTATGAAGAACTACAGTACCACCATCCTTTGCGGCAGGAACCGATATTGTAAGCGTACCATCATTTGCGACCGTATATTTCTTTCCTGAATAGTAATCCTTATAAATATCACCGGCGGAAAGTCCCGTTATTGCAGCACTCTGCGCTTCGCTCTTAACATTAAGAACTATATAAACCGAATCACCCTTGTAAGCTCTCTCGAATACATCAAGTCCCTTTGCGTCATCAGCGATAAGTGTCCTTCTTATTCCTCTTGCGAATACGTCGGTAAATGTATTTCTTATCGAAAGCATCTTTTTATAGTGAACATAGGTCTCATTTGAGTCATTCGCAAGGGCAAAGTCCATATCATAGCGGTTTGTCTGATAAGGATAATCGTTGGCGCCTGTAAGACCTGTTTCCTCGCCATAGTATATTACAGGCTGGCCTTTAGCGGTAATCTGAAGTGAGGCAGCCACGAGCGCGGCAGCGTCAGCATCCTCAGCACTCATACCACCATTTATAAGAGAATATTTAAATCCATCCTCATCATGGCTTCCGAGGAACTGGCCTGTCATATAGGTATTGTTGAGCAGGTTGTTTCTTGTTGTCAAATTCGATTCAGTCTGGCTGATGCCACCCTTTACAAACTGAGAAGCCCAATCATTGAAATCAAAGTCAAGGTCGGAATCCATGGCGCCTGTTCCAAGCGTCGAACCGTTTGAAGCGGCGCCCGCGCCTGAATATTCACCAATCATTTTAAATGAAGGGTTTACTTCAGTCGTTGAGTTCTTAAGAGCCTGCCATGTAGCGAGGTCAACATGCTTTACAGTATCCACACGGTAATAATCAATGCCGAAATTCTTCATCCATGCTGTCTGCCATGCGACAAGCTTTGCTCTTACGGAAGAGTCTTCTGTCTTGAAATCAGGAAGTCCTGAAAGAGGATTCTTCTGGTCGCTAGTCGTATCTATATCGTCACCGGAGCGAAGCATATCACCGAATGTACTCTCTGTGCCATATCCCGCATGATTGATAACTATATCAACCATGATTTTTATCCCGCGCTTATGAGCCTCGGAAATCATTTCCCTGAAGTCATCTTCTGTACCAAGAGCAGGATTTAACTTTGTAAAATCACTTGCCCAATAGCCATGGAAGGCCGCATTGTACGGAACATCGTTGGAACCATTGCCACTTACAACTGTTCCCGCGATATTTTCTACTATTGGCGTAATCCAGATAGTGTTTATGCCGAGGTCCTTAAGGTAGTCAAGCTTATCAGTGACTCCCTTGAAATCACCGCCATGATAAAGACCCGGATTATCACCTGCTGTGGTCGTTACGCCTTTAGCCTTCTGATCATCGGTTATAAATACGTAATTCGCGTTATTGTTTGATGAATCACCGTCAAAGAACCTGTCGGTTACCATGAAGTAAATGACAGACTCATCCCAGTCAAAATCATCAGAGCCGTTCTTTACGCGGGCAGTCACATTTTCAGTCGCTTCGCAGGTATATACATTTCCAAACTGATCGGTAATTTTCACAGGTAGCTTATAGGTTCCCACAGCTATATCGCTTGTTACAGCGATTGTTATAGCCATATTTGCCGTATCCACATTTACATCACTTTTACCGCCAAGAGCGCTCTCATCTATAGTTACAGACTGTGGAATAATATCAGGTTCGCTGTCAGAGCTCTTATTCTGATTTACCGATATCTTTATTACATCATTTGTGTTGTAATTTAAGCTTCCGATTACAGGCATCGCCGTAACATCAGCGTTTAATACATAGTAGGTAAAATAGGAATACTCATTTTCAGCGCCATTAAATGTCTTCTTTTCCTTGTCAGCGTTGAATGCGTCAAGCTTTGCCGTCGCTTCGGTTGCGTCCTTTTCGGTTACAAGATAACGATAATATGTCCTTCCGGAAACGAGTTCTGTTGTGTATTCAAATCTCGCGTTTACCGGGTTATAGGTCATATCAAAGGTAGTTCCGTTAACTTCTACCTGTACCTTATAATCCGCAAGAACACCCGCTTTAAGCGCTTCATCGTCGCGATAGTAAAATGTTACGCTCTTGGCTTCGGAATTAACATCATAACCCTTATTATAAGGGTAGATTAATGTCGGCTCCTCGCCCTTATTCATATTTACATAAAGGCTTGTCTGATCAGCCGGGAAGGTAAGTTCATGGTCACCGCCATCCTTTACCCAGTCTGCCGCGGTATCATCAAGCGCAAGAACATATTTTACGTTTGTAGTGCCATATGGAACCTTTACCTGTACATGCCATTTTCCGTCATCACCCTTTGTAAACGGATAATGCGTACTGTCGTTAATAGTCCAGCTGTAGAATTTAGGCGCAGCGGAAATCTCACGGTTATCATAAGTCATGTATATATATCTGTCGCCGTCGGCGTGTTTCACAACTACAGGCTTCTCAGTAACAGGAGTTTTACCGAAGACATACCAGAGAGTGATAGAATCCGTATTTTCATCTATTTCAAAATACTCATTCTTATCCTGTCCGTCATCCCATTTACCCGCGGTCTTTCTTGCTATAATACCAAGCTTATTATATGGTAATTTGATAGTTCCCTGAGCCCAGGTTATCCCATTCTCAGTGTCTTCTACAGTCTTATCAAATGTTAAAACAGTATTTGTATTTCCACCATTTTCAAAGATATAAATATCAGATTTACTTACATCCCAGTCCTGATTGTAGAAGTTGATAGTAACGCTGTATTCCTTGTCAACTACAGGAATGCTTATTTCGGTGCTAACATCATTATAGGATGCAATTAAAAGGACCTTATCTCCCGCAAATGAATTATCTACAGTAAGAGTATTTCCTGTAAGTGTAACACCGCTCTGCCCTTCCTTAAGAGAAAGACTTACATTTACACTATTGGCAGCTGAGCTACTTCCATCATAGCATGTCGCTTCTGTACTGATATCTACTGACTTTCCCTTTGATACCTGAGCAGGAACATCTTTTAAAACCAGCTTTTTAAGATATGAAAATGTTACAGTAACATCATGATTACTGTCATTAAGGTCTATAGTAAGCGTTACGTCAGCAGGCGCTGTAACCTCAAGTTTTCTGTTATCATCACTGCCCCACGGTGAGCCCCAAGCCTTGTTATCGGGATCCTGTAATATCTTATATTCATAAGATCCTGAGGCAACATCATTGTAAATAATGCTATATTTACTTGAATCGCCGACCTGCTTTAAAGTATTTGATTCATTGCCACTTGCCTTAGCCTGCCAGTTAACACCATTGCAAAGGCTGTCAGTACCAGCTACGACAAAAATGTTCTGAACTGCAGCTTCTTTTATTTCCTCAGTTAAATCGCTGCCTTTATACCACTTGGAATCAGCCGGATTAAAGTAAGCTTCTTTTAGTCCCAGTGCTGATATCTGGCTGTTCCAGCATTTATACTCTTTTGAGCCGGTTTTATCTACGAACTGAAGGCCATTTATGCTGCCACTTACAGTGACCTTGCCGAAACCATCTTCATCACACGAGATGAGTGTAGGATACTGGTCTCCCGTTGTTCCCCATGAATTCGGTCTGAATTTATGCTCACTGTCTCCTGTTACGCTAACTTCGTCTCCCCAAGCATTAACGCACCAGTCTGTTACCGCCGTATTCTCCGGCAGTTTAAAGTAGAGCTCCACTCCATTCTCTGCCGCGTAAGCTCGGGCTGTCCCACTGTCAAGCCCCGCAACCGGTAACAGAGTTACCGCCATTACAAATACGAGCAGGAAACTAAGTGCCTTCTTCACTACTGTCTGTCTTGCCCCATACATTAGATGAGCCTCCTTAAAGTTTTTGCCTTGCTGAATCTGCCTTTTCATACGTGACATGGCAATGCATCCGTATATGTTTCGTACTATTTCGGATACACTTGCGAATATTTTCGTAAAATAAGCAAAATTCAAGCCTCTGTTTTGTGAATACTGTTCCCAATTCTCATTAATATTCACGTTACAAGAGCTATTATCTCATCATTTTACCCAAAAGTCAATATCCCTTTTTGAAATTTGTTAGCGAAATGTTACGAAACATTTTTAAAAGCATTATACCTCTGTGTCAGCGCCGGAACGCTCCGTTATATAGCTGTGAACTATGGGCTTTACCGCCATATGAGACGGATTGCTCTTATATGCTTCAAGGCTATCCCTGTCAGCGAATTCAGAATACAGTACATAATCATATTCTCCACCTAATGTTGGTCTGATTTGCATACTAATGAGCCCCGGCACTACTCCGGCTAACGGCTCAAGTGCGTGTCTTATTTCCTCAATCGCTTTTGCCTTATCACAGTCTTCACGCAACTTATACATAACAATATGTCTTAACATTTTTACCTCGTTATATTTCTTTTAGCAGCGGTCCTATTTGTCATGCCCTCGAAAGGCACCGGTGAAGATGAAGATTTATTCTGGTACTAAGATAAGTTGAGAGATTTGGAATCCTGTGGTTCAGATACCCTGAGAATCTTCTCCATCGGTTTCCCTTTGGCAAGCTCATCAACCATCTTGTCAAGATATCTTATGTCCTGCATTAGCGGATCTTCGATATCTTCTACCTTTATGCCACATATGGAGCCTTTTATGAGCTTGCGTGCGGGGTTCATCTGTGGCGCATTACGAAAGAAGTCACCGTAGGAAATGTCCTGATCAAGGTCTTCTTGCCTGTAACCGGTGAGCCATATTATTATCTCGTCTACTTCCTCTTTGGTTCGGCCTTTTCTCTCCGCTTTAGCAACCAGTGCCGAGTATACCTTCTTGAAACTCATATCATAAATATCCATTATGTATCCTCACTAATAATTTCATTAGGTCTGTTTATATATCTGCTGTCGCAAATAAGCTGTTCCTCATAATAGATTTCTTCGTTGTTATCTTCCTTACCCGGTTTACTTCCAAAAGAATAAGTCTTATAAACTGTCACGGAATAGATAACACCCTTTTCATAAATGTTCGTTATTTTATTCACGCCAAGCGAATGCCAAAATTTATCTTCATCCGGCTTGTTGTCCCAGAAGAAGCCGACATGGTTGTCATAGGAAGAGTGAATTTCTATTATGTCGCCCTTTGTGAGATGCCCACCCTTCAGGGCCTTCTTTATGGCATCCTTCCCTTTGTATTTATAGGAGATAACCTTGTTATCTCTGCACATTTTATTCCACTCAGAATAGAGAACCCTTGGAATTCTTTTCTTTGCGGTTTTCCAATCCAGTCCACTCGCCTTATACATGACGTGCCATACAAAGCCATTACAGTTCATGGCGGCAACGCCCTTCCTGTCAAGTTCACCGTAGGCGTGCTTTGTATCACCATTGGGCTCACGGTGGTCATATCCGATATAAGGAGTTCCAAGATAATACCCTGTAGTTCCCTCCGGCATTTTCTTTGTGTCATTTTTGGTGGTTCCGTCATGGTTTAAAAGCCAGTCATGATACTTTACCGGATCTATCTTTAGAGCCTCAAGTACAGTCTTTTGTTGCGACTGCTTTGCTTTTGCAACCGCCTTCAGCGGATAAGCCATATACATACACGACAAGGTTATAGCCAATATCAGTGAAAATATTCTCTTTCTCATTTGTTTGCCGTAAGAAATAAGATTCGTTTGTTTTCTGCGTATTTATTATAAATTTTCCTGCCCTGAATCACAGATTTTTATAAGGATCATACTCCGATCATGTTTCAGCAAAATCCCGAAGCTCACTAAGAGACATAGACCCAACATCGCAATCGTTGGGTATTTCGTCTTTATAAAGCGAAATGTATGAATAAGTCTTCGCAAGCAGCATTTCACGGCTCGGTTCACTTCCCTCATGAAGGTTCGCAAGAAGCAGAATATCAGAAATAAAACGGGTACTGCCACACAAGGTGACTACCGGATATCTATGATTCATATTCATTCCTCCCCGTGTATACGCCTGAAATTTTATTCATCAGCTCTGTTTCTGAAGTCCTCGTCAATCTGCTTCTTCCAACTACTTCCGATTCTTTCGTCAGAACATCTCATCTCCAAAACAGCCTCGGAAAGAACCTCATAGTTAAGTTCGGTGCCTAAGTGATCGCTGTGGTAATTGGCTGCCCTGTCTGAGTCTATTCCGAAACGCCCAGCGACTTCGATAGCATCAATGTTAGCGCCAAGGAAAATGAATTCCCAGCCATCCTTTTCCTTCCGCTTCTCTACCATCTTTCTTACTTTCTCATAGCTGTATTTCCTGCTTGCGTTTTCAAGTCCGTCGGTGGTTATTACGAAAATAGTCTTTGATGGGGCTTCACTGCCCTCTTCCTTATGTACCCTGTTGATATGGTGTATAGCGCCACCGACAGCGTCAAGAAGCGCCGTGCATCCTCTAACGTAATAATCCTTTTCCGTCATCTCAGGCATTTTATCAAGCGGCACTCTGTCATAGAGAACTTTGGCTTCATCATCAAAAAGCACCGTAGAGACCAACACTCTGCCTGATGCCTTTCTCTGCTTCTTGATCATGCTGTTGTAGCCACCTATGGTATCAGCCTCAAGGCCCTCCATCGAGCCACTGCGGTCAAGAATCATTACAAGTTCGGTTACATCATTTTTCTTTACGTTTTTCCGTGTCATATCTGAGTCCTCCTTGTCTTTGTTTTATAAGACAATTATAGACTCTTCGCGGATATATTTGGTCGCTTCAAAAGCGACAATTGCTAGCTTCCTTTATTCTCTGAGTGAACTGCTTTAAGATTCTAGCTGTAGCTCCCCAGATAACATGCCCTTTATAGCGATATACAGGCACTTCTTTTACCCACGGTCGTTTCCCGACATTATCACCACCCGGCACACTCTCCGCAAGGAATTTATCATCAGGAATTTCCCTGTAGGAAAATGAATAAGCTTCGGGCTCAGTGTTAAGGAGCCATGATAACGGCACAAGGAAAACTTCGTTTACTTCTTCTTTAGAAAATGTCATATGATAGTCAGAAATCTCACCGGCAAATGCCCATATCGGCGCGCCACTGGGTCCTATCGTGCCATCTATCTCACAGAGAAGCTTTACCTGTTCCGGTTTTACAATGAGTTCTTCGACAGTCTCTCTTACTGCCGTTTCAGAAGGAAGCTCTTCTCCCTCAATTCCACCACCCGGAAAACATATCTCTGACGGTTGCGTATTAAGTCTGTCAGATCTGACTTCAAAAAGAACAGAGGTTTCTCCAGACTCACCCGCTATCAAAGGAATCAATACAGCGGCTTCTCTTCCCTTCTCAAAAGTCCAAAGCCTTGCCCTATGCTCACTCGAATATGCTATCAATTTCTTATAATCCATTAATTTCATGTCCCTGTCTATAAAAATGCGTAATAGCCTGACAGACTCAGGCCCTGTCAGGCAGACTAACCATATAATTCTGATTGTACAGACGGCATGGTATTTTAGTAACGGCCCGCAAACTGCAATAATATTTTATAGGCTGCTTACTCTTCACCGTCCTCATCAGATTCTTCGTCATCCAATATATATTCAGGCAGATTCTCACAGGGAGGAACCATATTCCTTATTAGCTGAAACCACTCCCTGCATAATTTATCTGCAGAATAACATTCAACATTCTCACTATGCCTGTCATCAAAGGTGAAATAGTGGTGAAATTATTAGCTAATTTAGTGCAGGGTATAGAATTCACTATTCTTTTCACCACCAAGACACTATTAATATAAATATCATTGACACCTATAATTTGATATAAGCTTCTCAGCCCATTCTGTGACAGCTTGATTCTCATCTATGACAAATTCCTGCCCTCTGCATGCTGACTGAAAATAATCTTTCTTCCATGATTGCTCTGAATGATATGTGATTCCCGGTTTATTATCAGAATGTTTTAGTCCCCACTTATCTTCTAGGTTCCATCTGCTTCGAGGCATCCCCTCAGCTGTCAAAATAACCTCAGGACAATACCGCAACAGACCATAGCCCGGAATATCATCATCCCAGCTTACGGACTCTCTTGAGATATAAATTGAATTGTTTTCTCTATGCGCATCTATGAAATCTTTCTCAGTATGAGGGTGCTCTTTTACATGCTGAGGAATAGTATCACTGATCAAATCAATTTGATTTACCCTCACTATCTGCCATATCTGAAGATATCCAAAGATCACATGCTTATCACTTTTAGAAACAGGCTTCAAGCTCCCATCTGTGCCGCTTTCTCTATACTCTTTAAACCAGCCGAAGAAAAGAAAAAGGTCTCCTTCTTTTACGCCCTGATTCTCAAGCTGCCTCTCAGATGCGCCAGCCTGTCCGAAAGCTCCTAGCCATCCTGAAGGTCTTTTTACTGCGTTTATATCAATGTCAGGATCAAGGTGGCATCCTGTTCTTTCAGCACCTACCCAGTCGCCACTACGTACTTTATCGTCACACCGTATGAGCTTTATGAGGTCATAAATGCTTTTGTTCTTATAATGTGACTTAACTTCCGAATAAAGACGGGGCCCGATATCTGAAGGAATAGGCAGTGACTGCATTATTCCTTCAGGCATTATTATGGGGCTTGCGAATCCGCCCGCGGCACTATCGAATCCCTTTCTGCTAAGTACTACCTTCATCGGCTGATCTCTTCCTTACTGTTACAATGTCGTCTTAAGCTGCTCAATATAGCAAAGTGTCGTAAGTTCAGTCATAGCCATGCTCCATATAATCATATCACCTTTATCTGGCAACTCTGCATTGTAAGAAGCGCCCTCTCGTGACTCTCAGGTGTTACGCCTGCACAGCAGGCCTTCTCAACACTAATTGGCGTTTCCGGTAAAAATGCCTTTATGAGAAGAGCGTTTGAAATGACACAGATATCAGTACATAGCCCTATTACCGTAATTTTACCGACATCTTTCTGCTCTGACAGATATTCTCCTAATTTTCTGCTTCCAAATGTCGGCTTGTCAAAAATAACATTTTTATCAGCATAGTCCCGTAATTCCGGAATAATCTCCCAGCCTTCGCTTCCTTTAATGCAATGGGGAACAGGAAGGTTCTTCCCTTCCTGTGTTTGCAGGTATTTATCTTCATGGGTATCTCTCGTGAAGATTACTTTTTCGCCTTTATCTATGGCTTCCTCTATCCGCTTCTTTACAGCGGGAACAATAGCCATAGCTTCTGAGGTTCCTAAAGCCCCATCCACAAAATCCTTTTGCATATCTACAACAATAAGATAATCTGTCATAACTTTTCCCCTTTCTGCTCTGTTAAATAGCCAGCGCCTATATATATGCTTCCTGCTATAGAACTTATCAATGATACCGTTATATATTGTGTTACCATGTGGTAACGATTGTGCTAAAACCCGCTATCATTAGGCTTTATCAGTAAGAATATATTCTGTTATATTCTTGAGTGCTGTTATCTCTTCACTGTCTTCATCAGAAAATCTGCCCAATGTAGCACTGTCTATATCAAGGACAGCGGTTACTTTTCCTTCATCATCGTGTATAGGGATTACAACTTCCGACATCGCAGCGGCATCACAGGAAATATATCCCGGAAACTGATGCACATCAGGCACAACGAGTGTTTCGTCATTCATAGCGGCGCTTCCGCATACTCCGTGGCCTTTCTTTATATTGATACAGGCAGGCTTCCCCTGAAACGGGCCCAGATAAAGATCTCCATTTTCATTTACAAGGTAAAAGCCCACCCAGCAGACATCGGGCAAAGCTTCATTTATAAACGCTGACGCATTTGAAAGTCTGCTGACAAGGTTGTCAGTGCCATGAAGCAGGGCCTTTAGTAGCTTTACGTCTTCATTATTCATCGGATTTCCTCCAATCAAGCGTTCATGCTTATTATAACATAAATTGGCGCATTTCATAGTATTCCTTTTATTTCCACCGGCAATAGAACAACATAGTCGGGATTGAATGTGGTAGTTTTACCGCTCCAACTTCGAATTGATAATTTCTATTTCACTTCCTTATACCGCCTCTTCCATATCACCGGATAATTATCAAGTATCTTCCGAAAGCACGGGCAATGCTCATCATGGTCGTTAATTATCCCACAGGCCTGCAGATGAGAATATATCGTAATCGTACCGACATATTTAAAGCCACGCTTCTTAAGATCCTTGCTTACCTTGTCAGAAAGTCCATTGCTTACTGGAATAGATCCTTCAGCGTGTCCTTTATAGTAAATGGTCTTTCCTTGCGAAAATCCCCAAAGGTAATCGTCAAAGCTTCCAAATTCCTCCCGAATCTTCTGAAAACATTTCGCATTATTGATTTCAGCCCTAATCTTCTGAACCGAACGAATCATCCCTTCTGTGTTCAGGATTCGCTCCACATCCAACTCATCATACAATGCTACCTTATCGTAATCAAAATTATCAAAACAGCATCGGAAAATCTCTCTCTTTTTCAGCATCAGTTCCCATGAAAGCCCGCATTGGAAGCACTCAAGAGACAGATATTCAAATTGTTTGCGGTCATCATGGATTGGAAGGCCCCATTCATTATCGTGATATTTCCTGTCAAGCTCCGATGCAGAACTCCATTCGCAATAACTTTCTTTTACTTCCATTTAGCCTGTCCTTCTAAAATGCCAGCCACAAGCGGAGTGACCATGTAAAACGCCAGTCAACTTATGGTTTCCTGCGCCTTTCAGGAGAGTAAACCAGCTGTAACCGGAATAGTCACCAGCAACAAAATAATGAGGTATATGACATTAAACAAGGTAAATACGCCAATATACTTCCCCGGTTTTGCTTCATCTGACCCACAATAGAACTGAAAGGAAATCAGCGATGCCATAGACGCAATCAATGTTCCAAGACCACCAATATCAGTTCCGATAGTCAGCGCTTTGTAATTATCTGTAAATGACGACAGAAGCATTGCAGCCGGAACATTGCTTATAACCTGACTGACGACAACAGCTGTAATCATCTCATGACCGTTTATCACGCTAGAAAGGGCATTCGAAAATCCGGGTAATGCCTGAATATTACCGGTAAGAATAAAGAAAGCAATAAAAGTCATCGGTAGAATGTAATTCACCTTGATGAAAACATTCCTGTCAACGAACAGGAAAAATACTATACTGAGCGCTAACAGCGTAGGAACATTTCCAATATGGAAAACCACCAGAATGCAGAAAGTAAGCAACGCTAGTGAACCGAATCCCTCTTTCCATTATTATATTACTTCCGTGAATCACGCCCATACAAAGTTATCTTTTCCGGCTCCGACTTCAAAATTATACTTTACAATATCAAGAAGAAATATACTCAAATTATCAATCATATTTGGTCGCTTTAAAAGCGACAATAATTATCCAAGTACGGGCTGGCCAAATTTAAATAATAGAGCATTCACATCAAATATATCGTAGATATTATTTTCAATACAGAAGCGCACAATTACGTCCATCTTACTGCTATCTGTGAGCGAATATCCGGCAGCTGACAAGAGATCCTTTGTGTCGTCAATATTTAACCTGAGGCCGATAGCAAGCGCTAAAATAGTTTTCTTCTTTGGTATATAATCCTCGCTGCATCTTATTTTAGAAAAAAGCTTTCTGTCAATGTTGGCCTTCTTATATACCTCGACATCCGAAAGGCCACGCTCATCAATCATTCTAAAAAGTCTCTTCTGAAACGACTCACCTAGATGTGAGATAGCGTCTTCAATAGATGAGCTTTTGAAGCTCGTTAATAGCTCAGGTGATTCCCCAAAAGAAGGCTTACCTTCTCCAGACAAAGTATACGCCTGTTCTGTGTAATCTCTCTCGGATACTATCGATTCTAAATCACGTCCGATAAAACCATCCCTGTATTCCCGCTCAGTAACGCTTTCTACATAATTCTCATCGATAAATGCTTCTACCCTGTCTGTCAGCGATGAAGCTATTTTGTAAGTGCCACGGCCAAAAACCACTAAGGTTACGGTCATATCTGAGTGTCCAAGAAATGAGCGGATTTCATTAAGAGCAATCGTAAGTGCCGCTTCTTTTGGAAAACCGTATACACCGGTCGCTATTAATGGAAATGCTATTGATTTACAGCCAAGGTTTTCCGCAAGTGTAAGAGATTTTCTGTAGCATGACGTAAGGATATCATACTCACCATGGCATCCATCTATCCATCTTGGTCCCACAGTATGAATTATATACCTTGCGGACAGGGAGAACGCGCTTGTCGCAACAGCATCGCCCGGCTTAATGTTCCCAATCTTCTTCCGTTCAGCGAGTAACAGCTCAGTTCCCGCAGCCTCATATACAGCATGATCGGTTCCGCTTCCAATGACCGGCTTTGGGTTAGCTGTATTTACTACGGCGTCCGCATGAACACGGGTTATATCATTGCGTATTATTATAAATGGCATAGCATATCCTCTATATATTTACCGGTGTATCTCTCTCTTTTTCAGCATCAGCTCCCATGAAAGCCCGCATTGGAAGCACTCAAGAGACAGATATTCAAATTGTTTGCGATCATCATGGATTGGAATACTCCATTCATTATCGTGATATTTCCTGTCAAGCTCCGATGCCGAACTCCATTTGCAATAGCTTTCTTTTACTTCCATTTAACCTGTCCTTCTAAAATGACCCTTTAACAAAGATGTCAGCCACAAGCAACAAAATAATGAGGAATACGACATTCAGGTCGTGAAGCGTCTACCGGCCACGTCCCGATCAAAATGCCCTATCCTCTTTATTATTCTCCAATTATGTAAAAAAGTCAAGACCGTCTAAAATGGAATATAATTTATAACCTCACTGTCTGTCCGCGTCACTTCTTATCGGCCAATGTAAAAGCCTTGCCACGTCTCCCGCGTGATATACATGGCCACCGGTTTCATTTATTATATTAGAAATGCCCGGATTTCCGGAAAGCATTACCGTGAGAACATTTCGTATGGTAACATTCTCCGCCTCTTCCGGAAGCTCAATCGCGCTTACCTCTTCTACCTTGCAATCGCGGTTATAGGAATAGATTCCTATTCCGTACCCCTGCCAATCCGTTACGTCGTCATTTTTTATTGAGGCATAGCCTGATTTTTCACCTCCATGAGACCTCCATGCGGATGGTTCCGGTACATCATAAGGAAGCTCACTCTGGTACATGACAAGAAGTCCATCATTTCCCTCCCATACCGTCTGATATTTCTCGAAGTGCTCTACAAAGAGGCCATAAGCGTTAACGTAGTTTCCCTTAATCACAATTCCTGTTTCAGCCGGATTTGTGTCCCATCCAACTCCATCTCCATGGTCGGCTCTCCAGATCCAGAGATTATCAAGAATAGTACCATCCGCATTTACCGTAAGACATGTTCCGGCGCTTGCCCTCTCACTTGCGCCACCCACCCTGAAGAATACATCCGATAATGTAATTGGATCAGACAGCAGCTCATCGTTAAAAGCACTACTATCTTCTCCTATTATCATCAGGTTTTCACTCTTATTTAAACAGGCGTCGATTAAAATACCTGAAATCACAACGCCGGGTACGGAAGAAGTACGTATAGCCTCCGTTCCTTTAACCGGTTTCAATGTGGTAAGGCCACAACCAAAAAGAATTGTGTCAGCCCTTGTAATTTCAAGCGGTTCATCAAGCTCATAGATTCCCGGTGTAAAGAAGATATTTCTTCCTTCAGAGAGGGCCATATTTATATCATGCGCACTACATTTGCCTTCCTTTGCGATATAAAAATCTGATAATGGAATGTTACGCTTCTCTGCGTGCTCACGCTCATAAGAAACATCACGCAGGCATCCCCAGCTTGCTCCGGTTACGTCTTCTTCCGCTCCGGAAATCGTCACAAAGAAGTCCTTCTTATTCTCATCATACCACAGATAAGGTTTTTCCCGAACGGTACACGGACTTTTCACTGAAGTGTAACTCTTCGCGGGCCAGCTCTCTTCCGGATCGGATCCTTCCTCGTCACCCAGAAAAACCATATTCCAGTTGGTACCTGTCCAATTTCTGAATGCGGAACTTCTTGTTAACCACTGCTGTTGAGAACCAGAATCAATAATTCCATCCGAAATACAGTCAGCTATAAAGCCTCCACTGACCCACCCTCCTTCATCGTGCAGTGCGAGATTCTTATCAAACTTGATTCTTCTTAAAAATGTAGCCTGAGAGACCGCAAAGAGAGAATTATCTTCTATCTCAAGATTAGTGACTCCCCTCCAGAAGTTCTGGGTTCCGTTATGGTTATCGCTGTCAGTGGAAAGCCAACGAGCGTCAGTATAAAGCTTACCCACGCTTGTATCTGTCGGCTTTTGCCCAAGACCACAAAATTCGGTATAGAAACCATCCTTCAGAATAATATTATCGCTGTATTTCCCCGGCAAAAAGAAAAAGGCGTAGCGATCACTTCCAAACTGATTGCTCTCCTGTTTCTTATAAATATTATCGATAAGATCATTAATTTTCTGAGGATCATCCTCAGGTGAAAAGACGTATATATTTTTCCCGAAAAGCTCTGTCGTAAAGTCGCTTTTCCTCTTTATTCCGGTAGCCCGATGACTATATAAAATAAGACCGACCAGGTAAACGCAGAAAATAATTCCTACAAAAACAATAGTCACAATTTTCCCTCTTGATTTCTTCATTTTATTTTTCCTTTCACATAAAAATACTGCAGGAAGCAGTAGTCTTCCTACAGTGTAATAATTTAGCATTTATGTGATTGGTAATATACGACTTCTTTTTTAGAATCGTATCATTTTTACTGAAGCTTCATATCTCCATCCTTTACCCATCCGAGTTTCTTGCAGATCATGTTAAATGCCGGAGCAAGAATCGCTGGAAGGACGAAGCTAATTAGAATTAGTCCTATCCAGTCATTAACGGTAATAGCAGCCTTGCTGCCCGCTTCTATGTCGTTAAGCCAGCCCTGGAATACACCTATCTGACCTACTAATCCGCATGTGCCCATGCCCGAATCAATAGCCGGGCCATTCATCTGTAAATGAAAGAGGCAGGTAGCCATAGGTCCTGTTATGGCTGAAGCGAGGATAGGTCCGATCCATATCCTTGGATTTTTTACAATATTAGGCATCTGAAGCATGGATGTGCCGATTCCCTGTGATACAAGGCCGCCCCATTTATTTTCCTTAAAGGACATAACCGCGAATCCGACCATTTGGGCTGAGCATCCTGCTACTGCCGCTCCACCGGCAAGTCCGGTAAGACCTAAGGCCGCGCAGATGGCAGCAGACGATATAGGAAGTGTAAGCGCTATACCCATGACAACCGAAACAAGAATTCCCATAAGGAATGGTCTTAACTCCGTAGCCCACATAATGAAGTTACCTACAAGCATAGCTAATTTTCCAAGAGCCGGCGCAAGTAACCATGAGAAGAATACACCGACAAAGACAGTTACCAGTGGTGTTACTAAGATATCTACCTTCGTCTCTCCGGCAACCATTTTACCAATCTCAGCTGTTATTATAGCTACAAATAATACAGCTAATGGCCCGCCTGCCCCGCCTAAGGCGTTAGAAGCAAAACCAACCGTGACTAATGAAAAAAGAACTAACGGCGGACACTGCAAGGCTCTTCCGATAGCAACCGCCATCGCAGGCCCGCTCATTGCCATGGCGAGGCCGCCTACCGTATACTCCTTATCCGCTACCGTAGCGACTGTCGCCGTAAGAAACGGGATATGGAACAAGGTACCGAGCGTATTAATAATAGTACCTATTAAGAGGGAGCAGAAAAGTCCCTGCGCCATAGCGCTCATGGCATCAATCCCATAACGCTTCATCGAAATCTCGATGTTCTTCTTTTTTAGAAATGCTTTGAAATTTCCCATCATGTCTCCTTAAAACAATAATCACAGCATTGCATAAAAAAATCCTCCGCGCTCAGCGCGGGGATTTTACTATCAGTCCTTCGATGAAGAGCCGCTTCCTCCGAAGAGTCGGAGCAGATACAAGAAGAGATTCACAAAGTCAAGATAAAGCTCGAGTGCTCCATATATGGACGCTTTGCCGAGGGCAGTCTGACTGTTGCTATAATACTCATAGTAATCAGTTAGCTTTCCGGTATCATAGGCTGTGTAGCCTGAGAAAATGAGAATACCGATATAGCAGCATACTCTAGAGTACGCGGTAGACGGAACAAAAACGTTAATTATCTGCATAACGAGAAGCATCAGAAGCGCTCCCATAAGGAAGACTCCGAGACCATTTAATCTCAGCTTAAATACAAGCGTAATAAGCGCCAATACAGCGAAGTAAACCGCTGCCATAAGGAATACGAATATTACCGTAGAGACGTCAAATATTAGGAATATCTCTGAAAAGCTTACACCGGTAAGTATGGCGTAAACAAAGTAGAGACCGGTAGCTGCCGCAGTGGAAAGTTTTCTCACAGCCAATGAGAGGATCATAACAACTGCTATCTCGGCTACAGGCAATATCCAGGCCGCAGGACCTGATATAGCGACTGCGTAAGCGAGACCAGACTGTAGGAATAAAAAGGCGCAGGCAAATGTTACTAAGAGCCCCGCTATCATCCACGTGAAGGTAATGCCCTGAAAGCCCGCAAGTGACATCTCGGCCGGACGGTCATAACCGGCAGCGTTAAAAGCGTCATTCACTATACGATTATCGTCCATAGGCTGTCCGTTTCGGTAATATGTGTTCCGGTTGAAATCATTGTTTTCTTCGTTCATAGTAACCTCCTTTTTTCCACTATAGCTTATCACACATTTCACGAAATGTAAAGTATAAAAATAATCATATGTTTGATTTTATGGCTTGCATGTCTTACACGGCACGTACCCTTTCTTTATCAACACGTCCCTGTCGTACCTGCCTTTCTTCATGTTCTTGGACTTTATGAATTTCACGCTCTCGCAGGATGGCAGGTGAAACTTTTTCGACGCCAGGTTAATAACATATACTGTTCCGGATGAGCTTAGATTTCCATCACTCTTAACAGACATGGCCCCGTACTTAAGAGCCAGTTTCATTTCCCTCGCGGCGTTATTCTTAATACTTGTATCACCGTTACCGTAATTAATCTTAATTCCGGGCTGTATATCAAAGCAATAGACATTAAATGAAATCGCCTTGCCTTTATCCTCCATAGAATAAGCCTGCATCCAGACGCCACGGCAGATGATTTCATCGTCATTATAAATGGGCGTGACCTGATAAACCACATGGCCTTTTCCTGAGCGCAGGTAATCAAGGAGCTCATTCTCATGCGGCAACATTCCATCATAGTTCATATATCTGGTTCCTGTTACCAGGTTCAGCTTACTGTTAACCGTTTTTGAGTATTTTCCTGCCGATACAGCCTGCCCAATAAGGTGGCAACGGTTGTAAACGTACATGTCTTCAACGATATCAGGATACTTCACGGTCTGCCATCCGACAGGCTTAATTTTTCCTACAGATACACGATATCCGTTATTCAAGGTCTCAGGTCCAAGCACGGCGCGAACTGTATGAGGTCTCCCATACTCATCAAGGCCGGCAGCCCTGATATAGGTTTTCTTATAGGTTAAATAGCGCTTTTTAATCTGAGGTTTATTATTATTAACCTCTGCCGACGCTCTCCCATTCCACTTGAGACGAAGAAGCGTTGACACCTTACCGGCGACGTAATCATCCCCGGTTGAGGCAAATGCTGTGATGCCTGATGATTTTATAGGCGGTAACGGTGCGATTACTGAGATTGCTACAAAAAGTGCTATAAAAGTATAGGTGAGGAAGTGTTTTATTTTATTCATAAATTAATATTACATCATTGCTAAGTAAAAGGCAATGTAATTATTTGTCCTTCTTCATCAGGCATACCGTCTCGACTGTATTTTCTTTGTCCCAACGGATTTCCTCTATCGTCTGACCGTTATAGAAGACCGGGAACTTAAACTTCATTGATTTCAGAACCTGCCCATTTTCCTGCTGTTCCGGGTATAGCTGGATCTCTTGAATGAAGCTCTGGAAGAACTTTTTCTTCCAGATATCCGGCAGCTGATCATAGGCATCGTGGAACAGAATCAGGTAGTTGTAGACATTATCTGCACTGATCTTTTCTCTCCTGATACTCTCGATTTCTTCCTGATACTGAGCGACCACATCTTCGAGTTCAGTGATCTTGACATAAGCATTTTCCAGACGTTCCTGCAGATCATTATACTTACGGTCGTATGCCCTGTCTGTGATATCAAGATTGTCAAGCTGCGCGATCAGTTTGTCCTTCACTCCGATTGCCTGCCTCAGCTGCTTCTCTGCTGCTTCAAGAGACTGATCCGCTTCCCTGGTATCAATGGACATATTGATCTTTTCCTTCATCTTCTCTTCGAAGTCGGGATTCTGTACCAGACGGCTGATCACATGAGCAACTGCTTCATCAATCATTGCCTCATTCCACTGATGATGATAATCGCAGCGGTGCCCATCCACCTCCAGACGATGCTTGCATGCATAGAAGTAATATTCCTTATAGTATGCTCCGTCTTTTCTCTTTTTGCGGTTTACATTACCCACAAGACCGGCTCCGCATACAGGACATTTTACAATGCCGCTGAGCTGATGCTCATGCTCCAGATCGTGCTTTTTCTCCAGACGCTTTGCTGTGGCTGCTCTCTTCTTT
>Ga0256405_10005250_pt1 | contig 22781 bp, 52 predicted proteins | sample RumenRJG_02DNA_FD_189096 | JGI IMG/M metagenome (GOLD analysis project Ga0256405, IMG submission 189096) | Bovine rumen microbial communities from Lethbridge, Alberta, Canada - RJG_02 | ecosystem: Host-associated > Mammals > Digestive system > Stomach > Rumen | place: Canada: Alberta... | reverse complement strand
TGGGGAAAAAAATTTGCGACAAACTGTCCGCCCTTATATGGCAAAAAACCCCGGGGACTGGCGGGGGAGGGGGTTCAGGGGGGAGTATAGGGGAGTACCTGGGGGGATGTAAACGAAAACCCCCGGCAAGGAGTGGAATTTTCCTTTCCGGGGGCACATCCGAAGCTCCACATCAGCCGGGCGAATGATTCCACGCATTCGTAGACCGGCATCGCTTGCTTCACAGCTTCGGTTATGGTCTTTAGCTCCAAGATTTAAGGGTATTGCTGGTGAAACCGCGAATCAAACTCTCCAATTCGTTCAGCATAATCCAGTTACCACTTATGTTATATTCCTGAACAATATGAATTGCTTTTACATTTCCAATCGTTGTGGCATACCAAGTCTTTTTATCAAGTCTTACGAAACCACCACTTTCAGAATCCATAATCATCTGCTTTATGGCGTTAAGACTTGCAAGGGCTTCCGTCTTTCCGTTTCCTAAAAAAATAAAAAAGCTACTATCAACAGAGGATTCATCTGCTAACACTTTGAGATAGTACGATTCGCTTGGGATTCTGTGTTCCAGTACCAAATCCGTAGCGTACCCAGTACCGAAATACTCATAGATTTTTCCTGTCGGCTTTTCATAAGTAACTTGTGCAAAAGCGGTGAAAGTGAGGGATGCGACAAGCGCAAGAATGAGGGTAATGATAAACTTCTTCATATCTCAATTTTTTTGGTTATACCATGTGTATTGCAATTCCTATGCCAAACAGCTAAAAGTCTATAAGTCTATGACATAGGCAGGCCAGCCAAGTTGCCCGGTGATGTCATCGCATTTGGCAAGGTCATCAATGGGAACGAACTCACCCTTTCGCACCATCTTGCCGTAGTATCCGTCCGTGATGCTCCACTTCTCGGTCAAGCCAATCTTGTAGTTGGGGTTGATTGCGGCCTTGACCATCGCGTTGTTGTCCACGAAAAGGGAGACCTCCTCCTTGTCCTCTCCGTAGTGGTTGCCGAAGATTTCGCTCTTGACTTTCACCCACACTTTCGGCCTGTCCATGTAGGTGGGATTGAAGTGGAGGAACATTTGTCCGATTGCGATGCCGCTCTTTCTCATTGCGTTTGCGTTTTTTGGGGTTACACCATAGTATAAGCAAGTTCCGTGCCAAAGGGGTCGGGAGCGGGGAAAAATCCCCTACTCCGGATTCAGCCCCTCGCCCTCTGCCCAATCCCAGATGATGCCGTAGGCTTTTTCAAGCGGGTGGTCGCTCTCGCTGGGAACCCCGTAGAGTTCCTCAAGTTCCCACAATGCGTTGTAGAGTTCCTCAACGGCTCTCACCCTTTTCTCGTGGTCTTCTTTCTTCCACTGCGCATAGGCCTTGGGATTCACGCCCTTGGGGCATACCGGATTCTTTGTCTTGTCGTTGTCCATAATCGTGTCTTTTTTGGTCACACCCTTATACTGGCAAGTTCCGTGCCGTGCCGCCCTGATTTGGGGAAAAAAATCATTTTTTTTGTGTGACTGGGCGCTTTCCCGGACTTTTTCCTGGGAGCCTGGGTTAACCGCTTGTATGCCAAGGTTTTAATATACCCCGGCGACTTTGGCACAGGATTTGTTATGTTAAGGGTATAAACCCAAAAAACCGAGAGATATGCTTACAATCAAGGATTTCACCACCGACCGTGAACACCTCACCGACCTCCTTTCCGTCGCCACCTACGGCAATTACTGGCCCGTTGTCCGCGCTTACAAGAGCGATGCCGAGAAAGGTCTTTTCACCGACTGCGACTGCTACGAGGACAAGTTAGCGGTTGCCCTGCTCAATGGCAAGGGGGTCGTGGTTTATGACCAGTACGTCATTGAGGATGCAGAAACCGAGGAGGAGAAGGCGGAAGGTCGTCACCCCATCACGCTTGCCGATGTGGAAAAGGGGTTGGAACTGATGCGTGACCAGTACCCCCGCCACTTCGCCGACCTCGTTGAGGAGCAGGATGATGCGATTACCGGAGATGTGTGGCTGCAACTGGCCGTGTTCGGGGAGGTCATCTACGGATAAACCCGCTTTCCGACGCTCCCGGGGGTATATTAAAACCCTTGGGGGCAAACCCTTAACCCTCAACCGGTTGGCACGGGATTTGCTGATAGTGAGGTATGGCAAGACATTATCACGCATACCGCCAATGGCGAAAGCCGGACTTCTCCAAGATGCTCAACAAGGAGGACAAGGCGAGGATGGAGTACAACAAGGATATGGCCTTCCGGTCGTTCGTGCTGACTTGGAACACCGATGTCCCCGAGCTGCTGGGCTGGTCGCTCGCTGACTTTTACGATGCCTATAAAAATAACGGCCGGCAGCTCACTTTGGCACTGGATTTGTAGTATGGTATAGTGTGACCAAAAAATACGCATTATGGAAACGGAAGTATTGGAAGAACGTGTCTATTATCGCATTGAGAGCCCACGGGGCGTGATGAGCGACTGCCTTACCGAGAACGATGTGAGGTACTACCGTGAGCAGGGCTATTTCATCCTCACGCTTTGGTCTGAAGAAGGGGACGAGTGGGTGAACAGAAGATACAAGATAGGAAAAATCCACAAATATACCCGCAAGACAACCCTCACCGAGGAGGTTTTGGCATAGGGTTTGCAATATAGTGAGTATAACCAAAAAAAACACACAAGAATATGGAGAAGAATATCGCAAGGCAGAACGCCGACGCACTCGCCGCCCACTCGGTTGTCTTTTTTATGCTCAACAACATCCCCTGCGAGGGCGAGGTCGTGGGCGTTTTCTCGCAGATGATTATGGCGCACATCGGCAGGTGGTACGTGGAGAACAAGGGGCGTGCCCTCAGCCCCGAGACCGAGATAATCTGCGACGAGGCCATCAAGTCCGCCTTCGCCCGTGCGCAGGAGATAGCGGTTCTCGCCCAAATCTCCGCCCAGACCGGAATAGGGATGGAGATGTAGGGATAGCCGGAAAAAAGGCCATCGGGGTATATTAAAACCTTGATGGCCAACTTGTTAACTTTATCGTTCAGTTTGGCACGGGATTTGCCTATAGTATAGTCGTAAACAAAAATCATCGGAATATGGAAATCAGCGAAATCAAGAGAATAGTTGAACTGCTTAAAAAAGTGAACTGCGCTCGCATCGCCCTTATCAGCGAGGTGGCGAAGGAAATGGGGGTGAGGAAAACCGCCCTTATGCAATTCATTGAGGACAATCCCAAACTTTTCAAAACCATTGAGCATCAGAGTAGGTCTGCTAAAGGTTGGGTAAAAAATGTCGGTCTCGCCATCCAGGAAGTTTATCTCATTCCAGAGGATAACCCCGACACGGAGGAATGGATGGGGAGGATGAAAAAGGAGTGGGAGAACAAAATCCACATCGGGGAGCAGACCTACTACGGGCAACACGAATATTTCCATATTCCGGTGGACGACCCGGACAGCGCCAACGACACATATAGGAAAGAGGGTATGTACCGCAACACCCCGGAGAAAATCAGGTTCTTGGAGGAGAGGGGGATTATCAAGAAAACCACCGGTGGCTATGGCTCTTTCGGTGATTACTTCACAACTATATACTACCCGTATAGTGACGAGGTGCGGAAGGCGTTGGAGGAAATCGGGTGGACGACTGATTTTGACGAGGGTTTGGCATAGGATTTGCAAATAATATGGTGTAACCAAAAAAACAACGCATTATGGAGAGCCTTAACAGGATAGAGTTGCGTGGTGTGGCCGGAAGGGTGGACATCACGGAGGTCGGGGGAAGCAAGGTCGTCCGTTTCTCGGTGGCGACAAACCACGCTTATCGTGGGAGGGACAACGAGCCAATCATTGAGACCACTTGGCACAACGTGTCCGCTTGGGACAAGGGGTTGGAACTGAAAAAGGGCGATGCCGTTGAGGTCACGGGCAGGGTGAGGATGCAAAGGTACACCGACGCCAACGGGGTTGAGCAGTGCCGCTATGATGTCGTGGCCAACGATGTCAGGGTTTTGGGGGTGCCCTCGCTATGAGCAGGAAAAACGGGAAGGTGAGGACCTGCTACTGGTGCAGGCGTTGGCCGGATTGCGGCACGTCCCTCACGGTGAGACGGGAGGCGGCCGTCAAGGGGGTGACGGTACCGGTCTGCGAGAAGTTCGTGTGGAACTCGTCCGCCAAATCGTGGAACCCGAAAAAGAGAAAATGACCGGTTGTCCCGTGGGGGTATATTAAAACCCTATGGGACAATGCGTTAAGCCGAGCATTCAGTTTGGCACGGATTTTGCGAATACTATAGTGTAACCGACAAAAAAGACAAGGATATGTATTACTACGCACAAGGTATCAAGTACGACACTACCGACTCTCAAGGAGAGTTTGACTTCAGCGACCTCCCCACCGATATGATGGTCAAGGCGGACAGCATCGATGAGGTTGTCGATATTATCAGCGACAAGACCGGGTGGCTCGTCTTGTCCGTCCGCTCAATCATTCCCTTCAGCGAGGAGAACCCCGACCAGGTGCGTCTTGAGATTTCCACCGACCTGGGTTTCACCGCTGACTTTCTCCGGGAACTCGCCAACGCCATTGAGGAGGGGGAGCCGTTTGAGGATTACGAGACTCTCCGGGGCGTGGCGAAAATTTCCTGGCCTCAAGAGTAGTTTGGCACGGATTTTGCCTATAGATACACTGAAGTTTAACCCCTAAATCTTTTTCGTTATGGCAGTCAAGCAGTACGATGTCCGCTATTTTTCAGCGAAGGTCAACGGCAAGGAGATTGAGTTCCGTTGCTACACCACCGATACAAGGTGCGGTTTTTGCCACACCGCCCACTATGTCGGTTGGGACTACGAAATCAACGACACTAAAGTGTCCTACTACAACCGCACTTGGGAACGCTTTGAGTATGAGAGTGTTCTGAAGAGGGCGATTGAGAAACTCCCCACCGATGTCCGTCAGCAGGTCTATGACCAAATCATCGACCACAAGGCGGCTGAGGAGGAGAAAAGGGCTGAAGATATGTTCAACTCCTTCAAGACCCTCCACGATGGCTTGAGCGATGAGAACAAGGAAAGGCTCGCCAATAGCGGAATCGAGATGCGTTCCGAGAGCGACGCCAAGGCGGTTATGGGGCTTATGGCCTTGATGCGGTTAACGCAGGAATAAACCGCCACGCCCTTAATGTTTGGCACAGAATTTGCTATTTATATAAGAGAAGACGGAGTGGTTCACCGAAACGAACCAAATTGCTGGAATTCGAGCAGCGGAAAACACTTGGGAAACAGGTGAGGCACGGGTGCAAGTCCCGTCAGCAATTCAATGAGTAAACGGAAAAAGAAGGTGGGACGCAGTGCACGGCTTACCACGCCCGGAAACCTTGAGGGAGAAAACGATAGGCATCCCAGCGGCCAGGGGGAGAGTTGGCCGCCCAGACCCGTCCCACAAGACGGGTTTTTCGGTTAAGTCGCTGGCCAGCAATATTTTAATATACCCCCCTCATTGTGGCACGCTTTTTGCGGCTAATAAGGAAAACGCACGATTATGAGAATTACCGCAAGCCAAGACGCAGTTATCGCACTCGCCCTTAACGAGCAAGGCAAAACCCCCTATAACCGGGAGAAAAGTTCCATTATCTTCGAAGCCGGAAGCCCCCAAATGGCGAATGACGGCAGGGAGTGGTTTATCGGCTCTTTTATCGCCAAGATATACCGCAAGGGCACATACCGCTTTGACACCAGGTTTGAGTTGTGGGGAAATGGCGAGCAGGTATTTTCCGTAGACCATAAGAAGATTGTGGCATAGGATTTGCAACTAATAAGGAAAACACAAGGATTATGGACACGATTAAGACACTTGGGGATTTCCGCAAACTGACGAGAGACCTTGACGATGATTTCGCCATTGAGTTCCGTGTGAGAAGGCGTGTGCCGGAGGAGGAGCTGAAAAAGCGGAGATACCCCTACCCCTACGATACCGAGTATTTTGAGGGGTTTGAGTTTGACGACATCGGGTGGAGCGACAAGCAAATCTGTCTCGGTGTCTGCGTCAGTGACGGGGAGGTTTGATTGGCACGGATTTTGTGATATAACAAGTAAAACACAAAGATTATGAACCCGATTATTAGTGCCGTTAGTGCCGTTTGTTTGGCTTTTTGCGTTGCCGGACTTCTCGTTGACCTTATTGAGATTGTGATGAAGTTTGTCGTGTTTATCGGTAAGGCGATAACAAAAGAGCCGTGCACGATAAGCATTGCCGGCAACCTTATTTTCGCTTTCATTTTTTCCTTCGCCATTGTACTCTTTTTCCTTGCGTAGGCACGGATTTTGTGATATAAAGAGTGTAAACCAAAAAACCCAAGAATATGAAGTTCCTCATCAACTCCGAGAGCGGCAAGGCCGTCAACCTCAACAATGTCGCTGAAATCTGCGTGTCCAACAACTACCTCGTCCTCACCACCGAGGGAGGGCAGTATGCGAGGGACATGCGTTTCATCTACGGCACGGAGGATAACCTCCGCCGCCTTTTCTCAAAGGTTATGGAGTTCCTCGCCAACGATGAGAAAACGCTGGATTGCCACGAGTTTTTGGCCGGATTGAGGTAGTCCGGCACAGGATTTGCAAATCAACAAGTATAACCGTTAATGTTTGGGAATATGAGAAAGTTTACCGTTACCATTGACCGCATCGTCAGCCAAGTCCGTGTCATTACCGTCAAGGCCGAGAACGAGGAGCAGGCACGTGCCATCGCCAATGACACCGCCGATAGCAACGAGGGCTGGGAGGGCAAGGACTATTGTGTGGAAAGCAGCATCCGCATTGAGGAAGTGCCGAACGACTACATTGACCGCTACGGCAACCCCTACGACAGCGAGGACGACAAGGCTTGCTGGCCTGCCGGGGGCGGTCTGCACAAGGACTGTGAGTTCAACGCCGACGCACTCTACGCCTACTATGTGGCCGGGAGCCGGGATAAGATTACCGAATACCTCACCTCCAAGGGTTTCGCCCGGATTATGTGGCATCTGGATGAGGAGATTTGGACAAAAGGCAACACACGGGTGATTTTTGAGAATTACGCCGGGCAGATGTGGGGCTATATGCACACCGAGTTAATCTAACAAGTTGAGAGCCAGGGGTATATTAAAACAACCCCTGGTCTCGGGTTAACCCGGTTCCGTTTTGGCACGGATTTTGCGATAACTAAAGAAAAAACACAAGGTTATGGATATCAAGTTCAAAAAGTGGTTCACGAACGGGGACAAGACCCGTTACAAGGTGGTTCTCCCGTCAAGCGATTTCACCAACCTGCCGACCAGTGAGGTTTCCATCGGCCTGGAGTTCCAGGTAATCAAGGGGGACGGGGGCTATAGGCTCACGCTCTTCGGCGAGCGCAGGAAAGGCTGGCTCGAGTCCGTGGGTGTGACCCCGACCGGCCTGTCGTGGTGTGACGAGACCCTCAACCTCGCCAACGGCATCAGCCAGTGGTCGACCCCGTGGATGAGGAAGAAAGACCTCGTGGCGGTCATTGAGCGGGTTATCCCGCTGGAGATAGCGTCGTGGCGTGACAATGACCTCATCAAGCCGCAGTTCCGTGACCTTAAGCTCGTTTAAGTGCGTGTTGGCCGCCGGGGTATATTAAAACCTTGACGGCCAACTTGTTAACCCCGGGGGTCGGATTTTTTTTTCTCTCTTTAGCCATTTATGGCACGATATTCGCAATATACTATAATGTAATCAAAAAACGACAAAGATATGAGACCTCTTTACACTATCGCCCGTGAAATCCGCAAGGACTGGAAGAATGTTTCCCCCTACGCAGCCCCCTACCTTCAGGCCATGTCCTGTCTCAACTCGGTGGACGACCGCTACATCATGGACTCCGGCCGCTCCATCGTCTCCTACTTCCTCGCAAATGCCGGTTCTTGGCGTGGGGAAACCGCAAAGCGCATCAAGGCCGAGCTCAAGGCCATGGTCAAATAGTTTGGCACGGAACTTGCCTATAGTATAACTGAAGTTCAACATCAAAACCTTTTGTGATATGAAGACCATCAAGAAATCCCTCCTTCTCCGCCAGTTGGGCGCAATCCGCAAGGTGCAGAACCTCTCCAGCCCCCGCTCCGGCAGGGATGTCCCCAACCAGTACGACCTCATATGCGAGAACGGCATCGCCTTCCAGTCCTACGGCACGCTCATAGCGGTCAGGATGCACGGCTACCTCTACCTCACGGACGCGCACGACTACAGCAAGACCACGAGCAAGTACGCTACCGAGTGGACAGGCTACACCACCAAGGAGCGCAGGGCGGGTCTGGAGTCCGGCAAGTTCATAGCCGTGGAGGAGGACTAACAACCGATAGGGTCAGTATTCCGGGCTCCGTGCAGCAAGGTTCGTCGTCTACTGGTTTGCGTCCCGGTCTCCGCCCACACTCGCCAACGGGTTAAAGTGGGTGACCCTTTTTTAATGCCTGGGGGGTATATTAAACGCCCCCGGGGCAAGGCGTTAACGCCCAATGACTTTGGCACAGGATTTGCAACTATAATAAGAAAAAGAATACGTTATGCTTTCGGTTTTGAAAATATACGGCATCATGCTCCTTGTCTTCCTTGTGCTCGTTTCGCTCAACCAATTCCGGAAAATCAATGATGACGAGTGGTGGGTCAAGGGAACGCCAAGGAATGTGCGTGTCAAGGAAACCATCAAGGACATATGCTTCATAATGTTGGGGATTATTTCCAGCACTGGATTCGGTGCCATTGCCATTATGTTTTCTTGCGTATGATTGTTGGCACGATTATTGCTCACTATGGGGAAAAGCCTTTTTGTTATGAAAACGATGACAATCACGATGGACAACGAGAGGGAGGCCGTGGCGCTGGCCGGTTTCTTCAAGGACTGCGGCATAACCTCATCCAGCAAGGGCAAGGATGTCAAGGCGACCGGAGACCCCGAGGTGCTCTCATATCTTTACGGGAAATTCGTCACAATCGCCCTCCTTTGAGCGGACTTGGCACGGATGTTGCTATAAAAGAGGTATAACACGCAAAAAAAAAGAGTTATGGACACCTTCAAAATCACCGCCACCGCCCACATCTCCAACGGGGAGGGTCTGGGACACCACACCACGGAAATCACCTTTGAGGTCAAGGCCGCCGACAAGAGGGAAGCGGAGAGAGCCGCCTACCTGCTGATGAGAGACACAACACTCTCCTTCGGGGGCGTCAAGGCTGAAACTGTTTAACTGTCAAACACTTGTTATTATGGGACTTAGAGCGACTGTTATCAAAAAGTACGAGATTGAGTACGGCGACACCCAGGGCTTCAACTACGGTTCGGATGCGCTCGTCAGCCTTATCTACGAATTCTGCGACGATTACTTCGTGGGTGATGACGGATATGGCGGAAACGACACGAACGCCATTTGGGAGGTGAACAAAAACGAATTCGCCTATATGCTGAACGAGGTCAAGGAAATGTCTCAGGAGGAACTGGACGGCATCCTTGGGAGGCGGCATACCAACGGCGGCTGGGAAAAGGAAGAGGTCGTCAGGGTGCTTGAAGGCTTCCTGCGTGAGACTCCCGAGACCGAGGATTATGTCCGCATAGGCTGGGTTTAGCGGGGTTGTCCCGTGGGGTATATTAAAACCCTATGGGACAATGCGTTAAGCCTTGGCATCCGGTTTGGCACGATATTCGCATATACTATAGCGTAACCATTAAAAAAAGACATTATGAGCCGTTTCGTCACCTACGCAATCATCATCGCCTTGTCAGCCATCATTTGGCTTCATTGGGGAGGTCTCTCCAACGATATGGGGACACTCGTCATCGCCACCGCTGACGCCCTCATAGCCACCGCCATCTACGACAAGCGGAAAGCCGCGCCCATAGAGGACAGCGAGAGCGAGTAGTCTGGCACACGATTTGCAATATAATAGGAAAACGACAGAATCATGAGCGCACCGAATTTCTCTTATGACCGCAGATGTGTCCTTGTCCGGAACGAGGACTTTGAGTTTGGAAATGTTCCGGCTCACGATGAGTGCTTTGGCAACGACCGCAGTTATCCGTCCGCATATCTTGACGAGTACAAGGACGATTTTTCCACTGTCGCCATCGTGCTTACTTCCGGCTACTATGCTGATGCTTGTATTGACATCGTGGACAGGGAGGACAAGGCGAGCGAACTGCTGGACTACACTTTCCACTATATGAACCTTAACCGCAAGGAAGTGCTGGAAGATGTTTGCTACTTCCTCGGTTGCTCCCGGAACTTCGCCAACAAGTATTTGAAGGGTTGCAGGTACGGAAGCGAGAATTACGAGAATGACCTTTATGTTTCCTTTGAGAACCTGGTTGATGCCTGGCGTGATGTTGAGCTGAAAAAAGCCAACAAGGTGCTGGACAAGATTAAGAGGGACTACGGCTACAAGGAACTCGGCTTGTCCGCTATGTTCTCAAACGGTGAGGCGTGGTACGACTATATATAGTACGCACTTGAGTACCTTTTTTTAACGATATGGAAACAATAATACCGAACGAGTATAAAGTAAGGGTGACGAAACGGATAAAGATACCGGTGACAATACCCTTTGTCCTCAACGGCACGCCCCGGATTATCGGTAAGGTAATGATTGAGGGGAAAGAGCGCCCGTTATACGGATACAAGGAAGAAGTGGTAAGCCAGATAGCGGTGGTGTATGTCGACAAGGAGAGCGATATCTATCCGGCACTCACGAAACGGTTTGGCACGGATATTGCTTATAGTATAGTGTAACCAATAAAATAGGAAGTTATGCGAAATCTTATTGACATCATCGGCAAGCGGGTATGGGTTCTCGTTGACAACTGCGGACACGGCATCTATCATATTGACAAGTCCTCCAAGAGGGTGGTTGACGGCATAGTGAGGAGGGGCGAGAACTTTCCGGACGGAACCGAGAACACCGATTGGTATGACCATCTTGTCTTGCGGAACGAGGATGGGACAAGCACGCATATCAGGGAATACGAGGCGGTTATCTGCCCCGAAAACTATGCCGATGAGTGCGGTGTCATCAGCCGTTTCCTTCGGGACAACCGGTGCTATGCGGACGAGATATGGCAGGAGAACGAGTTTGCGGTTGCCGTCAGCATCAGTTGGGGTGACTGGAAACACGACCACGGTTGGTGCGATTCCCTTATGGATTATCTTGGCTACACCAAAATCGGGGAGCAGGAAACCGAGGAGGACGGAAGCGACTGCTATTCCGCTGTACACTACTTCATCAAGGAAGCGTAACCATTTGGTTTGACCGGAGTTATGGTTTCTCCGGTCTTTTCCGTTAAGCATAGCCTTGCCGGTTTTTTAATATACCCACCGGCAAGTACCCAGCAAGTAAAAAGCAAGTGGGATATATGCCTTTCAGCGGCATAGGAGGCTGATTTGAGTTTTTACGAGAGCGACTCCAGCAAGTACCCAGCAAGTACCCGACAAGTCTGGCACGGAACTTGCAATAATAATAGTGTAACCCCAAAAGATTAGATTATGTCAAAGAAAACACGCAGGGAGATTGAGGAAAACCTCCGCAACAAACTCGCCAACAAGCACAACGAATATGCGGAACGTCAGCGGAAAAAGTATTCCGAACTCTGGGACGCATATTGCCGTGCTCGTAAGGAGTGCGACAAGTACCAGCAGGAGAACGAGGAGCTGAAAGAGAAAGTCCAGCAGTACGAGGACTGGATTAACCGCCTCCAGGAGTTTATGGATATGCCGGAAGATATGCGTAAGAAAGAGATGGAGAAGATGCGAGCCGAGCAGAGGTTCAAAACATACCTCGCTGATAGTCCGTTAATTAAAATGCTGGAACTTTATACCGGCTTCGGCTTTTAGTGGCACGGAACTTGCAACTATAAAGGAAACGATATGAGTATGAAAAAAGAAAAAAATCCAATCTACAATGGCTGGGGCTATATAGTGGCCGGGTTCGTTGTCTATGTTGCCTGGTGGGCGGTTATAATATTTTTTGGTCATTGAGAGCCTTGGCATGCCTTTTGCTATATAGTATAGTATAACCAATAAAAGACAAGAGATATGGATAAGGCAAGAACGCAGGAAATGACAATCGCCAACATAGTCAAGAGGTTCGGTGAGTGGGACGGGGTCTGCAAAATCGTGTGGCTTCCGGGTGAGTTGTTCAACGGCGTGGTCACGAATATGGGGCGTGCCACCGACCTCCTGGGCGTGTACCACCTCCCGGAGAGCGAGGGCGTGTCGTTGTCAGTCCATAGCGATGATGATATGCTCACCTTGTTCCCGGTTCCCTTCGGGGAGTTTGAGGAGAGCGTGAGGGACAAGGTGTATGACTACCTCACGGACAAGTACCGCATTTTCCTGCGATAAACGGCAAGTCCGGCACGGATATTGCTTATAGTATAACGCAACCAAAAAACATCAGTTATGAGAGAGAACGAGTACATCATCAACACCATTCAGGAGATTACCCTGCAAGCCTACGCATTCGGTGTCTATGACTACCTTTTCAACGAGAGGAATATGTCAAGGACGGACATCTTCCAACTCTTCGTCAAGTGGGCGGAGGAGTTTGAGGAGAGCCACAAGGACTTTGACTGGCTTCAAGGCTCATTCTATGACGAGGTGGACGACTTCATCGGCTACCGCCTTGACTCAATGAAGACCGAGGACAAGATTAGGGAGCATTTCCCCTGCGGTTTGGCGGTCGGGGACTTCATCACCTATGAGAGGGGAATATTCAAGGTCACCGGAATCAGCGAGAGGGGTCTGCTTGTTGATGAGGTACGCCCCCGCGAAGGGGATGAGGATTGGAATGGCTGGATTGTCACTGAAATCGGGTTCTCGCAAGCCGACAAGATTGACATACTTCCTGATTTTGAGGAGGTTATGGACATCACCAACGGACACGACCCCGAACTTGTCAAGAAAATCAACATCGCTTGGAACGAGAAGCGAGAGGAGTTCTTCCCCATCCTTTGCGCCCTTTACAAGAGGGATAATGACGAGATACTCGCCAGTGACGCTTTCGCTGATTGGGATAAGGTCAGCAAGGACTACGACACCCTTTACGAGTATATGGAGGCGAATTGGGACATTGAGGCGTGCAACTACCTCCAACACATAGCGGACGACACCGACTTGGAGTGCGTCCTCAACTACCTGCACGCCCAATAGGCGAACGCCCGGGGTATATTAAAACCGCCCCGGGATTTTCGTTAACCCGCTGGCACAAAATATTTTACCTGGTTCCGCTGGTTTTGGCACGCATCTTGCAATAATAATAGTGTAACCAAAAAAAAAGAGAGATTATGCTTTACATTCTTACCTGCATCAATGAGGAAGGTACTTTGGTCAGTGCCGAGGTTTTTGACAACGAGTTCAAGGCTCGCACCGCTATGAGGGAGGACTTTGAGAGGGAGAAGTTTGATGCCGAGGAATCCGGCTATGAGATTGACGATGAGGACATTGAGGTCTATGCCGCTTCCCTTTTCTTCGGCAGTATGTCTTACAAGTGGGACATAACTCCTGCCGAGATAAAGAACTGAAAAACATTAAGTTAGGTACGAAACTCTAAGCAACCACGGCAATCAAGAGTAAGCGTTACCCCGGTGAGTGGCCACCACCGCCAAAGTGAAAGGGGAAAGTTAGGAGAGAGCCGACAATCTTCCCAAGGGGAGGAACAAGGGACGACCGGGACATTGAATAAACCCGGATAGGCACACGCCCGGCAAGCCGAAAGCCGAATGTCCGCACCGCCAAGCGAACAGGGATTATTTATTTTTGCTGATTTTATTAAGATTGGGAACTCTGACAAAAACCCAGCACCCCCCAAGAGTAAACAATACATACCAAAGAGTTAGGAGGGGGCATCCGCTGGTAAGCATATAAACACGTTTGTGCAACTGCCTTATTTCCAGGTGGTTGCACTATTTTTTAACCCAGCACCCAGCAGATTTTTAATATACCCCGCAAGTTTGGCACGGGGTTTGCAATATAGTAAGTGAAACCGATAAAAACAAATGTTATGACAAATCAAGACACAATCATCACCCTTTTCAACGGACTTTCCAAGGACGAGCAGGTTGAAACACTTGTGGCTCTCTATGAGTCTATGTATGACGCACAAAAGGACGAGTTCCTTGAGGAAACCGAAAACGCATAAAATCAATGAGTTATGGGATACATCAAGGTATGCTGGCCGGATAGCCAAATGTTTATGGAACTCACCGATGAGGAGATGGACGAGTACGGCATTGAGCTGGGCGATGACTGCTCCTATTTCGTGCCGGAGGAGGACTACGAGGAAGCCTACGGGATTGCCGAGGAGCGGATGCGTCAGTCCATTGAGGGATAATGACTTGCGAGGGGTCGGGGGTATATTAAAGCAACCCCCGCCCTTAAGTTAAGTCCCCGTCAGTTTGGCACGATACTTGCTTATACTATACCGAAACCAAAAAGAAGAAGATTATGAACGAAATCGCAAACACCCTCCACACCCTCCTCGCCCACAACATCGTTTATTTCACTTTCCGTAAGGTCAACGGAGAAATCCGCCACGCAGTAGGCACACGCAACATCCTTGCCGCTGAAAACTACACCTCGCAGTACATCAGCCGACCGATGGGGGAGGAGCAACCCAACTCCTACTATGATGTGGAGAAGATGGGGTGGCGTTCCTACAAGCCGGAGAACCTCATCAGCATTGACAAGGTAATTCCCCGTACGGAGAAACCGACCCCGCTGAACAAACCCCCGAAGGAAGCCAAAAAGCCGGAACTCCCCAAGAGGGAAATCCCCGTCAGCAAGCCTATGGGGAATGGTGGCGTTGACATTGACAAGTTCCTCGGTGGCATCTTCGGTGGTCTCGGTCTCGCCCGTCCCCCGAAGGAGGAAATCCGCAAGTCAATGGACGATTTGGGCAAGGACATCGTAATCGGTGCTCCGGCTCATAGTCCAAAAATCGGCACTCCCACCGCCACGGAAAAGGGTGTCGCCCTGCCCCTCAACGGGGTTTCCGTGGAGGACTTCGCCAAGATGGTGGCTCACTATGTGGTGGAAGAGATTGTCTCACGCATAAAAGGTTAGCGCTATGACTGTTTTGGAACAAAGGTTTATGGAGCAACTCCCCCATCTTTTGAGGGATATCGCAAACGAGATGGCTGAGCTCCGCAAGGAAATCGCTGACTTGAAGGAGGAACTGAAAACCCGTAAAACGGAGTAGTCCAATGGGGCGGGGTATATTAAAAACTCCCCGCCCTTTTCGTTAATCCCCTGACCCTCATCAGTTTGGCACGATTTTGGCAATATTTGACATAGTATCAACCGATAAAAGACGAGAATATGAAACCCACACTTACGCAGATGAGCGAATGGTTTGACGAGTTCAACACCCTTGTTTTCAGCGGCAATCTCCCCAAGGTCAAAATCACCTTCACCAACACACGCAACCAGTTGGGGCAGTTCTACTGGGGTCCGACAAGGGGCATCGGCATCAAGGTCTCCCTTTTCTACGACCGCACCGAGGAGAACTTCCGCAACACCCTCCTGCACGAGATGTGCCACCTATACTGCTACAAGCAGGGTTGGGTACACGAGGGACACGGTGACAAGTGGAAAGCCGTCGCTGACAAGGCGTACCGCATCACGGGCTTGTACATCCAACGCACCCAAAGGGGCGAGGTGTTCGTGCCGAGGGCGGAGAACAAGGCGAAAATGGCTGCGGTCAAGGCGAGAAGGAACGCCCCCGCAATCCTTGTGGACATTGACTACGGCTCTTACCACTTCATCGTCAAGACCACCAAGAAGGTGATTTGGGACGCGAGTGACGGCAATATCATCAAGGGCAGGAATGTCAGCGGCGTGTATATCTGCGATGACAAGCGTGCCGTCAGTTGGCAGAACAGCCGCTCCCTCAATCGTGGGTACAAGTTCCCGAACTATCGGTATGACAAGGAAATCGCCCCCATGTTGAGAAAGGCGGTCAAGATTGACAACCTCCAGAAACTCTGCTGGTGGGGCGAGTACGACAAGATGGGTATCCGTTAAGCACCTGGGCGTAAATAACTTACGCCCTTTCGCTAAGCCCGGACGCCCCCAGGTTTTAATATACCCCCGTGATTTTTTTTCACTTCAGTCATAACTTAAGATGAGTTTGGCACGGATTTCGCAATATACTATAGCGTAAACCAAAATATGTAGCGTTATGAAGAAAGACATCATCGCCCTCTGCAACCTCGGCAAAATCCAGACCAACCGCCTTACCAAGGACATCGTGTGGAACTCCCTTTTTACCAGCGATTACGAGAACCGCTATGACATTGACCCCCATGTTGTCGGTGAGTTCGCTGACGGATACCTTGATTGGCTTTCCGAGGTCTTTGAGGATGAAATCAAAGCCGGGGGCACCAACGCATTGTTCAAGGTGCTCGATAGGGAAGTCCGCAACAACAAGGGCGGCTACTCTTTCTACGATTACACACACTATATGTACTGCATTGACTAATAAACACTTATGGATATGAAGAAGATAGTTGAGATGTACCGTGATTGGCGGAAGGAGAACGGGAACAGGAAGCCCAACCGTGCCATCGTGAGGATGCGTTGGGAAGACGGGGACAACACCGAGAAGGGCTACCAGGTCGACACCATCGCCATCGTGCCCAAGTCCAGGCTCACCGAATGCGAGGAGAACCCCGATGACATCGCCATACTCTACTATGTGTCCAGCCTCGAGGGGCTGCTTGACCTCACGAGACCAAACAACGGCAGCGACTTCATCGTGGACGAGGTGCTGGAGTTCTACAAGAAATAGCCATATCAGTACGCACTTGAGTACCTTTTTGGCACGGAACTTGCTACTATAATAGTATAACCAGTAAAATAGAAAGATATGAGAACCGCACAAGACATCATCAACAACGCAAGATTTGAGCTCACCACCCACATCATCACCCTTATGCGGAAGATTGACGCCTACCTTGAGACCGGAAGCAAGGGGCTTATGACCGACCCGGAAGAGAGTGTGGTGCTGGACTTTGCGGAATGCGTTTATGCTCCGTCCATTATCGTTGAGGTGGACAACTCCTACCTTGACATTGAGGACACTTGCAGAGAGGTGCGTACCCTTGACTTTATCGCAACAAGCGATGACCACGATTTCTATGTGGGTGCGGGGGAGAATACCGAGGTAGAGGCGGATGACATCACTACCGATGAACTTCTTGCAATCGCCAAGTGCCTTGAAAAAACCTATGACGGAATGGAGTAGTTTGGCACGGAACTTGCAATAATGATAGTGTAACCAAAAAAAATGAGAGATATGACCGAGAATACCAAAATCGCTATGCAGGCAATCAACAAGTGGTTCTACTACGCTATGAACTATCGTGTGGTGGAGGTTGAGATTGCGGACTACGACGGAAACCGCAAGGAGTATCTTCCGGATTGTTTCAACGCCTTCCCCTTGTATCTTCGTGGACACCTTGCGAAAAAGTGGGATACACTCTATGGGCTTTATGGTAGCCGTGCGGTGCTGATGGCTTTCTATGCCGAACTCTCTTCCAACTACCGCAAAGACCTTATGGCGTGGGTGTTGGAGAACTACAATGACGAGCAGAAACTCAACTTCAACGAGGAGGACTAAGTTAAATGCCTGGTTGTTAATAACTTCCAGGCATATGCCTAACTTTAGCCCCCTATGTTTTTTAATATACCCCCTGAAGTTTGGCACACATCTTGCAAGTACTATAGGCGTAACCAATAAAAGACACGAGTTATGACAAAGAGAGAGATTATCACCAAGATTTTCCACCGCCTTTCCGCAAATGCCGGATACGAGGTTTATGTGCCGGAACTGCAGAACAAACTCCGCAACGGGAGATGGGGACTGCACGCCTATTCCCTATGTGTTTCTTCCGGTGAGATTATGTGTCGTCCGTGGGCAGGTGCTGACTGCTATTGGCGTGCCGGCCTTGACCGACTGACAAAGGATGAACTCCTGGGCGTGCTTGAAAAATGCCCGGAACTTTAAGTTTGGCATAGAACTTGCAAATAGTATAGTACAACCAATAAAACAAAGATATATGGAATACAAAGTTGAGTGCAGCCTTGACCAGTTTGATGCTTGGTCCGGCGGAAATGACACCCTTAAAGTCCTCATCGAAAAGGGTGTGTGCGATGAGGTTGAGGATTTCATTGAGCAGTGTTTTGCCGACACCGACACCCCGACCGACACCGACATCAATGATTTTCTGTGGTTTGAACGTGACCAAATTGCCGAGTATCTTGGATACAAGGATTGGGACGAGTTTGAGTACGGGGATGAGGACGAGGATACCTACAAGGACATCAACGGAGTGGAACTTGCCGTAAGCGATGAGGTCAAGTGGCACGATGAAGCCGGTGTGGATGAAAACGGCGAGGACATTGTTTTCACCATCGTAGAGGAAAGAGGGGACGGCTATTTCAACCTTTCCTATGGGGACGAGGATGAAAACCCCGAAAGGTGGGCATACTATACGGAACTTGAAATCGTGTAGTTTGGCATAGAACTTGCAAATAGCATAGTCAAAACACCAAGAGATATGAACACACACAACGATTGGAAAAACTTACTTTCCATTTTCAACGAGGACTTGGAGAAAACCGGATACTCCCTGCTTATCGTAGAGCCGGAGGAAGGTTTTTATGCCTGCGAGATTTTGAAGAACGGCGAGTTGGTTGAAACCTATGCCGAGAACTTCTACGAGGACGAACTGAGCGACCTTATTACGGATGCCGCCCATCATGTTTTGACCTATTTGGCACGATAGTTGCTTATAGTATAGTGTAATCAAAAAAAAAGAAAGATATGAAAGAAGGTTTTGTCAGGGAGGTTTACCTCCGTTCCACCCCGTCCGTTGACCTTGAAGTCATCACCGAGCAGGTTGACTGCACCAAGCACACAATCCCTATGAGCGTGTACGGCCAACTCCTTGAAGAGTTCTGCGAGAATGATGAGGAGAGAATGTCAGCGAATATGTTTATGCTGATGTCCGGCCCTCAACTTGTGGAAGGATAGAGCATAACCGCCAGGTAATCAAACACTTGGCGGCTTCGCTTAACTCCAGCCCCGGGATTATTTTAATATACCCCTGGAGTTTGGCACGGAACTTGCGATATATAAGGAGGAAACCATTAAAAAGATATCAGTTATGGAAAGAGTTTGGATTAGGCTCGGAGGGTTCATCTCCACTGACAACGAGACAATGGAAGCGATAATGAGGGGCGACAAGACCGCCCTCATCAAGGCGATAAGCGACAACGGGTTTGAGGTTGAGGGTGACGCCTACATCTATGACGGGGAGTCGGGTGACGAGGTGGACTTTGACCTTGACACCATTTCCCTCGTGAGAAGATAGTTTGGCACGCATCTTGCAATATAATATGTGAAACCATAAAAGTTTTTGAGTATGAAAGTGAATATCCAACTCCCCTTTTTCCCCGGCTTCTATGAGAGCGACCTCGAGAATAGCGACACCGCCTACTGGGCTATCAAGGAGGAACTTGACTACTACCGGAACGACTGCGACACCCCCTGCAAGGAACTCACCGAGGACGACCTTGACTTCGACTATAGGGGCTATGAGGGAGATGTCCGCAACCAGTGGGTCGACGCCTTCCGTGAGCGTATGCCGGAAATGGTGCTTTCCCTTGAAAATCTGGAAATGACCTCCCCACGCTACTACAACTTCGAGACCGACCGCCTTTGGGCTGACATCGAGCTCGCCGAGGGCTGGGAGGACAAGGTGCGTTCCTTTATGGCTGAGAACGCTGACTGGCTCCGCAAGCGTATCGAGGACGACTGGACTTCCTATGACGGGTTCATGTCCTTCATGTCCAACAACTTCGACAACCTCACACACGATGAGGACGATGACCAGTGGGACAGGCCGAAGTCATGGTACTTCCACCTGTTCAGCGGAAAGAGCGACCGCTTCGGGTGCTACATCTCCACAATCATCGGCTATATGATGTGCCGGGAGAACAGCGGAATCCGCAACGACCTCGTCATGTGTGCCCTTGACGATATATATGCGGGTTCCTATGTGTCCCTCACCGAGGAGGGGCAGGCGAAAGTGGACGAGGGGATTGAGAACGGCACAATCCAGGTCTACGACCCTGACCAGCTCACAATCCCGTTCACGGACTAGGTTTTGGCACGATATTGGCAATATTAAGAGTATAACAGTTAAAAAAAAGAAAAGATATGCTGAACTTTGAGCAACTGGACAAGAAAATCTCCGATAGGGGATTCCGCAGGCGCACCGCCGCCAAGGACATTTTTGACGAGACCACCGGAAAGGCGGTTAAGGTCTACGACTACGAGCACCGCAAGAAGTACGACATGTTCTCCGTCTACACCGACGAGGACAAGCGTGTCCTCTATGCCGAGTACACCAAGGTCACACCGGACTACTCCACGAGGAAGCTGAAGCAGGAGGTGATAAAACTGACCAACACGATGGACATCAACAAGGTTTTGGCATAGTTTTTGCCATATATAGGGTATAACCAAAAAAACACGAGAATATGAGCCACTACATTGGATTGGTCTTTTTGAGACCGGAAGCAGACCTTGACGAGACACTCGCCCCTTTCAACGAGCAGGACGAGACCTTTATGGAGTTCGTTGACAAGACCGATGAGGTCAAGGAGAGGTGGGACAAACTGCCGGAAACCTGCCCCAGCGAGGGTACTTTCACTGAGGAGATTGACCGCACCGACCTCATCAACGAGATTTGGGACAATGCGGCTGACACCCTTTCCCCCGAAGACGAGAACGCCTTTTGGAAGCCCTACACGAAGGACAAGTTCCCCACCCCCGCTGACATAGCGAGGGACAAGGAATACGAGGTTGTTGAGGACGAGACCAAGAGGGACGGACTCCGCTTCGTGCAGAAGTACGAGAGCAAGTGGGAGTACGAGCCGAGCAGGGAAAAGTACCCGACCATTGACAAGTTCGCCAAAGAGTATTTCGGCTACCGCAAGGTCAGGGGCAAGTACGGCTATATGAGCAACCCCAACGCCAAGTGGGATTGGTATAGCGAGGGTGGCAGGTGGAGCGGCTACCTCGCCAACAAGGAGGGAAAGACCACCGACCGGGAGATGCTGACCGAGGTGGATTGGGACAAGACCGACACTCCGTTCTGCTTCGTCAACGACAATGGCGAGTGGATTGAGAAGGGTCAGATGGGTTGGTTCGCTTTGGTGGCTGACGAGAAGCCGAAAGAGGATTGGGAGGGCGAGTTCAAGTCCTATGTGGAGAGCCTTCTCGCTGACGAGCAGGCGGACGAGATTGAGGTCTATGCCATAGATTTCCATATCTAACTCACTATAACTGAACTGATTGGTCGCGCTGACTTAAAGTGTCGGTGCGACCTTTCGTTAAGCCCGCCCCGTCCTATGTTTTAATATACCCCTACAAAAATATTTTTTCAAAAACAAATATGGCACACTAATTGCAATTATAGTAAAGTCAAACCAAATTATTTTAGTTATGGAAAGAATCGAAAAGGACTACGGCTACCTTGTCAAAGAAAATGGCGAGGTCTATGACTATGAAGGTGGACAAACGGACAACGGCTTCGTGTACAAGGACTATAACGCCTTCAAGACCGGTGTCGGCGTATGCTACATCAGCGAGTACGGGCTTCAGCACCTTCACGAGAAACTGGCAGACCTTGATGCCCGTCACGAGAATTCCGGTATGACAGACGATGAGTACTGGGACGAGCGTGCGGAGATACTGGAACACTGCGGGGAAACGAGACAGAGCATCATCGCCCAAGTCCGTGACGCTTTCGGCGACGACTATATGCTCACTGACGGGCAGGTGGAGTATTTCGCCGGTGACGTCTTCGAGCTGGCTGACTGGGCGAGTGTCGCGACCTACCTCGCCGAGAACTTTGACCTTGACGACCTTATCGAGTTTGACCACAACTATAACCCTGAGGGACGACGCTTGTTCAACGACTTCCAGTACGAGGCGGTCATGGCCGGGAAATATCCCTCGGAGTACAAGAAATAATAGGGTACCGGTACGCACTTGAGTACCTTTTGGCACGATTATTGATATAGTATAGGAGTAACCAATAAAGACATCAGATATGGAAAAGATTGACTACAAGCACGGGAAGTTCACTATCCTCAAAAGCGAGATTGACACGGCCGCCTTTGACCGTGAGGACTACGAGGCTTACTGCGAGGACAACGGCATTGAGGACGGGGGCGACGAGGGGTTCTTTGACTGGTGCGCCGAGGAGACGCAGGTCAACTACGAGTCGGACATGGACAGCATCGAGTCCTGCAAGGAGTACAATGTGCCGGTGGTGGTCACGGGTACGCTCGGACTGTGGTGGGGACATCCGGAAATTAAGCCGGAGCGGTTTGAGTCCGTGGCTGACGCTATCCACGACTGTATGGAGCGGTCTGACTGCAACGATGTCCTCGTGGAGTATAACGATGGCGTGATTACTATGGACTGCTATCATCACGACGGCTGCAACTCTTTCACTATCAAGGCTTTGTCCAAGAAGGGCATCGCCAAGCAGTACGCCGAGTACAAGGAGCACGACTTCAGGCGCCTGCCTTACCTTTACGCTATCGGCATCTAATATAATAAGGACTCAATCGAGTACCTTTTTTGGCACGGTTCTTGTTAATAGTATGGTATAACCAATAAGGACAAATATTATGTGCAGAGTTGACAACATCAGGGAAAAGTTTAACGGCCAGACCAAACTGT
>Ga0256405_10005249_pt1 | contig 22786 bp, 19 predicted proteins | sample RumenRJG_02DNA_FD_189096 | JGI IMG/M metagenome (GOLD analysis project Ga0256405, IMG submission 189096) | Bovine rumen microbial communities from Lethbridge, Alberta, Canada - RJG_02 | ecosystem: Host-associated > Mammals > Digestive system > Stomach > Rumen | place: Canada: Alberta... | reverse complement strand
CTACAGTATACTATACTGTAGCTGGATAAGCTAGATACCAAAACTTTGATAAAGATTGAGGCAACCCATTTGAGGAAGAACCGGACGGACCCCTGTGGAGATGGCATAAACAATCCTTTGACGAACTTTCTGGTTAACATAGAATCTATGAGTTTTTTCTTCTAATTACTACTACTAACATTATTCAATCTGGTAAAAAACAATTTATTAAGCTCATCCCGCAAGCACATGTACACATCTTGGATTTGACCGTCTTAAGATGGAAGAAGATTCGTTCTCCTACCCATTTCTAAGTTAAGCAAGAGATAACTCATAATTTGATATGCACTCGCACTCGCATCTTGGGTCACTGGAACCTGATGATAATTACTCACTCCTTCATCCTGAGAAAGGATCTTGGCTATGAAAAAAAATGGATCACTAGCTTGCGCAGCAAATTGAATGAAACTTTCGTCCGAAGTAAACATTTCAGTCTGGTGTTCGTTATACCATTTAAGGGCATCATCTAAGTTCGAGAACTTTGGATACTTAAAGGCTGCAGCACATGCTAAGTGTTGACTGAGATTCTTTTTTTCCGACAGGTGGTTTTGTGCTTGAGGTTGAGGATGATCGGCAGAAAAGAGTAATAAACTTTTTGACAAATCACGCTCATGAAAATGCAATACACCTGAACGGTAGATTCTACCACGGAAGTCCATGAATGCTGGCAAATAGAATTGATAACCTTCGTATGCTGACGCAAGTCTTATTAAAAAATCTTCATAACTAGCCTGCTGCACCTGTTTTCATAATTTATTTAACAGTATGTTATAGCTACAAGCATTCTTAATACCTTTGACGTTATTGAAGTAGCACTCCCTCAATATGTCTGAGGCTTCTGTCGGATTCACGCGAGCCAGAGCATTTGGTAAAAGAAGCCCACACTCAACTAAACATTGACGATTCTTTTCCAGAAATCTCAAGAGCCTTTTGTTTATTTCAAACGCTTGAGACTGAAGCCCATTCAAAATATCACACATCTGCTTGTATTCTTTTTTATGTAACTTTATATAGAAGTGGTTTAAGTCATGGGAAGTTAATAGCCGAAAGTGATTCTAGATATCCCCCGTGGGTTTGCATAAGTAACCTCCTATCAGATCCGATAATGTATCAGGATCAGACCCCCTCTCTGCTGGTTGCCAATCCAAGGGTTTGCAAAGCATCGGAAGATTGAGTTTGATAGGGAGCAGATTTATGTTCAAATTGCACATAACATAACAAGAATTCTCTATATACCCTTGACCTTTCTTAAGAACCAGCACTGGATCTTCTTTTGTTACTCCCCTATCTGTTGATATATGTAGAACATTTCTTTCAATCATGAATTGGAGCAAGTATTTCCCGATATCATAATGACACTGCATTTTTTTCTTTTTCTCTTTTTTGCTAGCACCTTTGGGCTGAACAACATCCTTAACTGATTCTACCTTACTAGTGAGTACTGCTTCCACCTTACCACTACCTGGTGCTTTGTATTGTAGAAACCTTGCTTGTTCTCGTACAGTTGAATTAAGTTGATCTATAAATCTAGCTGCCTTAACTGCGGATGATTCCTGAAGAGTGTTGAATACCAAGCCTAGTACATGAATCATGATAGCCTCAAGCGTATAGATACCAAACATCTTAAGCATAGGTAAGCTACTTGGTAGGCAACCCTTTAGATATTGCTTAGCGTTAGGCTGATCTTTATTAATCAAGAACTTTACTATGTTAGGAGTTACTTTAAATAGATTATCCTCATCGAACTTCATTGTGCAATTTGCAATTTGATTCTGTAAATCTATTAATTCAGTATCGGAAAACACACCATTTTGATTCTTCTTTTCATTAATCAACAACTTTCTAACATCATCCTGATACATATCAACATTAGAAGTCTTTTTCGTTTTGTCAATATCCAACAGCTTAGCGTAGTAATCGTTCCAGAACTCCTTAATAATACGTGCATTTTGCAAAGATTTCTCATTCTCAATGCTATCATCATATGTCTCGGAACAATAAAATAGAACCTGCATACTTTTATTTGTTACCCTTAAAAAACCGCAGTAAGGATACGAATACGACTGAAATAAACTACTAGAATCTAAATATAAGGAAAGGATCAGAATAAGTACTAATGCTCTGTATAATACTTTTCCCCGAGCGATGGTTTAGCGGATTCGGAATTGTAACCAAGCATCCTGGGTTCTATACCCGATTCAACACTAGAGCATGCAGCCGATCCTGGATACATAACTCTAAAAAGTGTGTGTGCAGTTTTGGATCTTTATTGGTAGCCAGTCTTTCACTTCTGCCTCTCCACTCCCATGCCTTTCTTGGTCGGACCAACCCAACCGGCGATTTCCGACAAGTCTTTCTGCTTAGAGCAAGAAGCGGAACCAAAATAAAGCTTTCTTTATTTTCATTTATGGATAACCAATCCATTTTCCAATATAGTTGGGAGATTTTACCCAAGAAATGGGTACATAAAATGAAAAGATCGGAACATGGGAATAGATCTTATACCAATACTGACTACCCATTTCCATTGTTGTGCTTTCTAAAATGGCATACCTATACAAGGGTTCAAGTTTCGATCGATATTTGCGGAGTGGATCATCCCTCTCGAAAACGAAGATTTGAAGTTGTCCATAATTTACTGAGTACTCGGTATAACTCACGCATTCGTGTACAAACAAGTGCAGACGAAGTAACACGAATATCTCCGGTAGTCAGTCTATTTCCATCAGCCGGCCGGTGGGAGCGAGAAGTATGGGATATGTCTGGTGTTTCTTCCATCAATCATCCGGATTTACGCCGTATATCAACAGATTATGGTTTCGAGGGTCATCCATTACGAAAAGACTTTCCTCTGAGTGGATATGTGGAAGTACGCTATGATGATCCAGAGAAACGTGTGGTTTCTGAACCCATTGAGATGACCCAAGAATTTCGCTATTTCGATTTTGCTAGTCCTTGGGAACAGCGTAGCGACGGATAATTCCGAATCTACATAGGTCTAGTCCAGGGGACAAATCAATAGGAAATGCTATTTGCTTCTTAAGAAGAAGAACTTTTTTGAAATGAAAGAGTTTCCACGGGCGTCGGATATCATTTCTTCAAATAAGGAAGAAGTGTTATCGAAGGATTTCCTTCCATTCTTCCTAGTATGGAAGAAGTAAAGAAAAAGTACTGCGTCTCGATCTATACGAAAGGGCACTGGTTTTTTCTTTCGGTTTCATTGATAGCAGAAGAGTACGCTAGCTAGCGGAGCCTGAAAACGCTTGCTTGCGCCCCACCCCTACGGAAACTATTGCCTATGCTTGCTGCTCGCTCAGTGTCAGTAGAAGGGAAGAAAAGATGGTCACTCCTTTTAGGAACATGGCGAGCCTTACTTACGACTGTTGCACTTCACTCGCTGCTCGTTCATTCACTTGCTCATGAACTCGCTGCTTCGCCAGAAGCGACTAGTCGCCTCCTTTCCTCCGCCGAAAGATGCTTAGCCAGAAGCGACGAAGGAGGGGAGCTGGGGAAGGCCGACGATGGCAATGAGGGGGAAGCTGTCGTAGAAGCTTTGCCCCTTGCTTTACATAAATGGATTGTTATGAACTTACTAAATGACCTTATTTATTCTCCCGGAACGCTAGCAAATCTAATAGTTCCATCTGCTCTTCTTAACTTAAGAACGAAGGCCGCCATCCTTCTTATTCAGGAACCCTTTGTTTGAGGAGGGCGTATCCCCGGGAAGGGGAGAGTGGCCGAGCGGTCAAAAGCGACAGACTGTAAATCTGTTGAAGGTTTTCTACGTAGGTTCGAATCCTGCCTCTCCCACTTGTTGTAGACTTAAGAGAAGAGAAAGTAGGCGGAAGCCTAGGAGGGCCAACCGAGCGAAGCTCTTTTTTTTTGCCGTGCCGTGAAGTGCAATTTTCTCGTATGCGTTTTAGAGAGGTTGTCGAAAAAAGACGATCTATAGAGATTCCCCATCTATATCCAATCGAGAATAGAAGCGAGTCGCTTCCGGCGTCGGCTTGTAGTCTCTGCAGTCGGCACACGCACGCGCCCGCCATCATGCCTCCTTGGTTCGGGACGAAGCCAAGCGAGACATACGATAGACGAAGGAAGCGCCCACCCAGCAGGAGGGCTAAAACCTGTAGTTTTGAAGTTGCAAACTCCAGCTTCGAAGCTGGAGTGCTTTAGCCCTTTTTTAAGCAAGAATCACCGTCTTGAGCGCCTTGCGCGCTCAAGAACAAGCAAGGGATGAGCGCTTTGTTGCTAAAGCGGATACGTTTTCTTGCTGGGGAAGGCTAGTTTGATCGAGGATTGGAGAGGAGGGAGAGGTGGAATAAAAAGCTCGGGATGGATTTTGGAGTCTTTGTGCGAGCCGTATGCGGTGAGAGTCGCACGTACGGTAAGGAGGGGGGTTCGCGTCTATACGTGTAGTGTGGTGGTTGGGCCTACCCACCCTATTTGTTCCATGATCTATGGGTCTACTGGAGCTACCCACTTCGATCAATTAGCCAAGATTTTGACCGGATACGAAATCACTGGTGCTCGATCTAGTGGTATTTTTATGGGGATTCTTTTTATCGCTGTAGGATTCCTATTCAAGATTACTGCAGTTCCTTTTCGGGCGGCTGTAGGACGGACGGCCCCCTATAGGTAGTAGGGTAGGGTGGGTGGTACCGCTCAGATAGCGGCCAATCCTCCTAACTGCGCGCGGGCCGGGCTTAGAGCGCGTGAAACTCATCACTACCTCGTAAGGGCGTTGAGACCATAGCATGTTACACAAAAGCGCCGCTTTCTCAGGAGTGTTGTCACACAGCTGCCCGACTAGAAGAGCTACTCGCTCTGTAGTGTTGTCACACAAGATAAGCACGCCGCCCGCCTGCTGGCCGGGCGAATCGAAGTTATCTTCCGGTCAACTGTCCACCCAGTCAAGTGCAAAAAACACAGTGGAATCACGCAACGCACGCTGCTGGTGTGCTTCCTGCCCACGAGGAAAGAAGAGCGACAAGGTTCAGATTTGACTGTTTGCAGCATGGGAGCTGATTACCCAAAAAATCCCTGGGAAAAAAGAAAAGATATCTCGGTAACGAAAACCATAGGAGGCTGTATTGGCGAGATCCAAGGGTTCACAGCAGCCCAAAAGAAAAACCGCCTGGAAGTCCGAGGACCTTTAGTACCGTACCGAACCAGCAGCCTTCGCGCCAAGCGACGACCGCCCTTGTCCCTTTCCTTTTTCCATTCAGCCTACTTCTTAGCTTTGTTCCGTCAGTCTAAGGCAAAGCTTAAGTGGTTTGCCTACCTTACCCACTTGATGAAAGGGAACGAACTTCGTTTCCTTGGCGGCTTTATGGATGGATTCAGTCAGAAAAAACTCCTTCCTTTTGAAAAAAGTGACGCTTTGCGTCTTCGCTTCCGAGGGTTAGGGTATAGGCCGTTTCGAGCAAGCTTTCGCTTTTTCTCCCGGCTTTCTACAACTTTCGCTTTAGCTTCCAAAGGCGACCCAATGACCTTTCCGGAATTGGAAGTATTCGTCGCCCTACCCTAAGAAAGAAGTCACTATAAAACAGCTTGCCCTCCAGAAGTACCAAAGGTGCGCGGAGCCCGGTGAAAATGAATATGTTTGCTACTGAAAGAAGCCTGCCTATTGACTAATATTCGTCTTTAGAATGAAAGTAGCTATGAAGCCCAATCTATACTGTCGATTCAAAAGGGGGCATAGTCATATGGGTGGGGTGTTTGTGGGGAGCTGCCTTGGATATGAGGAATTCCTCCAATCTAAAAAAAAAAATGAACAAAGAAAAAGTCCGTGACGAAGATCTTTCTTTTCTATCAATAGATAGGAATGAGTGTTCGTTATAGGGGATAGGATCCATCTGCTCTCTCTCTCTCTCTATTTTCTTTGATGCAATTTAGAGAGAAAGAGCAGTGCGAATTAGAAAAAAAAGAGAATCGGGAGATGATTCCAAAATAGATACATAGACATCTCAAGTAAAGGGATGTATATATTATTCCTATATATATCATCTATCTATGAAAAAAGTAAACAGAGTTCGTTTTTGGGTTCCCCGAAGCCCCGAATGGATTGGATCGTTTCTGCTTCTGCCAACGAAATGAAGGCCTCGCCCCTTCCGAATGCTTCTCCGATCCTGAAGTTCTCGCGAAGAGAATAAGATGCAGCTCCCCCTCCCTCTGTCTTTTTCCGCTTTGCTAATCTTCCCCTCTAACGCGGGCCGGGCTTAGGCGGGCGCGGGAGGAAGAAAGAAAGTCGAAGAGCGTCTTCTCCTTTGTCCTTTTTTCAGTGCAACACAGGAAAGCACCCTCTTTTTGTAATCCCTGCAGCTTCCCAGAGGCTTGCTTTTTTTTTATTGAACGCATGGCGTAGCTAGGACCCCTCCAATCATGTTTGAGCCTATGTTCACCCGGGGCCAAAAAAGGAGAATTCCGGAATGCCTGCCGACGTTCAGATAAGGTGCATATCCCTTACCACTAAAGGAAAGGCTCGACGAAGGGGGGGATATTAGCTGGGTAAGGAAAACGCTTTCGGAGATTGAGATGTCGATTTGTTTTTCATCGAAAAGGAAGAAGGCCGAGGGGATAGCAGCCTTCCTTCGGGCTTTGCCTGCCGACGTTCTAATAAAGAATTCCGGCTCGGCCCGGGAAAGCGCTGGCAACAACATAAAGAAAGGGGTCCATGTAGCTGCTGCGCCCGCCCACTGAGCAGCAGGTTCGGCATCTACTACAAAAGAGAGAATCCACTTCAGATAACCACGTCTCTGCTAGGCAGCGTGTGGAATGGCCGAGAGCGGACCAAATGGATATATAATCCAAGCCGAGAGTGGAGTTACGTGAACAGCCGTCTGATGGAAAACAACTTTCACGTTCGGTTCAGAGAGCACTTTTTTCGTTGAGAATAAGTCCTTCCCTTTTGTGTGAATTCCCCAGCGGCGAATTAACAACTTGTGGGGCCCTATCTATTCAATCTCTCGAGCCCCAAGAAAACCCCCCTCTCCCTCGGACTCAATCTCTCTTTTGACTCTATATATGTGGGCACCTGATATCTATGAGGGTTCACCCACCCCGGTGACAGCATTCCTTTCTATTGCGCCTAAAATCTCTATTTCTGCAAATATGTCACGTGTTTCTATTGTTGCTTCCTATGGGGGTACATTACAACAAATCTTCTTTTTCTGCAGCATTGCTTCTATGATCTTAGGAGCACTGGCCGCCATGGCCCAAACGAAAGTCAAAAGACCTCTAGCTCATAGTTCGATTGGACATGTAGGTTATATTCGTACTGGTTTCTCATGTGGAACCATAGAAGGAATTCAATCACTACTAATTGGTATATTTATTTATGCATCAATGACGATAGATGCATTCGCCATAGTTCCAGCATTACGGCAAACCCGTGTCAAATATATAGCGGATTTGGGCGCTCTAGCCAAAACGAATCCTATTTCGGCTATGACCTTCTCCATTACAATGTTCTCATACGCAGGAATACCCCCGTTAGCCGGCTTTTGTAGCAAATTCTATTTGTTCTTCGCCGCTTTGGGTTGTGGGGCTTACTTCCTAGCCCCAGTGGGAGTAGTGACTAGCGTTATAGGTCGTTGGGCGGCCGGAAGGTTGCCATGAGTAAGGTTGGGAGACCGAAGGCAGTTTTCCGTGCACCGGACACGTAGCTTACCGAATCAGTTGCAACACAGATGGGAATGCATGCTACGAAAGACAGGGTCGAGTCTGATACATCAACCGTCGACTCCATATCCTTGTACGAGTCCACAATCACTACACGAGATGAACCTGGGTTTGGTGAATGGAAGTTGGCCTTAGGTGTAATAGGACTCCCAGTTACTGCGCGCGATCGTATACTGAGGTGCTCCCCGTCGGTTGTTGGAACGACGCGAGCCGGGCCGGGCCTCGATTCCTTTCAAAAAGATGAAGGGACAGAGGTGACTAATTCCCCATCTCATTTGGGGCGGAAAACGAATCGACATCTCGATGTGATACAGCCCTTTCCATTTTCGTTGGGAAAGAACGGCGAAGTCCATCCGAACCCTCCAATGAAGAAATAAGAGGAGAGCAAAGCGCCAATGGCGCGCGAAGCGCATGCGGAAGGGGCACGGAGAAATAAAGAAGTGTGGGGGAGAAGCAGCCGAGCTCATTCCCTTCGCTTCCTGGGCCCAAAGCAGTGCTTTGTTTCCTGGCCAAATCAAGGATTTGGGGCTGATTGCAAAAGATATCTGAATAGAAAGATAGATCCATCCATCTATCCAGATATCTAAAAAAGAATCGATTTCGATTTCATGAAACCTTTGATTCAAAGAACTGCGCTTAGCCCCCCCGCTCATGAAACGGCTCTGCTGCAATGGATGGCAGAGGGTCCGTAGTACCCGAAGCACTGGAGTGATCCAGTAGCCGGGAAGGGGCCTAGAAGTGCCTACTACTACACCACACTTGGCTCTACACATTTACAGAGCTTACCCCTGTCCAGTGTCTGGCAGAACGTTGGGGGCTTCAATCGTCGACTCGTTATCCCCATCTCAGCCCAGGCTAACGGAGCCTGACTTATTCAGGGGAGAGAGTGGAGCCTATCGAAGCACTCTTGAGAGTAAGATCCTTGGCTCCTCTTCATTCTCTACAGGGGTCTCTGCCCACATGGAAGCGGGGCAGAGATGGATAAGATCAAACACGGGAATAAGAAGCATTTGAAATGCCTTTTTGATCATTTTGATAGAGGGGGATGGATAAAGTGGGCAAAACAGACTCACATTTTTCAATCGAAAAGATGGGTTCCTTTTTCGTCTCGACAAAGAAAGAATCATCTTGAAAACGCTCCTAACCCCTTCGTAGGGCCGTGTATAGTAAGTGATCCGAACCTGCCCGGAGCGAGCCCCCCTTAGAGGCAAGTGAAGTTGGTGAGCCGTATGATGGGCAACTATCTCCTGCGGTTCGGAGAGGACTCAGCTGTTAGTTAGTACCCCCTTGGTTTCGGGGTGGACCCTTTCACTCTATTTTATTATATACGCTTAGCGAAAAGAATGTTTTTTGATAGACCTAGGACATGGATTCTATATGAACCAATGGATCGTGACAAGTCGTTACTACTAGCAATGACTTCCTCTTTCATTACTTCATCCTTTCCATATCCCTCTCCCTTGTTCGATCTTACTCATCAAATGGCACTCAGTTCATATCTGTAAGTTCGTTCGATCATTGACAAGGTTCAAAGAAAGGGTGGGCCATTCACCATGAAGGCTAAAAGCGAGATAGGCTTTACTGGACATTTTCGCTTACAAAGGCGAAGACAATTCCGCGTTTTTTCAGCCGATTCTCCGAAATTTAAGACAATTATCCTCACTCAAACTTCAAAAAGTCCTTTTTTTTCTGATGTAAATTCTGTCTGTCTCCTTTGTCCTTCCTAACGCTAGTCTAGTCTCCGATTAAAGGATTGATACGGGCGTGCTTCCTTGCAGAGGGTTGTTTTAGACACCTACCCACCAGAAACTTCGCTTTGCCACCCAGGTATAACCAAAGCCTTCCACAAAGGAATATTTACTACTGGGTCCATCACGTGTCCAGATACCGGTGCATCCCTTGCCGTTTCCCCATCGGCTGAAGTTGGATCAAAGTCCCCGGACGCGAATGCTCATTATAGAAAGAACTAGGCCTACTTAGGTAAACAGGCACCCCATCACTACCGTAGTAGTTGAAATCTCTAACTTAGGTGCGTTTGCCCATTACTTCTACCCATCTACGCGATTCTGAGATCCAGCCATTGGAACTGAGAGATCCCCGCTGTTTGACCTACTCAAGTAGGCTTTCTATTGAATATCCACCCGTGGTAATTGCTTGACTGGTAGAAGCACCAAGCTTTGGTACTATAGTCGTACTCGAGACCCTATTGAGCTGCTTAGTCTTCTCCTTTCTTTGGCTGGTGAAGGGACGGTGGACTTGTTGTTTCATTGCTCTCGCGCTCTGATCTTGATATTGATTGCCAACTCGGATAGAGGAAGTAAGCTGTTCTGTTTGGGCCATCGTTCTCTGTTCTATTGGATTTGACACTTTTTCTGATCTCCCTCTGCCTGTTTTTGAGCTCAATAAAAGAGAAAGTTTCATGCCAGTATGGGCGAAAACCATCAATTTTCACATTCCCCTAATAAATGGGTGTTTTTGAGGTCCTTTTTCCGATCAGTTTCATGCCAGTATGGGGTCAAAGTATACAAAAATCACATTCTCCCCGTAGAACGCTGTTTTTAGAGCTCTCCTTTTTTGGAAACTTTCATTGCGCATAGTACGAAAACCAACAGAAATCCCACTGGCAAAGGTGTTGTGCCGGTTGCCGACCAGGCGATCGACCAGCTTCCGACCAGAAGCGTTGGTCCAGTGAGGTGAGCCACGACCAGAACAGAGCTGTTACAAAGGAAGCCCACTCCCTTATGTTCTGATGGGAAATAGGACTAGGATCTGTAATAGTTGTATCTGCTTTCCTTTGGTTTGCATGGGCACGTGATACATTCCTAGCATGACGTTGGAACAAGCAAGGACCCAGCGTGATCCAGAGGGCAAGCCCATCCCGGGTAACTTTGTATCCTGACCCAAGCCGGAAGTTTGTCGAACTTGTAGTCTAGGACATTGGTAGGGATCCGCATGGGCACGCTGAACAATCCGATGGCCACCCACAACACGAAACATCGGCCCCGCTCGTAGCGCTTGCCGATCATCCCTATCTCTACCGGGCCCGTATTCCCCGCCTCGCTGATACTTATTCATTTCTTTGAATCGATAAAGATGGGTATCCATGCCTCTTAGTTCCGGGGAGATACTGGTTATGCCAGTGTGGACAAGTTCAAATGGAGCAAACCCGCAAGAGCATGGAGCATAGGATTTGAATTAGCCCAATGCGGATGGCAGCGATCGAGCAACTAAACGAGCGAACTCCAAATAGAAATCTTTTGCGCTTTCCTAATGTGTTCTAACAGGTGTTACAAGCTTCGATAATCTAGCGTGAACTAACCCGAACTATGGTTTCGCTTCCCTAAACTATGTGGTATAATCACTTTAAGTGAAGCATGTCCCGATGATTCCCCGGATAGGAGAAGGCCAGCTGGGTCATTTGTTTGTATAATTACGAGTCAATTCACTCCTGCGGTTTTTGCCCGAGTCAAAAGACAAGCAAGTCCTTTGAGTACACAGCGAACGAAGTGCCAGAATGTGAGCCTAGGGTGAACAGTGGTGCTTCCATGGCAGTTGGATAGTAGATCAGAGAGGCAGGCCAGTAGAATATGGAGTTGTTTTCGTTCTCTTGTTATTCTTTTCTGGCTATAAGTATTTCTGTCTTGGATTCGTTTGGCCATTAGGTTTGAATTGCCTTCTCTTTCTGTCTTCCATTTGAATTCCGTGATTTATCCTGCTATTTGGAGAGTAGTTGATATGGTCTTTCTTGGGTTTGGCTTTCAAAGTGCAGTTCGAAAAGAGTGAGTTGCTGTCAATGGCTGGAATGGAATATATAAATAAGATGGAAAATATGGCTTTCTTTCCATCTACCTATTTGAAGTAGTAAGCTTATCTTTTAGGTGGGAATAGTTTACAATCGAGTTTGAAAGCATTAATGAAGTGAGCCTATTACATCAAGTTCTTTTTTGACCTTTTCATTTGAAAGTAGCCATAGGCAAGGAAGGCTACCTATTGATACGGAAAGAAAGCCATCTCTGGCTATTCTTTTTTAGGGTGGAAAAGAGTGCTCCATATCCATATATGTGCTTGGAGGGAAGGCCACATCTTTAATTGTATTCTTTTTCGAGGTCATCCTCTTCAGCCTGTGTTAGTAGTGCTAGTTTTTCGTTTTTAGTACCTTACGGGTCTATAGAAAGGCTTAGAGGATCCTAAAGTGTCAGTTTATGTTGGAATTGCTTTGCTCTTTTTCAAGCAAATAAGCTTGAAAGAAAGTGCTTTTATTTGAGTGGAAATGAAAGAAGAAATCGTCTATCTAGACAGAGTATGTGTATTATTCGGTCCATGCTTGCCCTTCTAGGCCCTTTAGATCTATATCTATCTTACTATCGAAAAGGGTTTTAGGAGGAGCAGAGCAAGTCGCGTTTACAGCCAGCAGTTCTTATGGGCGTAACTCCCTCTAGTATTCCAATAATCTCCTTTCCTCCAATATGTCACTAGTATTCAAGTATGCGGCTCGTATTAGTATGCCAGGCGTTCGAGAGACCAGAATTCTTTTCATAGCCTTCCCTTCAATATGCCATCTTGTCTTGCGGCGCTCTATCCTTCCAAGCGAGCCTGTGCTCGGGGAGCACTCCTTCTATCATTCATAAAATATGCTTATCTCTCCTTGGTCGTAAAGCTTCGCTTTGCTTTCATTTACCGAAAATGCCATTGGAGTTTCCAGCCGGGAGGCGCAGTCTCGTACAAGCAACTTCTCTTCCTCTTTCGAAAAGTAGCAAAGCGGTGTCAGGTTGGAAGCCTGCGGGCCAGTCTGTTCTAGCGCCTCATTCTTTACATCCTTGCATTACTCTCTTCCTTTCCTCCTTGCCCTAACTTGAACTGGCTGAAACTAAAATGGCCGGACTTTCTAATGATGGCACTGGCTTGGCTGGATCGACATGAACTTCTATTAGGACAGCAACTGTTTTGCCCCCTGTCGAACTTTGACTGAGACATAGCCTTGCTGCTGCGGGGCAGCCGACTTCTAATTCTAGTTACTGTCCTTCTTGTTCATGTAGTGCCTGCCTCTCTCCAAAACTCCTTCCCGCACTTGATTGAGCAAAAGATGCAGCTTCACTAATTGAGTTAGGCACCTGCACTTCCACTGCAGCTCTGAGTTCATTCTTCAGACCCAAAAGAAATTGTGTCACCAGCAGCAGTCCTCCTACATTCAGATCATACAATTTAACCTAGCGGAGCGGATTCAACTACTTAAGATATTCTTCCTCAGAGCCAGTCTGCTCTCTATCATCATCTATCGTCTAAATAAGTAAATAATGACACCGATATAGATCTTGTTGAGGACCCCCATCCAAGCCATAGGAAAGAAAGCCACTGGAGTGCGACGCTCAAAGCAAAAGTAAGTAATAGGGAAACAAGGTTCTATTAGGCTTGCAGGGCTGCTGCTCTTTGAAAGACGAGGTCTAGTGGAAGAGGCGGGTCGGGCAAGTTGAGTACTCAGATTCGGCGCTTGCTTGACATCTCTCTTTGAATCTGAAACCTGACATGACCATTGATTCCGCCTCCATTGCCGGAAAGGATAACGATGGATCTTTAGCTAGCTCATAGGCAGAGGAAAGGTATACGTTAACAGATAAGGAAAAGTGGATCCGCTACCAAATACGTTGTGGAGCCGTGTTCTCCAGTGAGGAATGAGAACCTTTCCGGGGGCAAGGGTGGGCTTTAGCTGAGAATCAAAAGTACGATTCCCCAGAAACACATTCCCTTTCAAGCTGAGCTGAGACGTATCCGGCACCTTTACTTGGTCCAGTGCTGCCTCCGGCACTTCTTTCTCTTTCTTGTGCGAACAAACTAGAACCTGCCAGCCCAGCCCTATCTTCCGAATCAGAATGGACTAGTGATTTTGATCTATTGCCAGAGCCCTATTCTTATGATGGAAAGATCCGTGCTCACATAGCTGTCAGAAAGTTTTACTTGCATCTATTTCAACTAGACGTGAGGTCTCTCCACGGCAACAACGAGGAGGAGGAGATCCACATTTAGAGGGCGAGGGGTTCGAAACTCGGGGAGGTCACATATGGTTGTGGAAGAAGAGCTTGTACGGGCTCCGAGGTCAAAGAAATTCGACAAGTTCTTGGTCGATCGATACCTTTCCATCCCGGGGCAGATCTCCAGATCCGATACGAGTGTAGATACTTTACTCCCTTCTTCCTCAGTGAGTAACGTATAATGTCTAGAACAAAGGAAGTGAGTCTAGCTCCACTCCGAGGGACAAGACGGAAATCTTCTACCGATGCCAACTGCAAGGCGTGCTTTCCTATGAACCGATTCTTAGACTACAGATCTCATCCCAACGATCTACTTGTACGAAAGAAAGAGAGATGATCTACTTGCAGCTACTGTTTGTTACCGCTGAACATCTGCTACCAATACCAAGAAATACCAATACGGACTTCTTGTTCCAATCGAAACGAGCAAACCTGGGGAAGATAGCAAGATTAGCAGAACGGGAACCCCCCATGGGGAAGGGCTCTGAGACGCACCACAGAGCCCGTAGCAGCTACTTTTAAGGTTTATCGCCCATCGGCCCAGAAATCCATAGAAAGACGATTGAGATTAGTGAATGGCATCGATCTGAAGTTCATAGAATCTCTAGCGTCTCTTTGTTCGTAACAAATGAGTAACTTAACTACTAATGTGACGAATAGTGCCAGGCGTAGTGTATCACTGGAATTCGATCAGTCTGTTGGAAAGGGATCACTCTCTGATTCTGCTTCAAGTCCTGTGCGTGCCTGTTTCGAAGAATGCTATTCGCTCTAGTGTCCTGTGCCTGTTTCGAAGAATGCTATTCGCTCTAGTGGAAAAAGTAGCGATTTATGGCCATGATCCCGACCCGAACCCTCAAATGATGACGAACGGCTGACTTCACGTAGAACCCGTTATGCCAATCTGGATTCCACATCTGCTACAAGAAAATCGTCTTGAAAGATTGCAAATCAAGCATTCGTCCTTAGCTCAAGGATTGGATTACCGCAGTTCCTGAAAGATATCGTGCCAACAGAAAGATCTCGTTCCCGTAGATTCCGTTCGTTCCAGCAATCGTGCCGGAACTCACTGATCCATTCAAAGGATTTCTTTACCCGATGGCCAAAGGACCGATATCTTCTTCTCACGCCTAGCAAAGATCGAGTTCTGTTCTCACTTCACTTAATGAGCCTATTTCTCTGTTTTTATACCCGTTTAGATAGATGGGCTCTAAGGGAGAAGTGGCGCACTTTCTCGAGCTATCTAAGCATCCAGGGAAGTGATTCCACAAGCTAGAGAGATTCTCCTCTTTTCTTTTTCAGAGTTGAGCTCAGGCTAAGGCCAAGCATGGATCAATGTTTGTCAAATCATTCTCTGTTGAGTTGAGTCCTCGCCGAAGGTGCCGTGCCGTATAGTACTTCTCCGGTTATAGGTGATAGGTGCATGGCTTCCGCTCATAAAGAATGAGTGAGACCGGCGCTCAATCAATCAGCCACCAGTAGAGGATAAAGGAAAAAGGGGTTCATCAATGAGAGGCGCATGAGATTCTGTATTGGCCAACTCTTTCTAACTATCACTAGGCCGGATACTCCGATTCTCTGTGGACGATTTCCTTCTCTCTCGTTCAATGCCCTTTGGTCTCGAGGATCACCATTTGGTGGGGTTGGGGTCACACCCGAAGTCGTATTGGAGAATTGAGCGGAACTACTTCCATGTGCACTCTTTTCTCGGGTCAGGAAGCCCTGTTTTTGAAGCAGGAAGACCTCTTCGTCATCATTATTGGGGTATGGGCCCTAAATCATTGGAAAAGACGGTTTTATTTAGGGAATTGACACGATATCGCCTCCTTCTGTACTAACAAGGGAATGGATGAGTTCACTTAAGAAGCAGGCCTGGCCGGTACTAAAACAGAGAAGTCAGCTCAGGTTTCATCTCATCTAAGCAGCAGCCAAGCGATGATTCTGGAATCGTGCCATGCTTGACAGTTGGACTTCTCGCCATACATAGAAATGAACTGCTGATGAGCTAGCTATCCCCGATATGATCTGGTACTAGACTTCACACATGTTGCCATCGTATAATCGGAGAATCAACGCTGCTGTCTACCTTCGGAAAGCAAAATAGATGATTTTCGATACTAGGATGACTACTCCCGAGGCCTGTTTTAACTAAAGAATTTACAGGTGGCCCGGTCGGTAAACTATTCCCGAGAGAGGAGAAGCAGAAACATCAATCTGTATTTTCGTATCATATTCCAGCAGCTCCAATGCCTTAGAGCGGGATCTTATCTTCCTAGAAAGAAATGAGTGTTGCACACGGATAGCCAGCTACTCCTTATGAATGGGATGCATGCATATTTCAATTCATGAACTGAAGCTCGTAGAAATCCTTCCTATCCGCCTAGTTACCTATCCGGACTTGTTTCGTAGAAATCCTACCTTGCTTTTAGGCGGAGAAAGACTATTTTTTAGTTTCTTCGGTGCAAAAGTGCCGTAGGCAAGTCCGTTTCATATAGCTGCAAAAGTTAGCAAGTCCTTTTTCCCTAAGGAAACTCGATTTCCAATGAAAAAAGTGCGGATCACTATGGGTCAAAAGTAGTGTTTTTCTAGTTTACCTCAAAAATGCATGTTTTGAGAGCAATATTTTTCGATCAAGTCCTAATCACTTAGCTGTAAAAGTAGGCTTTTTTCATCTCCCGAAACCCAGGCCCTCTCCCCAAAACTCCACACCAAGCCTTTAGATACGCAAATATGAGCTTGCCTTGGCTTTATTGCCCTTATCGGATGGAAGTTACGGATGAGAAATGACGTATCTTACGTATCGAATCTCAAGTAACGGATGAGAATTGACGTATTCAAAGTGGAAAGAACGAATATCGATTCTCGTGGATGAACGGAGGAAATGGGAACTTGGTCTTTGCACTCTTCTTTCGGGGGGGTTATCCCATGACATGAAAAAGACCAATCAAAAACTTCTGCAAGTTAATCCCTACTATCAATGTCATGCAGGAAACTTACACACCAAATGATGCCACAGAAGAGATTGCAGTACAAGAAGAAGAAGAAATCCCACAGGATCAGGACTCCCCTCCAAATGAGTATCTCATGCATATTTCGGCTCATGCAGTTTCAGGGCAGGTCACTGCTGGCACATTTTCAGTCAAGGTCACTGTTGGTGGACAAACAGGCATTGCCCTTATTGATACCGGCAGTTCAAGTACATTCATTGATTTGTATTTAGCAGTTACAACCACTTGCCATATCCAAAAGAAAAAATCGGCTAAAATAGCTGTGGCTGGGGGAGGCCAACTTACATCTGGGGCAATCATAGCAGACACTGCATTCTGCTTCTTGGTTTTCCAAAGGTCCGGAGGAGCGGAAGAGTTTCTAGTCGAGAAGGGTCGGGCATTAGCAAATCCTTCAATCCCAACTCTTGAAAAGAAGAAACCAATTTTAAGGCATCTCCTCCCCTCGGTGCATATTATCATATAGAAAGAAACGTTGCTATTCCGTTGCGTCTTAGACATTTCACTGATGCGGGGCGGGGAATCGAGTCTATTCAGGAGTGCATTTCCCTAGCGGACGAGGTGATTTATGCAAGATCTTGTCAAATTGATTGATTTAGCTGGCGACGAAAAAGAGCACGAAATGCTACTCGAAAACGCGTATAGTAAGTAGTCTTCGTCGATGGGACCTCCAGTGTATGCGTTACGAGGCAACTAGCATTTTGTCATTAAAGTTCGTGAAAGAATGTTTCGTTGGAAAAACCAACGCCGATCTAAAACTAAGTCTTCCTTTCAAAAGTGAGCGAGCAGAGCTGAAAAAGATGGAGTTACCTGGAGATGAGATTTCTTTCTACGGATATGAAGGATAGAAGAGTGACTTTGTTTTTCACCAAAATCTATATTTGGGTGCGCTTTATTTTTCCATTCCAAATCCAAAAATTGATATTCTTGCTATGGTTCTCCTTAATAACGCTAAGATTGTTGCTTATTCTCTGGAACTTGTTCGATCCTTTATTTGCGACGGAAGCACTCGTCTGCGCTTCCTTCTATAGCGAAGCTAGTGTTACTATGTTAGGTGGTATGAATATGATGGGCGATGACGACCTGTCCCGCGCCGTAGCCCCGTATCTCCCGCAGGGAGGTCAGGCTCCAGTAAATATTCCCGAAGGACGACCGCTTACAGTGGAAGAGGAAGGCCGTCTTGCCCTGGTGTTGGATTTGCAAAATCAGATTGGCACTCTTCTCAGGAATATCGATCTTCACTCGTTCCGGAACCATCACTTTGAAGAGGAAAGCGCCTCTGATCTCGCCGCGGCGGCCCTCCTCCATAAAGAAGAATATCTCAATGACCACACAAAGTTATGGGAAGTGCGTGAAGGGCTTAATCGTTATAGATTAAGCTCTAGGTTCTACTTTCGCGTGGTAGAATGGGTCAAGGTCGAGAGAAAGGTTCGTAGCGGGGAGTTGCCAAGAACGTTCCTCATTGATGATGACGGTGAAGGAGAAGGATAGTTACTGGCGTTTAGCTTCATCTAGAAAGAAAATCGGCCTTCCACCACTAAAAAGGGTAATACTCGCTCAAAGTGATGAAATCTGTCGAGGAAACATAAGCTGTTTCCTGTGTAGTGATCTCTGTTCATGGAGGTCATGAGGCCACTGACACCCTTGTGGGTAGGTGGGGGGGGAAGAAGAGTGGGAACGAGGGCTTCTTTCACTTGTTTGTTTTCCTACAACGGTATCTCCGAACTCAACGGCTCCCACGATTCGGAGCGATAGCGAATTCATACGAGGACTACGAAGCGAATAATTGCATTCCTTCCAGGAGGTCGAGCGCACGCTTTCCTCGGTTTCGAATCAAGGGACAAAGATAGATCCTCGGTAACGGCAAAGGGGATAGCCTTGCTTTTGAACATTCATGTGCATATATTTTCATTAGATGTGCAATCGAAATCAGTAGGAGAGAAACTTTCATCCCTATATTTCCACTGAAATGGAATTAGCGATACCTTTGCTTTTAGTTTGAATTCATGAATCCTGTTTCTAGTGGCGAGTAACTACTACGAAAGGTACGGAAAACGGGAAAGGCAAAGCACAGGAAAGAAGAATATATTCAATAATGTCATCCTTGTTTCGGTACCGGATTCAACTTGTCGAGGCTTCTGCTCGTAACGTCACTCACTGGATCAAATCAAAGGGCTCGGTTTCTGCTCCTCGGCAAAGGCAAAGTCAATTCAATAGGAATCCGAATCCTAAAAGGCAAGACCCAAACCACCGGTCGATCAACAGTTCTTCTTTCACTTCCATCTCTTGATACCTGTTTTCTTGCTTTTCTTACCACTGCTGTAGTGAACCGCATCTCTAAGCACCGGGAGTCGTGAACCGCGCACAAGGTCCTTCTTAAACTAGAAATAAGTGAAATAATTGTTCTGGGTCACCTTGGCTTTTGTGTTCAGTAGTTAGTAGGGGAAGTTGCCCGGCTTGGTATCTCTCTTCCCTGTAGAAAACCAATCACAAGTCCCTCCTTATTTTCACTCAAAAAAGCTGGAAAAAAGAGCAAATCTCGGATAGCCTAACTTGTTTTTTTGCCCTGGAAAAGGCAGCTACTATCCCTGCTGGATTTCCAGAAAACGGAATGTACCTAGGGAACCCTATTGATCAGATCAGAGACTGAACCTAGTGATCTTTCTCCTGCTGGCAAGCATCGATACCTGTCTCCTAATGAATTGATCTTCTCTTGGGCTCTGATTCACACAATCGGAAAGCCCTTGCGATGTGGGTCACCCTTTTCCTCTATACATCTGTTCAGCAAAGGGGGCTTGCTATTCTCTGCAATTGAAGGTTGGGCCTACATATCTCTTATTTGTGTGGATCAACCATCCAACCTTTCTTCTTTCTTTCCATAAAAGCGTAGGTAGAATGCGTATAGTAATGGTAGAGCTGATGTATGGCTAAGCAGGGCTGATGGAGCTCTTGGAAAGAAGTCAGTATCCAGCTTATCCCTAGTCTAGCACTCTGCTGTGAAGTCAGAAACCCATTAACAAGCAAGGCTGTAGTGAACCTCTTCCTTAAGGGATTGTGGAATGCACACATCCCGGAATACAGTTGGGTGATCCATTAAGCTAAGCAAGAGCTATGAACAACCTAGTGACGCGGTGGCAAGCATCGATACGAGGAAGGTGATAGATCAGATACGATTTCCTTCATAGGATACTCTTTTTCCTTCGGATTGTGGAATGATAGGAAGGGCCTAATAGTAGTGATTTAGTGCGATGTGAGGTGCCCCGCGCGTGAGACTTTCTGAGGTTAAGAAAATAATAACAGGGCGGCTTTCTTAGACTCGGCTCTATAGCACTCTTTGAGTAAGTTCGTTAACGAGGTAGCAGTTCTACACGAATGAAAACAGACCTATCTTCTCTTTCTTGGGCGGGGCACCAAATTCATGTATCTTTACCAATTAACCAATTTCTTGACGCTGGGGTGGATCCTAAAGAGATACCACTTCCTCATGAATTTATCTTGAATCGGGACCTTTTGGCTCAACTTTATCCTAGTTTTGCCGAAGGAGCAACCCCTTTTTTCACTTTAAATTGGTCCAAATACGCAGAATTTCTGACTTTTCGCGGAGGACTAGATCCAGTAACCGGTGGTCTCTGGCTGACCGATATTGCGCACCATCATTTAGCTATTGCTATTCTTTTCCTAATCGCAGGTCATATGTATAGGACCAATTGGGGTATTGGCCATGGACTTCAAGATATTTTGGAGGCTCACAAGGGCCCATTTACAGGACAAGGCCATAAGGGTCTTTATGAAATCTTAACAACGTCATGGCATGCTCAATTATCTCTTAACCTAGCTATGCTAGGCTCTACAACCATTGTTGTAGCTCATCATATGTATTCTATGCCTCCCTATCCATACCTAGCTACTGACTATGGTACACAACTTTCCTTGTTCACACACCACATGTGGATTGGCGGATTTCTAATAGTCGGTGCTGCTGCACATGCAGCAATTTTTATGGTAAGAGACTATGATCCAACTACTCGATACAACGATCTATTAGATCGCGTCCTTAGACACCGCGATGCAATCATATCCCACCTTAACTGGGTATGTATATTTCTAGGTTTTCACAGTTTTGGCTTGTACATTCATAATGATACCATGAGTGCTTTAGGCCGTCCACAAGATATGTTTTCGGATACTGCCATACAATTACAACCTATCTTTGCTCAATGGGTACAAAATATCCATGCTACTGCGCCTGGCGTAACAGCTCCTGGTGCAACAACAAGTACTAGCTTAACGTGGGGAGGCGGCGAGTTAGTAGCAGTAGGTGGCAAAGTGGCTTTGTTACCTATTCCATTAGGAACCGCAGATTTTTTAGTCCATCACATTCATGCATTTACCATACATGTGACTGTATTAATACTTTTGAAAGGTGTTTTATTTGCTCGGAGTTCCCGTTTGATACCCGATAAAGCAAATCTAGGTTTTCGCTTTCCTTGCGATGGGCCTGGCCGAGGGGGAACATGTCAAGTATCCGCCTGGGATCATGTTTTCTTAGGTTTATTCTGGATGTACAATGCAATTTCGGTAGTCATTTTCCATTTCAGTTGGAAAATGCAGTCGGATGTTTGGGGTACTATAAGTGATCAAGGGGTGGTAACTCATATTACAGGGGGAAACTTTGCACAGAGTTCCATTACGATTAATGGGTGGCTTCGAGATTTCTTGTGGGCACAGGCATCGCAAGTCATTCAGTCTTATGGTTCTTCATTATCTGCATATGGTCTTTTTTTCTTAGGTGCTCATTTTGTCTGGGCCTTCAGTTTAATGTTTTTATTCAGCGGCCGTGGTTATTGGCAAGAACTCATTGAATCTATCGTTTGGGCTCATAACAAATTAAAAGTTGCTCCTGCTACTCAGCCTAGAGCCTTGAGCATTATACAAGGACGCGCTGTAGGAGTAACCCATTACCTTCTGGGTGGAATTGCCACGACATGGGCATTCTTCTTAGCGAGAATTATTGCAGTAGGATAGTGGCTAGGAGGATTTGAAAGGCATTATGGAATTAAGATTTCCCAGGTTTAGCCAAGGCTTAGCTCAGGACCCCACTACTCGTCGTATTTGGTTTGGTATTGCTACCGCACATGATTTCGAAAGTCATGATGATATTACTGAAGAACGTCTTTATCAGAACATTTTTGCTTCTCACTTTGGGCAATTAGCAATAATCTTTCTATGGACGTCCGGAAATCTGTTTCATGTAGCTTGGCAAGGAAATTTTGAATCATGGATACAGGATCCTTTACACGTAAGACCTATTGCTCATGCGATTTGGGATCCTCATTTTGGTCAACCCGCTGTGGAAGCCTTTACTCGAGGAGGTGCTGCTGGTCCAGTGAATATTGCTTATTCTGGAGTTTATCAGTGGTGGTATACAATAGGATTACGCACCAATGAGGATCTTTATACTGGAGCTCTTTTTCTATTATTTCTTTCTACGCTGTCCTTAATAGCGGGTTGGTTACATCTACAACCCAAATGGAAACCAAGCCTTTCGTGGTTCAAAAACGCGGAATCTCGTCTCAATCATCATTTGTCAGGACTTTTCGGGGTAAGTTCTTTGGCTTGGACAGGACATTTAGTTCATGTTGCTATTCCCGCATCCAGGGGGGAGTACGTTCGATGGAATAATTTCTTAGATGTATTACCCTATCCCCAGGGGTTGGGACCCCTTTTGACGGGTCAATGGAATCTTTATGCCCAAAACCCTGATTCGAGTAATCATTTATTTGGTACCGCTCAAGGAGCCGGAACTGCCATTCTAACTCTTCTTGGGGGATTCCATCCACAAACACAAAGTTTGTGGCTGACCGATATGGCTCACCATCATTTAGCTATTGCATTTATTTTTCTCATTGCCGGTCACATGTATCGAACTAACTTCGGAATTGGGCACAGTATTAAAGATCTTTTAGAAGCGCATACTCCTCCGGGGGGTCGATTAGGGCGTGGGCATAAGGGCCTTTATGACACAATCAACAATTC
>Ga0256405_10005248_pt1 | contig 22786 bp, 9 predicted proteins | sample RumenRJG_02DNA_FD_189096 | JGI IMG/M metagenome (GOLD analysis project Ga0256405, IMG submission 189096) | Bovine rumen microbial communities from Lethbridge, Alberta, Canada - RJG_02 | ecosystem: Host-associated > Mammals > Digestive system > Stomach > Rumen | place: Canada: Alberta | collected... | reverse complement strand
CCTGACAAACTCGCTGAAGAATTAAAAACCTGCGGATTTGACGTAGTGGACACTCAGGAAATCTACTTCGTACCAACCGCTGATGAAGATGACGCAAGCTACGAATTAGGTAAGAAATTAGCTCAAGCATGTAAAGAATTATAAATGGTGATAATATGGTAAAATACGAACACAAAATCGGAATTACAAAAGACACTCCTATAGAAAACTATGTTGCAGGAAACTTTGAAGGAGAAACAAACGAAGTTGGAATTTATTTAGCAATGTCCAGACAAGCTTCCCGTGAAGGCTATGGGGAATTAGCTGAAGTATTCAAAAGATTAGCATGGGAAGAAGCTGAACACGCTGCAAGATTCTGTGAAATGAACGGAATCATTAAAGACGACCTCAAAGCTAACATCGAATGGATGATGGGCGGAGAAAAAATGGCTAACGCTGAAAAAAGAGAAGCAGCTGACAAAGCTGAAGAAGCTGGTATTGAAACCGCTGCTGATTTCTTCAGGGAAAGTTCCAAAGACGAAGGTCGTCACTACAAAATCTTAGAAGGAATCTTAGAAAGATACTTCTAGATGCCTTAAAAATTAGTGAAAGAATTTAATTATTCTTTCTTTTATCTTTTTTTAGAAAAAATAAGTAGATTTATTGTTTAAATAATATGGAATTATCCTGACTTTATCAACATTTAGGTTGCACATAATTCAATGCCTAGAATACTTATCAAAGAATCTCCTCATGAACATATATTATCTATCATATAACTTATTTTACCTGCAGTATAACAAGTCTTGTGTATGGACTGTGAGCTATTAAATGATATATATTGAAAAATCATTGCGAAAAAAACACGACATGTATGCCATGTATAAAATTAATCCTATTATGAGCCGTTATTTGACTAAAAAAGTAGCTAAGGATTTAATTAAATTAGTGATTCGTAATTTTCATGATGTTGATTTTAGATTTAATTTCCTTAACCGTATTTTCAATTAAATAAGTTGAAATGTAAAAGTTCATTTGGAAAAATTATTCTTCATCAATAAAAGTAGAAACCAGTTTAAATTAATTATTTTGAAAAATAAAAGAGTTTACTTCCGTGAAATTTACATGTTAAAAATGAGCCAATATAATTACCACAATTTTAATTAAAATTGAAGCGCATAATTTTAATAGTTTAGTAGCGATTATTAAAAATAATTTAACAAATATTTAATTTAATTAGATGAAAAATATCGGCTCATAACGTGAGCCATCATATGGTAATATACATATGAATTTTTAACTTTCTTTTTATACACTAAATCTTTTTTGGACAAATCAACTAAATCACGTTTGCCCGTAGCTAAGGATATCTCAAATAATTCAGCATAACTTTTATGTGTAAATTCAATTTTTTCAACATTCATTTTTTCAAGTGCAGATATTTGACGTTTATTCAATTGTAAACCCTTGAAATTAACATGTTTATTCATGTTTTTAGGAAGTATCAGCTTGCCGTTAGGACCTCTGAGAATGACATGGAAATAGTAATCGTTTATAAATTCAGGCTCAGGCAAATTAAACTCATCCATTTCACGCCTCATCCTTGTGATTCCAGTGCCTATATGCTCCATATATTTTGTCTTTTCAAATATGCCACATATATTCTTGTTCCTGTGTCTTGGGACAATATCAATGCCTAAAGTCTCAACAGTTAACGGAAAAGGCAGTTTTCCAGGACTTGAAATTTCAATTCTATCATCATATATGTAAAATGTAATGCATCCCCCAGCCAATGCATAATCTCTGTGAGCGAGGGCATTAATAAATGCTTCACGAACTGCTTCAATAGGATATTCAGGCAATGAAACTCTTTCCCATCCTTTAACGGTTCCTCCCATACGAGTATTTCTTGTGAAAAAATTATCAAAATCATTAATTAATTTGAAGAAGGATTCATATGAAAACAACTTATCTATAACATCATATGCCTCAAATCCATTGAACCTCACCATCTTGATTTCATGTTCAATGCCGAATTTGGTAATGTCCTTTGCAAAAAATAAAGCTCCTGCCTTATTCAAATGAAAAGTACCTGTGTAGTCAATCTTACCTGCTCCAAGATATTCCAGAATTTTATCCAAATCACGAATTTCAAACAATTCTTTGATTTTAGGTTCTCTTAAAGCATCTTTGAACAGTTCCACTGCTTCCAGGTCAACATCATCGATTGAAGAGTCCAATAATAATTCACTGTCAAAGTCTGTGCTTTCCAATTTAGTATCAATGAACTTTCTGAGAACTCTTTTCACTTCAATCAGCAATTCTTCTTTAGTTGTAAAGTTTTTATACTTGTTCAAACCTCTTACTCTTTCAAGAAATGCCTGTGATCCCTCATCCCTTTTGTCACATTTCTTGACGAAGAAAAAGTAATCATGCTTTTTTGAACTATAGGCATTGAATTCGTATTCGGTTGCTGAAACATCATCTTTATAAATATTGCCATAATGCTAGCCAATTAAACCAATATAAACATCTGATTCTTCAACAGCCCCAATAAATACCTCATCAGACGGCAGGGAATTTCCAGAATCTTTTTCAAAAACAAACACCTCAACAGTTTCACTGAAAAAAGAATCCTTTTTTAATTCTTCAAGAAGAAACTTCCTTTCCTCAGTAAATTCCTTTTGATAACTGCTAATAAAAACTTTTACAACCATGAATATAACTATAACTCCCATACAATATAAATTTTGGCTTTATTAAAAAGCAATATTGATATTAACATGTAAAACAGTCAATAAGGCTGAAAAGACACCATACTAGAACAGTAATGAAAATCGTATGTAGAAAGTAGTGATAATTTCCATATTATTGTTTAAATAAATCCTGCAACTAAACTGAATACAATTACCATCGCCAATACGACAGACAATGCATTTACAATTGGTTTATAATGCTCTTCGGACAGTTTATAGCTGAGCAATATCTCAAGCATGTAACCTCCGTCCAAAGGTTTTATTGGAAGTAGATTAAACAGTCCGATTCCAAGGTTCAGCATTGCCACCCATTGGAATAAATCAATGAGCTCAAATAAGATCCATGGCAGCGGTCCTAAACTATCATTTACAAGCTCGAAATGTTTATTTGCTTGAATTCCGAAAAATCCTACAGACTCATTGTTGGGATTTTTGCCAAGAGTTACATGATATGTGCCCTGGTCAGTTTGAACCGTCACATTATCCCCCGGAGAATATGAACCGATGATTTTAACGTAAGACTCTGAATCATTAATTTTTTGATTGTTGATTGACTCTAAAACCATTCCATCTTTCAATATGCCGTCTGAAGGTGAATCAGGTATAACTCTGTCGATTGCAATACCGTCTTCTTCAAAATAACCCGGTATTCCTGCAGACGCCAAAGACAAAAGAATCATTGCTATTACAGCAAGTGTCACATTAGCAATTGAACCTGCCGCATATACCCTTAATCTTGAAGACCTTTTTGCTTCCTTTAACTTATCCTCATCAGGCTCTACAAATGCACCGGGAATTATAGCAAACAATAATAATCCAATTGATTTAATTGGTATTTTTTCACCTACAGCCTGTATACCGTGTGAAAACTCGTGAACCACCAAAACTGTAGCCAAACCTATTAATCCATAGACAAACGGAACATATATTTGAGACCCCGGAATGTCTACACCAGGAATTACAATCGAAACGGAAGGTGTTTCAAAAACGGTAGGCAGTGTGGATACAATGGTGTATGTGATGAATATCATAGCTCCAAAAGCCACAATGACACCTACATTCATGTACCATCGCCAAAATCTTGGTGAAAGGTTATTTATTCTAGATATGAATCCCCTTAATCTCTGGGTTTTCCACATGATGACCGGAAAGTTCAGTTCCACTCCATGATTTGACAACTTTTCATGGAACAATCCGACAAACACCCAGATGACTACAAAGGCTATCAGATAATAATAAATCCCATTCATTAAAATGACACTTCCCCTACCAAAGCAATGAATCGAAAAACACTACGTCAATTATATCATCCTTTTGATATCCTTCATCATTTTCATCTATTATGATATAGCTGTTCGCCTCAACCATTGACCGGATGATGCCGGAACCCCTGTTCAGAACATGCTTTGCATGCTCGTCATCGCTGACGGCACGTATGAAATCAGTCCTTCCAAGCTGTGAAGGTATCTTCAGCTGAGAGGTTCTCTTGACGATATGGAAATCAAAAGACCTTGCCTGCATTTCAAAGAGGTATTTTCTTGCAAACATGTCAAACTGTGACATTGCCGCAACAGGCTGGCCTGAGAAAGTGAAAACCATCTTGCCGTTGACAATTCCTGCACCTGCAGGCTTGCCCGGCCTTATAGCAACACCGTGGAACAGGATTTCGCCAATGTCATCAACCACGTCAAGAACAACATCCCCCTTACTGATTGCTGTTCCCCCGGTGGTCATTATAACATCATATTCCTCACTGGCATCTAAAATGGCCTGCTTTACCTCATCGAAAGTGTCGCCGGCACATCCAACTTCACAAACGGCACCGGAATCCTCAACCATGGCCTTAATGGTGAACTGATTGGAGTTGATGATTTTAGCCTTATCGATTTCCTCTTTGGTAGGCTCTACAAGTTCATTACCGGTTATGATTATTTTAACCCTAGGTTTCCTATACACCTTAACCCTGTCATAGCCTGCTGAAGCGATTAATCCCAATTCCTGATACCTGATGAATGTGTTCTTATCCAGAATCTTTTGACCCTTCTCGATATCCTCGGATTTTGGGGAAATGTTCTCGCCGGGAGTGACCTGTGAATAGATTGTCAAATCATCCCCGTCTGTGGTGGTGTATTCCTTCATCAAAACCGCATTTGCCCCTTCAGGGATAGGTGCTCCGGTAGCGATAACTATAGCTTCATTTTCTGTGACTTTTTTGGATGAAAAGTCGCCGGCTCCAATGGCATCTATGATTTTAAGTTCTTTAGGTGATGAATTTGCAGCGCCAAAAGTGTTTTCAGCAATTAAGGCAAACCCATCCATTGCTGATTTATCAAAAGGTGGTGAATCATGAAATGCTATAATGTCTTCAGCCAAAACCCTTTTGTGAGCATCCCAAATGGAAATTTCCTCTATTTCGGTAGTCTTTTGATTGTCGCTGATTAATTTTCTAGCATTTGACAATGAATCTAGCTTTGATAAAAACATTCAATCCCTCTGATAGTTATGCCATGTACTGTTCGATAACGCCATGATAAGCATCATTCAAGTCTTCATATGAGAATTCATGGTCGTTAACATTCAATGCTGTTCCTTTTACCTCACCAATCACCTGACAAGGCACATCTATTTGAGAGAGAACATCGTCCAGTGCATCGGCCTTGACAGTAAGCAAGTATCTTGCATGGCTTTCTGAGTAGAGCAACTGGATTTTATCCAATTCATCATCAGTCAGATTGACTTCACAGCCTAAACCTGATTTGATAACCATTTCAGACAGTGCCACTGCAAGGCCTCCTGCGGATACGTCGTGAACGGCAGTGATATTCTTATCCTTATCGGCTGAGATTAAGTCAAGAACTGTCTGGCCGTTTGCAACTTCCTCATCGATTCTGATTCTTGGAGCGGTTCCCTTTTCAATTCCATGAATGGTTCTGTGGTATTCTGAACCGGTCAACTCATCATAGGTTTTACCGATTAAAATGATTTTGTCCCCTTCGTTTTTAAAGTCCATTGTCCTTATGTTTTCAATGTCCTCAACACCGATTACACCCACAGCAGGTGTCGGGTTGATTTTGATACCTTCAGTTTCGTTATAGAAACTTACATTACCGCTGATAACAGGCGCATTGAAGTTTTCTGCAACTAGACTCATTCCTTCAATGGCTGTTTTGAATTGCCATAGGATTTCCGGGGTTTCAGGGTTTCCGAAGTTTAGACAGTCCACTACTGCATATGGTGTTGCTCCCATTGATATTACGTTACGTATTGCTTCTGCAACACATCCTGCAGCACCGTCGAATGGAGATAACTTAGTGTGGATAGTATTGGAGTCAGTAGTCAATGCCACTGCAGTGTTTTCATCTATTCTAAGCACTGCAGCATCGTCTCCCGGCTTTACGACAGTCCTTACCTGAACCTCATGGTCGTACTGTTTGTAAACCCATTCCTTAGAGGCAATGTTTGGACTTGACAGTAATTTAGGCAGGGATTCATAGACTCCAGATTCCTTAAGCTCGATTTTCTCGGTGTCTTCAGGAATTTCCTCAACCGGCCTTTCGATTGAAGGAGGGTCTGCCAGAAGGATAGTTGGAAGGTTAGCGATTTCATCCCCTTCATCTGAGATGATCATGTTGTTTCCTTCACGGACTTCACCTATTACAGCAGATACGATTTCATGCTTGTCACAGATTTCCTGTGCCAGTTTAACGTCATCAGGGTTAAGTACGAACACCATTCTTTCCTGGGATTCTGAAAGCATAATTTCATATGGTGTCATTCCGGTTTCCCTTAAAGGAATTGAACGTAAATCCACAAATGCTGCATTGTTTGATTCATCCACTAATTCTGATATGCAGCAGGTGAGTCCTCCTCCACCAAGGTCCTTAACACCGCTTACATCAATCTTTTCAAGTATTTCCAGTGATGCTTCAAGTACTCTTTTTTTGGTGAACGGATCTGCAACCTGCACAGCCGGCCTGTCTTCTGTTTCTGAGTCTGAAGTAAGCTCTTCTGATGCGAATGTTACTCCGTGAATTCCGTCACGGCCGGTTGTTCCTCCCATCAAAAGGAAAACATCACCTACGTTTGGTGCCTGTCCACGTACGATTTTATCCTTTTCAACAAGTCCGACACACATTACATTTACAAGTGGATTTGTCCTGAATGATTCGTCGAATTCTATTTCACCTGCAACTGTAGGTACTCCTACACGGTTACCATAGTCTGAGATTCCTTTCACTACATTCTCAAATAAGTATCTTGATTTCTGGTCGTTTTCCAATGGTCCGAATCTGAGTGAATCAAGAAGTGCAATCGGCATTGCTCCCATTGAAATGATGTCCCTGAGTATTCCTCCGATACCTGTTCCTGCTCCTCCGTACGGTTCAATAGCTGATGGGTGATTATGTGATTCCATACCCACTGCCAATGCATATTTGTCGGTTACGCTTACAAGTCCAGCGTCGTCGCCCGGACCCAAGATAATGTTTTCCCCTTCGGTCGGGAATGCGCCGAGGAATCTTCTGCTGCTTTTGTATGAGCAATGTTCTGAAAACATTACGTCAAGCATTCCTTCTTCCAGTTCGTTCATTTCCCTGCCGAGGATTCCTTCAATATATTCCATTTCAGAATCTGTTAAAGTCATTTTAACACCCTTAATTTTTTATTGAAATAATTACTTTTTCTCCTTCGATATCCCATTCTTTGGTATAATCTTTAGAATCTTTGCTGCATTCTTCTGTGTCAGTTATGATTAGGCTGTTAGCCCTTACCTCATGTGAAATCATTTCTGATTGAGGCACAATCAGGTCCTTGAATTCGGCTGAGGTTTCAACATCGACGTTGATGTTTGCTTCCACGTCAAGGTCAAGGTCTTTTCTCATGTCCTGAATTCTTCTGATGAGTTCACGTGCCATTGCCTCCTGTCTGATTTCAGGGGTGATGTTGGTATTTACGAATACGTTTCCGCCTTCAAATTCTGATGATACAAAGTCGTCAGGCAGTTCTGAGTCGAACAGTACTTCTTCAGTGTTGAGTTCGATTCCTTCGATTGTGACTGTACCGTTTGCTTCAAGTTCGGCTTTGATTTCGTTACCGTCAGCGGTTTTAAGGCCTGTTACAACTTTGCCCATGTCCCCTTTGAGTTTCGGACCTAATATTTTGAGGTTAGGTTTTGCATTGTATGATAATTTTTCAAATTCACTGGCTCCTAACACTTCTTTGGTATTTGACTGGTCTTTGATAATGTCAGTGAGCTCTTCAATGGCTTTTAGTACTTCTTCATCCTCAGACACTACAGTTATGTCTGATACCGGCCATCTGAGTTTGTATTGTGCCATGTCTCTTGCCCTTATGGATGCTTCGATTACTTCACGTGCAACGTCCATTTTAGCCTCAAGCTCTGTGTCAATAGCTTCCTCGTCATATTCCCAGTCGAGCATGTGAATGCTTTCCGGTGCTTCAGGGTTAACGCCTTTTACAAGGTTTTCATAGATTTCCTCTGAAACGTGAGGTGCTATTGGACATAACACCTGGATTAGTTTAACGAGTGCAGTGTACAGGCTGTAGTATGCTCCGAGTTTATCCGGATCGTCACTTTCAACCCATGTTCTTCCACGGATGAGCCTTACATACCAGCGGCTTAGGTCCTCAAGGATGAAATTGTTGATTTTACGGGTTGCCTTGTGGAAGAATAAGTTGTCAAGGTCTTCAGCAACCTCTTTAATTAATGAGTTTGCTTTTGATATTATCCATTTGTCTTCTGAGCGCAGTATCATGTCGTTTTCTGTTAATCCCACTGGGTTGAAGTTATCCAGTGACATATAGGTTGTTGAGAATACGTATACGTTCCATAGGATGTTGAACATCTTGTTGATGTTGAGGAGTTCTTCCCATACGAATTTAAGGTCGTCCCATGGTTTTGAAGCCCATAATAAGTAGAATCTGAGGACATCCGCACCGTATTTTTCAATTACCTCTTCGGGAGCCACAACGTTTCCTAATGATTTTGACATCTTGTTTCCGTGTTCATCAAGAACGAATCCGTGCATCAGTACTTTTTTATATGGACTTTGACCCATTGAAATTACTCCTGTACCTAATTGTGAGTAGAACCATCCTCTGGTCTGGTCGTGACCTTCGGTGATGAAGTCATATGGGAACCAGTCTTCGAATTTTTCCTTTTCTTCAGGGTAGTATAGAGATGCCCATCCCGCTACACCGGAGTCGATCCATACGTCCAATACATCAGGAATCCTTTTAATTGATTTTCCACAGGAGTCGCATTTCACTTCCACTTCATCCACGTATGGCCTGTGGATTAATTCTGCATCAGTTACGTTAATTTCATTTAAGGATTCTTCTTTAAGTTCAGCCAGGGATCCGATTACTTTAAGTTCACCACAGTCAGGACATTCCCAGATCGGTATTGGTATACCCCAGTATCTTTGACGGGAAATTGTCCAGTCACGTGCGTTGTCTACCCAGTCATGGAACCTTCCTTCTCCGGCCCATTTAGGTACCCATTCAACTTTTTCGATTTCATCGAGCATTTTCTGTTTGATGTCTGTGACTTTCAGGAACCATTGTTTGGTTGCACGATATATGATTGGTGTTTTGCATCTCCAGCATACTCCGTATCTGTGTTCAATGGTTTCTGCACGGTACATCAGATTTTTAGCTTCAAAGTCGTCGATGATTTGTTGGTTTTCCTCTTTGGTGAATTTTCCATTGTATTTTCCTGCATCTTCGGTGAAGCATCCGTCTTCACCAACAGGGCAGAATATCGGAAGGCCGTGTGCGTGTCCTACTTCAAAGTCGTCAGGACCGTGTCCCGGTGCGGTGTGTACCAGACCTGTACCTTCACCGAGTTCCACATGGTCTCCAGGCAATATTGTATGTACCTTTTCGATTTCTGCATCGAATTCCATTTGTTTTGGAATTTCATCCGCTAAAATGTAATCGTAAGCTTTGCCGATTAGCTCTTCACCTTTAACAGTCTTGATGATTTCATACATCACTTCTTTTTCTTCGATGATTTTGTCTTCTTCATCTTCTGATTCTGCAGGTATTTTTGTCCTGTGGATTTTGACCTGTTTGCCCAGTACGTCTTCCATGAGGTTTTCGGCCAAGATGTAGGTTTCACCGTCTTTTTCAACATAGACATAGTCGAATTCTGGGTTTGCACATATTGCAAGGTTTGCAGGCAATGTCCATGGGGTGGTGGTCCACACTAAAAAGTAAGTGTTTTCTTCGCCTTTTACAGGGAATTTTATGTAGATTGAAGGGTCGACCTTTTCTTCGTATTCGATTTCCGCTGCCGCAAGAGCGGTTCCGCAGTGAGGACACCAGCTGATTACCCTCTGGTCATTTACAAGCAGGTCCTGTTCGTTTGCCCTTTTAAGCATCCACCATGATGATTCCATGTATTTAGGGTCAAGTGTCATGTACGGGTCGTCCCAGTCCATCCAAACTCCGAGCTGGTCGAACTCGTCTTCCATTGCAATCTTGTTTTCGATTGCAAATTCACGGCATTTGTCGACGAACTTGTCGATTCCGATTTCTTCGATTTCCTGTTTGGACTGGATGCCCATCAGGTGCTCTACCTTGTTTTCGATAGGAAGTCCGTGCATATCCCATCCGGCCTGTCTTCTTAAGCTGAATCCGTTCATGGACTTGTATCTTAAGTATGAGTCCTTGATGATTTTATTCCATGCTGTTCCCAGGTGTATTTTACCGCTGCAGTATGGTGGACCGTCCAGAAATGAGTATCTTGGTCCTTTTTCTCTCAGTTCATTTACCTTTTTAAAAGTTTCTTCCTGTTTCCAGAATTTTTGAACTTTCTTTTCTATCTTATCATGATCGTATGATTTGTCTGCCTCTTTTATTGGCATTTTTTAACTCCTCGTAACTAATGCATTTTGATAAGCTGTGCGTTTTAAATATCGGCTGATATTTATTAGATTTACAGTACACTTATCAATTAATTTACAATATATATCTTTTTGTTTTAGATAATAAATAAAGGTTATTGCATCGCCAAAATTGGAAAAATAGAAGCTGGTTTAAGTTCGATTTAAATGAAATAATGAATGATTATTTTGATGGTTAATGAAATAATTTTAATTATCTTAATTGTATTTTACATTAACATTGAGGGTAGTGAAAAATAGAGATTAGTTAAAAAGTAGATATATATGCAAAAAAAGAAAAGGGTGAGGATTTGGGAAATCCTCTGAAATTTAGTGTTTTATTTTTTTACTTTTACATAGCCTTTAGCGGTATTCTTGATTGTTTTTCCGTATGCTTTAGCCTTGTAGGTATAGGTTACTTTGTACTTTTTACCTGCCTTAAGTTTTTTAATAACTTTTTTAGGTACTTTAAATGTTGCAATTCCTTTTTTATTGGTTTTTGCCTTGTATGTTTTACCCTTAAACTTCAAGTAAACTTTTTTCTTTTTAAGGACCTTTTTGCCTTTGAGTTTTACTTTGATTTTAAGTTTTTTAGCTGTTTTTTTAACTTTTACTGTCTTTTTAACAGGTTTTACAACAGATTTAACTGTTACTTTATTTTTAGTGGTAAATCCTTTATAAGTTACAGTAATAGTTTGTTTTTTAACTTTTAAACTTAATTTAAGGTTAGCATAACCGTTCTTATCTGTTTTGACAGAATGGGTTTTGCCTCCAACATTTATTTTAACAACCTCGCCTGCTCCTACATACTTGCCGTCATCACCAACAATCCTGACTTTGTATTTGGTTCCGTCAGCGAAGTAGATTTTCACGTTTTTGTTGCCTGTGATTCTTCCAACTATTTTCAAGTTAGTCAATTTATATTCGCCGGTTACTGGATTGACAATTGCAATACCATAATTTCCAACGGCCAACTTATTATTGAATTTCAATGTACCGTTGGCATCGGTTTTGACAGTATATGTGGTTGTGCCCACCTTGATTGTTACATTTGTGTTTGCAAGTGGGGATTGATTATCATCCAGTAGGGTTGCTGTATAATCCATGCCGCTATTATAGCCTCTGGTCATGTCTGAGTCGATAATTGTGGCATTGCGGTTTAATACAGCTGACTTGTTAACAGGATCGTAATTGTCATCACCGCTATAGACAACAGTAACATTGTTGCTGCCGGTTTTTAGATTTGTAACTGTGACACTTGCACTGCCGTTGATTACATTGACGGTTTGTGTCATTATGCCATTTATATATAGGGTTACATTTCCGCCTGCATCTGCAGGTAATGTTAATGTTATCGGTGCGGTGCTGCCGGTTATGTTTCCAAAGTCAATATCAATGCTTGTTGTGCTTTTGATGACATCGAATGTTGTGGAATTGAATCCGGTATAGTTGTCATCACGTTTGACTGTTGCTTCAATCTGAGTTCCAACACTTAAATTAGGAATTGTTTTATTTCCTTTTCCTTCACTTACAGACACGATATAGTTTACGCCTCTAATTGTTACTGTGTAATTGCCGTCAACATCGGCTTCTACAACAACAGTGGCATTTTCACCATAAGTGATGTTTCCAATGGAAATTCTTACAGATATCAGTTTAGGGACTACATTGAATGTTGTAGTGTTGAATGCTGAATAGTTGCCGTTTTCAATTGTTACAGTGGCTTCAATGTTTTCACCAATAGCTAAATTAGGAATTGATTTAACTCCTTTACCTTCAATTACAGAAACAGTATAGTTTTCATTTCTGATAGTTACTGTGTAATTGCCGTCAACTTCTGCTTGGACAGTGACTGTGGCATTTTCACCATAAGCAATATTTTCAATGGAAATTCTTACAGATGCCTGTTTAGGAAGAATATTGAATGCTGTAATGTTGAATGCACCATATTCCTTGTTTTTATAATATACTGATGCTAAAATGTTTTTACCTGCGGCCAGATTAGGGATGGATTTAACTCCGGTTCCGTTAATTACAGATACAGTATAGTTTTCATCCCAAATGGTTACTGTGTAATTTGCGTCTAAATCGGCTTTGACAGTAACGGTGGCATTTTCACCATAGGTAATGTTTCCAACTGAAATGGTTGCATGAATCAGTTTTTGGAATACATTGAACATTGTAGTGTTGAATGCTGAATAGTTGCCGTCTTTAATTGTTACGGAAACTAAAATGTTTTCATCAATGCCCAGATTAGGAATTGTAGCATTTCCTTTGCCTCCAACAACATTTGCAGTATAGTTTTGTTCATATATCCTTACATTGTATTCTCCATCCACTTCACTGTAAACCCAAACGGTGGCATTGTCACCATAAGCGATACTGTCTGCATAAACAATAATGCTGATTTCTTTAGGGGTTACTCCGAATTCGGTTTCATTAATTGCAAAATAATTTGTGATATTGGCAATAGTAATAACAACATGACTTCCAACAGTTAAATCAGGAATGGAGACATTTCCGGAACCATTGCTGACAGTTACAGGGTATGTCTTGTTGCCTAAAGTAACAAGATACTCGCCATCAACATTGGCCTTGACAGTTACGGTTGCATTTTCACCATAAGTTATGTTTGACACGATAACGCTCAAGTCCACATCTTTGCTGTTGACAAGTATTGTGTTAGGATTGATTGTGGAGTCTTCAGTGTAGTAGTCATCCCCTTTAAAAGTACCTGTGACATTATAGACTCCTGCTTTTAAATCCGGAACAACAAGATCTTTCTGACAGGATTGAGTGATAGTGTAAACAACTAGTCCTTTATCATCATATACAGTGTATGTGATGTTTCCATATGCATTGGTTGGAACTTCCACACTAACGGTTGCGTTTTCACCGTAAACAATTGTGTTATTTGATAAGTTGAAGATTCCTTTAGCCTTATTGACAGTCAGGTTGGCATATGCATATGCTTCAGTATAATCATCGGTTTCAATTTTGTAAACTTTGATTTCATATTTTCCCGGTTTGAAGTTTTCACTTGGGATTGTAAATGTTCCGCTACCGTCAATATATAATGAAACTGATTCATCGTATCTATCATCTATAAACACAGTATAATAATCAGCAACGTTGACTTTTACATTAATTTCAATGTCTTCACCATAGTCAACTTCAGCATCACTTACAGTTATGTTTGAAGTTTTTTTGTAAACTTCCACATGAACTGGTATAGCAACTGGATAGTAGTTTTTATTTCCAGGGTATGCCACTGCAACTACATAATTACCAGAGGTCAATGTGATATTTTCCATTTGGGTCTTATTATATGTTTTATTCAAATCTCCATTCAGGAAATAGAGAATCTGATTGATAGCATTATCTCTGATTGTTGAATTAGTAATTTTTGTGAGATTCACAGTTATTTCTAATTTTTCACCCTGGGTAATATTTGCTATTGTAACGTTTAATCCAGGATCTACACGATTGACAGTCAATACTTTGGTTATCTTATCAAATATGTAAGTGTTTGAATCCCTGTCTTTTCCATTCAATACCACATTATGCTCGCCACCGTTAATGATTCCAGTGTTGTAGGTGAAATTGTTGTTCATCACAAATATTGAATAAGTTTTACCGCCAATTTCCAGTTCAGCATTGAAGTCGAAGTTAGTACCAATGTCAATTGTACCATTGATTTTTTCACTTTCTCCGTAGTTAATGTCATAAACAGTGAAATCAACGTTTATGGCATCAAATGTTGTATTGCTGATTTTAGGATAGGATTCACTGTAGATGTTTCTGTAGTGGTCTGCCTTATTCTCTACAAACAAACAGTCATCTATAGTTGCATCTTTTCTTTTAATTTTTAATGCACCCTCGCCTGAAAGTGTGTTGGCAGAAAATGTGGATCCAATAACAGATAGTTTATTTTCGTCACTATAAACAACATTTTTAACAGTATTTTCTGTGAATGTGGAACCTGTAATTTTTTGAGTATGTTCGCTTTTTGAATAGATTGCATATTCAAAAGTATTTCCTGTGAATATGGAATCTTCAATATTTAAGTCGGAAGTATCTAATGAATTAATTGCAGTTTTTAGAGTGTTATTGTAAAATTCAGCATTAATGTGAACATCACTACATTGGAAAACAAAAATGCCGTGGCTTCCAACTGTGTTTTCAACAAATTCAGTTGATATAATATTCACTGAATTCACTGATCTTATCTCAATGATGTTGCTATCTTCATAAAATGCTGTATTGTTTTCAAATACTGATCCATTAATGAGAATGTCAGAACTACTTTTGATGATTCTATATGCTTTATTGTCATAGAATTCTGATTCAACAATTTTTAAATTTCCTGTTGAATTTTCACTATATATAATTTCCTTTTCAGATAGAGTGTTATTGACAAAAGCACATCCGTCAACAGTCAGATTACCATTATTGTTAATGACTATATCTTTAAATCCAGAAAATACAATGTCCTCTAGGGTAATATCAGCGTCGCTGTTAATGGTCAAAAATCCTGAATTTGTGTAGCTTCCATCAAATTCAACAACACCTATTGGAGTTATGGTTAGCTTTTTACCTGAAACAGTCACTCCGGTATTGCCTTCACCGGTGTAAGTTCCAGCCATTACATAAATAATGCCTTCGGAGTTTTCGATAGCTTCAGCCAATGTGTCGAATTTTCCACCAGTACTGTTGACAAAATTGCCTAAATATTCACTGACTGCGAATGTGGTTCCGTTTGCTGCATCGTTATAGTTTTCATCACCTTCACGGACAACCATTACGCTGTAGTTTCCTTCTCCAACACTGTCCAATGTTATTTCAGCTTGAGTGCCAGTAATTGTGAAAGTTGAAAGCTTATTATTGAACAGAAGATGGAATGTTCCGTTCTTACTTGCGTTGATTTTTAAAACAGGGTTACCCATATCTGAATTTTTAAGAATCATGTCATCTACAGTCAGATTGATGTAGACATTCGCCTTATTTACGATAAGCCTGTCTCTAATTGATTCGCCACAATAAATGTTGCCGTTTGTATCATTAATGACTTCATTTAATATAACGTCATAAGCGCCTTTTGGTAAAACGCCTGTTTCATATTCAAATATGCCGTCTGTGATATTGACATCAGCATCCTTGTAGTTGACAAATCCAGGTAATGTTAATTGAAGGTCCATGTTGAATTGAGGATCAAGTGTACCTGTAATTGTTGTAGAAATGCCGTATTCTCCATCCGGCACGTATAATATCACATCATAGAAATCGAATGTGTTTCTCTCGAATTCTTGAACATCGCCTGCATTGTAAATGTTTGCATACTCAAAAGCGAAGTTAATTCTAAAGAATGATTCTTTGAGTTTCAAGGTTTTGTTGTTGTAGATTGCTCCACCATTGCCTGTTGCGGTATTTGCAACTAATGTGGAATTATTAACAACCGTAATATTATTATTGTAAAGGGCACCTCCGTCCTTTTCACTGAATCCTCCGCTAAATGATGAATTAGCTATGTTTGCTTCACCGTCATTGAAAATTGCACCACCATATCCGTTTGCAGTGTTATCTTCAAATTCAGAGTTTATGACTTCTAATGTTCCTTCATTATAAACGACTCCACCATTTTTACCTTCATTTTCATTGAAAACGGTGTCTTTAATGGTTAATGAATTTTTATTGTATATTGCACCGCCATTTCCATTATTGATGTTTTCTGTGAAATTGGAAGACACAATTTCTGCATTTCCATTGTTGTACACTAAGGAATTTGTATTTATGGCATTGCTTGAGAATTCCGCTCCGTTGACGAATAATTCTCCATCATTTAAAACAATAGCATTATTAATGGAATTAAGTGAAAATACACTGTCTGTTATATTTAAGGAACCTGAATTGTATACGATTGCACTGGTTTCAAAACCTGTGAATGTACAGTTTTTAAATGTTAAACTACCGTAATTTTCAAATGTTGCATGATTTTTTATGCCTCCATCAACAAAGTCAATGTTTTCAATTGTGACATTACATCCTTCAGCTATTGTAAAGAACCAGTGTAGGCTGCTTCCATCGAAAACAACCATGCGGTCTCTGAAATTGGTAAGTGTGAAAGATTTGGTAATGTTAATTTCCAAATTATCTTCGTCATGATAATTTAAATTTGCATAAATAATACCATTATCTGTAACATTACTAATAGCATCAGTTAAGTTTTCATATACTTCATCTGCGGATATGATGAAGTTTGGCACTTTCATTACAATTTTTTTATCTTTAAAAATATATGTATTGAATTTATGGTCATCCATTACACCAATAGTGTAGTTTCCACCCATCACGTCCTCAAAAGTGACATTAAAATCACGGGACCCGTTATTGTAAATTGAGTATAAAGGTACATAATCGAAGTACAGTAAAACAATTGAATCTAAGATATCAGTTGATGAACCTTTAACAGTGACTGTCTGATTGATGTTATCTATTCGGTATTCTACTGTACCAAAACCATCAAAGACACAATATTGACTGTTTATTTCAGTAACTTCAGGACCTGCAAAGTAATTTATAGTTTTTTCATCACCTTCGCCCTGATAGTTATCTAAAAATGTACATGCGTAAAATGAAGCTGATACGAATTGTTCAAGACCTTCTGAAATATAGATTGCTCCACCTTCAGATCTTGCAGTATTGTTTATAAATGTAGTGTTAAATGCAATGACGTCTGCATCCTGGTCTGAAGTAAGTGAACCGATATATATTACTCCACCATATTCAGCATCGTTATTGTAGAAATTACAGTTCAGCAATGTTAAACTACCTGCATCCATTTCGATAACTCCGCCGTCACTGTTGGCATATCCATTGATTACGGTAATGTTTTCAAGTGTAATGGTAGGGCCTTCTGTGGTATATATGATAGGAATAGGCGGAGCTGTCTCAATTATCTCCACTTCAGTGTCATAGGTTAAATACAGGAAGTCACTTTGATGTTGACAGTCAAAGATAACCTCTTCGCCTTCAAATGCTCTGATTGTTAATTCGAGTTCTCCTTCTATGTCAAAACCAGTGTTTCCCTCTTCCCAATAATATGTTCCGCCTCTAACTGTAATGATTCCTCCCATTAGTGAAGCCGCATCTATTGCTTCTTCAAGGGTTTTATAATATTCATAATCTGAATCTTCATCTTCCTGATATAAGAATGGATAGTCATATTCATCAAAGTAGTCATCATCAGATGTGAGAATATCTTCATTATTTGCAGATAACAGGGTCATTTTGGTATTGCTGGTTGAATAGTATAAATCATTGCCTTCAAGCACAATATTTTCCGGAGCTGAAACTCCAAGGACAGCCTCATCTGGATATGTATTTATATTAGATGCGCCTAATAGGGATGCTCCAGGATTTTTAGTGACATTCAAAGTGGCTTCAGTGTAATTTGATATGTAGTTTACACGTTCCTGTGAAGTGACTTTGATTGTGTATGTGCCCGGTTCAAATATTTTATCTATTACAACAGATCTGCTGCCGTTAATATATTTGATAGTTTCATAATCGTCTCCAACTTTAATTGTATATATTGATGGAACATTTGTTTGAATGTTTACAATAATGGTTCCGTTATACTCTACTTCCACATCCGCTACAGATATGGTCGGATTGGCTTTATATACTTCAAAATTAATAACGGTGGATGAAGGTGCGAAATCTTCATTATTATAGCTGGCTACAAGTGTATATTTTCCTGCATCTAATTTCAATGATTCGAGTTCAGCTTTTGTGTATTCTTTTCCGTTCAATTGGTAACTTATGGTACCTAAAGCAGTAGAAGGCAGTGTTTCAACAACTTTCAGGTTTTCACCATATGTAATATTGTCAACAGAAACATTTAATTGAATGCCTACACGGTTAACTTTGAAAGTTACTGTCGCGCTGTCCATCATGTAGGTATTTTCGTTCATATCTACGATATTGTTTAAAACAGCTGTATATTTGCCATAATTCAATACACCTGCATTATAGGTGAATTTATTGTTTTTAATTTCCGCATTGACATTTTCACCAGCGACGGTTAAGTTTGCTAATGCATAGATATTGACGCCGATGTCAGCTGAACCTTTGATTATGGAGTTATTGCCATATGGAACAGATAATGCATTTATTTTAACGTCTTTAACATCAAAAAGGGTATCATGAGCCACGGTAAATCCATTGCTGTAAATATGTCTGTTTTCTCCAGTGTTATTTAAGAAAATACACTCGTCAAGGAATGCTGTAACTTTAGGAGATGTTACAATGGCTCCGGTGGTTGCATGGTTATTTACAAAGTTACTGCCGTCTACAATTAATGAAAGCTTTTTATTATATGGGTTTTTGATTAAAATTGCAGAACCCAACTTACCGCTATTGTTATTGAAGACACAGCTGTCAATGTATGCATTTGAACTTCCGTCAAGACATAAGACTCCTCCGTCTACATCCTTGTTGGAGTTGTTTTCAAAATTGGATAGGCTAATATCCACGGTTACTTCAGTAGTGTTTGCATTGACATATATTACTCCACCTTCGAGTTGAGTTTTTTCTCCTAAACTATTTTTGATATTGTTTTTCACGAAATTAGATAGGCTTACAGATGCATATCTTGAATTGTTTCCAATATATATTGCAGATCCTTTAACAGCAGTATTCTGTTCAAAATCACATGAAAGGATTGCTGGTTCAAATTGGGATATGTTTTTAAAGTGAACTGCTCCTCCTTCACGTGCAGTGTTGTTTATGAATTTGGAATCTGTGATTGAAATATCTTCATAACCTAAGGATGTGACTGCTGCAGTACTTACTTTTAAAGGAGCGACATTATTTATGAAATTACAGTTGTCAATTTCTAAAGATTCTCCGTCACTAAATATGGCTGCTCCACCGTTTCCGGCAAAGGATGTTTTTGTAATCTTATTGTCTGTGAAATTACATGAATTCACTGAAAGATATCCGTGATTGACTATAGCTCCATAATTTGTATTTCTGTTGTGAAGTCCTCTGAATGTTATACCATAAATATAGACTTCAGCATTTTCACTGACTATTATGAAATTTGCATCGCCGCCCTGCGCATCAAAGACCACAGTTTCCAGTGCAATAATATCTAAAGTCTTATTGGATATTACTACTTTTGCGTCGTTATATGTGCCGTTTTTAATATATATTGTATCTTCATTGCCGGAATTGGCTACAGCTTCAGCTAAAGTATCATATTCCACATTTGTACTTACGACGAGGAAGTTGCTGTAGGTTTTAGAAATTGTAAATGTTGTGAAATTCATAGCAAGATAAAAGTTTTCATCAGCATCGCGCATAGCAACAACTGTATGATTTCCTAAATCAAGGCCTGGCAGCGGCATGCTTCCTTTACCGTTTACAACTTCAAGCTGATAATATTTATTTCCAACAAAAATAGTGTAATTGTAATCAAAATTAGCACTAACATTTAAAACAGGTGTTTCAGGTATTAATACATTATTTACTTCAAGATTTAATATTGTTCTTGCTTTATCAATAAATATTTTTGCATATCCTGTCTCATTTAAATAGAATTCATTTCCCCATAAATCAGAATAATAGTCATGGCCATAGAAATAATCCACACTATCTCTTTGAGTATTCAATCCCGGCATTCTGATTTCATGTGTTCCCCCAGACAGCATGCCTAGGTTTATTTTAAATTTAGTACTTTCAAAGTTAATAACATCTCCGAATAGAGTTTCATTATCTAAAACTCCGGCTAAAAGAGTATAATTTTCATTTAAATTACAACCCCAATCAAAAGTGCCCTCAAGAATATATTCACTACCATATGAACCATCATTTTCATTTATTTTAAACTTCAAATCATATTCATTATACTTTAAATCATATTCCACTTGTGGGGATGCATATATGTTTCTATACATGTTTGCATTATTGGAATCAAAAACAGTGTCAGTAATGTTTAGGATACTGGTACCATATCCTATATAAACTGCTCCTCCCCAAGCAGCAGAGTTTAATGTAAATTCACTATCAGAGACCTTAAGATTGCTGGCAGATATTGCTCCTCCACTAAAGGAGCCTTCATTTAAGGTAAATCTTGAGCCAGTTACAGTTAAATTTGAATTACTATCAGCATAAATGGCACCACCATAATTTGCAGAATTGGAAGTGAAAGTACAATCATCTATAATTACATTGCTTTTAGAACTAAATTCTACATGGCTATTTGATTCAAAAGTACAATCATTCAGTGTTAAATTTGAATACCTCGCATAAATCGGGCGTCCCGGTTCCTTGTTAGAATCACCGATATAATAAATCCCATTAGTTGTAATATTATTAAATTCACAATTTGAAATGATACTCTCCGCATACTCATAGAAGTATAATGCCGCTGTTGAAAAGTGACCGGTTATAATTATGTCTTCCATAATAAGTTGAGAATTTCGGTTTAGTTGTAACAAATAATTTTGAGAATCTGCTGAAAAAATGACAGGCTCATAAGAATTATCTTTAGGTCTAATTGTAACATTTTTATTTTCGATGATTATATTAAAATTTTCAGTTTCAGTATAAGTTCCCATTGCAACAGTAATTACGCCTGCTCCACCATTAGGAATGGCATTTACGGCAGCACTTAAATTTTCAAATACTTCAGTGCCATCTAAAATAAAAGAACCATTTATAATCCTAAAAGTAGTTTTAGGATAACTATATCTTTTTTCCTCATTTTTCATCATGTAAATGGTATAGGATCCTTCTTCTAATTCAGTGAAAGTTGCAGTATCCATTCCATTACCGTTACAAGCTTTTCTATCATAGAAATTACCATTTTTATATAAAACAGCATAGTTAACCTCATCATTCACATCAGGAGTCATTGTAACTGATCGTTCTGCATAATCTACCTCATAATCAAAGTCTTCATCTATGCTTCCTTTAAAATCACAATAGTAAAATGAATGGGTTCCTCCATCTTTATTATGAGCGTCATTAATATCATTGCCCACTTTATTGCCCTCAAAATAACAGTATTCAAATGAAGCACTGGATCCAGAACCTTCAATACAGACGGCTCCTCCTCCGGCTGCTGCTTTATTGTTTATGAACCGGCAATTTCTGGCTATGAGTGAACATGAATCATCATCAATAAATATGGCTCCACCCCAGCCATAACCTCCACCTAAATTTGTAGAAGCTTTATTATTTTCAAATATACAGTTGTTCACGTTCAAATATCCTTCATCAATTTCAATAGCACCACCCTGAAATGCACCACCATTTCTAAAGGTTATGCTGTTGAATGTGACGTGTGCATTTTTATCAGCTATCGTAAAGAACCAATTTGCATTATTGTCTCCATCAAAAATAACTGCTCCTGAATCATAGGGGGCAAATGTTAAATATACTCCATCACTAATTTTAATTCCTCTATCGTCCGAATCGGAACCGTATGTGCCGCCTCTAATTAATATTGTTCCTCCATTATTGTCACAAGCTTCATCAACAGCATCATCCAAATCTTCGTACCAGGTTCCAGCATATAAAAAACAGCCGTATGATGCTTTAAGCACATCATCATTTGAAGCGGCAAGCACCTCATTTGAACTGGAGGATGCTTTTACCACTTTTTGATCCGTTTTTTCATTCTGTGTATCGTTTACAATAATTTTTTCAACTTCTCCACCGGCTTCACTCACAGTTGAAGTGGCAGTGTCTTCTAATTCAATATCCGAAGATATTGTTTCAATATCTGTATCGCTGACTTCTTCCATTAATGTTTCATTAGCATCAGCGGCTGAAATTGCACTGATGCTGATGATCATTACAAGGGATATCATCAGCAATATTCCTATCGTTTTTTTCTTCATTTTTAAAATACCTCAATTTATAAGTAAAGAATTAAACAGAACGAACGTTCTGTTATGTAAATGCTTTTTAAACAACATAAATTCTTTATTACACTATAATTTCTGTTTTAACCTAATATATATGAATTGTTATCTCTAGCCACGAGTATTCTGAAATTAGTTTCCAAATTCATTCATTGTTCAAATCATATTTGTAAAAAAAGTACTAAATTATGATTAAAAAATTGTAGAAAAT
>Ga0256405_10005247_pt1 | contig 22788 bp, 18 predicted proteins | sample RumenRJG_02DNA_FD_189096 | JGI IMG/M metagenome (GOLD analysis project Ga0256405, IMG submission 189096) | Bovine rumen microbial communities from Lethbridge, Alberta, Canada - RJG_02 | ecosystem: Host-associated > Mammals > Digestive system > Stomach > Rumen | place: Canada: Alberta... | reverse complement strand
ATCAGGCAAAAGTAAAGCTTATTCAGGCTAAATTTAAAGAGTGGATCTTCGATAATGATGAAAGAAGGGAATATCTTGTAAATAAATATAACCGTCTGTATAACGCTATTAAACCTCGTGAATATAATGGTGATTTATTCTCCTTTGACGGTATTAATCCTAATATTCATTTAAGACCACATCAGAAAAATGCGATTGCACGTACCCTATTGGGCGGTAATACTCTGCTTGCTCATGAGGTTGGTGCAGGTAAAACCTTTGAGATGTGCGCTTCTGCCATGGAAAAGATCCGCTTAGGTTTAGCTCACAAGTGCGTTATTGTGACTCCAAATCCAGTATTAACTCAGTTCTCTAAAGAGTTTTATACACTGTATCCTAATGCCAATATTTTAACTGCAACTAAAAATGATTTTAAGAAGGAAAATCGTGCTAAATTCCTTGCTCGAGCAGCTTACGGTGATGCTAATATCATTCTGATGTCAAAAGAGCAGTTTGAAAAAATACCTATGAGCTTTGAATATCAGGAAGCTTTTATTAATCATCTTATTGAAGAGAATGATGAAGCTTTTAGAACAGCTAAAAATATTGGTTTAAAAGTGATTTCTAAAAAATGTGAGCAGAGAAAAACCACTCTTTTAAATAAACTGCAAAAGCTTAATGAATCCAACAATTCTAAAGATTACTCTCTTACATTTGAAGAGTTAGGCTGTGATGCACTGTATGTTGATGAAGCTCATAACTATAAGAATGCTGAGGTGTTTACACTGATCCAAAATGTGCCTCTTGCTTCACCTTCAAACAGAGCACGTGATATGCAGATGAAGTGCCAGTATCTTAATGATAAATTTGATAATAAAGCAGTGGTCTTTGCAACTGGAACAGCTATCTCAAATTCAGTGGTTGATCTGTACACCATGCAGACTTATATAAATAAACATAATCTTGAAGCTGCTGACGTAGATTCACTTGATTCTTTCATTGCTCAATTTGGCACTATTGAGTCAAAGGCTGAGCTTGATGCAACTGGTCAGAATTTTGCGATGAAAAAACGTCTGCGTTCTTTCAGAAATATTCCTGATGTCATGAAAATCTTTGGTGAATGTGCTGATATCAAGACTCAGAATGATATTAAAGATCTGCTGTCTTTACCTAAAGCTCATTTTCATTATGAGGAATGTCCTGCTTCAGATTTCCAGAAAGACTATATTCAGGATATAGCAAAAAGAGCAAGAGATGTAAAAGAACATAAGGTTAAACCTGATGAAGACAATATGCTGAAGATCTCATCTGACGGTCGAAAGTTAGGACTTGATCCTCGTATCATTGATCCAGATGCTCCTGATGATCCTTATTCAAAGGTCAACAAGTGCGTGCAGAATGTTTTTGATATTTATGAGAAGGAAACTCCTAACAAGGGTACTCAGCTTGTATTCTGTGATATGTCAACACCTTCAAAGACAAGAGATCCTGGTACATTCTGTCTGTATGATGATATTAAGCAGAAGCTCATAGACAAAGGCGTAAAAGAAGATGAAATCGCTTTTATCCACGACTTTGAAACTGAAGATGCTCGTGATGAACTCTTTGACAATGTTAAAAAGGGTAAAGTCAGGATCCTTTTAGGTTCAACCTCGAAACTTGGTACTGGTGTTAATGTGCAGACACGCTTAAAGGCTGTACATCATTTAGATATCAACTGGAAACCATCTGATTTAGAGCAGAGAAACGGTCGTATTATCCGTCAGGGTAATATGAATTCTGAGGTTGATGTCTATAACTACATCTCAAAGGGTACCTTCGATGCGTTTATGTATCAGACAGTAATGACTAAAGCAAACTTTATCAGCAAGATCATGAAAAATCAGGATCATGTTGAAAGAAATATCTCATTAGACGATGAAGAGCCTACATTCTCGTATTCTGAATGTATGGCAGCCGCTGTGGGTGATGAAAGAATTAAGCAGAAGATTGAACTTGAAAGCAAACTTGAAGAGCTTAAGCTTGAAAAAAAGATCTTTGAAAAGAATCTTATGCAGGCTAAATCTGATCTTAATGTAAATCTTCCAGCTCAAATTTCTAAACTAAAGTCTCAGGCTGAAGGTTATAAAAAAGATCTTACTGCTTTAGACAAAAATAAGCAGGTTAGACTTGATCCTAAGTCTTTTGTAATAACTATAAACAACAAAATCTACACTGATAAAGCTTTAGCTGGTAAAGCTATTTTGAGTGCAGTAGCTGCTTTGGATATTAGTGCAGGAACTATTGAACTTGGTTCTTACTGCGACTTTAAGATCTTAGTTTCAAAGAAAAAAGGTGTGTCTACTAAAGATAATCCTACTGGATATATCAATTACATGCAGTTGATCGGACCATCGTTATCTTCATCAGGTTTGATCATTGGACCAGATGCTGTAGGTAATATCACTCGTATGAATAACACCTTAAATATGGCTAATAAGAAACTTGATGATGTGGTTAAGGAAGCTCAGACTCTTCAAAGTAAACTTGATGTTGCTCGTGACATTGTTGAAAATCATAATGTCTGGAATGGTCAGGCTGAATATGAGGAGGTTGAAGCTAAACATCAGCAGCTATTAAAAGAACTTAATATTGAGGCATCTAAAATCATTGATGCTAAAGCTGAAGTAATTGAGGAATTACCAGCTGATGAACAGGATAATTTACAGTCTCAGGATCACGATTATGAGAATGTTGAAGCTCAGGAATTACCTCAGAGTGTGATTGAAAAGAGAAAGAACATGCTTAATGATCCGCATGTGATTGTGGTATCAGCTCCTTCAGCTTATGAGGTAAAGGAAGATGAGCATAGTGATACTATGACAGAGTCTGAACCTGAAATTGAAGAGTATGAAGACAATTCAAAGGCTGAGGTTAAAGATCTAAATATCTATCAGCAGGCTCAAAATCTTATCCATCAAAAAATTACTGAGGATTGTCTTGAGATTGAGAGCAAGTCGCTTTTAAAATATAAATCATTTTTTGATCAGTACTATCATTTTAAATTTGATAATGCATTAATTCCTAATTCAGAATCAGTTTTAATACCTTTATCGGAAGTTGAGAAAATGATGCAAAATCAAAATGAGAGATTTACTGAAATGCTTTCAGATAAAGATTTAAATTTTGCATATCGAACACCAACTAATCTTATTTTGAATAGAGCTAATGCTTATTCTTCTCCAACTGGGGTAAAAGAAGAACTTGTTGATGCTATCGAAAATATTAAAAAATTCAATATAAAGCGTTCAAACGGTTATGAATTTACCTCTAGTTGGGTTTACACACAAGATTCCGATAAACAATTTGACATTATTAATAACAGAAAACATATGGATCAAGCAGTATTATCCTCATCTGATATTATTCAGAATCGAAAAAAAATGCTTCAGGTACCTTATAGAAATAAAAACGGAAAAACTATTGGTATTGATGGTATTGATGCTCAGGTTTTCTGTAATCTACATGAAAAAGAAAGCTTACTTGTTAATGCTTCTAAACATGAGGATTTATGGGGATCTTTTAAAGTTAAAAGCATTTGGAATGAAGCAGCAGGTATGCAACAAATCGCTAAAAGATATCTGATTTCAGCAGATCTTGATAAGTTAAGTCATCGTCAAATATATCAAAGTCTTGATGATGCAGATGCTTGCAAACCTCTGACTCATGACGATCTTGTTAGATTGCAGGATGAGGAAAAGAAAAAAAATCTTGAGAATATACAAAAGGCTATAAACTCCATGTCTAAAGGCATGTAGTTTCTGAAATACCTTTTATTTGGGGAGGAAACTCCCCATTTTTTTTGCCACGGCTATCTTTTTAACTAAACTACTTATGATATACTCTAATATATATAAAATAATATGAGGTGTTCCATGTCTGATGATGTCAGTCTGATTTTATCTAAAGTAAAAAAGTATCTATGTTTTGCATCTTTTTTCTGCATGTTTAACTGCTTTCTTTTTCTGTGCTGGATGCTTTCCAAAAATTATGCTGTAGAGCTGTATTCAATCTTTTTCTTTGCTCTGTCATTTATACTGCTGCTGTTTCTTATATGGAAACTCAATGCCGACGGATATTTCATTTCACATTTGCAGATCTTTTTTGATCTTCTAAATGGTAAAAAATATCCTGAGAAATTAAGAAACAATTTTTTTGAGGAACTAAAGCCTTCTTCAAATGAAATTAAATATCTATTATTAGAACACTTTAGTAATATCTGCCGTTTTACTCTGGTTTTAAGCGTTATTTTCTGCTTAATGGGAATTGGTTTCTGCAATATTCTACTGTTAAAAATAGTTCTTGTTTTATCTCTTGCTGTGGCTCTGTGTTCCGTGGGTATTGTTTATTCCGTTGAATGTTTAAATCGTCTTATCTTTAAGATTGATCAGGATTTTCTTTTTGATGATGATAAGAAAAATGACATTCTTAACAGTTTAGATCAGTTAAAAAATTATAAATTCTCTAAATAATGAAACATCTTGTATATGAGCAGAGCGTTTTAAAAACATCTGACAAGATCATCAATATTCTTGCTGAAAGAATTAAACGCTCTGGACTGCCACTTAGGCAGTATTCCAAAATGACAGGTTATACGCAGGCTTATATCTCTAATTTTATAAACGGAAAATACCGTTCAGACATGATCAGTCTCGGTACTATCATTAAATTTGCTGAGTGTTTGGGGTTTAAGGTTTCGCTTGAATACTCTTCTGGAAAAATTCAATTTTATGAATGATCTTTTGAGGTGATTATATGATTATTAACATGGGTGGCTTCTAATGACAAATTTTTATGACTTAATATAAAAAAAACCGTGCTTTAGTATGACCTAGAAACTTAAGTGATCAATAATGGGTTTCATACTACTTATGCACGGTTTAAAATTTTGCTTTAAGCTGTTTTATCTCTTCCTTCTTCCGTTATCAGGGATGTTGTATTTAATTTTACTTACTAGCAGAGTGTTATAGCACAGAGCTGACAGCCAGACATCAGGTTTATGTGTATGCTCGTTTTCATAAACCTTAAACTCAGGTTTCTCATACCTGAAAATGTCGTCTTCAGAAATTCTTGGCATATATCTTAAGCATCTTGATGCTCTGTTAAATGCAAATATCGGTGTGACCTCGCTTTTAGGTCTGACGATGGCGTTCTGTTCTATAAAGATGTCTTGCAATATCTTGATACGCCTTCCAGTGAGATTGATGATCATATCAAACTCTCTATCAGACCACACAGCAGGCTGTTCTAGGTTCGGATGATTGATAATTTGCTTTAATAGATCTCTTGAGGCGCAGGCAAAAGTCTTGACTATACCTCCATGAGTATTGGCAATGCAGATTTTATATGCTGGCAGTTCAGAGCTTAAATTGGCTCTGTCTAATCCTACGATGTACATATTTTCTCCTGTGAATATTCTTAATTTAATTTTTAGCAATAATTAAGTATGATATATTGTAATTTATAATATAAAATACTATCATTAACAAAGTATACTTGAAAAGTTCTTTTTATTATATAGAGATCATGATACAGGAAAACGTACAAAAACAGAGATCTATAAATCAGATTATTGGTTTAATGCAGCAGTCAAAACTCAGTGATCAGGGAAAAGTCATAACTCTATATGATCTTTTTTCTGATCCTTTAACTACTGATTTAATGTGCAATGCAGATGGTAAAGTTTATGTCGATAAACTTTCTTTAGGTATGTATCACGTAGGAGAGGTTGACGGTAGAATTGTCCGTTCAATCATTTCTAATGTAGCTGGATTTCACGATTCTATCTGTAATGAGGAACATCCAGTCTGTGAAGGGGAATTTCCTGTTGACGGCAGTCGTTTTGAGGGCTGTCTGCCTCCGATTGTTTCAATTCCTAGCTTTGTTCTGCGTAAAAAAGCTACAAAAATCTTTACTCTTGATGATTATGTAAAATGCGGAACCATTACTCCTCATCAGCGTGAAATTATTTCTAAAGCGGTCGTAAATAAAAAGAATCTGCTGATTGTGGGCGGTACTGGCTCTGGTAAGACAACTCTAATCAATGCTGTGATTAAAGAATTGGAAGAACTGTGTCCTGCTGATCGTGTTCTAATCATTGAGGATACTGGTGAAATTCAGTGTGCCGCTAAAAACAAAATTCAGCTACATACTGCGCCTTTAAGTCATATCTACATGACAGATTTATTAAAAGTGGCTTTACGTTATCGACCTGATCGCATACTTGTAGGTGAGGTGCGTGGACCAGAAGCACTTGATTTATTAGATGCATGGAATACAGGTCACTCAGGTGGACTTGCCACATTACACTCTAATACAGCAATTTCAGCTTTAGACAGACTGAAAGGTCTGGTTACAAGAAACAAATACCATCCAGATGATATAGACAAAATCATCGGTGAAACTGTTAACTACATTATTCATATTGCAAGAGTTCCAGGAGGGAGAAAATTAAAAGATATTATAGAAATTGAATATTACGATGTTTCAACTCGTAAATATGTTTTTCATCGTGTTGAATAATTTTCTAAAGTAGCCACGGCTATAGTTACATTTTTGTTTTTTAATTAAAGAAGTGATGTCTATTATGGAATCAATAAAATCTCTATTTACATATAAGAATTTGTTTATATTATTATCTTTAATCGCATTTATGTGTTTTGTAAATGCTGGATGGTGTGGTACTACATCTGGCGGTGATATGCCTTGGGAGAGTGGACTTGAAAAACTAAAGAAATCTATCACTGGACCTGTTGCAACTGGTATTGCTCTTGCAGGCATCGTAGGATGCGGATGCGGTCTTGCATTCGGTGGTGAAATGAATCAGGTAATGAAGACAATGATTGTGCTTGTCATCGTTGTCTGCGTCATTATCCTTGCTAACAAACTCTTAGCAGCTTTCACTGATTCAGGAGCCGTGTTACCAGCTGACAGTGTAAATTCAGCATTAAGTGTTGAAAAAAATGCTTCTGTGCTTGATGTATTACATAGTGGCGATCATTTGACAAGTTCAGTCAGTGTAATTTAGGTTCTAATCACAGCTACTGTTATTAAAGCAAAATTTATAAGATTGGAAGACATTATCATGGAAGATACAGAATTAAACGTTAATTACGTATACAAGATAGGTACTCGAACAGCTTTAATTATGGGCTGTGACAGAAGTCTTCTGATCTTACTTTTTACTTTATGTGGTGTATGTGCTTTTGCTTTGCAAAGCATTATTGGATGTGTGATTGCGATAGTTATCTTTTTAGTTTGTCTGTCTTTATTAAGACAGGTAGCAAAAGCTGATCCTAGGATCAGTGAAGTTTACATTAAGCACATTAAATTTAAAAAATATTATCCAGCTCATGCAACTCATTTTGGTGTTTGCAACAAAACTTATAAGTAAAAAATATGAATAATGATATTGCACTTGTTGAAGCTACTGAACAGGTAGAGATCATTCTCTATGTAACCTGCTTTCTGTGTTTATGTCTGATTGGCGTAATTGCAGCAGTTCTTGTAAAAATTATCAAAAAGCAGTCTTTGTCAAAATATCAGAGTAAAGCTGCATCTATGGCTGATTTGCTTAATTACAATGTCGAGGTTGAAGATGGCATCATTCTTCTAAAAAACGGAGGTCTGATGCGCTCTTTTATGTATTCTGGACCTGATGAATCAACGCTTGATAACCTGCATCGTAATATGATCTCAGAGCAGTTAAACAATATTTTTAAGAGTTTTGACTCAGGGTGGATCTGTCATATTGATGCAATAAGAAGACCTGTGCCTAATTATTTTGATCCGTCTAAGTCATTCTTTACATCAAAGGTAGCGCAGGGTATTGATGATGAAAGACGAAATTTCTTTGCTTCAAAAGAGTCAATGTTCTCTGCAACTTACATTTTCACTGTTACCTATCTTCCACCTAAAATTGCCAACCGTAAACTTGCTGAAGCGATGTTTGAAAAAGACGGTTCAGAAAAGAGAAGTCAGTTGCAGAAACAAAAGGCTATCATTGAAGAGTTTAAGATTAAATCTAATCAGATTTATGATAGTCTTACCAACATTTTTAATGATGTGGTGCCACTGGTTTCTTTTGAAGAGCCTCAGGGGTTCAATGGGCGCTCTGTAAGATATGATCCTCTTTTAACCTATCTTGAGTTCTGTATTACGGGTGAGTGGAATGTAATGCAGGTTCCTGCAAATCCTTGCAATCTTGATGATTTGCTGGCTGTTGATACCAAATTTGGTGTGGTTCCAGTTATTGATAATAAATACATGATCTGTGTAGGACTTGACAGCTATCCTAGTGCTACCACTCCAGGTATTTTTAACATTCTTACACAGTTTGGTTATCAGTACCGCTGGTCTACACGTTATATCGGTCTTGAAACTCATGAAGCAGCTTCTGAAATGAAAAAGCTTCGTAAAAAATGGGAGCAGAAAAAACGTGGCTTTATTGCCCAGATGTTCCCTCAACTGCATAATCCTGAAAAAGATAATCAGGATGCTGTGGCAATGGCTGCTGAAGGCTACGATGCAGATTCACAAATCAGCCGAGGTGATATAACTTTTGGTTACTGCACTTCTAATATAGTACTAATGCATAAGGATTTATATACACTTAAACAACAGGCATCAAATGTTGTCAAAGTTCTTGCCTCAATGGGACTAAAAGGCAGAATTGAAACTATCAATAATTTTGATGCCTGGCTAGGTACTCTGCCAGGTCACGGCGCTGAAAATGTTAGACGTCCTTTGATGTCATCAGCTAACGTTGCTGATATGTTACCTGTTTATTCTCCTTGGTTAGGTCAGATGACATCTCCATGTCCATTTAAGGGCTATGAAGGAGCACCTGCTTTGATGATGGGCGTGACAGGTGAGGCTTTAAATACTCCATTTGCAATAAATCTGCACTTCGGAGACTTGGCTCATACCATGATCTTAGGTCCTACTGGTGCTGGTAAGTCAACATTACTTGCAACACTTGTAGCTCAATTTATGAGATACAAAGACATCAATATTTTTGCCTTTGATAAAGGTAAATCTATGTACTGTCTGTGCAAGGCAACTCATGGCAGGCACTATACACCTGCTGGCGAAAATTCTAATCTTGCCTTTGCGCCTTTGAATAATTTAAAGACAGAAAAAGATAGAGCCTGGGCATCGGAATGGTTGCAGGCAATTGCTGAACTTAATGGAATAAAGGTTAATCCTGAGATGATCAATCAGATCAATGAAACTTTAAAGAATATGATTGACAATCAGAAACGAAATCCAAATTATTCAATTACACTATCTGATTTTACTAATGAAATTCAAGATCTTGATCTACGTGAGGTTTTACAGCAGTATCTGTCTGGCTCTGCTTTAGGTAATCTGATTGATGCAGAGTCTGATGGTCTTGGCGATGTTAATGTAGCTTTATCGGTTTTTGAAATTGAAGATCTGATGAATTTACAACCTAAATACTGTCTTCCTGTTTTAGACTATCTGTTTCATGTGATTGAGAATAATCTACAAGGTCAGCCTGCGGTGATTGTTCTTGATGAGGCTTGGCTGATGTTAGGAAATCCTGTCTTTGCCAGAAAGATTAGAGAGTGGCTTAAAGTTCTACGTAAGGCTAACTGTGCTGTTGTGATGGCTACTCAGTCCTTATCAGACTTGGAAAAATCAGGCATCATGGATGTCTTAATTGAATCATGTCCTACAAAAATCTTCTTACCAAATGAGAATGCGGTACAGGAAGAGGCTCAGAAGCTTTATAAGAAATTTGGTCTTAATTATTCTCAGATTGATGCTATTTCTCGTGGTATTAAGAAGAGAGATTACTTCTTCTTAGGTGATAATGGTCATCATGCCAGAATGTTTCAGCTTGCTCTTCAAAAGTTTACTTTAGCATTTGTGGCTGTATCTGATAAAGATGCACTTGCAAAAATTGATGAGCTTATCGAAAAGTTCGGTGAGAATGGCTGGGTTGATGAATATCTGAAGATGAAAAATCTTACATATCCTCAGGTAACAGTTTCTAATTTTTAAGGAAAAATAATTATGCAACTTCAGGTTTCAAAAACTCCTTTTAAAAAAACTAAGGTTCAAAAGACTAAGACTGTAAATTCAGCAAAAACTAAAAATACCGTAAATCCATGGCTTGATGCCAAAAAAAACTGGCGTGACCGTTATTCGCAAATAGCATCTAGTCAATTGTGGTATCTTATCATTGCTATTATCTCTACTATTGTGATGTTAGCCGCAATGGCTGTTAGTATTGAGGCAGCCAACCGCAGTCAGTTTGTACCATATGTTGTAACAGTTGATGATCATGGTGTGGCTATCACATCTGGTATTGCCAAACAAATTACAAAAACTGACGACCAAATTGTAGCAGCTACACTCTCACAGTTCATTGTTGATGCTCGCAGTGTAACTGTTGATATTTCATATATTAAGATAGCGATTGAAAGGTTGTATTCCCATTTAAAAGAGCAGTCTCCTGCAATTGCCTTTATCAACGAATATTTCATGGCAGATAAGGGAAAAAACAACCCTGTAGTTCGTGCTCAGGAAGAACTGGTTTCAGTAAAAATTAACTCAATTTTAAAACAGAGTAAACAGACTTATGTGATTGAATGGACTGAAACTACCAGAGCAAGATCTGGCGAAAAAATTAAACCTGATATGGCTATGAAAGCTCTGATTTCTTATGAATTCGGAGTCAAATCTAAATCGGATGATATTAAAGGTATTATCAATAATCCTTTAGGTTTATATATCAATCAGATTTCATGGGGCAGAAAGTCTTTATAAGGAGCTTTTAATGAAAAAACTTTTGACTTTAAATCTATTGTCGCTACTCTTGCTTTCAAGTGTAGCCACGGCTGCTGATCCTAACAAAAATGAAGTTTTACTTTCATTACAAAAATCTGCTGATGCCCAGGCAATGGCTTTGGAAATTGAAAAACAGATTAAAAAGAAAAAAATAGAGCAGGAAAAAATATGCAGAGAATATTTTAATTCTGACAGTTTTGTAAGACTTAAGCGTGAGCAGGCAGTGTCTTTTGTGGTAAGTAACTTTACCAAAGCAGTATATTCATATTACTGCGATCAGCTTGCTATCAGAGAGAATCTTCAAAAAGCATATTCTTTTGTGTTATCTGCAACTCCTGCTATTGAGAAACTTAATGCCATTGCTTTAAGCAGAGTTCAAGACAAAACCTTTCATTATCAGAAAGTGAATATCGTTGAGATTAAGACTATTGATGAGAGCAATATGATCTATGAGGCACATCTTCAGGTGGTCGGAAAAGATCTTAAAGAGCTTTCTGATTTTGTTGATTTTGAACACATGACTCCAAAAGATTTCTTTGTAAAATTAACTTTAATTCATTCTCCAAATTTCAATAAAAATACTAATATAGTAGAAAATTCAGATATAATATCAGTTAATCCTAAGATGACAGCTAACCCTTTCAATCTCTGGGTTAAAGATTTTGAAATTGTAGCTAATAAAAAACAGGATCATTAGTTTATGTTAAGAAAATTTACAACAATCGCTGTAATGCTGTCAGCTGTTTTAAGTGCTGAGGTTATGGCAGCTCAAAGTAATAACGATTTAAGTTTACAGCAGGGGCAGAGTGCTGCTACTGCTAATGCTACATCAGGAGCTGCAAATAAGCATAAGACTCCAGAGCAGTTAAGAGCTGCAATTGAAGGATTAAATGGTGGTACTAAGGTAAACACCACTGTTTCTCCCGTTAATCAAAATTCTCAAAAGTCTGTTTCTATGGAAAATCTGGTGTTTGAATCAGCAGATCCTCCTAAAATAACCGATATGCAGAAGCAGACTTTAAGTAAACTTAATAACTATAAGAAAAGTCCTGTAAATAACACTGTTTTCGTAAATCGTGATAACGTGGTATTTTCTTACGGAAATCAGACAGCTAATGTTATTACATCTGTGCTAACTGTAACAGATATTGAGTTAGAGCCAGGTGAGGTTGTCAATTCAATTAACTTAGGTGATACAGCACGATGGAATGTTGAGCCTGCGGTAACTGGTATGGGCGATCAGCAGATTCAGCATGTGATTGTTAAGCCTTTAGATATCGGTTTAAAAACAAATCTGATAATTTCAACTGACAGACGTGGTTACAGAATTGAGCTGACCTCAACTGCCAATCAGTATTATCCACACGTTTCATTTTCATATCCAGAAAAACTGTTAGCTGCATTCGAAGCTCAGAGAATGATTGAAAAGCAAGAAAAGGAAAAGCAGTCAATTACTACTGATACTACCACTGGGGCTAAGACTTATCTTGGTGACTTAAACTTTAATTATGAAGTTAGTGGCTCTGTAAGTTGGAAGCCTGTCAGAGTTTTTGATGATGGTAGAAAAACCATTATTGAGCTACCTAAAAAGGTTGAATATGCAAAAGCTCCTGCTTTAATGCTCTTATCAAAGAAAGGCGGTCTGTTTTCTGATGAAAAGACAGATATTATCAATTATCGTCTTCAGGGTAACCGCTATGTGGTTGATGGCATCTTTGAAACTGCTATCTTAACTATGGGCTTGGACTCTCAACAACAGAGAGTGGTGATCACAAGGGGTAAATAACAATGTCAATTATAAGAAAATTTATGATCATGTTTATGACTGTCTCTGTTGGTTTCTGTATTGTCGGCTGTCAGAATTTTACTTTGAAATCCTCAAAACCAAAAGACACTTTGGGGGTTGGCACCTTTGCCGTAGAAGAAGTTTCAAAACAGGTTACTAATCTTGTAGTTAATCAGATGCTGCCAGATGATGATCTGATTTCAATAATTTTTCCTGAAGATCAGGAAGCCAAAGAAAAATTACTTTTAGAGAATGTCGCTAAGGCTTTAACTTCTAAAGGCTATGCCGTTGAAAAGGTCTTACCTAAAAATGATAGACAGAAAGGAGATGTCTCTGTGATGTCGGCAAACGGTACCAAATTAACCGTAAATCTAATCAAACTTATGGAAAGTGACGGTTATTTTAGTATGGCTGTATCACTTAAGGGCATTAAGTATTACAGAATGTATGCGATGCAGGACGGTAAATTAGAGCCTGTTTCAGCATGGTCAATGCAGAATTTGTAATTATTTTTTTTAACATATAGGAAATGAAAAATGGCTGAGAATTTTAACAATTCAGTAACTTTAGAGAAATTATTTAACTTAATGAATGCCGTTCCTGAAAAAAAACGTCAGGACTTAGTTAATAGGGCATATGAAGCTATCAAGCCCAGAATTGCTGAAATTATCGAAGAGTACAAAGAGTTCTACGTATTCTTCGAACAGTTAAAGGCATTCTGCATTTCAACTGGTGAGAATTACGCTGTATCAATGCCTAATGATATTGACTTTAATAAGGCAAAGTCTGACGGTGAGCATGATGAGGCTTTAGTAGAGGAACAGCCACAGCCTGAAGGATCTGAAAAGACTGAACAGACAGAGCCAAATACCCCTGAACCTTCTGAAGATGGTAAAGATTCAGATGATAACTCTAAGTCTAAAAATGAGGAGCCTGTAGTAAATAATGGTAACTCTCAGAAAGAATCAGAAGTGAAAAATGAAGAGTCTGATGGTGAGCATGATGAGGCTTTAGTAGAGGAACAGCCACAGCCTGAAGGATCTGAAAAGACTGAACAGACAGAGCCAAATACCCCTGAACCTTCTGAAGATGGTAAAGATTCAGATGATAACTCTAAGTCTAAAAATGAGGAGCCTGTAGTAAATAATGGTAACTCTCAGAAAGAATCAGAAGTGAAAAATGAAGAGCCTGATACAAGTGATAAGCAAAAGCAGGAGGAACTTTTACGCAAATTACAAGAGTTAGCTCATCAGAATTCTGCTGCAACTGGAATATCTTATGAGGATTGCTTGGAATTTTTATCTAAAAAAACAAATATAAAAGCAGTAGCGTAATATTAATTGTCTGCCTGTGTAGTTACGATTTTTAGCCGTGGCTACATGGGCTTTTAGTGTTTTATAAGGGTTATTTATGTCTGAAAATAATAACGATCTTGTATCTGAGGCAAATCTTGATGCAGGTGCAAACGCAGGACCTAAAGCACAGCATATGTCTAAACTGCCAATATTCATTATTGCTGGAGTCCTTCTTTTTATACTTTTTATTTGTATGTACGGTATAGGTAACTCTGCCCAGGATGATAAAAATAAGCCTCAATCGGATGCTCCATTAGAAGAATCAGCTGATGATTTAAAAAGTCGTGTTAACGATGAATTGCTTTCAGACATGATTGGCTCAGGCACTATTGCCGAAAGAGAAAAAATTAAAAACGAAAATGGAAAGAAAACTGTATTTAAAGATAGTGAACAGCAATATGGAGCCATCGGTGAAAAAAACTCAAAATCAGATGAAGAAACTCAAAGAAAATTTGATGAATTAGAAAAGAAATATAATGAGCTGCTTTTAAAATCACAGCAGCAGTCTTTAAAACAGCAGGGACTGGGTAATCAGGCTGCTCTTGATGAACAAAGATCATTAAGTGAGCTGAAAAAAGAACTTGCCAATCAGCGTAAAATTCGTTTCTTAAATGGTTTAAATAACTCTTCAAAAACCAGTTATCAGGCTTTATCCAATGGCAGCGGAGATGCTAATATTAACCGCTCTAAGGCACAGGCTATTATTCAGGATCCAAAGGCATCTGTTGAAAGTAAAAGAGCTGCCGCTGAATTCTTACGCCGTGATGCTGCCTCACGTCTTGCCAGTGTGAATAATCAGAATACAGGTACTTCTGTACAGTCTTTTGATGGCGGTTTACCTTCTCGTGGCGGTGCTATGGGCGATTACGGCGGTGATTCCCCTCGCCGTGGCAGAGGTCTTAATTCAACCCTTGATGCCTATAATGGCATGAACAGAAAAAACAGCTGGGATTTAGGAAACTCATTAGAAAAACCTGCTAATGAGTTTATTGTAAGAGCTGGATTTGTAATTCCTGCCACTTTGGTTTCAGGTATCAATTCAGATCTTCCAGGTCAGGTGATTGCTCAGGTAAATCAGGCTGTGTATGATACAGCAACAGGTGAGCATCTGCTTATTCCTCAGGGTACAAGGTTAATCGGTCAGTATCAGTCAGGTGTGATGTACGGTCAAGAGCGTGTCATGATCTCATGGCAGAGACTTGTATATCCTGATAACCGTACTATTGATATTGGCTCTATGCCTGGCACTGATACCTCAGGTTTTTCAGGTTTTGCGGACAAAGTTAATAACCACTGGTGGAAGCTCATATCCTCAGCTTTCCTAATGTCTGGCATCACAGCATCTATCAGCATTGCTACTGATGATAGCGATGACAATAACAGTAATAACAATAATTCTACGTCTAACACTGTTAATCAAAATATGAAAGATGCTCTTGCTGAGCAGATGGGTAATGTTATTGCCAAGGTTATTGAAAGAAACCTCAATATAGCTCCAACTATTGAGGTAAGACCTGGTTACAATTTCAATGTTATGGTGACAAAAGATCTAACTTTTGAAAAGCCTTATGAGATGTTTGACTATAAGGAATAAGGAGTTAATTATGAAACCTCGCATAATTTCTGCTGCAGTTCTTCTGACATTAAGTACAACTTCTGCTTTTGCCATTTCAGATGGTATCAGAAGAGATAAAGACAATGAATGTGCACTCTATCTGTGTGTGCCTGGGGGCTTTATTTCCGACTCCTGTCGTGTTCCTCACCAAAGGTTTATTGAAAGAATTACTGACATCAATTGGAAAGGTGGTTATAACTATACTCCTTTACCAAATTATCTTTTCTGCAAATCAGATGAAAATGAAGAGAATAATATCGTAAATAACGCCTATGCTCAGGTAAATCAACCTGTACCTGATGCAATGCAAAAAGCAGCTACAGTAAATTATGTTTGGCGTGTTGATGCTCGCATTCCTGAACATAAGGAATGCCGTGGCTGGACTACTGCTTATATTTGTACTAATGGCAAAAATCCTAATAAAGAATACAGTTCTCGTGAGCTTGCAGAACGTAAATGCTCTACCAATGATCAAATCAATTATCAGTCATCTAGCAATGTAAAAAAGATTGTTTACTGCTCTTCTTGGGAGACAATACCTAAGCATTTTGTAGAAAATACTTTATGTACAATTGGTTATGGTCCTGAATATACATCTGATGATGATAATAATTTTAGTTATGGCAGACCAAATTACAAATCATCATCAACTTTTAAATATGATGATAAACATCAGAAAGTAGATAGTTATAACAGTCCTAAATGGTGTGACCGTTCTCTAGTTACTGTTGGTGTAACTCTTGACGGCAAGCTCTATGGTCAGTATTTCCGTGAAGATGAAGATAATAACAGTGTAGGGGATTCGTCAAATCTTCCTGAACTGTCTGAAGATGATTTGGCTTTTGGTAATGATCTTCAATCTGTGTTAGATGATCCAAATGCAACAGATGAAGAGAAGAGAGCTGCTCTTGATGCTTTAAAACAGCATGCAGGCTCTATGCTTGATGAAAGTAATTCTCAGAAAGATCAGATGTCTGATTTTGGAAGCTATGATGATATGCTTCAGGATTCTGATGAATTAGAACATAGACAGTATTAAATTTTTCTACTATAAAGTTAATAAATTAAACCGTGCTGTAAAGCACGGTTTTTTTACTTTTACGCTATCTTAAAATGGTGGTTCTGAATTCTGAACATATCCTGTGTTAAATCCGTAATTATTACTTCTATTATTCAGGTTGGTCTGCTGAATGTAACTTCTTCCATTTTTTGAGACTCTTTGTGGAGCTTCAGAACTTATTCCTTTCTTTCTTAAAAGTGAAATGTTATTGCTCTGTACATACATTTCTGAATGCTTCTTACCATTTCTGTCTGTGTAATTGTTGTTTTTTAATTTTCCTTCAACTACTACAAGATCTCCAGTATTGATGTACTGTGACACATATTTTGCTGTGTTTCCAAAAGATGTTATTTTGATCCAGTCGGTTCTCTCTGTGTATGTTCCGTCTCGATTTTTGAATTTCTCCTGTACTCCTATTGATATATGGGTAACAATACCACTGTTGCTGTTTTTTATATCAGGCTCTCCGCCAACAAAACCTATAAGGTTTACAGTGTTTAAGGTTGAACTCATCTTTATTTTCCTTTTTTAATTAAAAAACTGGTCTTATCTTATGTGTAATTTCATCTTTTAAGATGAAACCGAAATACCTGCTGTCATAACCTTCTTTATGATCTGTATATACCAGATAACTATCTTTAGGCACCTTTCCTTTAAACTCAAAATGCCCTGCTTTTGAAGATAATGCTTTAGTGTTGTTTATTAGTTTTCCATTAACACTTATTCCTTTATCATCAACAATTACATCATCTCCAGGCACTGCTGCTATTTTCTTTAAAAAAGCTAACTGACCATTGTCACAGTTGCCTGTGTCTTTTTTGTAATAAAAAATTCTGTAAAAATCAGCCACTTTTGAATACAGAGGGCAAAGCCTGACATAATCATTGTGCTGTAAGGTTATGTCCCTTACTCTTGATTCTTTATAAAAAAGATGCTCAGGCAGTGAATCAGTGGTGTTGATTGAAAAGTAGTTTTTTAACAAATTCATACTAACTACCAAAACTAATATTCCTGTAATTGCAATAAAGTTTGTTATAAATTCCGACTGACGACTGATTTTTCGTATTTTTTCAAGGTTTTCTAAATCTTCAGTTGAAGATGTTTCATCTTTTGTTTTTTCTTCCATAAATGATCCTATTTTTTTTTATTATATACTCTAATATATACTTGTTAAAGATAGTTAAACTATAATATAATTACCTTTAAGTTTAAAGGTAAATTGTATATTTTTTTGTTTGTATGATGTTTTATAGCAAACTTTTTAAATTTTTATTTTTGTGCTTGTTTTTTTGCTATCAAAGTCATTCTTTAGCAGAAACTTCTTTAAATAAAAGCACAGAAGCAGTAGCCACGGCTAAAAATAAATCTACAAATATCAAAAGCTCAGAATTTCAAAAAATATATTCTGAGATTACATCTAATTCTGTGTCTAACGGTTTTATAAAAAAATCTATAAAATCCAATCATACTTTACCTGCACTTCCTGATAATCTTTTAAAACAAGAAACTTCTCTTGATATTTCTTTATCAAGTAAAAAATCAAATACAAGTACTTTAAAAAATAACAATATTGTATGTACATCTGATCTTCCTTGTATTCCTATGTACAATAAATATGTTTTAAAACTTGATGATGAAGATTCAGCTAAAATTTCGAAAGGTAACAAGTCTCATTTAAATAATTATTCTTCAAAAAACTATTATGCTATAACTCAAAATGTATTACCAAGTCTTGATTTTCTGAATTTACCGAAATCAGCTAGTAATCAGAATTTTTCTTTTGTAAAGAAGCTAAATGAAAAGAATACACCTATAGTTCGTAAGCCTTCTTATCAGACAGCTGGCAACAATAGTGCTGAAAATTATGTAAGCAGTTCTCCGTTAGTAGCCCAGTTATTAGATAAAGGTCTTATTATTGGAGATATCTCATTAGAAAAAAAACAAAAACTACCTAAATTTTCTAGTGATGATCTTAAAAATAAAAGCACTGATGAACTAATTACTGAAAGTCAAAAACTATACAAAATTCTTGGTGTTACAGGAAACTTTTTACGTTCCTATTCAGAAGCAACTGATAAAAAGCAGTTTATTTCATCTTTAGGATTGTCTAAAATCAACGGCATTGTTGATTCAAATTTAAATAAGTATATTAAAGCTTATGAAGGTGTAAATGCTGAAATTAGCTCTCGCATTAGCTTTTCTCAAAGTAAGTGGAAAATTCAGCCTGAGGGTAAGATTTTAATTCCTCTTTTAAGCAAACCTAAATATTTAACTTATTTACAGTCTGGTATTACAACAGGTACAACTGACAGAAAAATTGCTCATTTAGGTCTTGGCGAGCGTATATATCCTCAAGCTAAGTCTATGGAAGATTTAGGTCACCACATGCTTGGCTTTAATGCTGTAGTTGATAAAGATTTAAGTCGTGGTCATGTTCGTGGTAGCTTAGGTGTTGAATATATGCATGACAACCTTAAGCTAATTTCTAATATCTATAAAAATCTAACCTCATGGAAAGATTCTCCTGATTTTGAAAAGGGGTATGTTCAGGAAAGACCTGCGTCTGGCTGGGACTTATTTGTTGAATACTGGTTTAAAGCTAAACTAGCTCTTAAGGCTGCTGTAACTCACTGGATTGGTCGTGATATTTCTCCTTTTGGTGATACAGATGAAAAGAATCTAGAAAATGATCCTTATATTTATGAGGTTGGTTTAAAATATAATCCTGTACCTGCAATTACTCTTGAAGCAAAGCATCAGCATACTAATCATGGTAATAATAACAGCTATGTAGGCATTAACTTTAATATTCCATTAGGTGATAATTTCTCCTTTGAAAACGCTTTTAATCCAGATGCTGTAAATAAAGCTCAGGGTAACAATATTATGACTTCACGCTCAATGTTTATTGAACGTGATTACACCATGCCTTTGCAGTATCGTTCTAAACCAGGAAAATATTACATTCAGTTTATTAACCAACCAGGTCCTAACAAATATCTTTTTCTTGTGAGTGATGGCTTTAAAAGACCTGCGCCTTTTATTCCTGTTAATGTAAAACCTACTCATCCTTCGATCAAATTTACTAATAATGGAAATTACATTTCTGATTCAACAGGTCATTTTGTCGCTGAAATAATCAGCTCTGCTGTTCCTAAGGATACAATCACAGTATGTGCTGGAACTGTATGTGTTTCATTTGAAATTGAGATTCAAAATCTTTCTTTCAAAATGAAGGCTGAACCTCAAAAATTTGAGAGGTTCGAAACTTCAAATGTCACAATTTATATTGAATCAGATGCCCTTGATGCAATTGCAGGTCAACCTGTTAAATGGAGACTTGCTACAGGTCACAAGGGGAGTCTGACTGTTACAGATAATACAATTCAGCCAGACGGAACGGCTAAGGTCATATATACTCCAGATACTACTATCAATGATCCTTATAAAGCAACTGTAATTGCAACTGTATATGGTGTCGATTTTTCTATAGATTTGCAGATCACCATTTATGGAGCAGGTGAAACAGATTTTTCTATTGATCGAAATGTTATTGATGGTGGAGAATTTGCTATTGCTAGTTATAGCAATTTAAAGCCTCAATCTGAGATTGAATTTAAGGCTATAGGTCCATGTCAGTTAGAAACTCTAAAACCTGAAGCTGCACTTCCTGCAAAAGGTACTGATGCAACAGGTCAAACTGTCAAGATCACTGCAAATGATGAAGGTATAGCAACTGCTTTCATTGTCGGTAGTACAGTTGTAGGCGACACTGGTAAATGTGAAGTTACAACAAAAACTCCTGATCCTTATCTTGTTGCACCTAATGCTAAAGGAACTGTTTTAAATAAAGTTTATGATCCTTCGTGGGAAGTACCTAGTCAGGTTTTATATTTAGAGCCTTTTACAGCTACTTTAACTAAGTTGAAAAACAATACTTCTGTAATCTTTTCAGCTGAGAATGACACTTCATCAGTTCAACCTTTAAATTCTTTTATATCTCGCAGTAGCAGTATCGCATCATCAAGAACACCAGGAAGGGCATTGCTTCGTCTTGCTAGATCTCCAAACAATGCCAATGCAGAAAATATTGTTACTGTTAAAGATAATAAGGCATCTTCTAAATATCTAGTTACAGGTGATTATACTATTCAGTATGTGGATGGCATTAAAGCTGAGTTTTATCATGATTCTTACAATACAAGAGTTGCTACTACAGCAAGTACACTTGCTATAACCCAGTTTACTCCAGAATTCTATATTGATGATGAAAATCAGAAAAAACTTGATATATTTTCTGGTGATGATGAATTTAAAGTTAAATTAATATCAGGTCAGCCAAATCGTGCCATTAAGATCGTAAATCCTGAAAATAACGTTATTATTATCGCTCCTGATACTTTCAATTCATCTGGAGAAGCTGAAATAACTATAAAAGGAAAAGATATTAGATCTACTGAAAACTTTACTATTCAAGCTTTAGCTCTTGGCAAAGAGTGCTCTCTTTCAGCTGCAGTTGCAGGTGGCACTCTTCAATATCATATTTTTACACCAAATATCGTTTCTTTTGCTACTAATGGCGGTTCTAATGTCTATCCTGGACTTGAAAACGCTTCATATAATGGTCTACCTTCATTCAAAGGCAGTGCTAGTACTATTGACTATAAAACATCTTACCGCTTTAAGATTGATGGTTTAAGACCAGATAGAACTGTATCTATCAAAGCAGATAATGCTATAGCCAGTCTTCTTAATACAACAGTAGATGAAAATGGATGTATTCAAGGTGAAATTTCTGAAATAAGAGATTTTGATGTAAAAAATGTAAAATTAACTTTGTCTTATACCAAAACTTCTACAGAAGCTTCTCGTACAACAGAAGATATAGATTTAAATTTATATAATTACACTCTTTCAATTCGCATCAAAGACGGTTATTCAAATGAAATTGTTGGTGATGGTACTACGGTTGTTGAAACCGTTGGTGGTAAACCTGGAGAGACTGTTGCATGGTCTATTACTGGCTCTGGTAAAATTTTAGACGGAAAATCAACAACTTTTGATGCTCAAGGTAATGCTTATGCAACTGTTCAAGGTATAGCTCCGTTTACAGATACTATAAACGCAACATTATCAACAGTAATAAGTGATAATATTTTAAATTCTAAAATAAAACTTAAATATAATTCTATAAACAATTATTTATATCAGAACTTTTGGCAAAGTACAGGTCCTGATAGAGCATGGAGTTATGTTCTAAAATCAAGTAGATCCTTTAGCATTGTTTTAGAAGATTCCGTTGAGGGAACTCTACATTTATCTTTATCAGCTCAAGAGTTTGATGATACAGTAAGAATATATAGAAATGATCAGTTAATTGCAGATATTAAAGAAACAATTCCACCTTATTTAGATGGATATAATGGTTATCCTCCAATCTCTAATTATAGTGGATCATATAATTTTACTTTAGAATCAAATAATACAATTAAAGTTGATATTTTAAATTCGGGGGGTAATTATTATATGAGGGACTTTAATGTAATATATAGTTATTCATGGATTACTAAATAATTCTATTACCAAAATAATACTGAAAATGTGTAGCTTTGTTCTCTGTAATTAAACCAAAAAACATCATGTGCGCCATGATGATCATGATTCCAACAGTTTGCATGATAAAAAATTACACAACCATTTGAATTAAATGTATAGTATCTATTAACTACACCGCCTAAATCATCTCTATGAGAATCAATATTAGATGTACCTGTTAAATAAAAACTTTCTCCTGCTACACCACCACAAACAGTTATAGAACGATCAGCCCATGATTCAATATAGTAAGTTTTATTTAAAGGTTGAATATTTAATCTTAATTTTATTTGATAGTTTAACTTACTGATATTACTATTAAAAACTATATTTATAGTTTCTGTAAACATTATGGAACGATTGATAATTGGACTAGAGCCTTTGAAAGGAATACAGGAGAATCTGTCCCCTGCAAAAATAGTGATCCAGTAGGTACAGAATGTTATATTGGGGGTAATTTTACTACTACACAAAAAATTGTAACAGACGAAAATAGTTTCTTTTCAATTTTGTTTTTATCGTGTAGTTATATAAAAGATGG